>Ga0207873_1000344_pt1 | contig 51712 bp, 45 predicted proteins | sample BGWIniCompost_FD_187373 | JGI IMG/M metagenome (GOLD analysis project Ga0207873, IMG submission 187373) | Cellulose adapted compost microbial communities from Newby Island Compost Facility, Milpitas, CA, USA - BGW Initial Compost (SPAdes)... ...
GAGGAGCCGCGTGCGTTCGGTGCGCTCGGCGCCCGCCGAGGCATCGGCCTCGACGATCGACGCGAGCCACTTCAGCTCTTCGCTGCGCTCGCCGCGGGACGCGGCGAGCTCGGCGAGGCGCAGACGCGCTTCGACGGCCGCAGCGATCGGCGACGGATGGCGCTCCACGTAGCGCGCGAACGCGGCGCTCGCACCCAGCGCGTCGCCGCTCTCCGCGTACAGCTCGGCCGCGCGCCATAACGCGTCGCGGCGTACCTCGTCGTCGCCGTCTCCGTCCGCGACGCGCTCGAGCTCCGCAGCGGCGCGCGCGGGCTCTCCGGCCTCGAGGTACGCGACCGCGAGCTTCGCCGAGACGTCGCCGGCCAGCGGATGCTCGGGGAAGCGGCGCCGGAACGCTTCGAGCACCGACGCCGCGCGAGACCATTCCTCGAGACGGATCAGCGCTGCGGCCGCGTCGTACTCGGCGTTCGCGCGAATGGGCGATTCGGGCGCGGCCGTGGCGACGCGCAGATAATGCTCGATCGCAGCGCGATCGTCGCCGCGCGCCTGGGCCTGCTCGCCTTGCTTGTAGATCGACGATGCGATGCGCTCGACGAGATCGGCGCGGCCGGGATCGTCCGGCGGCACGAGCGCGGCGAGGCGCAGATACGCGGCCTCCGCTTCGGCGTAGCGTTCGAGATCGAACTCGGCGTGCGCCGCGACCGTCCACGCGACGCGCGTCAGACGCGCGTCGACGGCGGGCTCGCGGGCGAGCACGCGCATGGCGACGTCGCGCGCCGCCTCGAGCTCGCCGAGCGCGAACAGCCGCTCGGCGGCATCGACCTCGACGGCCGGCGCCTCGGGATGCGTCGGGTACGTCGCGGCGAAGCGCAGCGCGCTGTCGATGCCGCGGCGGTGCCATTCGGCCTTCGCGCCGCCCGAGAGCGTTTCCTCGTGACGCGCATACGCGAGAAGCGCCGCGTAGCCGGCCTCCGCGCCCTTGTCGTGGAACGGATAGGCATACGCCGCGCGCTCGTACTCGTCGGCGGCTTCGCGGTACGCGCCGCTCTCGAACAGCACTTCCGCCAGCAGGAAGTTCGTCGTGGCGGCATCGTCGCCGTCCGGGAACGAAGCGAGATAGGTCCGATACCAGCGCGCGGCCGCGGCGTATTCCTCGGGCGCACCGGTGCGCTGCGCCTCGGCATGGTGATGCGTCGCGAGATCCGTCAGATTCGCCTTGAGGTGGCCGACGACGTCGGGCTGCTCTTCGAACGTGAACCGCTGCCAATACGGGCTGCCCGGCCCGTAGCGCTCGACGAACGCGCGCTTGCCGTCGAGCACGAGATCCGCATAACCGCCGCGCGCGAGCGCATCGAGCGCGCTGATGCCGAGCAGCGGCGCCTTCGCGTGCCACGGATCGTGCTCGACGAAAGCGCTGTAGGCGGCGTGCGCGTCGTGCCAGCGTTCCTGCTCGACGTAGAGATCGCCCAGGCTCAAGAAGACGATATACGCGTACGGGCGAGGGCCGCGCGCGGCGAGCATCCGCGACGCGGACGCGGGACCTTCGAGATACGACAACGCGACCGACGTCACGTGAAGCGTATCGTCGACGAGCTCCTGCCCGGCGCGACTCTTCGCCGCGTAGAGCGCGGCCGAGTCGACGTCGGGATCCGCGCCGAGCTCGAGATCGAGCAGCGCGAGAAACGACGCGATCGCCTCCTCGTAGCGATCCTGCTTGAACACGGACCAGCCGTGCTTGTACAGCGCCTGCTCGTAGAATCCGGTCTCCGGACCGCGCTCGAGCAGCTCGCGGTACGCCTCCTCGGCCTCGGCATAACGGCCGTCGACGAACAGCGCCTCGCCGCGGCGGAACTGCGCCTCGTCGTAATGCGCGGCGTTCGGATACTCGGTCACGAGCCGCTCGAGCGTCTCGACCGCGCGCTCGATGTCGCCGCGCGCTTCGTATGCGCGTGCGAGCTGATACAGCACGACATCGTTCTTCGCGTAGTCGGGATAGGTCTCGAGGAGCTGCAGATAAAGCTCGACGCTGCCCGCGAGCGCCTCCCGCGCCCCGTCGACCGAGGCGCCTTCGGCGATCTCGATCTCGAGATCGGCGAGGCGGCGCATCGCCTCGGCGCGCAGCACCGGGTCGTCGGATGCGAGCTCGAGAAACTCGCGGTAGCTCTCGACCGCCTTGTCGACGCTCGCGGGGATCTCGGCGTCGACGTCCACCTCGACGACGCGCGACTCGAGCGACTCGATCGTCACGGGCTCGTCCGACGCAGCGCGGTCGCGGTTGAACGGCCAGAACGCCGCGAGCACGACGGTCGCGAGCCATGCGCCGCCGTTCATGGACGCGCCCCCTCGGCGACCGGGACGGCGCGAGCCGACGCACGATCGTAGATCGCCGCGAGCGAGAAACGCGCCTGCACGCGATAGGCGGCGAGCCGCGCGCGGCGGGCCTCGAGCTCCTCGATCGCGCGCGCCTCGATGAACCCCCGTTGCCGCTCGAGCGCGGCGACGGCCGCATTGCGCAACGCGTCGATTCGAGGCACGAGCTCGTCGATCCTGTGCGTCATCTCGGCGAACTGCTCGGGCCACGCGTCGCGCGCGGTCGTCACGCGGTAATGACGCGCCTGCGCCTGCTTCAGCTCGAGATCGAGCCGGCGCAGGCTCGCCTTGAGCTCCCACAGACGCGCCTTGTAATCGCGCTCGAGATCCCACAGCAGGAGCCCCTGCAGGAAGCGGTGCTTTCGTCGCAGCTCCTCGGCCTCGGGGAGATCGCCGAGCCGCGCGAGCGACGCGCCCATCGCCTCGAGCTCGTGCCACTGCCGCCGCTGGTCGGCGGTGCCGAGCGCGACGACGTCGCGGCTTCGCTCGATCGCCGCGATCCGAGACTCGAGCTCGACGCGTTTCGAGCTCGCGTCGTCGAGATCGATCGCGTCGAGGCTCGCGTCGATGACCGGCCGCCGGCGCTCGAACGCGAGCCAACGCGTCTCGAGGATGTCGTCGAACGCCGAGAGGCTCTCCTTCCATTGATCGAGGTTCTCGATCAGGAGCTTCAGGTCGCGGAAATTCTTCAGCGACTCCTGGAATCCGTGCGTCGACAAGAGCTCGTAGAGGTAGCGGCTTTCCTGCGTATCCGGCACCGCGTCGAGGCGGTAATACCATCCCGCCGGCTGCGCGTGCGCGTGCTCGAGCAGCGCATCGATCAGCGCGCCGCTTCGCACGGCCGCGATCGAGCCTTCGATGCGCTCGATCTCCGTATCGAATGCCGTGATCGCGTCGAGATAGTGATCGGCGGCCTGCCCGTCCGCACCGAGCCGCGCGAACGCGTACGGCACCGCGAGCAGAGATTCCTGCACCGCCGGGTCGTCGACCGTGCGGCCCTTGAGCTCGAGCCACGGAACGAGCGCGGCGCGATACTCGGCGAGCTCCGCGTCCGCCCAGCCGACGCCGAGCAGCGCCTTGTTCGAGAACGGCCCTTCGAGACGCACGCGCTTGAGCGCCGGCTTCGCGAGCGCGGCTTCGCCCGCCTGCAGCCACGCGTAGCCGAGCGCGACGTTCGCCTTGTCCCGGAGCGCCGCGATCGCCTCGCTCGGCTCGGGACCGAGCGGACGGCTGCCGATCCGCTCGAGCACCGCGGCGCCTTCACGGATCCGCCCCTGGCGGACGAGCGCGACGCCCAAGTTGTATTCCGCGTAGCGCGCCCATTCGTCGTCGGCCGTCTCCGACGCGGCGAGCAGACGCTCCGCGTCCTCGAAGCGCCCCTGATCCATCGCGAGCTCGGCGGCGAGGAGCCGCCGCTCGGGCTCGAACGACGCGGGCAGATGCCCGCCGACGCGCGCGAGCGCGGCCTCGGCCTCGGCGAAATAGCCGCGTTGCCGCCAGATTTTCGCGAGGAAGAACCACGCGCGATCGTGAACCTCGGGGTCCTCGTGCTCGGCGAGCAGCCTCTCGAAAATCTCTCCGGCGAGCCGATGCTGCCCGTACGACAGATAGAGCGCGCCGAGCAGGAGCTCCGCCTCGGCGGCGTGGGACGGGACCTCGTTCCGCTCGAGCGCGGCGGTCAAACGCACGAGCGCGCCGAAATGATCCTGCTGATAGAAGCGAAACAGCACCTCGCCGTACGCGAGATCGCGCACGCCGCGCGGAGCGTCGCGATCGCGCGCGGGACCCGGCGTCGCCGCAAGCAGCAAAGACGCGGCGAGCAGCGCCGCTCCGGCTCGGCGGATAACGCGCGGCGGCCTCACTCGCCTACTCCCACTCCTCGACGACGAACTCGGGCTGGAGGCGGCTTTCTCTGTCCGAGATGCGGAGCTCGATGTACTTCGGTCCGATACCCTTCTCGAACGTCAGCGTCGCGCCGCGCCGATAGTCGCGGCCGTGCGGGCCGCGGCCCGTGAAGAACGCGACGAGCTCGTGCTCGCCGGCACGCACGTTGCCGGCGTAGAGCCGATGCACGCCGCCGCGATGCAGCGCGTCGATCTCGCGCTCCGTGTAGAGGTAGTTCGCGACCGTCTTGCCGTCGATCTCGAGCTCGACCGAGTCGAGCGCGAAGAACTCGCCGACGTCCATCGAGACGAACACCGCGACTTGCGTGCTCGACGGGAACAGCAGCTCTTCCTCGAGCAGGAACAGATCCCGATTGAGGTCGACGGCGAGCTTCTTGAGATGCTGGACCTCCTCGTCGAGCGTGCGAAACTCGGCCGCATCGCTCGGGCGGCCGTCGGGCGCGAACTGCGGCAGCGGCGCCCCGTCGTCGGCCGCGACGCACGGCGCGGCCGCGGCAAGCATCACGGCGGCGAATGCCGACGCGATGCCGCGCACGATGCGTCCGACGGGATCGACGTGAACCTTGCCGAGATTCCGCCCGGCTTCGGCGAAACGTTTCTGCATCGACTCACTCCCCAAGACCGGCTCGCGTTCCGCGACTCGATCGGTGCCGTTCAAAGCTCGCGAAGCAGCTCGCGCAGCCTCGCGAGATAGGTATCCTCGTCGCCGCGGCGATAACCCGAGAACACGTGCCGCACGTTGCCGCTGCGATCGACGAGCACGAGATGCGGAAGCTCGCGCACGTCGTACGACTTCGCGACCTCGCCGCGCGGATCGTGCAGGACCGGGAAATCGACGTTCGCGCGATCCGCGACCGTGGCCGCGCCGCGCCGGTCCTTGTCCAGGCTCACCGCGAACGGCACGACGCCCGCCTCCCCGTAGCGGGCGGCAAGCTCGGCGACCTGCTCCAGAAACGGACGGCAGTCGCCGCACCACGATGCGGTGAACGCGAGCATCACGATCTCGCCGCGCTGCTCCGAGAGCCGATAGTTCGGGCCTTCGACGCTCTTCAGGACGAAATCCGGCGCCGCGGCGGATTCGGCGGCGATCGCACCAGCCGCCGCCGCGGCCAGTGCAAGCGTGACGACGATGAAAATGGATCGGTTGACCTTCATCTGCGGCTCTCGCTCGTCCGGGCCGGCGCCGTCGGCGCCGTTGCGGCGAGGCCTCCCGGCCGCAGCGGCACGAGCGGTCGAATTCCCGAAGCCGCGATCCGCGCTTGCCCGGCTGACGCTCGCTCGGCGCGATCACCTTAGGGGTGCATTCGCCCGGCCGTCCATGAGCCAAGTCTCAATCCGACGGACGCGCGGTTAATACCCGCGCGTCATGCCCTTGCGGCACGTTAGGCGCGCCGGGAGCGACCGGCAAAGTGTCTGCAACCGCAGACGTATCGAATCTCCGACAGTTCGTCGGAGAGGCCGTTACAGGACTCGGAAAGGAATCAGTCGACCCACGCTCGCGCGTTGTCGAAGAGTCGCTGCCACGGGGCCCGCTCGCCCCAGTCGGCGGGATGCCACGAATGCTGCACGGTTCTGAAGCAGCGCTCCGGATGAGGCATCAGGATCGTCACGCGGCCGTCGGCGCTCGTAAGACCCGCGATGCCGTTCGGCGAGCCGTTAGGGTTCGCCGGATAGCGCTCCGCGGGCTCGCCGCGGCCGTTGACATAACGCAGCGCGACGAGCGAGCGCTCGCACGCTTCGAGCGCGGCGCTCGATGCGAACGCGGCCCGCCCTTCGCCGTGCGACGTCACGATCGGCATGCGGGAGCCGGCCATGCCGCGCATCAGGATCGACGGGCTCTCCTCGACGCGCACGAGCGACAAACGTGCCTCGAACTGATCCGAGCGGTTGCGCACGAATTTCGGCCAATGCTCCGCACCGGGGATCAGCTCCTTGAGCGCGGCGAGCATCTGGCAGCCATTGCACACGCCGAGCGCGAACGTGTCCTCGCGCGCGAAGAACGCGGCGAACTCGGCGCGGATCGCGTCGTGATACAGAATCGTCTTCGCCCAGCCCTCGCCCGCGCCGAGCACGTCGCCGTACGAGAACCCGCCGCACGCGACGAGACCGACGTAGGCGTCGAGCCGCTTGCGGCCGGCGAAGAGATCGCTCATGTGCACGTCGTGCGCCTCGAAGCCGGCGCGCGCGAGCGCCGCGGCCATCTCGCGCTGGCTGTTCACACCCTGCTCGCGCAGCACCGCGACCTTCGGACGCCGATTGACGCGATTCGCGTGGACCGAGGGCTCGTTCGGGTCGAACGTCAGACGCACGTTGAGCCCCGGGTCGTCCTCGTCGAGCTTCGTCTCGAGCGCCTCGCGCGCGCATTCGGGATCGTCGCGCAACGATTCGATGCGGAACGTGAGCTCCGACCAGATTCTCCGAAGCTCGACGCGCGGCGCGCGATAGCGCTCGCTGTCGCCGCGGCGCACGACGATGTCTTTCTCGCGCGTCGGCTTCGCGACGACGTGCGCGTCCCGCTCGAGACCGTGCTCGGCGAGGATCGCAAACGCCGCGTCGAGATCCTCGTTGCGCACTTGAATCACGACGCCGGGCTCCTCGGCGAAGAGCCACGCGATCTCGTCGGCGTCTTCCGGCACGTCGACGACGAGACCTGCCTTCGATGCGAACGCCATCTCGACGAGCGTCGCGAGCAAGCCGCCGTCGGAGCGGTCGTGATACGCGAGCACGAGCCCCGCGTGGCGGAGCGCGCGCTGCGCGGCGAAGAATGCTTTGAGCTTCGCGGGATCGTCGAGATCGGGCGGCTCGCCGCCGTAGACGCCGAAGCTCTGCGCGAGGCACGAGCCGCCGAGCCTGAGCCGTCCGCCGGCGAGATCGATCAGCAGCAACGAGGTCTCGCCCGCGTCGAGCCGAAGCTCGGGCGTCAGCGTGCGGCGCACGTCCGCGACCGGTGCGAACGCGGACACGATGAGTGACACGGGCGCCGTGACCGAGCGCTCCGCGTCGGCATCGGTGTCGTCGACCGTCGCGTCGACGAGGCGCCGCTCGTTGCGCGCCGCATCGTCGCGCGCACGCCAGACCGTGCGCATCGACAGCGAGTCCTTGCCGACGGGCACCGCGATCCCGAGCGCCGGGCACAGCTCCTCGCCGACGGTGCGCACCATCTCGAACAGCGTGTAGTCGTCGTTGCCGTGGCCCGCGGCCGCCATCCAGTTCGCCGAAAGCTTCACGTCGCCGAGCGACACGACGTCGGCCGCGGCGATATTCGTCACGGCCTCGGCGATCGCGAGTCGCGCGGAATTCGGTCCTGCGTGGATCGCGACCGGCGTGCGCTCGCCCATCGCCATCGCCTCGCCCGTATAGCCCGAGTAATCCGACGTCGTCACCGCGACGTCCGAGACCGGCACCTGCCACGGGCCGACGAGCTGATCGCGCGAAGACAGGCCGCCGACCGTGCGGTCCCCGATATGGATCAGGAACGACTTGTCGGCGACGGCCGGGAACGCGAGCACGCGCCGCACGGCCTCGTCGAGCGTCACGCCCGCCCGGTCCCATTCCGGGATTGCGGGCCGTATGCGCCGCGCCTGCCGCGTCATCTTCGGCGGCCGCCCGAGCAAGACGTCCATCGGCATGTCGACCGGAACGTCGTCGACGCCGACGCGCGAGTCGCGCACGACGAGCTTGCGCTCCGCGGTGAGCTCGCCGATGACGGCATACGGGCAGCGCTCGCGCTCGCAGAGCCGCTCGAAGACCGGGAGATCCGCGGCCTCGATCGTCAGCATGTAGCGCTCCTGCGACTCGTTCGCCCAGAGCTCCATCGAGCTCATGCCGGGCTCGTCGCTCGGCACGCGCGCGAGATCGACGATCGCGCCGCATCCCGAGTGATCGACGATCTCGGGCACCGCGTTCGAAAGTCCGCCGGCGCCGATGTCGTGGATCGCCGCGATCGGATTCTTCTCGCCGAGCGCCCAGCACGCGTCGATGACTTCCTGCGCGCGGCGCTGCATCTCGGGATTGCCGCGCTGCACCGAAGCGAAATCGAGCGCCTCCTCGCCTTCGCCGGTCTTCTGCGACGATGCGGCGCCGCCGCCGAGACCGATGAGCATCGCGGGGCCGCCCAGCACGACGAGCTTCGCGCCGGGGCCGGGCTTGCCCTTCTTGACCTGCACGGTGCGCACGTTGCCGACGCCGCCCGCGATCATGATCGGCTTGTGATAGCCGCGCCATTCGCCGTCGGCCTCGAGCAGGCACGTGCGGAAATAGCCGGCAAGGCTCGGCCGGCCGTACTCGTTATTGAACTGCGCCGCGCCGATCGGCCCTTCGATCATGATCGACAGCGGCGATGCGATCCGTCCGGGCCGTCCCGGGCTGCGCGCTTCCCACGGCTGCTCCCAGCCCGGAATCTCCAGATGCGACACGGTGAAGCCGACGAGCCCGGCCTTAGGTCTAGCGCCTCGGCCCGTCGCACCCTCGTCGCGGATCTCGCCGCCCGCGCCGGTCGCGGCACCGGGGAACGGCGAGATCGCCGTCGGGTGGTTGTGCGTCTCGACCTTGACGACGAGATGCGCCGGCTCTCTGACGCCGCGATAGATGCCGGTCTCGGGATCCGGGAACCACCACTCCGCGTCGGGCCCCTCGAGCACCGCGGCATTGTCGGCGTACGCGGTCAGCACGCCGCCCGGCGAGACGGCGTGCGTGTTGCGGATCATCTGGAACAGGCTCTTCTCGGCCGGCTCGCCGTCGATGATCCAGCTCGCGTTGAAGACCTTGTGTCGGCAATGCTCGGAGTTGACCTGCGCGAACATCATCAGCTCGACGTCGGTCGGATTGCGGCCGAGCGACGAGAACTGCTCGACGAGGTAGTCGATCTCGGCATCGGCGAGCGCGAGGCCGAGCTCCGCGTTCGCCCGCTCGAGCGCGGCGCGGCCGGCGCCTAGAACATCGATCCGCGTGCCGGCACGCGGCGCGTGCGCGCCGAACAGCATCGACTCGGTCGGCGCGGCGTCGAGCAGCGTCTCGGTCATGCGGTCGTGGAGCAGCGGGCCGATCCGTGCGGCGTCGCCGGGCTCGAGCGCGCGCTCCGCCCACACCGTGACGATCCGCCCCCGCTCGATGCGGTGCACCGGCAGCGAGCACATGCGCGCGATATCGGTCGCCTTCGACGCCCACGGCGAGATCGTGCCGAGCCGCGGCACGACGTAGAACTCGAGCCGCTGACCGCCTTCGTCGCGCCGGTCGGCGCCGGTGCGTTCCCCGTACGCGAGCAGCGCATCCAGCACGCGGCGCTCGGCGGGCTCGAGCGCCCGCTCGAGATGAACGAAATGAACGAAACGAGCGTCGACCCCGCGAATCGCGGGCACGCGTTCACGCAGACGCGCGGTCAGCTTCGCGAGGCGGAACGCAGTCTCGGCCGTCGGACCGGCCAGCTGCAGCATCGTCATCGATCGGCGCCGGGGCAACAGCAGCGAATGGTGGGGCCGCCCATGATACCGCCGAACGGGGTCTCAGACGACCTCGATCCACGCGCTCGGAGCGTCTTGCTCCGCGATCGCAAGCCGCGTCGCGCGCCGGTCGAGCACCGGCTCGAGCGCGTCGAGCACGAGCGCATGCGAGTTGTTGCGCTCGCTGACGTGCATCGCGACGACCCACTGCAGCCGGCCGTCCGCCAAGCTCGCGACGAGCTCGGCGGCCTGCGCGTTGCTCATGTGCCCGTACGCGGAGCCGACGCGCGCCTTCACGAACGGCGGATAGCTGCCGCGGACGAGCGATTCGACGTCGTGGTTGCATTCGATCGCGAGCGCGTCGCAGCCTGCAAGGCGCTCGCGGATATGCGCCGTCGCGTGTCCGGCATCGGTCAGCACGCCGAGCCTGCGGCCGCCGGCCGCGAACACGAACTGGCACGGCTCGTGCGCGTCGTGCGGCACCGGAAACGGCTCGACGCCGATCGCGCCGATCGAGAATCCGCGATGCGTCGACACCGCCTCGATGTCGAGCCCCTCGCTGCCGGGTAAGGCGAGAAGCGCGCGGGCCGTTCCGTAGGTCGCGAAGATGCGCGTGCCGTAGCGGCGCGCGAACGCGCCGACGCCGCGCAGGTGATCCGTGTGCTCGTGAGTGACGAGCAGCGCGGCGACGTCGTCGCCGCTTCGGCCGACCGCGGCGAGGCGCTGCTCGATCTCGCGGCACGGCAGCCCGCAGTCGAGCATGAGCAGCGTGTCGCCCGATTCGACGAGCGACGCGTTGCCGCGGCTGCCGCTCGCGAGCGTCGCGAAGCGCAGCATGGTTCAGCCGGAACCCACTTTGCAGCCGAGCACGGCGGCCTTCAGGATTCGCTCGGCCCGCTCTTCCCGCCGCCTTGCGGGGAATAGAGGATCGGGAACTGCGCGATGTTGCCGCCTTCGACGTTCGTGATCTTGCTGACGCCTTGCTTCTCGACCTCGTCGATGCGCAACACCGAGTGCAGCGGCAAGAACGTTCGCTTGACCCCCTCGAACTCGCTCTTGATGCGTTCCTCGGCCGGATCCACGACGACCGACGAGCGGGTCCCGAACACGAGCTTCTCGACCTCGACGAAGCCGAAAAGCCCGCCGTGACTCACGTTGCGCGCGTAGATCTCGTAGACCTTGCCCTGATTGAGGAATAGCACCTTGTAGATCGGCTTCGACGACATTCCGCGGCTCCGCCTCTCGAAAGTCGCGGAGCTTAGCATGCTTCGCGCGCGCCGGCTTACGCGCCCCGGCGGAACGCGCGCCCAGCGCCGAGCCCGTGACGAGACGGCCGATCCGGACCGGCGGTTTCCACAACTAAGACGTGCGTCTCACGTGCCGAGGGGGTCCGCCGCCTATACTCGCCGAGTCCCCCACGGCCGAAACGAAGGATTACCCGGTGGTCATGACCTTCGACAACGCGCAAGGACGTCCCGTATGGCTTTGCGTCTGAAGATTGTCGGCGCGCTCGGCCAGAAGCTCGGCGAACGCAGCACGATGGAGTTCGGGCCGTCCGGCGGCACGATCGGCCGTGCGCCCGGCTGTGACTGGGTGCTGCCGGATCCCCGCCGCTATCTGTCCGGCCGGCACGCGAGCATCGACTTCCGAGGCGGCTGCTACTACATCGTCGACACGTCGACGAACGGCGTCTACGTGAACGACGCCGAGGTGCCCGTCGGCCGCGGCAAGCCGCAGCGCCTCTTCAACGGGGACCGCATTCGCATCGGCGACTACGAGATCGTCGCCGAGATCGACGACGACACGATCGAGCGGCTGATCGACCAGAACCACGTCGAGCCGGTACCGCTCGCCCAGCGCGTCGAAGCCCCGGAGGAGCCGACCTCCGAGATGGTCGACGCGTTCGAGATGACCGGCGTCGGCTTCGAGATGAAGCTGACGGACGACGAGCTTTCGACGCTGACCGCGACGAAGGGACGCCGCGACGACGTGGTCATCGAGCTCGAGGACGATGCGCCGGACTTCGTGCGGACGCAGCCGGCGATCGCGGAGCGAGCGGTCGCGGCGTCTCGGCCGAAGGCCGCGGAGCACGCGCAGCCGCGATCGGCCGTGCGGCCCCCGAGCCCGGCGGTCGAGCGCCCGTCGGCGGCGCCGCAAGCGAGCAAGGCCACCGCGAACGGATCGGCCGCGCTCCGGACCGCCCCGCCGGCGCAGCGTTCACCGAAGCCCGCGGCGGCTCCGATCTCGCTCGCGGAGCGTCCGGCCGCTGCGGCGCCCAAGAGCACGTCCTCGGAAGCGAGCTCCGCGCGCCCCATGGCGGCTCGTCCGGCCGCGCAGCCCAGGAAACCGGGACCCGCGCCGGCCGAATCGAGGCCGCAAACGGCCGCGCCGACCGGGAAGCCGAAAACGCCTTCGACCGGTGCCGCGATGGCGGGCGCGGCAGTCGCCGCGCCGCTCGCCGCGTTTTTCCGCGGCGCCGGCATCGATCCGCGCCGCGTCGGTCCGCACGACGCCGAGGCGCTGATGCACCGCATCGGCCAGCTCATGCGGGAGCTGATCGCGGGCGTCTCGGAGGGCGTGCACGTCTGCACGCAGCAGCGGAATCAGCTCGGCATCAAGACCGAAGGCGAGCCCGCGCAGAAGCGGAACCCGCTCCTTTCGGACGCGGGCGTCGACGAGAAGCTGCTCGCGCTGCTCGCGCAGAGCTGGACGCCGCAGATGGCCGTCGCGGCGATTCGCGCGGCCTTCGGCGACGTCAAGCTCCATCAGCACGTCTTGATGCGTGCGGTGCGCAGCGCGCTCGACGCTTATATCGCGCGTCTCGACCCGGACGAGCTCGAGCAGAGATACGCCGGCGGCGGCGGCCGTTACAGCCGGCTGCTCGGCGCGGCGAACAAGCTGAAGTACTGGGATCTCTACAAGGACGTCTATGACGTCCTCGCTCACCATCCGCCGGGCGAGCTGCCGATGCAATTCGCCGAGGATCTCGCCGCGGCCTACGAGCGCGAGGTCGCCGCGGCGGCGAATCCTGCCGAGGCCCCCGAGCCGTCGATCCGCGTCGAGGCGCTCTGACGCGCTGGCTCAGGCGGGCATCGCGACCGCGTCGCGCGGACCGGCCTGACGTTGCGCGCGCGGCCGATTCGGCCGGAACAGAATGATCGTCAGATCGTCCGGCTTGCTCGGCTGGGACGTGCCGTTCGACTTCATTCGGCGCAGCGCCTTCTCCACGAGACGATCCGCGGCGACGTCGATCGGGCCGATTCGCATGATGTCGACGATCTCGTCTGCGAAAAGATTGTCGAGGAGGCCGTCGCTCGCGAGGAGCACCGTGTCGTAGGTCGCGAGCTTGATCGCGCCGCCGATCTCGACGCGCATGTCCTCGGTGCCGATCACGTTGAACAGCACGTGGCGATCGGCGTGCTGGACCGCCTCGTCCTCGTCCATGAGCCCCGCTTCGACGGCGAAGCCCGTCGGCGAATGCGGCACGACGCGGCGCTTCACGCGGCCGCGCTGCCCGACGACGATCATCTCGGAATCGCCGACGTGGTAGCTCCGCAGGCGCCGCGCGACGATCTCGGCGACGACGAGCGTCGTCGCCGCGCCGCGCGCGAGATCGATCACGGCACGGTTGGCCTCCTCGATCGCGTCGAGGATCGCCGGCCGAAGGCTCGCCGACTCGTCCGCGCGCCGCGTCAACGTGCTCGACAGCGTCGACACGGTCAGGTTCGACGCTTCGCGGCCCGCGGGCGTGCCGCCAACGCCGTCGGCGACGGCGAGCACGAGCGTGTCGTCCGACAGCCAGATGATCGCCGCCGCGTCCTCGTTCGGCGTGTCCTTCTCGGGCGAGCGCAAGCTGCGCAGCGACACGAGCCCCTGCGGGAACTCGCGGTCCACCTCCACGACGTCGGATGCGCCCGTGAACAGCTGGACGCGCTCTTTGGGCGCGATCATCGGGTCAACGCTTTCATGCACCAGGGACAGTGGTGCCAGAAATCCAAGTCGACGCCCCAGTGGCACGACGGGCAGCGCGTCCTCGTGCCGGGGAGCAGCCATGCACGCTTCAGTTTCGAGTGGCACCACGGGCAATAGCGCATGAAAGGCATCAACGGCCCCCGGCACGCGGGGTTCTCGCAGTGGTGCGTCGTATAGCGGCGATCGGAATACGTTCGGCTCGTCTCGACCTCGAACCCGGGGCCATAGCACCACGGGCAGTACTGCCAATCGAGCTTCGCCCCCTTGTGGCAGCGCGGGCACGCCGCGGGATACGTCGTCTCGAACTTGCTGCCGATCGGCTTCTCCGCGCCGCACCAAGGGCAGCCGACCATCGGCTCCGAGACCGGTCCCGAGCAGTATCGGCACTCGTACCGCGTCTCGAGCACGGCGCGGTACTTGCGCTGGAACTGGCGGAAAAGCACCTTCCGCCACAGCGTCGGATCCTCGGCGCCGTTCGCCTTGCGCGACGAGCGTTTCCTCTTCAGCGCGCCGTTACGGATCCGCTTGAACTCGTTGTACATCACGACCGCGTTCTTGTAGCGGTCCTCCGGACGGACGGCGACGGCGCGCCGCAGCCACTCGACGAGCTTGGGCTTGAGCTTCGCGCGAACGCGCTTGATACCCTCGGGCGGCCAAGAGTACGGCCACTCGATCAGATGCCCCGAGAACAGCTCGTAGATCACGAGCCCGAGGGAGAACACGTCCGACTGGAACATCGGCCGGCCGACGGCCTGCTCCGGCGCGATGTAGCCCACCGTGCCGGACCCCGATGCCTTCAGCGTATGTTGGGCCACCTTCGAGAACCCGAAATCCGTCAACCGGAGGTGATTATCCGGAAACAGAATGAAATTCTCCGGCTTGATGTCACAGTGTATGACGTTGCAGCTGTGGGCATGGGCGACCGCGGCCAGGGCCTGCTCGGTCAGATGCAGGGCGGTCTCGGTCGAGATGCGGCGGCGCATCCGGTCCGCGAGCGACTCCTCGCCGAGCGGCATCGAGATCACGAAATGGCCGTCGATGTACGAGGCGTCGCGGATCGGCATGATGTTCGGATGCTCGAGCTTCGGCGCGAGACGCGCCTCGCGCTTGAAGTCGACGAGGAAGTAGTCGCTCATGCCGTTCTCGTGCGGCACCTTGAGCGCGACGCGCATGTCCTGGATCGTGTCGAGCGCCTGATACACGGCCGCGACAGGGCCGTTCGAGATGCGCCGTTCGATGCGGTACTTACCGAGTTTCTGTCGAGCCTTCAGCACCGACGACGAAATTTAGAAATGCTAATAATTATCGCTGGAACGAGCGGCCGATACCGAAGCGGCCGACAGCGAACGCTCGCTGCCTTCCCCCCGTGCACCGTACCGCGAGACGCGGAGCTTCTCGGTCCCTCGTCGCTCGCCGTGCCGGTGTCTCGACCGCGCCGGTGAGCTAATCATCCGACGATGCCGCGGCGCGGTCAAACCGCGAAAAACGCGCCACGGCGGAGCGCGAGTACCGTATGCTAGCCGCGTGCTCGGAGCCCGGCGGCGGAGATGAAACAACTGACGATCGGCGAGCTGGCCAAGCTGGCCGGAGTGTCGCGCTCCATGCTCCGCTTTTACGAGGAGCAGGGGCTGCTGAAGCCCGCTGCCCGCTCCGCGGCCGGCTACAGGCTCTACGCTCCGTCGGCCGCCCGTACCCTGCTGTTCATTCAACGCGCGCAGCGCCTCGGCTTCTCGCTGGCCGATATCCAGGTCCTGCTCGAGCGCCTCGGGCGCGACGGCCGCTTCGACCAGTCGGTCGTCCGGCTCGCCGAGGAGCGCTATCTCGCGATCGAGCGCCAGCTCACCGACTTGCTCGTGCTGCGCCACGAGATGGCGGCTTTCCTCTCGGATCTCAGCTCGCGCGTCGAGGCCGGCGACGGCAGCGGGCGCGATCTGTACGAGCAGCTGATCCGTCGGGTCTGCGGGCACGAGCCGGGCGCGACGCCGCCGCGCGAGGCGCTCGCCTGGCTGCTCGAGCGCACCGGCTGCGCGCTCGCGAGCCTCGATCGCGACGAGCTGCTCGACGCGCTCGCCGGGAGGCACGTCCACGTCTGGCGCGACGACGACGGCTACAAGGTGCTGATCCCGGGGCACGACGCGCGGCTCGAGGCCGCGCTCGGAGCGATCGCGCGCGTCGAGGCCGACTGCCACGCCCACCGCACGCCGCGGCTCGAACGGACCGACGAGGGGTTCCTGTTCTCGGCCGAAGGCGACAAGGCCTTCCTGTTCGCGCAATTCTTCCTCGAGCTCGAAGCGGCGAGCGGACGGGACGCGCACGCGGACCGGAACCGGACGGAAGTCTCAGCTCCCGACGATAACCCTTGACCTTCAACCCGGGTTGAAGGTCTACCCTTCGCGTCGCGATTCCCGTGACGCTGCAAATGTCGGCTGCACCCGAGAAAACCGAGACCCAGGTCGAATCCCGTCCGTTCCGATTCAAGGTTCGCGGCATGGATTGCGCGAGCTGCGCGACGACGCTGGAGCGCGGCCTCGCGGAGCTCGACGGCGTCGACGACGTGCACGTGAGCTTCACCACGGAGACGATCGACGGCCGGGGCCGGGTGACACCCGAGGACGTGCGCGCGCGCGTCGAGGCGCTGGGCTACCGGATCGTCGACGACGAGCCGCCGGCCGCGCCGAGCGACGGGCACGGCGGCGTGCGCGGCTTTCTCGCCTTCGTGTGGCGCGACAAAGCGTTGCGGCTCGCGCTCGCCCTCGGCGCCGCGGTGCTCGCGACGTCGCCGCTGCTGTTCGCCGGCCCGGAGCCGCTCCGCCTCGGCGCGGTGCTGCTGCATCTCGCGGTGATCGCGATCGTCGGCTACCCGATCGCGCGCCGCGGCGTCGCGTCGCTGCTCTTCGCGCGCCGCGTCACGATCGACCTGCTGATGGCCGCGGCCGCGGTCGGCGCCGTTGCGATCGGCGCGTCCGGCGAAGCCGCGGCCGTGATCCTCCTGTTCACGCTCGGCGAAGCGCTCGAGGCGTATAGCGCCGCGCGCGCGCGCGCTTCGCTCGGCAGCCTGCTCGCGCTTCGGCCGGCGGAGGCGACGGTCGTTCGCGAGCACGGCGGTCATCGCGACTACCGCGTCGTGCCGGTCGGCGACCTCGCCCCGGGCGACCGCGTGCTCGTCAAGCCGGGCGAGCGGATTCCCGCCGATGGGCGCGTCGTGGCAGGCGCCTCGACCGTCGACCAGTCGGCGATCACCGGCGAAGCGGTGCCCGTGACGGTCACGGCCGGCGAGGAGAGCGAGGTCTTCGCCGGCACGATCAACATCGACGGCACGCTCGAGATCGAGGTCGGGCGCGAGCCCGAGGATTTCACGATCTCCCAGATCGCCCGTCTCGTCGAGCAGGCGCAGTCGCAGCGCTCGCCGGCCGAGCGCTTCGTCGATCGTTTCGCGGAGTGGTATACGCCGCTGGTCGTCGCGCTCGCGGTCGCCGTCGCGGTCGTGCCGCCGCTCGCGTTCGGTCAGCCGTTTCTGTCGCCGGCCGACGGCGCGCCCGGCTGGCTGTACCGCGGCCTCGCGCTGCTGATCATCGCGTGTCCATGCGCGCTGATCGTCAGCATTCCCGTCACGGTCGTGAGCGCGCTCACGCGGCTCGCTCATCTCGGCGTCCTCGTGCGCGGCGGGGCCAACCTCGACGAGCTCGCGCGGACGACCGTCTTCGCGTTCGACAAGACGGGCACGCTGACGCGGGGTCGGCCGACGGTATCCGGCGTCCGCTCGTTCGAATGCGCGCATACCGAGGCGCACCTGACCGAATGCGCGCCCTGCGACGAGATCGTCGCGCTCGCGGCGTCGGTCGAGCGCGGCTCGGCACACCCGTTCGCGCGCGCGGTCGTGCACGCGGCCGAGGAGCGCCGCGTCGGGCAGCGCTACCCGCACGCCGCGGATATCACGTCACACATGGGACGCGGCGTGAGCGGCACGCTGAACGGGCGGCGGGTGACCGTCGGGAACGCGTCGCTGTTCGCCGAGCTCGAGCATTTCGACGAGCTCGTCGCGGCACAGCATCCCTCGTCGAGCCTCGTGTTCGTCGGCGAAGACGGAAACCTCAAGGGCTACATCACCGTCGAGGATCGGCCGCGGCCGACGACCGCCGCGGCGTTGAAAGCCCTGAAGGCGCTCGACCCGCGCCATCGGCTCGTGATGCTGACCGGCGACCGGCGCGGCGTCGCCGAGCGGTTGGCCGCGGAGCTTCCGGAGATCGACGAGGTCCATGCCGAGCTCCTGCCCGAGCAGAAGCTCGAGACGGTGCAGCGGCTCGAGGCGCGTCACGGCACCGTCGCGATGATCGGGGACGGCATCAACGACACGCCCGCGCTCGCCGGCGCGCGGCTCGGGATCGCGATGGGCGGCGCGGGCGCACATCACGCGATGGAGATCGCCGACGTCGTGCTGATGCAGGACGATCTCGAGCGCCTGCCGCAGGCCGTGCGCATCAGCCGCAAGACGCGGCGGCTGATCCGCGAGAACATCGTGCTGAGCCTCGGGCTGAAGATCGCTTTCCTTGCGCTCGCGGTGCCGGGCCTCGCGACGCTGTGGATGGCCGTGCTCGCGGACGTCGGCGCGACCGTCCTCGTCACGCTGAACGGGATGCGAATGCTGCGGGCGGAATGACCTTGCCGGGATTCATGATGCCGTTCGGATCGAGCGCCCGTTTCAGCGCGGCCATCGCCGCCAGGGCCTGCGGCGAGCGATAGCGCTCGAGCTCGGCGATCTTGAGCACGCCTACGCCGTGCTCGGCGCTGAAGCTCCCGCCGAGCCGCGCGGCCGCGTCGTGCACGGCGCACGACAGCTTCGCGCCCCACCTGTCGCGAAACTCCGCGAAAGGGTCTTCCTGTGGCGGCAAGAGGTTGTAATGCAGGTTCCCGTCGCCGATATGCCCGTAGACCGAGCGCCGGTGCGGCGCGATCCGATCGAGCTCCGCGCCGGCGAGCGCGAGGAAGCGCGGCACGTCGGATATCCGCACGGAGACATCGTGCTTCACGGCGCCGCCTTCGCGGCGCTCGGCTTCCGGTATGGTCTCTCGAAGCCGCCACAGCGCGTCACGCTGCGCGCCCGATTCGGCGAGCACGCCGTCGACGATCTCGCCCGCCTCGGCCGCGCGCTCGACGATCCGCTCGAGCTTCTCCCGTAGCGCGGCCGGCGCGTCGCTCGACGCGAGCTCGAGCAGCAGATAGTGCTCGTGCGCGCGATCGAGCGGATCGCGAGCGCCTTCGATGTGCCGCAGCACGAGCTCGAGCGACGCGCGCGAGACGTACTCGGCCGAGACGACCCGGTCGCCGCTCTCGTCGCGCGCCCGGCCGAGCAGCGCAATCGCCGTCGCGGGGCTCGACACCGCGAGCCACGCGGTCTCGGTCGATCGAGGCCGCGGAAAGAGTTTCAGCACGGCCGCGGTGACGAGGCCGAGCGTGCCTTCGGAGCCGACGAAGACCGATGCGAGGTGGTAGCCCGTATTGTCCTTGCGCAGCCCCTTGAGCTCGGACAGCACGTCGCCGCTCGGCAGCACGACCTCGAGCCCGAGCACGAGATCTCGCATCGTCCCGTAGCGCAGCACCGCGAGACCGCCGGCATTCGTCGCGACGTTGCCACCGATCCGGCACGAGCCTTCCGAGGCCATGCTGAGCGGGAAGAGCAGCCCGTGCTTCGCGGCTTCCGCCTGCGCGTCGGCGAGAACGACGCCCGCTTCGGCCGTGAGCGTGAACCCGACCGGATCGATCTCGCGGATGCGATTCATGCGCGTCATCACGACGAGCACGTGACGTTCCGCGTCGAACGGCGTCGCGCCGCCGCAGTAGCCGGTATTGCCTCCCTGCGGCACGACGCCGAGTCGCGCGCGATTGCAGATCGCGAGGATCCGCGAGCACTCGTCGACGGTGCTCGGCCGGACGATCAGCGCGGCCGAGCCTCGATACAGACGCCGCTCGTCGACGAGATACCGTTCCGCTTCCGTCGGCGGAACGATCCCCTCCGGTCCGACGATCTCGGCGATCCGTCGCAGTGCGTCTCGGCGGTCCATTCGTCACCCGTCCCGCGATTGCGCGTCACTCGACGGCATCGATCAAGCCGCTCTGCGCGATGCCGTCGAATATGAATTGCACGGCCATCGCCGCCAGCAGAATGCCGAAGATGCGCCCGATCACGTGCGCGCCAGTCACGCCGAGAAACCGGACGATCTCGCCCGCGAGAAGCAGCGACACGAGCGTCACGACGAGCGCGGCGAGCAGTGAGGCGATGACCGCCGCCTGCAGCACGACGCTACCGGACGCGTTGCTCATCAGCAAGATCGCCGCGCCCATCGCGCCCGGGCCCGCGATCAAAGGCGTCGCGAGCGGAAAGACCGAGATATCCTGTTTCGCCGCAGCCTCGCGCGCCTCTTCCTCGGTCGTCGTATGGCCTCCCGACGAGCGCGCGAAGACCATCTCGATACCGATCAAGAGCAGCAGCACGCCGCCCGCCGTGCGCAGCGCCGCGAGCGAGACGCCGAGCATGTCGAGCAAAGGCTCGCCGAACAATGCCGCGGCCACGAGGATGGCCGTCGCGATGAGCGTGCCGCGAACCGCCATGCGGCGCCGCGCCGAGCGGGTCGCCGTCGACGTCAGCGCCGCGAAGATGGCGGCGACGTCGAGCGGACCGATCGTCGCGAAGAAAGCCGTGAAGGCCACCACGGCGGTCTCGATGATATCGCTGCTCATTCTGCCGTCCGGACGAGCGTCGCGAGCATTCTAACGCCGCTCCCAATGGAAGCTCGGACGCGCGCCGTTATCATGTCGTCCGATCCGCGCCGATGCGGTCTTTCGAGCAAGGATCTGTTGCAATGAGCTATCTCTGGGTTGCGCTCGGCGGTGCGCTCGGCAGCGTCGGACGCTACGCGGTGGGCCGCGTCGTCGCTCGCGTGGCGGACGGCGGCTTCCCTTTCGCGACCTTACTCGTCAACGTCTCGGGATCTATGCTGATCGGCGTCCTCGCCGGATTGGCCACAGCCGGCCGCCACTCGCTCCCCGCCGCCGCGGAGGCATTTCTGCTGATCGGCGTGCTCGGAGGATTCACGACATTCTCGTCGTTCAGCCTGGAAACGCTCCTTCTCGTGCGAGCAGGAGAATGGACGGCGGCAGTCGTCAACGTCCTCGGGTCCGTCGCCCTCTGTCTTCTGGCCGTTTCGCTCGGCTTTGCCGCGGCATCCGCCCTGTCCCGCTGATTTTCCGCTTTGGCCCTAGCAGAGTGCGGCGCCGTGAATCAAGCGCGACGAATCGGCGAACTCTGCTAGAATTGCGCGCGGAGGGATGCCGGAGTGGTCGAACGGGCTTGACTCGAAATCAAGTGTACGGTTTACACCGTACCGTGGGTTCGAATCCCACTCCCTCCGCCACCGATCGATCCGTCCTCGTCGCCGAAGAGCCCATTCAGTAGTCGTTGCGCGGTAGCGACCGGTGAATCGCGGTCGCCGCGATCGCAGCCTGCCCCACCGCGACCGAGATCTGGTTGAGGCTGCTCGAGACGTCGCCCGCGGCCCACAGCCCCTCGACTGAAGTGCGCTGACGATCGTCGACGATCAGCGCGCCGGTCTCGTCGTGCGCCGCGCCGAGCGAGAGCGCGAGCTCCGAGCGCACCTTCGCGCCGAGCGCCGAGTACAGCGTATCGAAGCGATGCTCGCCGCTCGCGGTTTGCAGGCAGCTGATCTTCCCTTCGTCGATCTCGATCTCGACGATCGGTTCCTCGACGATGCCGACGCCCGCCGCTTCCAATCGCCGGCGACTATCGTCGTCGAGCCCCATCGGCTCGCCGAGCGTCAGCAAGGTCACGTCGGCCGAATACGTCCGTACGAAAAGCGCCTCTTCGACGCCGCCCGAGCCGAAGCCGATGACGCCGATGCGCCGGCCGATCACCTCGTAGCCGTCGCAGATCGGACAGTGACGCACATAGCCTTCGCGGATCGCGCGCTCGAGCCGCACGAGCCGCGGCTCGATGTCGACGACGCCGGTCGCGAGCAGCACCGTTCGCGCGGCGGCGCGCCGTTCCGCGCCTCCGTCTTGCGGCCGCCAAGCGGCGAGAAACCGCGTCTCGCGGGAAGTTTCATCGATCGCAAGACGCGTCACGGTGCCGTCGAGGACCGCGACACCGAAGCGATCGGCATGCGCGCGCATCGCGCGCAGCAGGTCCGGGCCGCGAATCCCGTCGGGGAATCCGGGGCAGTTGCGGCTCGTCGGAATCAGCGCGGCGCGCGGCTCGCCGGCATCGATCACGAGCGCATCGCGGCGGAAACGCGCGAGATACACGGCCGCGGTGAGACCCGCGGGTCCGCCACCGACGATCAAGCAGTCCCGCTCACGCTCCGGAAGCGGCTCCGCCGCTTCGTCGCTCGCCCGCTTCGAGCTCGCCATGTCCGCTCCTCACGCCTCCTTTGTCGCATTCTGAGTCGGCGGATCACGGCGGAGCGATAGGGACGAATGCAGCTTCGAAGTTGACACACGGGTGTATGCCTTTATAGTAACGCCCCCTCGAAACCGCCACCTTTCATCTGCTGGTTGGGGAGGACGCCATGTCTCAAGACGCCCTCTTCCAATTGGGGATGGGTTTGGACGCTCCAAAGACCGCCCAAAAGGAAGACCTGAAGACGAAAGCCGCCCGCAAGAACGAGCGGCCGGGTCCGAAGAAAAACGGTGCCCAGGGTTCGACGGAAGCCGTACACGACTTCTTCATCGAGAAGAACGGGGTACGCTGCGCCGGGTCTCACTTCATCATCGACATCTACGGCGGAAAACGGCTCGACGATCTCGAGCACGTCGAGCGCACGCTGATCGACTGCGTGAACGCGGCCGGAGCGACGCTGCTGCACGTGCATCTGCACCCGTTCGAGCCGAACGGCGGCATCAGCGGCGTCGCTGTGCTCGCCGAAAGCCATATCTCGATCCATTCGTGGCCTGAACGCGACTATGCCGCACTCGATATATTCATGTGCGGGCGGACGAAACCGGAGCGCTGTCTCGACGTGCTGAAGAAGGCGTTCGCGGCCGAGCGCATGGTCGTGCGCGAGCTGCTCAGGGGCAAGGACCTTTGCTAGCCCCGCGTCCCCCGTCGGGCGGCGAGGAGCGCGACAATGGCGGATGAGCGCTGGTTCTCCGAAACATTGACACCCGGCGTGCGGCTGTCGTTCGAGGCGCGGCGCGTATTGCGCCACGAACGAACCGACAACCAGGAGCTCGCCCTCTTCGAGAACGACGTCTTCGGGCGCGTGCTGCTGCTCGACGGCGTCGTGCAAGTGACGACGGCCGACGAGTTCATCTATCACGAGATGATGGCGCACGTGCCGCTCCTCGCGCACGGCGAGCCGAGGGACGTGCTGATCATCGGCGGCGGCGACTGCGGGCTCGCGGAAGAGGTGCTGAAGCACTCGTCGATACGCCGCGTCCTGCAGGTCGAGATCGATCCCTCGGTCGCCGAGCTCGCGCGAACGCACTTCGGCGAGATCAACGCCGCGGCGTTCGCCGACCCGCGCTTCGAGCTCCGAATCGGCGACGGTGCGGCGTTCGTCCGCGAGAGCGACGAGCGCTTCGACGTCGTGCTCGTCGATTCGACCGATCCGATCGGCCCGGGCGCGGTCCTCTTCACGCGCGAGTTCTACGCCGGCGTACGCGGGCGATTGAACCCGGGCGGCATTCTCGTCACGCAGAACGGCATCCCTTTCCTGCAGACTCGGGAATTCGCCGACGCTTTCGCCAATCTCGGCGCGACGTTCCGCCACGTCGCGTGCTACGTGATCAGCGTGCCGACGTATTTCGGCGGGCATCTCGCGCTCGGCTGGTCGTCCGACGACGTCGCGCCGCTCGCCGTTTCGACGGAGGCCCTCGAGACGCGATTCGCCGCGGCCGGCATCCAAACGCGTTATTACAGCCCGCGACATCACCTGGCCGCGTTCGCCGCCCCCCGCTATATCGAGCAGGCGCTCGAGAGCGCCGTCGAGCAAGGACGCAAAGCCGGACTGGGCGATCCTTGAGCCGAGCGACGATCCTCGTTGTCGGGGAAACTCGCAACCCGGCCCGCGTGTGACGCGTTTCACAGTAGACTGTTAGCTGTGCGAACTATTTTTGCGCGCCACGCCTGGCACGGAAGGCGGAGCAACGCGCGACTTTTCGAGCAGGAGCGCGTCGGATGAACAAGGACGAAAGAACGATCGCACAGGACTCCGAGGCACTCGGCAACGAGAAAGCGGCGAGAGGTAAAGGGCACCGCGACGGAGATCCCGTCGCGAACTTCGTCATGCAGCTCGCGCAGAGCTATCTCGAGAAGCGCTCGGATACCGAAGCGAGCAGCGACAGCAACTCGGACACCTCCAAGTTCTTCACGCAGTCGGCGCTCGACAAGCCCGGCTGGTTCTGCCGGGGGTAGTCATTCTTCGGATCGGGCTGCGCCGGCGGCTGCCGCCGAGCCCCGGCGCGGCGTCCATCGCTTGCGCCACACTCAGTCCTCGCTCGACGTCTCGGCGACGATCCTGTTGACGACGCCGTCGACGCCGAACACCGCCCATGCGTCGAACTCGGCGAGATTGCGCTCGCTCTCGGTACGCACGTAGCCGTCGAGCGTCACGACGAAGTTCTTGCACGTCGCGTGCAGCTGGTCGGCATCGAGCAGCGGGTCCTTCTCGTGCACGAGCCGCAGCGCATCGAGAATCTCCTCGTCGCTGTCCTCCTCGTCGGGCACGACGCCGAGACCGTTGACGACGTCGCGGCTGCCGGGCACCCACCACGCCATCGCGCCGGCGAGACGCTTGTGCGACAGGCTCGGCACCTCGCCGTCGAGCGTGACGATGCCGTCGTCGACGCCGATCTCGATCCACCACCGGTCGCGACCCGGCTCGCGCGGCCGCACGATCTCGTGCGTGTCCCCGACGCGGCGCGAGATCGCGCAGTCGTCGAAGGTCGACTCGCCCGTCAGGAAATGCTCGACGTGATCGGCGATCTCGCCGTCGCCCATCGGCTCGGCGGGCCGGACATGCAGCCGGTCGACGATCCCGCGCACCCCGGGGAGCGCTGCGGCGCGCCGCAGCGTGAGTCGCTTCGCGGCGATATCCGACACCTCGCCGGACAGCGTCACGACGCCGTCGTCGAGCTCGACGACGATCCGATCGCGGTGCGGGTTGACCCGCGGCTCGTGCTCGAGGGCGGCCTCGATCTTCTTGACGATTTCGGCGGCGTCCACTGCGGCCTCCGCTGCGCTCGTCGCACCGTCGTCCATTGGGACATACGGCGCGACGCCGCCAAATAGGGGCCGCTCGCGATGCCGATGGCGGAAGCCGTCAGACCTCGGTCAGCTCGCCGGTGCTGTCGCCGACCTGCTCGACGGGCACGTTCGCCCGCTGCAGCAGCGTCACGAGCAGGTTCGCGAGCGGCGTGTGATCCGGGTACTTGAGGTGCTGATGCCCCTTGATGCCGCCGCCCTTGCCGACGACGAGCGTCGGCAGCGGGAAGTGGTTGTGGCTGTTGCTGTTCGACATGTTGCTGCCGTACAGGAAGATCGCGTTGTCGAGCACCGTTCCCGCGTCTCCGTCCGGCATGCGCGCGAGCTTCTCGAGGAACTCGGCGAACATCTGCGTGTGCCAGCGCTGCACGAGGACGAGCTTCTCCATTGCCGCCTTCTGCTCCGCGTGATGCGACAGCGGATGGAACGCTTCCGTCACGCCGATGTGGCGATACGGCATGTTGCTCACCTCGGCCGCCATCATGAACGTCACGATGCGCGTCATGTTCGACTGGAACGCCGCCGCGATCATGTCGAACATCAGCCGCACGTGCTCGTCGAAGGCCGGCATCGCGACCGGCACGTCGGGCAGATCGACCTGCGTCAAATCCCGTTTCTCGAGCAGCTCGACGCGGCGCTCGATCTCACGCACGCTCTCGAGATAGTCGTCGAGGATCGCGCGATCCTCGGGGCCGAGGCGCCGCTTCAGGTCGTTCGCCTCCTCGGCGACCATGTCGAGCAGGCTCAGATAGTCGCCCGAGATGCGTTTGCGTTCCTCTTCCGAGCGGCCTCGCCCGAAGATCTTTTCGAAGGCGCGGCGCGGATCGAATTCCATCGGCAGCGGCGTCGTCGGCGTGCGGAACGAGATCGTGTTGCCGAAGCTGCATCCGTACGCGCCGTCGCACGCGGCGCTGCCTCCGCTCTCCTCCGTCGCGAGCTCGAGCGAAGGCAGTGGCGTATCCTGGCCGATGTAGCGCGCGGCGATCTGGTCGACCGTGACGCCGCCGCGCGGCGGCTCAGGATGCACGCAGGAAAGCCACGTGCCGGGCACGATCGCGTGCACCGCGGAGCTGTGCGCCGGCCGGTTGTCGAGGCCCGACACGACCGTCAGATAATCCTTGAACGGCGCGAGCGGCTCGAGGATGGGCTTCAAGTCGAAATCCCTGCCGACCTTGTCCGGCGTCCAGCGATTCATCTCCTTGCCGAAGCGTGTGTTGTCCATGATCGCGCCGTGCGGAAGGTAGAAGAATCCCATCCGCGGGTTCGCCGCCGCCGCCGTCTTCGCGATCGCCGTCGCGGCCGGCACCATCGCGCCGAGCAGCGGCAGCCCGATCGACGCTCCGCCGGCTTTGAGCAACGTGCGTCTCGACAGATGCTTCTTCGTGATGAACATCCTCGATCTCCTCGAGCGACTCACCCCGCGCCTGCCTCGGCCGGACACAGCCAGGGCACACGTCCCCGATTCTAAATAGTTCGCGGCCAAAGAACGACCGCTACGGGCACGAAACTACTGCTCCGCCGACCGTTCCCGGGACGGTCCGAGGGGGTGGCTGCACGGCATGGAGGCTCAGGAATCCGCGACGTTGCCGACGGGAAAGGCGCGCGCCGCGAGCGCCTCCCGTTCCTCCACGCCGGCGGCGGCGCGCCGCGCTCCGCGCGCGGCAGCTTCGTAGGCGACCCACGCCGCCGCGGTCGCGGCGAGCTCCTGCGGCAGCACGTCGAGGCCGAGCCACGGTCCGCCGAAGGCTTCCCAGCCGAGCGCGAGATGCATGCCCCAGAGCGTCGCTCCGGTCGCCATCGACGCGAGCGCGGCCCTTTCGCTGCCGCCGGCCTTGAGCCCCCGTGCGAGCGGCACGAACAGCGCGACCATGCCGATCGCGTACGCCGTCTCGAGCAGCTCGTAGGCGCTGCTGCCGGCATACGCGACGGCGAGGCTCGCGCCCGCGACGATCAAGATCGCGATCCTGCCGAGCGCGAGCGGATCGGCGCTCGGCCATGCGCGCGACATCAGGTTCGTCGAGAGCACGCTGCTCGGCGCGAGAATCGCGCTGTCGATCGTCGACAGCACGGCCGAGGCCAGCGCGAGCACGAACACGATCGTGAGCGCCGGATTCAGCACCGCGGCGGCAACCGCGGTCAGCGTGCCGTTCGTGCCGTCGACGCCGAGGAGATCCGCGGCGAGCCCGGAAGCGACCGGCACGAAGCCGATCGCGATATAGAGAACGCCGGATATGCAGCACGCCGCGACGGCGGTGCGCTCCGAGCGCGACGCGAAAATGCGCTGCGTGAGATCCTGCCCCGGGATGTTGCCGAGCGCGCCGATCGCGAGCACCGCGAGCCAGGCCGTGAGCTCGGCCGCGCTATCGGTCGGCGCGAGCGCGAGCTGGTCGGCCGGGACATCCGACAGCAATCGGTCGAGCCCCGCGACTACGCCCGCGCCGCTGCCGAGCTCGGCGAGCACCGCGACCGCGATCACCGCGATGCCGACGACCAGGAAACCGAGCTGCACGACGTCGGTCAGCGTCACGGACCACATGCCGCCGAGCAGCGTGTAGCTCGTCCCGACGGCCGCGACGAGCCAGATGCCGTGCGCCATCGGAATCCCCCAGAAGAGCTCGAGGACGCCGGCGAGCGCGACGAACTGCGCGGCGATCCAGCCGAAGTACCCGGGCACCATGATCACGCTCGCGACGACCTCGGCGCGCGGGCCGAACCGGCGCCGGAAGAAGTCCGGAAGCGTGAGAAGCCGCATGCGCCAGAGCCGACGCGCGAAGAATACGCCGGCGATCAGCAGGCAGAGGCCGGGACCGATCGGCTCGAGCGCGGCCGCGCGCAGCCCTTCCGCGCGGACCTCGTCGGTCGCGGTGAGCAACGTCCCCGCGCCGAACCACGTCGCGAACAGCGTCGCCGTCGCGAAAGGCAAGGACAGCCGCCGTCCCGCGACGACGTAGTCCTCGATCGTCTTGATGCGCGCTCCCGCTCGCCAGCCGATGCCGAGCATCAGCACGACGAACGCGACGAGCGCGACACCGAGGCCGGTCGTGCTCAACGGACCGGAGAACGGAATCGGCACCGCGGGCCCACCGGCCGCGGCTGCGGTGCCATCAGAGCGTCCCCGGCCGTGTCCATCGCGCGCCGGAGAATACAACGGCGGAAACCCGCGCACCAGATATTTCCCGGCGATTCGAGCGCGCGCAGAATAGGCAAGGTCCTCCGTATCTGGTGCAGGCAACCGCGGCCACAATGGCCGGCTTGGTCAGGAGAGAGAGAAGGTCGTGAACGAAGAACTCGAGCCGATCGTCGGCAACTGGTACAGGCGAGAAGACAACGACGAGATATTCACCGTGATCGCCGTCGACGAAGACGAGGGCCTCATCGAGATCCAGCTGCTCGACGGCGAGGTCGAGGAAATCGACGAGGCGACATGGAGCGAGATGGAGCTCGAGCTGGTCGACGAGCCGGACGAATGGCGCGGCGAGCTCGACAACATGGATGACGAGGACTTCGACTACGACGAGGACGAGGACGAAGACGACGACTGGGGCGACTACGACGACCGCGACTGAGCTTCGCCCCGACCGACGGCAGTCGGTCTAACCAAAGAGTCGCCGAGGCCCCGCGTGGGACCTCGGCGAGAGTAGAGCCGCCGTCAGCGCGGCTGTTGCACGTATCGCAGGTACGGCTTGAGCGTCCGCCAGCCCTGCGGGAACTTCTCTTTCGCCGCCTCGTCCGAGATGCTCGGCGGGATGATCACGTCCTCGCCGTTCTTCCAGTTCACCGGGGTCGCGACCTGATGCTTCGCCGTCAGCTGGAGCGAGTCGAGCAGACGCAGCACCTCGTCGAAATTCCGCCCGCTCGACATCGGGTAGGTGAGCATCGCCTTGATGCGCTTGTCCGGCCCGATGATGAACACCGAACGCACCGTCTGATTGTCGACCGCGGTCCGGCTCTTCGGATCGCCGCTCGCGTTCGGGTGAATCATGTCGTAAGCCTTCGCGACGCTCAGGTCGCTGCCGTCGATGATCGGGTAATTGACGGTGCAGCCCTGCGTCTCCTCGATGTCCTTCACCCACGCCGAGTGATCCTCGACCGTATCGCAGCTCAGGCCGATGATCTTCGTGTTGCGCTTGTCGAACTCCGGCTTGAGCTTGGCCATGTAGCCGAGCTCGGTCGTGCAAACCGGCGTGAAATCCTTCGGATGCGAGAACAGGATCGCCCAACCGTCCCCGATCCACTCGTGGAAATTGATGCGGCCTTCAGTCGTGTTCGCCGTGAAATCCGGCGCGACGTCTCCGATATGCAGTCCCATCGGTTTCTCCTGTCGCGTGCTTATTCCTAAGCGTACTTTTCTAATGGCTAAACTTGCACCAAGTCGGTGCGTTTAGTGTCGCAAGGATACACGCGTGCCGCTCAGATACAATGCGGACCGACCTCTCTCTCATCTTTGAGAGAGCATCAGAATCGAAACAGCACGCCGATCGTCAGGCTCGCCACGTCCACGTTGCCGTCCGTGTCGAACCACTCGTACTCGCCACGGACCGAGAGGCGTGACATCTCGAACTGAATTCCGCCGACCGCCGTGAACCCGCCGTCGTCGTCCTTGATGGAGAACGGAGCGTCCTCGAAGAATTCGGGATTGAACACGACGTCCGTTCGCGAAGTTCCGTCGTAGTACCCGATGCCGCCGAACATCGCCAAGCTGCCGAACGGCGCGAGCGCGAGGGCGCGCAGCGTAACGGCTTCGAACTCGATGTCAATGTTCAGAATCGGGCTGAAGTCCTCCGACAGTCCGCCCGACTTCGTCCAACCGAGCTCGAGCGCGTAATTCTCGTTGAACTGGAAACCGCCGAACAAACGGTACGCGCTCGCGCTGTCGGAGATCGGAACCTGGTCGTCGAGCACGTCATCGTAGCTCATGAAACCGTAGCCGCCGCCGAGATAGAGCCCGCGGATCTCCTGAGCTTGAACGGCACCGGCCAGCACGAGACACGCGGCGAACCCGAAGATGCGAAGCATGGCGATACTCCCGATCACAGAAGTAACGGCGAGCTTATCCCCGGGACGCCCGCCGCAACAAGTCGCGGTCCGCGGCGTTGCGGTGCCTATGGGTATCGTCACTCGTCGAAGCCCGGCGTGACGTTGGGCGAAGGCTCCGGGTAGGTAATCCGCGTGCCTTCGACTCGCGCGAAAGGAGTCAAGTTATGTTTTCTGACGCTCGTCTCGCTGATGATGTCGACCACGTCTACGCCTCTGACGAGCAGCGCGTCGCCGACCAGCGAGCGATGACAGCGCCACGGGACGGCCTCCGCGCACATGATCGCGGCCTTTCGCTCGGCCGCGAGCTCGGCGAGCGCGTCGACGGCGTCGTTGAATTCCTTCGTCTGCATGTAATCGGCGAATCCGCGAAACGACTCGTTGCGCCAAGCCGTATTCACGGAGCTCTTGGCCGGACGCCGCAAACCTCCGAGGCTCGCGACGTGGCGGTACTCGATACCGACGTCCGCGAGGCTATGCGCGAGGCGACGCCGCTCGAATTGCGGATGGCGCCGCGAGCGCGGCACGGTGCGGATATCGAGGAGCGTATCGATGCCGTGGGCTCGTAACAGCGCGAGGAACGCGTCGATGGTGCGAGTGGAGTGACCGATCGTGTGGACGGTCCGATCAGTCATCGTCGGTGGCGCCCGCGAAGCGGACGAGCGCGCTCCCGGTGAGCCGATACATCGTCCATTCGTCGAGCGCCCTCGCCCCTGCGCGCTCGTAGAACTCGATCGCCGGGCGGTTCCAGTCGAGCACCGACCACTCGAGCCGTCCGCATCCTCGCTCGACGGCGAGCCGCGCGACGTGCCTGAGCAGTGCCTTGCCGATACCCCGGCCGCGCATCTCCGGCACGACGAACAGATCCTCGACGTAGATTCCCGCGCGGCCGACAAACGTCGAGAACGTCGAGAAGAACAAGCAGAAACCGGCCGCGGTGCCGTCCCACTCGGCGATCACCGCCTCGGCCACCGGCCGCTCGCCGAACAGCGCGTGCGCGAGCCCCGCCTCGTCCGCGACCACCTCGTGCGACAAGTGCTCGTACTCGGCGAGCGCCTTGATGAAACCGAAGAGCAGCGGGACGTCGTCGCGCTGCGCCGGCCGCACGACGAGCCGTTCGGCGACGGTATTCATCCGATCATTCTCCAGCCACTGCGAATCGAGCCGACCTCGTCCGGACCGAGCTCGCCCGTGATTCGCCACGGGCGATTAGCAGTCTAACGGCACGAACGCGGCCGGCAACTCGCGCCCGCGACGGCGGCGGCCATCGGCACGCGCGCTTGTTCCGCCCCGGACCGCTTGGTAGCGTTCCCCGATGCCGTCATTTCGACGGCGCATCAGGCAGCTCGACGAGGATGTCCGCGCGATTTCCGAAAGCCGTCGCTCTGCTCGCAGCCGCCGCCCTGCTCGCGGCCGCGGCCGTGGAGCTCGCGATGCGCGGCTCGAATCCCGAGCGCCTCGCGGAGGACGCCGGAGTCGATGACGCGGCCGCCCCGTCACGTTACGACATCGATTACCCGTTCATGCGCTATTCGACCGCGCCGCGCAGCGATCCGGTCGCGCGCATCGAGAGGCGGATCGAAGCCGGCGAGCTCCGCCTCGATGCGAAACCGCCGCGCGGCCGCCTGGACGCGTTGCTCGCCGCGCTCGACATCGACCCCGCATCGCAAGTGCTGGTCTTTTCCGCGACGAGCCTGCAGCGCGGCCGCATCAATCCGGGCACGCCGCGCGCGATCTACTTCAACGACGACGTCTACGTCGCATGGGTCCAGGACGGCCCGATCGAGATCGCGTCGATGGACCCGCGCTTGGGGCCTGTCTTCTACCTGCTCGACCACGACGAGAACGCGACGTTCGAGCGGCAAACGGACCGGTGCTTGCGCTGCCACGACTCGTATTCGCTCTCGGGCGGAGGCGTGCCGCGCTTCATCGTCGGCTCCGGCTATACCGGGCCGACCGGTGCGCTCGCGACGCACGAGGGCTGGATCCTCACGACGCAGCGCACGCCGTTGCGCCACCGCTGGGGCGGCTGGTACGTCACCGGGCGGCACGGCGACGCGGTGCATCTCGGCAACATCGTCGTCCGCGACGTCGGCGACCTCGCCGACCTCGATCGCATCAGAGTCGGCAATATCGACACGCTCGACGGGCTCGTCGACACGACGCCGTACGCGGCGCCGGGGAGCGACATCGTCGCGCTGCTCGTGCTGCAGCATCAGGTCGACGTGCAGAATCGCATCGCGGCCGCGAGCTATGCGATCGCCGCGGCATTGCAGGCGGCCGGCTCGGCGCGCGGCGAGACCTCGACGCCGCCCCCCGCGCTCGATGCGGTCGTCGCCGACGGCGTCGAGCCGCTCGTCGAGGCGATGCTCTTCGTCGGCGAGGCGGAGCTCCCAGCGCCGGTTTCCGGAAGCCCCGAGTTCCGCGCGAGCTTCGAGCGCCGCGGCCCGTTCGACGATGCCGGCCGCTCGTTGCGGCAGCTGGATCTCGAGCGCCGACTGGCGCGTTATCCGCTGAGCTATCTCGTCTATTCGCAAGCCTTCGACGCTCTGCCGACGATCGCGAAGTCGCGCGTCTATCGCCGCTTCATCGACGTGTTGACCGGACGGGACCACGACGAGAAGTTCGCGCATCTCACCGACGCGGACCGCGCAGCGGTCCTCGAGATACTCGCTGCCACGAAACCCGATTTCGCGATCGCCCTCGCGGCGGCCGGCGCTGACGCCGACGAGCCCGCGAACGACGGACGAGATTCCGGCTTGCGGCCATGAACGAGGAGCGCGAGCAGAAGCACGAAGAGGCGCTGCCTTCCGTAGGCCGCGCCCGCGAGAGCGTCACGGGAAGCCCCGCGCTCGATCGCCCGCTGCACGAAGTCTTCGACGATCCGTTCTCGCGCGCGGCCGGCGCGCCGCTGATCCACGGCAACCGCGTCGAGCTGCTCCGCGACGCGGACGAGAACTATCCCGCGTGGCTCCGCGCGATTCGTGAAGCGAAGCGGCGCGTGCATTTCGAGTCGTACTTCATCTGCGAGGACGAGGTCGGTCTCGAGTTCGCCGACGCGCTGATCGCGAAAGCGGCCGAAGGCGTGAAGGTCCGCCTGATCTACGACTGGATGGGCAACTTCACGAAGGCGTCTCGGCGGTTCTGGGCCCGGCTCCGACAGGGCGGCGTCGAGGTCCGCTGCTACAACCCGCCGCGCATCGAGAGCCCGCTCGGCTGGCTATCGCGCGATCACCGCAAGATGCTCGCGGTCGACGGCGAGATCGCGTTCATCACCGGTCTTTGCGTCGGCCGAGATTGGGTCGGCGATCCGAGCCGCGGCCTCGCGCCGTGGCGCGACACCGGCGTCGAGATCCGCGGCCGCGCCGTCCCGGCGATCGAGCACGCGTTCGCGCGCGTCTGGGCGATGACCGGCGATCCGATTCCCGACGAGGATCTGCCGAAAGGCTCCCGGGCGGCGGGCCGGACGACGATGCGCATCGTCGCGACCGAGCCCGCGACCGCGGGCATGCTGCGCCTCGACCAGCTCGTCGCGACGCTCGCGACGAGCCGGCTATGGCTCGCCGACGCGTACTACGCGGGCACGCCGTCTTATGTTCAGGCCCTGCGCGCCGCCGCGAAGGACGGGATCGACGTGCGCCTGCTCGTCCCGGGGTCCACGGACGTGCCGCTGATGAGCCATCTGTCGCGCGCCGGTTACCGCCCGCTGCTCGAGGCCGGCGTGCGCGTCTTCGAGTGGAACGGCACGATGCTGCACGCGAAAACCGCGGTCGCCGACGGCGCGTGGGCGAGAGTCGGCTCGACGAACTTGAACGTCGCGAGCTGGTTCGGCAATTGCGAGCTCGATGCCGTCATCGAGGACGAGGAATTCGCGGCGAAGATGGAGCAGGCCTATCTCGAGGATCTCGAGAACGCCACCGAGATCGTCCTCGACATGAAGCGCCCGCGTATACGGCCGCGGCTCCCTCGCTGGCGCCGCGCCTCCGAGGCGCCCGCGGCGTCGGCCGACGAGCCGGACGCGAAGACGGCGAAGCGCGAGGCCGGCACGCGCAAGATCGGCGGACGAGGCAGCGCGAGCCGCGCGGCCGCGGGCGCGATCCGCATCGGCAATACGATCGGCGCGGCCATCGCGAACCGCAGGCTCCTCGGGCCGGTCGAAGCGCGCCTCGCGACCTTCGGCGGCGGACTCTTGGTCGGCCTCGCGCTGCTGTTCGCGGTGTTTCCCCGGATCTTGGCCTATCCCGTCGCGCTGATCGCAGCCTGGGGCGGCCTCGCCCTCCTCGTGCGCGGCGGCAAGCTGTGGCGGGAGCGGCGCCGCGCCGCGAAGACGCCGTAGGCCCGTAGGGGGCGCACGTCTTCTTCCGGTCGGGCCCGTCCGACTCTTGGCGGAAGCGCCAGGCCTATGGTTCAATACGGCCCAATGGACGCGACCCGCTTCTACTTTTGGTACTTCTATTTTCCGACGCCGCTGGCGGAGGAAGGGTTGCGATCGGTTTAAGAATCCGTTCCAAGCAGTCCGAGAAAGCCGCCAGCGAACCTGGCGGCTTTTTCGTTTAGGCCTCCGGAGTTCGCGGGCCGAAGGAGCAGAAGGAGAAAAGATGGCGCCCCATACCGACGACCTGCGCATACGCGGATTCCACCCGCTGATCACGCCGGAGGAGCTGATCCGGGAAATGCCGTGCGACGAGAACATGTCGCAGACGGTCACCCGGGCACGGCAGGCCATTCACGCGATGCTGCACGGCAACGACGATCGGCTCGCGGTCGTGATCGGGCCATGCTCGATCCATGATCCGGCCGCGGCGCTCGAGTATGCCAACCGCCTCCGCCCGCTCCGCGATTCGCTGGGCGACGCGCTCGAGATCGTGATGCGCGTCTATTTCGAGAAACCGCGCACGACGATCGGGTGGAAGGGCCTCATCAACGATCCCGATCTCGACGGCAGCTTCAACATCAACAAGGGGCTCAGGCTCGCCCGAAAGCTGCTTTGCGACATCAACTCCATGGGCCTGCCCGCGGGCTGCGAATACCTCGACACGATCTCGCCGCAGTACATCTCGGACCTCGTCGCGTGGGGCGCGATCGGCGCGCGCACGACGGAAAGCCAGCTGCACCGTCAAATGGCCTCGGGGCTATCGTGCCCGGTCGGCTTCAAGAACGGCACCGACGGTAACGTGAAGATCGCGGTCGATGCCGTCGGCGCCGCCGCGCATCCGCACCATTTCCTCGCCGTGACGAAGGACGGCCGCTCGGCGGTCGCCGCGACCACAGGCAATCCGGACTGCCACGTGATCCTGCGCGGCGGCAAGCAGCCGAACTACGACGCCGAGTCCGTCGATGCCGCGTGCAAGCTGCTCGAGCAGGCGGGGCTCCCGGCGCGGTTGATGATCGACGCGAGCCACGCGAACAGCGGCAAGAATCCGGACAACCAGCCGAAGGTCGTCGACGCGATCGCACAGCAAATCGAGGCCGGCGAGACGCGAATCATCGGCGTGATGGTCGAGAGCAATCTCGTCGGCGGCCGGCAGGACTTGGGCACCGGCAAGCCGCTGACGTACGGCCAGAGCGTGACCGACGGCTGCATCGGCTGGGAGGATTCGGTCGCTGTGCTCGAGCGTCTCGCGAAGGCCGTGCGGGCTCGACGCGGTCTCGCGAGCGGCGCGAAGGCTTCGGCTTCCGCTTCCGCGGCGTGACCGCGCACGCGCGCCGCGCTCAGATCCGCGCGCGGCGGAGCCGGAGCGCGTTCGCGATCACCGACACGGAGCTCAAGCTCATCGCCGCCGCGGCGAGCATCGGCGACAGCAGCCAACCGGTGAGCGGATAGAGCAGGCCCGCGGCGATCGGCACGCTGAGCGCGTTGTAGACGAACGCGAAGAACAGGTTCTCGCGCACGTTCCGCATCGTCGCGCGGCTGAGCTTACGCGCCCGCGCGATCGCGCGAAGATCTCCTCGCACGAGCGTGACGGCCGCGCTCTCGATCGCGACGTCCGTGCCCGTGCCCATCGCGATGCCGACGTCCGCGGTCGCGAGCGCCGGCGCATCGTTGATGCCGTCCCCGGCCATCGCGACCTTCCGTCCCTTCGCACGCAGGCTCGCGACGATCTCGGCCTTGCGATCCGGGAGGACGCTCGCGATGACCTCGTCGATGCCGAGGCGCGCGGCGACCGCCTTCGCCGTCGTCGGGTTGTCGCCGGTCACCATGACGAGATGCACGCCGTCCTCGCGAAGAAGCGCAAGCGCCTCGCGCGTCGTCGCCTTGATCGGATCGGTGACGCCGAAGAGCCCCACGACGGCCGCGCCGTGCACGAGATACATCACGGTCTGCCCTTCGGCACGCAGCGTCTCGGCGCGCGCATCGAGGTCGCCGGCCTCGAGCCCGAGCGCCTCGAGCAGCGCGCGGTTGCCGACCGCCGCTCGCGTGCCGCCGACGACTCCGACGACGCCTTTGCCCGTCAGCGACTCGAAATCCTCGACCGGCTCGAGCGGGATGCCGCGCTCGCGCGCGGCTTCGACGATTGCGCTCGCGAGCGGATGTTCGCTGCCCGCCTCGAGGCTCGCGGCAATCGCGAGCATTCCGGTTTCGTCGAGCGCGCCGGCCGCGACGATCGAGACGACTCTCGGCCTGCCTTCGGTCAACGTTCCGGTCTTGTCCACGACGAGGGTGTCGATCTCGCGGAGCCGCTCGATCGCCTCGGCGTTCTTGAACAGCACGCCGACGCTCGCGCCCTTGCCGACCGCGACCATGATCGACATCGGCGTCGCGAGACCGAGCGCGCACGGGCACGCGATGATCAGCACGGCGATCGCGTTGATCAGCGCATACGCCATCGCCGGCTCCGGGCCCGCGAGCGACCAGACGACGAACGTCGCGATCGCGATCGCGACGACGGCCGGGACGAACCACGCCGCGACGGTATCGGCGAGGCGCTGCACCGGCGCGCGCGTCCGTTGAGCCTGCGCGACCATCTCGACGATCTGCGCGAGCAGCGTCTCGCTGCCGACGCGCTCGGCCACCATGATCAGCGTGCCGGTGCCGTTCACGGAGCCCGCGACCAACGCGTCGCCCTCTCGCTTCTCGACCGGGATCGGCTCGCCGGTCAGCATCGATTCGTCGACCGCGCTCCGCCCCGACAGCACGCGGCCGTCGACCGGCACCTTCTCGCCCGGCCTGACGCGCAGCCGATCTCCGGGCACGATGTGCTCACGCGGCACGTCTTCCTCGCTGCCGTCCGCGTTCACGCGCCGCGCCGTCTTCGGCGCGAGCCCGAGCAATGCGCGGATCGCGCTGCCCGTGCGGCTGCGCGCGCGAAGCTCGAGCACCTGACCGAGCAGCACGAGCGTGACGATCACGGCCGCGGCCTCGAAATACACGCCGACCTCGCCGCCGTGGCCGCGAAACGCGGCGGGAAAGATCCCGGGCACGAGCACCGCGGCGACGCTGTAGACGTACGCGGCCGCGACGCCGAGCGCGATCAGCGTGAACATGTTGAGCCGCCGTGCAACGACGGACTGCCAGCCGCGCACGAGGAACGGCCAGCCGCCCCACAGCACGACCGGCGTCGCGAGCAGCAAGCCGATCCAATTCATCGTCGCGCCGCCGAGACCGCCGAGCGGCAGCCCCGGGATCATCTCGGCCATCGCGACGACGAAGAGCGGCAGCGTCAGCACGGCGCTCATGACGAAGCGCCGCGTCATGTCGCGCAGCTCTTCGTTCGCAGGCTCATCCTCGAGCGGGACCATCGGCTCGAGCGCCATGCCGCAGATCGGGCAGGCGCCGGGCGCGTCACGGACGATCTCCGGATGCATCGGGCACGTCCACTGCGTGCGGCCCGCTGGAGCGTGCGGCCGCGTCGCCGCGCGACGCGCGGTATGCCCCGCCGCATGGCAGTGCGCGCCGCCGCTCTCGCCGTCCAGATGTCCGCCGTGAGCGCCGGGCTCCGGGCTGTGGCAGCAGCCGTGCCGGACGCCCGCGGCGTGCGAAGCTTCCTCTCTCGTCGTCTCGGTCATGAGCGTCGCCCTCGCCCTTCCGATCGCGCCGTCAGCATGCCGCTTCCCATGATGGGAAGGTCAAGCCGAAGCGGAGTATGCTGGAACGTATGGCGAAAACGAGACGGAACGCGCGCACGCTCGACGACCGGCGGCGCGAGGGCTACTTGAGCATCGGCGAGGCGGCCGAGGCGACCGGCGTGTCGGCGAAGATGATCCGCTACTACGAGTCGATTGGCTTGATGCCGAAGGCGACACGAACGGTCGCGAACTATCGCGTCTACGGTCCCGAGGATCTGCACACGCTGCGTTTCATCCGCCGCGCGCGAGATCTCGGCTTCCCGATCGAGCAGATTCGGATACTGCTTTCACTGTGGCAACGACGACGGCCGAGCGCCGAGGTCAAGCGCGTCGCGCTCGTCCACATCGAGGAGCTCGAGCGAAAGATACGTTCGCTCGACGAGATGCGGCGCACGCTGCTGCATCTCGTCGAGCATTGCCACGGCGACGAGCGGCCCGCATGCCCGATCATCGACGAGCTCGCGAAACCTTGATGCCGTTATACTCGCATCCGGCCCGGGCGCCTCGGACGACGCGCGAGCCGCTTCATGAGGCAATTTCATGAGCTAATAAACGGGAGGAGCGATGGCAACGAGCGATATCGCGACGCGAGCCGCGCAAGCCGAGGAACACGCCGATCCCGGCGCATTGGCCGGCGAAGCCGAGCCGTGGGAGCCGTGGGAAACTCGCTTGGTCGTCGCGAGTCTCGCCACGGGCGCCGCGGCGCTCGTCGTGCTCGGCTGGCTCGTCGATCACTTCATCCTGTCGTGAGCGATCGCGCCGAGCCGATCGAGCTCACGCTCACGTACGAGGCCGGCGCGTGGCACGCGGCCGGCGCGGGCGTGGCGGTGAGCCATCCCGAGCTCGCGCGCCTCGACGAGCTCCTGATCGAAGCGTTTCGCGTCGAGGGCCGAGCACGGCGCGTTCACGTGCGCTTCGATCGGACCGCGCTCCCGCCGTGGCTCCGCCAATATCAATCGCACTATTTCAACTACGTGCTCCGTATCGACGAATAGCGTTCTAGGGGGGGCCGCATGACGAACCGGCGTTGGACCAGCGGCATGCTGACGACCGAGGACTGGTGGGCGGTCTGGATAGGGCTCGCGATCTACGCCCTGAGCCTCTTGTCGCTCGCCGGCTTCGATGCCTTGGGTTGGATGACGCGTCCGCGCTCCTGGGAGTGGACGGACGTCGTCGGCGAGTTCGAGTGGAGCAAGCTGCTCCGCGTGACGGGCGGGGGCTATTCGACGTGGCATCCGCTCGCCGCATGGCTCGTCACGTACGTCGCGTTCACCGGCCTCCTGTCGATCGGCGCGTACTTTCAGCGGCTCGACCTCAAGCGCTTCGTGCTCGGCTTCACGGCGATCTTCGTCATCACTTGGGCGTGCTGGATCGTCGGCAACGAGATGCACCTCGCCGCGGTCGACGCGGTGGTCGACGGCCGGAACGCGTATCGAGAACGCGGGCTCTCCTGGGGGCTGCAGCTCGGCGAAGGCGCGCCGTACCTGCTCGCGCTGCTCGCGGGTCTTGCGATCGGGAACTTCGCCAAAGGATGGGCCGAGAAGCTGCGCGAGGCGGCGAAGCCGGAGTGGTTCATCAAGACCGCGATCGTCTTTCTCGGCGTGAATCTCGGCGCGATGACGCTCGAGGCAACCGATTTCGCGCTCGACCTGATCCTGACCGGCGCCGCGGCGACCTTCGTCGCCTATCTCTTCTTCTGGCCGCTCGTCTACACGCTCGGGCGGCGGGTCTTCAAGCTCAAGCGCGACGCCGCGGCCGTGCTGTCGTCCGGCATTTCGATCTGCGGCGTGTCCGCCGCGATCGCGACCGGCGGCGCGATCCGCGCGCGGCCGATCATTCCGGTCACGGTATCGATGCTCGTCGTCGTGTTCGCGATGATCGAGCTCCTGGTCTTGCCGGGGGTCTACACCGCGCTGTTTCCTGATCAGCCCATCGTGAACGGCGCGGCGATGGGCATGACGGTCAAGACCGACGGCGCGGACGCCGCGGCCGGCGCGCTCCTCGACGAGCTGATGATCGCCCGGCACCTGCAAGAGACCGGCGAGCAGTGGCGAAGCGGTTGGATCCTGAGCTCCGCGGTGCTCACGAAGCTCTGGATCGACGTGTTCATCGGCCTCTGGACGTTCGTGCTCGCGCTCGTCTGGGTCTACAAGGTCGAGCGCAGACCGGACCGGGTCACCGTCGGCGCGTCGGAGATCTGGTTCCGCTTTCCGAAGTTCGTGCTCGGATACGTCGCGACGTGGCTCACCTTCCTCGCGATCGCGATGCTTTCGCCGGAGCACGCCGAGACGCTCGATGCGGGCACGAGCGCGCTGCAGAGCCCGATGCGCCACATGATGTTCATGCTGACGTTCGTCGCGATCGGCATCGTGACCGACTTCTCGAAGCTGAAAGGCATGGGCCGTCTGGCCGTGCTATACGCGGTCGCGCTCGCGTTCGTGATCGCGCCGATCGCTTACGTCGTCGCGTGGATCTTCCACCGCGGGCTCGTGCCGCCGCTCGCCTAGGCGGCATGCGGCCGCGCGCAGACGCCGGTAACGTTCGACGTGCTCGCGCGCGAACGTGACGGCCTCACGCTCGCGACGCCGCCAACGCGCGAGATAGCCGAGGCGCGTCATGCGCTGCGTGCCCCACTGCTGCACGACGTGGTAGTACTCGTGCAGCACGTGCATGTCCCGCGCGTAGAACTCGCCCGGCGACAGGCTCGTGTAGATGCGCCACGGCCGCGTGACCGAGCCGTGGCGCGCGCCGATCACGGCGAGATGACAGCGCACGTAGAGCGGCCTGTAGACGACCTCGATTCGATCGACGGCCGCTTTTCCGAAGAGCGCCTCCAGCGCGAAGCGCACGTCGGAAGGCGCGACGTATCGGCTCACGCCGCGCGATCCGCCTGCCACCCGCTTCCGGCCTCCAGGGCGTCGAAATAATTCGCGGCGAGCTCGAGCTGCCGCTCGGGGGATTCCGCGCGATACGCGATCTCGAGAAACGCGGCGTGCTCCGGCCGGCCGCGCGCGTACCAGCCGAGATGCTTGCGCGCGATGCGCACGCCGCGCGTCTCGCCGTAGAATGCATGGAGCGCGCGCATGTGATCGAGCAACACGTCGCGCACCTCGGCGATCGACGGCTCCGGCAAATGCCGACCGGTCGCGAGGAAATGCGCGATCTCGCGGAAGATCCACGGCCTGCCCTGCGCGGCGCGGCCGATCATCAATGCGTCGGCGCCGGTGATCTCGAGCACGTGCCTTGCTTTGAGCGGCGAGTCGATATCGCCGTTCGCGACGACGGGAATACGGACCGCCTGCTTCACCGCGGCGATCGTCTCGTACTCCGCCTCGCCTTCGTAGCGCATGTCGCGAGTCCGGCCGTGCACGGCGAGCGCGGCAATGCCCGCGGCCTCGGCGATGCGCGCGATGCGCACGGCATTCTTGTTGCGCGAGTCGTAGCCGGTACGAATCTTCAACGTCACCGGGACGTCGACGGCCGCGACGACGGCGTCGAGTATTCGACCGACGAGCGCCTCGTCACGCAGCAGCGCGGAACCGGCCCATGCGCTGCACACCTTCTTCGCGGGGCAGCCCATGTTGATGTCGATGATCTGCGCGCCGAGATCGACGTTGATCCGCGCCGCCTCCGCGAGCTGCCGCGGGTCCGCGCCGACGATCTGCACGCCGACGGGCGCGGGCTCCCCGGCGTGATCGAGTCGATGACGGCTCTTCGACGTGCTCCACAGCCTCGTATCCGCCGTCGTCATCTCGGACACGGCGTATCCGGCACCGAGGCGCTTGCACAGCAGCCGGAACGGCTTGTCGGTCACCCCCGCCATCGGCGCGAGAATCAGCGGCGGGTCGATGCGATACGGGCCGATCATCATGATGCCGCGCATTGTACACGCGGCACCTTCGACGCGACGCACGACGAAACGGTAGCGAAAAGCCTCGGCCCTATGCGCTGCGCCTCGCGACGAGATAGACGGTGCTCGCTTGAGGGCCTTCGTCGCCGTCTTCTTCGTTGAACCGGACCTCGTCGCCGACGCGGAGGTCGTCGAAGTCGGTGTTGACGACGCTGTTGCGGTGAAAATAGATCGAACGTCCTTCCGGCGTCGTGATGCGGCCGGAATCGCGCTCCGGGAACAGCACCTCGATCGTGCCGTGCGGCGGGCCCTCGCGGGTCTTTACCCGCCCGCGAGCGATGCGGATCCAGTCCTCGAGCTGGCGGCGAGCTGCGTCGAAGGAATCGCGCATCGCGACGTAGACGTCCTCATGGGAGTGGTTTTTGGCCGGATCCCGGCCCGCGACGATCACGGCACCCGGCACGCGGACGTCGACGAGCACCCGGTAGAGCTTGCCCTTGCGCTTCCGGCGATGCGGGGCCTCGATCGTCACGCGGCAGCTGACGATCTCCGGCACGAAGCGCTCGAGCTCGAGCGCCCGCTCCCTCGCCGCCGCCTCGATGGCCTCCGATCGGCCGAGATTGCGAAACGTGATCTCGAGCGGGACCTGCATCGATTTCGATGATCCCATCGGGGTCCGGCCGGCCGCCATCCGTATTCACCGCGACCGGCGCCGGAGACCGGCCCGCCGAAGGCCCGGCCGCCGGAGTTCGGACTTGCTTCACGGCGCGCAGGCGGCGCCGATGCTAGTTTTCGAAGCCGGTATTCGTCTCGATGTCGACATGGTAGCCAAACTGAATCCGATCGAGGGCGTGGAGACGCGGCCGTCGCCCAAGCTCCCGGACTGCGGGCAACGGGTCAGCGTCGAGCATCCCGCGACCGGCCAAAAGCTGTGGACGACCATGCTCGGCTACAAGCCGGGCAGCTACATCCTGCTCGAGAAGCCGCCCGGCACCGACGCGGTCGAAGGCAAGCACGTGCTCAAGGACGGCGACTCGCTGATCATCCGCTTCTTCAAAGACGGGACGATCTACGGCTTCCGCACGCCGATCCTCTGCACGATAACGATGCCGTATCGGCTGCTCTTCGCGGGCTTCCCTACGGCCACGAATATCGTCGAGTATTCGCTGCGCTCGAGTCCGCGGCTCGCGTGCTATCTGCCTTGCAGCGGAGAAGTCGGCGGCCGCGCATTCTCGCGCGCTCTGATTCGCGATTTCAGCGCGACCGGATGCCAGCTCCGCATCCCGCTCGACGCGCTCGAGCCCGAGCCCGAAAGCACGGACCCGGCCGACGCGGCCGTCGCCGAAGCCTCCCCCTTGCTCGCGGACGAGAACGCGCCGACGGAAGCGCGAACGCCGGAGGGAGACGACGCGGGCGCATCGTCGGACGCGGAGCTGCCCGCGGAGGCGGAAGACGCCGACGCCGACGCGGACTCGAGCGAGAACGAGCACCGGCTGACGCTCGAGCTCCAGCTTCCCGGCGAGGACGAGGTCCGCTTCGTGCACGGCGACGTGCTCGAGTGGCAGACCCTAGAGCGCTTCCACCTGCTACGCGTCCACTTCGACGAGCCGCAAGACGAGATCTTCGAGCAGCTGACGGTCTACACGACTCGCATCGGCTGACCGGGGCCGCGCGAACCGCGCGGCCGGGTCTCAGATCGAATCGATCACCGCGTTGAACGTCTCGCTCGGCCGCATCGCGGCCGAGACCTTCCGCGGATCCGGGTGATAGTAGCCGCCGATATCGACCGGCCGCCCCTGCACGGCCAAGAGCTCGTCGACGATTTTCTTCTCGTTCTTGCCGAGCGCGTCGGCCACCGGCCGGAAGCGCTCCGCGAGCGCGGCATCCTTCGTCTGGCTCGCGAGCGCCTGCGCCCAGTAGAGCGCGAGATAGAAGTGGCTCCCGCGATTGTCGATGCCGCCGAGCTTGCGCGACGGCGAGCGGTCGTGCTCGAGGATCATCCCGTTCGCCGCATCGAGCGCCTCGGCGAGCACGAGCGCGCGCGTATTGCCCGCTTTCTTGCCGAGCTCCTCGAACGATACCGCGAGCGCGAGGAATTCCCCGAGCGAATCCCAACGCAGATAGTTCTCCGCGAGGAACTGCTGGACGTGCTTCGGCGCGGAGCCGCCGGCGCCGGTCTCGAACAGGAACCCGCCCGCGAGCAGCGGCACGATCGACAGCATCTTCGCGCTCGTGCCGAGCTCGAGGATCGGGAACAGATCGGTGAGATAGTCGCGCAGCACGTTGCCGGTGACCGAGATCGTGTCTTGGCCGGCGCGCACCCGATCGAGCGTCGCGCGCATCGCGTCGACCGGCGACATGATGCGGATATCGAGCCCCGACGTGTCGTGCTCCGGAAGATAGCGCTTCACCTTCTCGATGAGGTTGCGGTCGTACGCGCGGTTCTCGTCGAGCCAGAAGATCGCGGTCACGCCCGTCTCGCGCGCCCGCCGCACGGCGAGCTTGACCCAATCGCGGATCGCGACGTCCTTCGTCTGGCACATGCGCCAGATATCGCCGGCCTCGACCGGATGCTCGCTCAGCACGCGGCCCGACTCGTCGACGACGCGCACGACGCCCGGCGCGGGAATCTCGAACGTCTTGTCGTGCGAGCCGTACTCCTCGGCCTTCTGCGCCATCAGCCCGACGTTCGAGACGTTGCCCATCGCGCGCACGTCGAACGCGCCGCGCCGTTTGCAGTCGTCGATCACGGCCTGATAGATCCCCGCGTAGCAGCGGTCCGGAATCAACGCCTTCGTGTCGTGCAGCTTGCCGTCGGGACCCCACATCTTGCCCGATGCGCGAATCGCCGCGGGCATCGACGCGTCGATGATCACGTTGCTCGGCACGTGCAGATTCGTGATGCCCTTGTCCGAGTCGACCATCGCGAGGGGCGGACGAACGCGGTAAACCGCTTCGATATCCGCCTCGATCTCCTTTCGCTTCGCCTCGGGCAGGGACTCGATCTTCGCGTAGACGTCGCCGATGCCGTTGTTCGGCTCGACGCCGATCTCCTCGAACAGCGCCGCATGCTTCTCGAAGACGTCGCGGTAGTAGACCGTGACCGCGTGCCCGAACATGATCGGGTCCGAGACCTTCATCATCGTCGCCTTCAAGTGCAGCGACAGCAGCACGCCCTGCTCCTTCGCGCGCCGGGTCTCGACGTCGTAGAACTCGCGCAGCTTGCGGCAGCTCATCGCGGCCATCGAGACCACCTCGCCGTCGAGCACCTCGACCGACGGCTTCAGCACGGTCACGTTGCCGTCCGCGCCGACGAGCTCGATCCTGAGCCGCCCCGCGCGCTCGATCACCGCGGACTGCTCGCTGCCGTAGAAGTCGCCGGCGGTCATGTGCGCGACGTGCGATTTCGAGTCCGGGCTCCACTCGCCCATCGAGTGCGGGTGCGTCTTCGCGTACTGCTTCACGGCCGCCGCGACGCGGCGATCGGAATTGCCCTCGCGCAGCACCGGGTTCACCGCGCTGCCGAGCACCTTCGCGTACCGCGCCTTGATCTCGCGCTCCGTGTCGTTCTTCGGCTCCTCGGGATAGTCCGGCACCGGGTAGCCCTGCGACTGAAGCTCCTTGATCGCCGCGGTGAGCTGCGGCACCGAGGCGCTGATGTTCGGCAGCTTGATGATGTTGGCCTCGGGGGTTTGAGCGAGCTCGCCGAGATAAGCGAGATCGTCCGAGCAGCGCCGCTCGGGCGGCAGATAGTCGGGGAACTGAGCGAGGATACGTCCCGCGAGCGAGATATCGCGCGTCTCGACCGTCACGTCCGCGGCGCGCGCGAAAGCCTGGACGATCGGCAGAAGCGAATACGTGGCCAAGGCGGGCGCCTCGTCCGTGAGCGTATAGATGATCTTGGCGGTCATGCGGTTACACGTCCTCGTGAGTCGACGTTCCTTTCGGGATCGGGTCGGGCCGGAGGGCGCATTATACGGTCGAAGGCCGGTTTCCCGCGCACCGGAGGGTTCGCGCGCGCCGCGAAATTCTGATATATCGAAACGACCTCGACGGCCGTCGAACGACGCGATCGGACGGAAAGGAGCGCGGATGCGACACACGCTTCTTGCAGCGCTCGGCGGAGCCGCGCTCGGCGCCGGCGCCACCTTCGTCGTGATGCACGATCGGGAATCGCCGGCGGATGAGAGCACCGTCGCGCTCCCCGGGCTCGCCGCTTCGCCTTCCGGCATGAGCCTGTCCTCCGAGCTGCCGACCGCCGAACGGCTCGCGCTCTACGAGAAGGCTGTGAACGCCTCGGTGCCGGAGCTGCGCGAGATGCTCGCCGAGAACGCCCGGCGCGCGTCGACGCCGGCCGAACGCTTCGCGCTCGAGGCGGCCTTCGCTCGCTATACCGAGCTCGACGCCCGCGGCGCGGCGACAGCGGCCGACGAGCTCGGCCTCGACCCGGCGCTCGCGGCTCGGGCCTACGTCGCCTGGGCGATCATGGATTCGGCCGCGGCGCTCCGGGCATTGGGTCGAATGTCGGACGAGGCGCGCGCCAGAGCGATCGCGCACGCGATCGCGCCGGTCGTCGCGCGCCGCGATCCGAAGGAAACGTTCGCATCGGCTCGGCACATCAATCGCGCGAGCCTCGAAGCGATCTTCGAGTCGGCGGCGGCGCAAGCCTGGGCGGCCTCCGCACCGGACGAGATGCTCGACTATTTCGCGACGCTGCCGAACGCACGGCTCGAGGCGCTGCTGTCGGCACAAGATTACGCCGGTGCCGGGCCCGCGGACGCGGCGCCGCGCATGGACGTGATCGCCGCGCTGGCGCGCGCGAATCCTTCGCGCCTGCTCGAGATCGCGGACCGGCTCTCGGCTTCGCTCGCCGAAACGGTACGCCGCATGGGCATCGCGGAGCTCGCCGAGAGGGACCCGCTCGCCGCCATCGAGCACGTGGAGCGCGCCGCGATGGATTCGGAGCGGCGGCGCCAGGAGCTCGCGGCGATCGCGCCGACCTTCGGGCGCCGCGATCCCGCAGCCGCCGTCGCGTGGGCGAGAGCGAGCGGCGATCCCGAGCTGCTCGTCCAGGTGCTGACCGCCGTCGCCGCGGTCGACCCGTTGCTCGCGCTCGACGCAGCCCTCGGCGAAACCGCGCCGGCCGCGCGGGCCCGTCTGCTGCAATCGGTTTCGGCATCGATCTGGAACGCGGACAGCGCGCAACTCCGGGCCGTCGCGGAACGCATGCTCGTCGAGCCGAACGTCGAGACGCACATCGTCACGTCGGTCGTCGGCCGGTGGTCCTCCGTGGATCCGTTCGCAGCGATCGACTGGCTCGTCGCCCAAGGCGAACGGGCCGGCGCCGAAGCGTTTCGGATCGCCGCCGCTTACGCGTCGCAGCGCGATCTCGATGCCGCGGCGGCCTATACATCGAGGATTCCCGACTCGATGCGACCCGCATGGCTCGCGCAAGTGGCGACGGCGTATGCGGCGCAGGATCCGATGGGGGCCGCTCGTTGGCTCGAGCAGTTTCGCGGGCTACGCGGCTACGAGGAGGCGGTCGCGGCCGCCGCCCCGAGCGTCGCCTCGCGGAACCCCGTCGCGGCCGCCGATCTGCTCTCCCGCATCGATGCGTCGTCGCCCCGGTTCTTCGGCGCGGTCGTGTCGGTCGCGACCGCATGGTCTGCGCAAGATCCGGCCGCGGCGGCGGCATGGGCTTACGGCCTCGGCGAGACCGCGCGACAGACGGCACTGCCGAGCGTGCTCTCGATGTGGGCGCAACAGGCACCGCACGAGGCGCGGGGTTTCGCGCTGTCGATGCCTCGCGGCGAGGAACGAGATCGAGTCCTGCACACGCTGGTCGCGGCGACTTCGCATTCCGACGGAAACCTCGACTCGGCGCTGCTCAACGCCTTCAGCAACGATTTCGCGAGGCAGAACGCCGTGATCCAGGCGGCGCTCGTCAAAGCGAGACAGGATCCGGCCGCGGCGCAGGCTCTTCTCGACACCCACGTGAGCGACCCGAATCTGAAAGCGCGCGCCGAGGAGATGCTGACCCGATTTCCGGCGGTCGAGCCGAGCGTCGTCGCGACGCCCCAGGGCGTCGTCTTGCGCGGCAGACGGCTGGAAGCGGAGCTTCCGCCGTCGCTCGGCTTCGCCGCGCCGCCGGCGATCGAGGGCGCCCGGATCATCACGTCGGAGCCGGTCGCCTTCGGCCCCGTCGTGATGGGACCGCTCCAGGTGCCGCCGAACGTCGTGCGCGCCGCCCGGCCTCCACAACCCGAACCTCCTCCCGAGCGCTGAGCCCGGTGCGCACGATCGTCGGCCGCACCGCCGTTGATGGACTCGATCACGCTCTCATTCGCTCTGCTCTTCACGGCGCTGACGGCCGTGATCGTGCCCGTCTACTACGTCAAGTACGGGCCGACGAATTTCTTGTGGTTCTCCGACCTCGCGCTCTTCGGGATGCTCGCGGCACTCTGGCTCGAGAACGCAATGATCGCGAGCATGGTCGCGCTCGCGGTGCTGATTCCGGAGATGGTGTGGGTCGTATCGTTCGTCGGCGGCCTCGTCTTCGGCAAGAGCTTCTCGACGCTCGCGGCCTACATGTTCGACCCGGCGATCCCGCGTTACTTGAGAGCGCTGTCGTTGTTTCACCTCGCGCTGCCGCCGGCGATCGTGTGGATGCTCTATCGCTACGGCTACGATCCGCGCGCGCTACCCGCGGCGACGCTCGTCGCGTGGGTCGTGCTTCCGGCGAGCCTTGCGCTCGCGCCGCCGGAGAAGAACGTTAACTGGGTTCGAGGATTCGGTCATCCGCCGCGAAGCCCGTTCCCGCCCCGCGTTCACTTCACGCTGATGATGGGCGCCTACCCGCTCTGCGTCTATTTGCCGACGCATTTCCTGCTCGACGCGTTCGCGCCGAGCGCCGCGGGATGAGCGTCAGCGCGCCTGGGGCTTCGCTTTGCGCATCTGGGTGAGCTGCACCCGGCCGCGGCGCGGAGAGCGCCTTTCGTTCAGCGCGATGACGGTCTGTTTCAACGCGGCCTCGACCGCGGCGCGCTCGCCTTGCCGGTAGCCCGTGATCGTGTTCGATCCTTGCGAGATCCGATAGCTGTACCAGTCGTTGCCGTCGGAGCCCGGGGGCGGCGCGCTCTTCTTGACCGAGACGAGCTCGTACGGCGCGTCGTTCGGAGTCCGCCCGCTCGTCTGCTCGCTGCTCATTCGATCGAAACCACGCGGATATCGAAGGTGAGGTCCTGGCCGGCCAACGGGTGATTGAAGTCGAGCACGATCGTATCGCCCTTGACCTCGTGGACGCGGATCGGGCCGTCGTAGCCTTGCGCGGTGAGCTGCGCGCCGACCCTGCGTGCCCCTTCGGGAATCTGCTCGGCGGGCACTTCGCGGAACGCATCGTCGCGCACCTCGCCATACGCGTCCGCCGCCGCGAGCCTGATCTCTTTGCGATCGTTCACGTCGAGTCCCTCGAGCTCGCGCTCGAGCGCCGGCAAGAGCTGGTTCTCACCGTGCACGTACGTGAGCGGCTCCGAGCCCTTGTTCGTTTGCACGACCGAGCCGTCGTCGAGCCGCAGCGTGTACTCGAAGGCCACCGTCTTTCCCGCTTCGATCATGGACTTCCCTCCTCTGCCGGCTGCCCGGCGCCGAGCGAACCCTCGCCTTGCGATGTTCGCCGAGACGAAACAATGCGCCCTTCCACCGCGTTCGCGTATCGGCTTATGCGACACCGGCCTCCATTCGACGATCGGTCGGCGTCTCGGGCGCTTCGGACTTCGACGCTCGAGTCGTAAGGATTCGTGCGCGTGATCGCGCGAACCTGAAGACGGGAACGTTAAAGATCTCGGCGTCAGGATATCAGTCGGGGCGAAGGCGCGGCAAACGAAGGCGCCGACACGCCCCGCGTCCGGACACGTAACCCACTGGCTATCCGGCAATTGTCGTTTCGTTCGAGCCGCGCGCGGCGAAGGATTCCGATGCCCGCAGCAGCGCGCATTGCGCAGCTTCGCCGGTCACCTATACTCGGTCGTGCTGCCCGTTCCGCGTCACGTGCGGCGCGGCGAGCACCTCCTCGGTCGAACTCACCGCACGATCACAACAGGAGGCTCGTATGGCCGTTTCCATCCATCCGTCCGTCGATCAGGGTCTCAAGCCGGCTGCCGAGAACTTCGCCGGCGGGACGCTGCACTGTCATTGTGCGACCGACAAGGTCGAGGTCGCGATCCAGGGACAGGTCGCGCACAATCACATCTGCGGCTGCACGAAGTGCTGGAAGCCGAGCGGCGCGTTGTTCTCGATGGTCGGCGTCGTGCCGCGGGACAATCTCGAGGTCACGGCGAACGCGCAGAAGCTCGAGGTCGTCGACCCGAGCGCCGTGATCAAGCGCTATGCGTGCCGGGATTGCGGCGTGCACATGTACGGCCGCATCGACGACACGAATCACCCGTTCTACGGGCTCGACTTCATTCACGTCGAGCTCTCCGACGATCCGGGCTGGGCGCCGCCGGAGTTCGCGGCGTTCGTCTCGTCGGTCATCGAGGGAGGCGCCGACCCGACCCAGATGCCCGCGATCCGCGCGCGGCTGCGCGAGCTCGGCCTCGAGCCTTACGACTGCTTGTCGCCGCCGCTGATGGATTTGATCGCGGCGCATTCCGCGCGGCAGAAGGGCCTGCTCGCGGCCTGAGGCTCCGACGCCGCCGCCACGTCGACGCGCCGAAGCACGGAGGGCTCCGGCGCGTCGTCGTCGATCAGTGCTTGCCCGGCTCGAGCGGAACGCCGCGGCGTTCCTTCGCGATGTACGCGAGCAGCGCGGTCATGCGCGGATCGCCCGGCGCCAGATCCTCGCCCTCGAGCGGGTTGCGGATGCACCAGTTGATCATTTCCCACATCTGCGCGACGCGCCCGAGCTGCTTCTGGAACTTCGGGTACGTCTCGGGATGCGTGTTCGCCGCGTTCGGATGACACTGCGCGCACGCGACGCCGTTCGTGCCGAGCTCGGGGCTCGTCCACAGATTCCGCCCTTCCTGCGCGACGCTCTCGAACTGCGCCGCCCAGCGCTCGAGATCGGCTTCCGTGAACTCGTCCGCGAGCGCCGTGCTTCCCGCCAGGGCCGTCAGGGCCGCAATCAAGAACTTTCTCATCGCTTCGTCCCGATCAATAGTGCGCCTGAGGAGGAATTCTCCTCGCGGGGTTCTGGTACTCGGTGTCCTCGGGCCGGCCGGTCGCGGCGTTATACGCCACCGTCCGGTTCTTGTTGTCGTACAGCGTGTAGTGCGCCGCGACGCGTCCGGTATGCACGTCGATGAACTGCCAGCCGGTCGCGTCGCGCTCGTTGAACGGATCCGCGCGGTTCATCGGCACGGTCATCACCGGCACGTACGCGCCCGAGTGCGCGTAGGTCTCGGGATACGGCCAGGGCCACGCCGTCGCCATCACCGAGTGGAACGAGATCGATCCGATCTGGTTGTACTGGATCTGGTGCACGTGGCCGTAGAGCACCGTGACCTTCTCGAACGGCGCAAGGATTGCCTGGACCTCCTCCGCGTCCTCGGTCCAGAAGTTCCAGCCCTTGTAGATCTTCTGCAGCGGCGAGTGCGACAGCACGACGATCGGCGTCGTGCGCGGGATTCGCGCGAGATCGCGGCGTAGCCATTCGCGCTGGCGCTCGCCGACCATGAACGGCGAGCCGTTCGGATTGTCGAGGCCGGCCATCTCGAGCATGCGCCGCTCGGGCGTCTCCCAGCGGTGGTAGGTCCACTCGTCGTACGTGAGGACGCTGTTCAGCACGACGAAGTGCACGCCCTTG
>Ga0207873_1000346_pt1 | contig 51599 bp, 34 predicted proteins | sample BGWIniCompost_FD_187373 | JGI IMG/M metagenome (GOLD analysis project Ga0207873, IMG submission 187373) | Cellulose adapted compost microbial communities from Newby Island Compost Facility, Milpitas, CA, USA - BGW Initial Compost (SPAdes)... ...
GATGTCACGGAAGCCGACAAGGGCGGCACCCGTTTCCTGTCGCTTCACCTGCCCTCGTACTGGTCGGTCACTGATCAGACTGGTGCATCCCGTTACCGACTGACAGGGGGACCACCCATGACCGGCTCGCGGATCAGCGCCGTCGGCCACTACCAGCCCGCCCGGGTGCTCACCAACGAGGAGCTCGCGGGCATGGTCGACACCAGCGACGCGTGGATCACGAGCCGGGTGGGCATCCGCACCCGCCACATCGCCGGCCCCGACGAGCCGGTCGACGAACTGGCGGCGCACGCCGCCGCCAAGGCGCTGGCGGCGGCCGGCCGCACCGCCGCCGACATCGACCTGGTGGTGGTCGCGACCTCCACGGCGATCGACCGCTCGCCGAACATGGCCGCCCGGGTCGCGGCCCGCCTCGGCATCCCCGGCCCTGCCGTGCTGGACGTGAACGTGGTGTGCGCCGGGTTCCCGCACGCGCTGGCGACCGCGGACCACGCCCTGCGGGCCGGTGCGGCGCAGCGAGCGCTGGTGATCGGCGCCGACAAGATGTCCGACGTCACGGACTGGACCGACCGCTCCACCTGTGTGCTCGTCGGTGACGGTGCGGGCGCCGCGGTCGTGGAGGCCGCCGAGGAGGCGGGCATCGGGCCGGTGCTGTGGGGTTCGGTGCCCGAGATGGGGCACGCGGTGCGGATCGAGGGGACGCCGCCCCGGTTCGCGCAGGAGGGGCAGAGCGTCTACCGCTGGGCGACCACCCGGCTGCCGTCCCTCGCCCGCCAGGTCTGCGCGAAGGCGGGCCTGGCACCGGAGGACCTCGCCGGCGTCGTGCTGCACCAGGCGAACCTGCGCATCATCGAACCCCTCGCGGCCCGGCTGGGCGCGGTCGACGCCGTGGTCGCCCGCGATGTCACCGACTCCGGCAACACCTCGGCCGCGTCCATCCCGCTGGCGCTGTCCAAGCTGGTCGAGCGGGGCGAGCTGACCACCGGCGACCCGGTGCTGCTGTTCGGCTTCGGCGGCAATCTCTCCTACGCGGGGCAGGTCGTCCGCTGCCCCTGATGCACCGGGCCGGGCGTTCCGGGCCCTCGGGTGTCAGGGGCAGTCGTAGGTGAGCTCCGTCCGGGCCGACGGGCCGGCGGGGGAGACCAACCGCAGCTCGGCGTGGGCCTGATAGCGGCCCTTCCCCTCGAAGGTCCACAGCAGGTGCAGCCGCGCGCGGGTCTGACCGCGCGCCAGGTCCTCGCGCAGCATGCCGGAGGAGGTGCCGTCGCTGCGGATCCAGCGGTAGGTGAGGGTGCCCGGGCGGCCGTCGGTGGTGACCGTGGCGACGAGGTCGGCGGTGCCGTCGCAGGCGACCGTCCCGGGGTCGGCGGTGACGGTGACCTGACGGAGCGCCGGGCCGGGGCCGAGGCGCTGCCAGGCGAGGAATGCCAGAGCGGCGATCACTGCCAGGACCGGTAGAGCGTGGCGGCGCAGCCCGCGGCGGCGGACGCGTCGCAACGGCTCGGTGGCGGTGGGCAGGGTGACATGGGCCGTGGCCCGCGAGGCCGGCGTGGCGGGGGCGTGCGAACGGCGGGCGAGGGCGGCCTGCACGCCGGGGCCGAAACGCAGCACCGTCCCCTCGATCCGGTCCGGGCGGACGCTGTGCGCCCCCGGTCCGCCGTCGTTGTGGCGGAGCGTGCCGCGCGCACCCGGTCCGGTGCTGTCGTCGCGCTTCGCGTCGCGCGCGCCTGCCCCGGTGGCGTCGCGCACCGTGCCGACCGTGCCTGCCCCGGTGGCGTCGCGCGCGCCTGCCCCGGTGGCGTCGCGCACCGTGCCGACCGTGCCTGCCCCGGTGGCGTCGCGCACCGCGCTGCCCGTGCCCGCCCCGGTGTCGCGCACCGTGTCCCGCGCACCCGGCCGGCGGTCGTCCTCGCGCCCCGTGGCCGTCATGGCGGCCGTCTCGGCGTCCGGTCCGGGGCGCTGCACCCAGTGTGAGGCCAGCACGGTGGCGCTGTACTCCTCGCTCTCGGGCGCCGGGGCCGGACCGGACGGGCGGCCGAGTTCCTCCGGGTCCGTCATCGCAGATCACACCGCTTGGTGAGCAGTTGCTGCGAGGCGCCGCCGTCGGCCGGCGCGGGGCGGGTCGAGGCCCGCACCGTCCAGTAGCAGGCCCGGTTCTGGAAGGTGTGCGGGGCGGTGATCGTGTACTGGGTGGCGCCGCTGCGCTGGAAGACCTGGGCACCGTCGGCCGTGCCGGGACCCCCGGCCGCGTCGCCGGTGAACCAGTCGAGCGTGACCGACACCGGTCCGGGACCGTCGGTGTGGACGGTGACGGTGACCGTCGCGGTGTCGGTCCCCGTCTGCCGGAAGTCGGTGACGGAGATGTCCTTCACGGCCGGAGCCTCGGGCTCCGGATCCGGGTCGGACGGGGGCTCCTCAGCCGACGGGGGCGTGCCGTCCCCGGGGCCGGTGGGGGGTTCCGGCGCGGTGCCGTCGCCCGGGCCGCCGGTATCGGTGCCGGTGTCTGCGTCCGTCTCCGGGGCCACGTCCCCGTCCTCGTCCGCCGCCGGGGACGTGGCCGCGTCCGACGGGCTGCCGGAGCCGGCGGACGGTGCGCCGGACGTGCCGGGCGCCGGGGGAGTGGTGGCGGCATCCGGGCCGGGCACGGGGCCCGCGGTGATGCCGGGCCGGGCGCTGGTGGTGGCGAAGGCCTCGGCCGCCTTCCGTGCGTCAGGGCCGGCGGCGGGCGCGCTGTGGGCCAGCACGATCGCCATGACCGCCGCGGCGGCGGCCACGACCACGCCGGGGCCGGTGGGCAGCCACTCCCGCGCCCGGACCGGGCGGGGCTCGGGCCGGAGCACGGTGTGCGCGGTGTCGGTCACCGAGCGCGGGTCCGTGCGGGCCGAGGGGAGCAGCAGGGCGAGCAGCGCCACCAGCGCGGCCAGCCTGCCCCGGCCGCGTTCCTCCCAGTCCTCCCCGTACGCGGCGACGGCAACCGCCTCCAGCTCGGTGACGAACGCCCGCGCGTCGTCCGGCCGTTGCGCCGGGTCCTTCGCCAGACCCCGCCGCACCAGCGGCCGTACCGGTTCCGGCACGTCCTCCTCGGGCACCGGCGCCTCGGTGTGCCGCAGCGCGAGTTCGGCGATGTTGCCGCCCGGGTAGGGCTTGTGGCCGGTCAGGCACTCGAAGAAGGTGGCCGTGGCGGCGTACACGTCGGTGGACGGGGAGGCCGGGTCGCCGCGCCACTGCTCGGGCGCCATGTAGGAGGGGGTTCCGGCCACGCCGCCCCGGGTCCCCGAGTTCACGGCGATGCCGAAGTCCACCAGCTTCGACAGGCCCGCGGGGTCCACCAGGACGTTCTCCGGCTTGTAGTCGCGGTGCACCACGCCCACCCGGTGTGCGTCGGCGAGGCCGAGCAGCGAGCCCTTGAGGACCACCAGCGCCGCCTCGGCGGCCAGCGAGCCCTGCCGGGACAGCACCGTGCGCAGGGAGACGCCGTCGACCAGCTCCATCACGATGGCGGCGCCGTCCGGGCTCTCCACGTACTCGTACAGCCCGGCGACATGAGGGCTGTCCAGGCCGGCGAGCAGCCGGGCCTCCGCACGGAAGTCCCGCACGAAGTCCGGGCGGCTGCGCAGGGACTCACTGAGGTACTTCACCGCGACGGGGACGCCGGTCCCCTCGTGGAGGGCGAGGACCACCCGCCCGCTCGCCCCGGACCCGAGTTCCAGCGACTCGGTGTATCCGGGCACCGTCCATGTGCTCATCGGTCTCTCCCCGGGGCCGGCCGTCGCCCGGAGGTCTCACGCACTCCGCGGCACCCGGCCCTCGCGACCTCAGACACTTCTGCGGTGCGCACGGTTGCGGGGGTGGGCGTACTCACCCGTACCGGCCCGTAGTTCGCGGGTTTCCGTCCGTCCGGACCGGGCCGGCGGACCGTCTTTGTCCTCTGAGTGGAAAAAGTAGGGGGCAATTCCTGCGAGACTTCTTCCCACGCTCGGCAGCCGCTGCTACTTTCCCTCCGAAAGCAAGCGCCACGCAGGTGGCCGGAATCCGGTGCACGCCAGCCGACCGAGGCGGGGAGGGGCTCGTGAGACGTATGACGGCGCGACCCGCGAACGCCCATCAGGCCCGGCTGCTGAAGCTGTTGCGGGACGGCGGCCCCAACTCCCGGGCCCAGCTGGGAGACCAGGTCGACCTGTCGCGGTCGAAGCTGGCCGTGGAGGTGGACCGGCTCCTGGAGACGGAGCTGGTGGTGGCCGACGGGCTCGCGGCCTCGCGCGGCGGCCGCAGGTCGCACAACATCCGCCTCAACCCGCATCTGCGGTTCCTCGGCGTCGACATCGGCGCGACCTCCATAGATGTCGCCGTCACCAACGCCGAACTGGAGATCCTCGGGCACATCAACCAGCCCATGGACGTCCGGGAGGGGCCCGTCGCGGTCTTCGAGCAGGTGCTGTCCATGGCCGCCAAGCTCAAGGCCTCCGGGCTCGCCGAGGGCTTCGACGGCGCCGGCATCGGCGTCCCCGGACCGGTGCGGTTCCCCGAGGGCGTCCCGGTGGCCCCGCCGATCATGCCCGGCTGGGACGGCTTCCCCGTACGGGAGGCGCTCAGCCAGGAACTCGGCTGCCCGGTGATGGTCGACAACGACGTGAACCTGATGGCGATGGGCGAGCAGCACGCCGGAGTCGCCCGCACCGTCGCCGACTTCCTCTGCGTCAAGATCGGCACCGGCATCGGCTGCGGCATCGTCGTCGGCGGTGAGGTCTACCGCGGTACGACGGGCAGCGCCGGCGACATAGGGCACATCCAGGCGGTGCCCGACGGCCACCCGTGCGCCTGCGGCAACCGGGGCTGCCTGGAGGCCCACTTCTCCGGCGCCGCCCTCGCCCGCGACGCGCTGGAGGCCGCCCAGCAGAACCGGTCACCGGAACTCGCCGCCCGCCTGGAGAACCACGGCACGCTCACCGCCGTCGACGTCGCCGCGGCGGCCGCCGCCGGGGACGCCACCTCCCTCGACCTGATCCGCGAGGGCGGCAACCGCACCGGCCAGGTCATCGCCGGCCTGGTCAGCTTCTTCAACCCGGGCCTCGTGGTGATCGGCGGCGGGGTGACCGGCCTCGGTCACACCCTGCTCGCCGCCATCCGCACCCAGGTCTACCGCCAGTCGCTGCCGCTGGCGACCGGCAACCTGCCCATCGTCCTCGGCGAGCTGGGGCCCACCGCCGGCGTCATCGGCGCGGCCCGGCTCATCAGCGACCACCTGTTCTCGCCCGCGTAGCCGGGCACCGCACCACCGCCGGCCCGGCCGGCACCGCGCAGCACCACCACCGCTCGTCCCCCCACGCCGCTCCGCCCTGCCCTGACAACGTTCTACCGAGCCGACCGCAGACCCGACAGAACCACACAGAGCATCACAGAGCAGTACAGGGAAGCCGACACGTCCGTCCGAGCACACAGACAGCGTCCGACTGAGCGCACAGACAACGCCCGTCCGAGCACACAGACAACGTCCGACCGAACGCACAGTCAACGTCACGACCGAGCACGCCGACACCGCTCCACCGAGCAGGCCCTGACACCGGCCCGAACGTCCGCCGAGGGGAAGTCCGCATGGCACCCGAACCACCGCTGCTCAGCATGTCCGGCATCACCAAGTCGTTCCCCGGCGTCCGGGCCCTGGACGGCGTCGACCTCGACGTCCAGGCCGGCGAGGTGCACTGCCTGCTGGGCCAGAACGGCGCCGGCAAGTCCACCCTGATCAAGGTGCTGGCCGGAGCCCACCAGCCCGACACCGGCACCATCCGCTGGCGCGGCGAGGAGGTCACGCTGCGTTCCCCGATCGCCGCCATGCGCCTCGGCATCGCCACCATCTACCAGGAACTCGACCTGGTGGAGCACATGTCGGTCGCCGAGAACGTGCACCTCGGTCACGAGCCCACGGCCGCGGGCTTCGTCGTCCGCGGCCGGGCCGCCAGGGAGGCGACCGCCGGGCTGCTCAAGCGGCTCGGGCATCCGGAGATCGATCCCGCCCGGCTGGTGGGGGAGTTGTCCGCCGCCCAGCAGCAGATCGTGTCCATGGCGCGGGCGCTCTCCCACGACGTGCGGCTGATCGTGATGGACGAGCCGTCCGCAGCCCTGGACCCGGACGAGGTCGACAACCTCTTCCGCATCGTCGGCGACCTCACCGCCGACGGAGTCGCCGTCGTCTACATCTCCCACCGGCTCGAGGAGATCCGGCGCATCGGCGACCGGGTGACCGTGCTGAAGGACGGCCGGGCGGTCGCCGTCGGACTGCCCGCCAAGTCCACGCCCACCCGTGAGGTGGTGTCGCTGATGACCGGCCGCAACGTGGAGTACGTCTTCCCCGAGCGGCCCTCCTCCGCCCCCGAGACCGCCCCCGTGCTCACCGTCGAGAAGCTCTCCCGGCAGGGCGAGTTCGAGCCGCTGGACCTCCAGGTGCGGGCCGGGGAGATCGTCGGGCTCGCCGGGCTGGTCGGGTCCGGACGCTCCGAGATCCTGGAGACCGTCTACGGCGCCCGCCGCCCCGACACCGGACGCGTCCTCGTCGACGGCAAGCCGCTCAAACCAGGCAGCGTGCGCGCCGCCGTGCGCGCCGGGGTCGGTCTCGCCCCCGAGGAGCGCAAGGCGCAGGCGCTGCTGATGCTGGAGTCCGTCACCCGCAATGTGTCGGTCTCCTCCATGTCCCGCTTCTCGCGCGCCGGCTGGATCGACCGCGGCGCCGAACTCGGCGCGGCCCGCGCCGCCACCCGCGAGCTGTCCCTGCGCCCCGACAACCCGGACGTGCCCGTGCGCACCCTGTCCGGCGGCAACCAGCAGAAGGCCGTGCTCGCCCGCTGGCTGCTGCGCGGCTGCCGGGTGCTGCTGCTGGACGAACCCACCCGCGGCGTCGACGTCGGCGCCCGCGCCGAACTGTACGCGGTGGTCCGCCGGCTGGCGGACGAGGGCCTCGCCGTGCTGCTGGTCTCCAGCGAGGTCCCCGAGGTGCTCGGCCTCGCCGACCGTGTGCTCGTGCTGCGCGAGGGCCGGGTCGTCCACACCGCCCCCGCCCGTGAGCTCGACGAACACCGTGTACTCGACCTGGTCATGGAAGGAAGCCCGGCGTCATGACGCAGCCCGTCTCCCCGCCGCGGGACGACAGAACCGGCAAGGTCCCGCCGGCCGGCCAGGCGCCCGCCTGGCGCGCCGTGTGGTCCCGCGCCGACGTCCGCACCCTGTCGCTGCTCGGCGTGCTCGCCGTGCTCGTGCTGATCGGCGGCATCACCAAACCGGACCAGTTCCTCGACACCCGCAATCTGCAGCTCGTCCTCACCCAGGCGTCGGTCATCGGCGTGGTCACCGTCGGCATGACCTTCGTCATCACCTCCGGCGGCATCGACCTGTCGGTCGGCGCGATCGTCGCCCTCGCCTCGGTGTGGGCCACCACCGTGGCCACCCAGGAGTACGGGTTCGGCGGCATCCTGTTCACCTCGATCGCGGTCGGCGTCGGCTGCGGACTGGTCAACGGGGTGCTCATCGCCTACGGAGGCATGGTCCCGTTCATCGCCACGCTCGCGATGCTCGCCTCGGCCCGCGGTCTCGCCCTGCAGATCACCGAGGGACGCACCCAGGTCGTCACCGTCCCCAGCGTCCTCGACCTCGGCGAACGCGACGCCTATGTGCTCGGCGTCCCGCCGCTGGTGCTGGTGTTCGGCGTGGTCACCGTCATCGGCTGGCTGCTGCTGAACCGGACCACCTTCGGCCGCCGCACCGTCGCCGTCGGCGGCAACGCGGAGGCCGCCCGGCTGGCGGGCATCGACGTCCGCCGCCAGCGGCTCTATCTCTACCTGCTGTCCGGGCTGTGCTGCGGCATCGCGGCCTTCCTGCTGATCGTCCTGTCCGGCTCCGGTCAGAACACCAACGGCAACCTCTACGAACTCGACGCCATCGCCGCCGCGATCATCGGCGGCACCCTGCTCACCGGGGGCCGCGGCACCATCGTCGGCTCCGTCCTCGGCGTCCTGATCTTCACCACCATCACCAACATCTTCGCCCTGAACAACCTGCAGAGCGACGTCCAGCAGATCGCCAAGGGAGCGATCATCGTCGCCGCCGTGCTGGTCCAGCGCCGTACCGCGAGCACGACCTGAGGAAAGGGTTCACCGCCATGCCAGAGCACATGCCTTTCGCGAGCCGCAGAGGTCTCCTGTTCGGAGCCGCCGCCGTGTCCGCCGGTGCCTTCCTCACCGGGTGCACGAGCAACGAGTCCAGTGACAAGGACGAGCCGGCCGCGAACGACCAGCCCGCCGCCGACGACAAGCCCGGCAAGCCGGTCACCATCGGCTTCGCCGGCCCCCAGGCCGACCACGGCTGGCTCAACGCCATCAACGACAACGCCAAGAAGCGCGCCGAGAAGTACTCCGACGTCACCCTGGAGATCACCGAGGGCTCCAACGACACCGCCCAGCAGATCGGCCAGATCGAGACCCTGATCAACAAGAAGGTCGACGTCCTGGTGATCCTGCCGGCCGACGGCAAGGCGCTCACCCAGGTCGGTCTGAAGGCGATGCGGGCCGGCATACCCGTGATCAACCTGGACCGCATCTTCAACTCCCCGCAGGCCTACCGCTGCTGGATCGGCGGCGACAACTACGGCATGGGCCTCAACGCCGGCCACTACATCGGCGAGAAGCTCAAGGACAAGAAGAACGCCCGGGTCATCGAACTCGCCGGCCTGGACAACCTGGAGCTCACCAAGCAGCGCACCCAGGGCTTCGACGACGCCCTGAAGAACTACCCCAACATCAAGAAGGTCGCCCGCCAGGCCGCCGAGTTCACCGTCGAGTCCGGCCAGGCCAAGATGGCCCAGCTGCTCCAGGCGCAGCCCGAGTTCGACGCGCTGTGGAACCACGACGACGACCAGGGCGTGGGCGCGCTGCGCGCCATCGAGCAGGCCGGGCGGGACGACTTCCTGATGGTCGGCGGCGCCGGCGCGCTCTCCGCCTTCCAGGCCATCAAGGCCGACAACGGGGTGCTCAAGGCCACCGTCCTGTACCCGCCGACCATGGCCGCCTCCGCGATCGACCTCGCCCGCGCTCTCGGCCAGAGCAAGGGCGTCGGCGGCCTCGCCGAGTACGAGATCCCGGCGTCGATCACCCTCTACTCGGCCGTCGTCGACAAGACCAACGTCGATCAGTACATGTCCACCGGCTTCAAGTAGGAGCCCCGGCCCACGGGCCTGACCAGCCCACCGGGCGGGGCCCGCCCCCGGGAGACGGTGTGCGGCCCGCGCCGGTGAGCCGCCGGCGCACCACGCGAGCCGCGCACACCCCCTGGGGCCTGTCTGCCGGCCCCCGCCCGCCCTGCGAGGGGCCGCCCTCCGGGCGGACACGGGGGCGCGTCAGACGGACCCGGGCGGGGAGCCGTCCCCGCCCGACACGACGACGAGGAGGACATCCGCATGGCACAGCCGCAAGCGTCAGCAGGGGCGGACACGGGGAAGCCGCCGCTGCGTGTCGGCATGGTCGGCTACGCGTTCATGGGCGCCGCCCACTCCCAGGGATGGCGCACCGCGGGCCGCGTCTTCGACCTGCCGCTGAGCCCCGAACTGGCCGTGATCTGCGGCCGGAACGCCGACGCCGTGCAAGCGGCGGCCGACCGGCACGGCTGGGCGGCGACCGAGACCGAATGGCGTGCCCTGGTGGAACGCGACGACGTCGACCTCGTCGACATCTGCACCCCGGGCGACAGCCACGCCGAGATCGCGCTGGCCGCCCTCGCCGCCGGCAAGCACGTGCTGTGCGAGAAGCCCCTCGCCAACACCGTCGCCGAGGCCGAGGAGATGACCCGGGCCGCCGAGGAGGCCGCGGGACGCGGCCAGGTGGCGATGGTCGGCTTCAACTACCGGCGCGTCCCGGCCACCGCACTGGCCCGGCGGATGGTCGCCGAGGGCCGCATCGGCACCCTGCGCCACGTGCGCGTGACGTACCTTCAGGACTGGCTCGTGGACCCGCAGTTCCCGCTCACCTGGCGGCTGCGCCGCGAACGGGCCGGCTCCGGCTCGCTGGGCGACCTCGGAGCGCACATCGTGGACCTGGCCCAGCACGTCGCGGGCGAGCTCCTGGCGGGCGTGTCCGCGCTCACCGAGACCTTCGTCAAGCAGCGCCCGCTACCCACCGCGCCCAGCAGCGGCCTCGCCGCCGTCTCCGCCGCCGGCACCGGCGAGGTCACCGTCGACGACGCCGCCGTGTTCACCGCCCGCTTCGCCTCCGGCGCCGTCGCCACCTTCGAGGCCACCCGGTACGCCACCGGCCGCAAGAACGCCCTGCGCCTGGAGCTCAACGGCGACCGCGGCTCCCTCGCCTTCGACCTGGAGCGGCTCAACGAGCTGGAGTACCACGACGGCACCGAACCCGGCACGCACGCCGGCTTCCGCCGCATCCTGGTCACCGAACCCGATCACCCCTACCTGGAGGCCTGGTGGCCGCCGGGCCACGGACTCGGCTACGAGCACACCTTCGTGCACCAGGCCCGCGACCTGGTCCACGCGATCGCCGACGGGCGCACGCCCGAACCCTCCTTCGCCGACGGGCTGCAGGTGCAGCGCGTACTGGCGGCGGTGGAGGAGAGCGCCCAGAAGAACTCCGTCTACACCCCGATCGCCGCCTGAGAGGACGGATTTCAGATGCCGCGCAACTTCACCCTGTTCACCGGACAGTGGGCCGACCTGCCGCTCGAGGAGGTCTGCCGGCTCGCCCGCGACTTCGGCTACGACGGCCTCGAACTCGCCTGCTGGGGCGACCACTTCGAGGTCGACAAGGCCCTCGCCGACCCCGGCTACGTCGACTCCCGCCACCAGCTGCTCGACAAGTACGGCCTGAAGTGCTGGGCGATCTCCAACCACCTGGTGGGCCAGGCGGTGTGCGACGCCATCATCGACGAACGCCATCAGGGCATCCTGCCCGCGGACATCTGGGGCGACGGCGACCCGGAGGGGGTGCGGCAGCGGGCGGCGGAACGCATGAAGGACACCGCCCGCGCGGCCGCGCGGTTCGGGGCGGACACCGTCATCGGCTTCACCGGCTCGGCCATCTGGCACCTGGTCGCCATGTTCCCGCCCGCTCCCGAGTCGATGATCGAGCGCGGCTACCAGGACTTCGCCGACCGCTGGAACCCGATCCTGGACGTCTTCGACGCCGAGGGCGTGCGCTTCGCGCACGAGGTGCACCCCAGTGAGATCGCCTACGACTACTGGACCACCCGGCGGGCGCTCGAGGCCGTGGACCACCGGCCGGCCTTCGGCCTCAACTTCGACCCCTCGCACTTCGTCTGGCAGGACCTCGACCCGGTCGGTTTCCTGTGGGACTTCCGCGACCGGATCTACCACGTCGACTGCAAGGAGGCCCGCAAGCGCCTGGACGGCCGCAACGGCCGCCTCGGCTCCCACCTGCCCTGGGGCGACCCGCGGCGCGGCTGGGACTTCGTCTCCGCGGGGCACGGCGACGTCCCCTGGGAGGACGTCTTCCGCATGCTGCGCTCCATCGGCTACGAGGGGCCCGTCTCCGTCGAGTGGGAGGACGCCGGCATGGACCGGCTCCAGGGAGCGCCCGAGGCGCTGCGCCGCCTGAAGGCGTTCGACTACGAGCCGCCCTCCGCTTCCTTCGACGCCGCCTTCAACAGCTGATCGGCAGCCCGGATCCGGGGACCGGAGGTGCCGCCGGTCCCCGGTCCGGCCTGCCCTGATGCCGCCTTTGTCCTGCGTTGGGAAAAAGTTCAACCGATTCCGTTGGACGGGGTGTTGGTTCCGAACGAAGGCGGCTACCGTCCTTGAGGTGTCCTGTTCTTGAGGTGTCCAGGACACATTCGCTCTCCGGGGTGACGGCGCACCCCGGCGCCCGCACGCACTGCACGTCAAGCACCCATCCCGTACGGCCCATCCCGTTCCCGGAGGGATCTCGTGCACAGAAGCAGACTCAGAGGCAGAACACCCGCCAGGCGCCACCGGCTTCGCACCCCCCTCGCCCTGTTCACCGGCCTCCTGCTGGCCGTGGGCACCCCGGCGACCCTCGCCGGAGCCCAGCCGGCCGCGGACGCACCGGCCGCCGCCGAAGGGCAGTTCCAGCAGGTGCCGCTCGCCAAGGGCGAGCCCGAGATGGGCGAACCCATGTCGCTCGCCGTCCTCCCGGACAGAAGCGTCCTGCACACCTCGCGCGACGGCACCCTGCGCCTGACCGACGCGGGCGGCACCACCAAGGTCGCCGGCCGGCTCGACGTCTACAACCACGACGAGGAAGGCCTGCAGGGCGTCGGCGTCGATCCCGGCTTCGAGAAGAACCGGGCGATCTACCTCTACTACGCCCCGCCGCTCGACACCCCCGCCGGCGACGCACCGGAGACCGGCACCGCCGAGGACTTCGAGAAGTTCGACGGCGTCAACCGCCTCTCCCGCTTCGTCCTCAGGCCCAACGGCACCCTCGACCTGGACAGCGAGAAGAAGATCCTCGACGTCCCCGCCTCCCGTGGCATCTGCTGCCACGTCGGCGGCGACATCGACTTCGACGCCGACGGCAACCTCTACCTGTCCACGGGCGACGACACCAACCCCTTCGCCTCCGACGGCTACACCCCGATCGACGAGCGGGACGACCGCAATCCCGCCTTCGACGCCCGCCGCAGCTCCGGCAACACCAACGACCTGCGCGGCAAGATCCTGCGCATCAAGGTCGCCGAGGACGGCTCCTACACCGTCCCCGAGGGCAACCTCTTCCCGCCGGGCACCGAGAAGACCCGTCCGGAGATCTACGCGATGGGCTTCCGCAACCCCTTCCGGATGAGCGTCGACGAGAAGACCGGCGTCGTCTACGTCGGCGACTACGGCCCCGACGCCGGCACCGCCGACCCCCAGCGCGGCCCCGGCGGCCAGGTCGAGTTCGCCCGCATCACCGAGCCCGGCAACTACGGCTGGCCGTTCTGCACCGGCGCCAACGACCCGTACGTCGACTACGACTTCGCCACCGGGACCTCCGGCGAGACCTTCGACTGCGACGCGCCGAAGAACACCTCGCGGCACAACACGGGCCTGGTCGATCTGCCGCCCGCCCAGCCCGCCTGGATCCCCTACGACGGCGGCAGCGTGCCCGAGTTCGGCACCGGCTCCGAGTCCCCGATGGCCGGGCCCGTCTACCACTACGACCCCGATCTGGACTCCTCCGTGAAGTTCCCCGAGGAGTTCGACGGCGACTTCTTCGCCGGTGAGTTCGGCCGCCGGTGGATCAAGCGGATCGAGCAGACCGCCGACGGCACCGTCGAGAAGATCAACGACTTCCCGTGGACCGGCACCCAGATCATGGACATGGAGTTCGGCCCCGACGGCGCCCTCTACGTCCTCGACTACGGCCTGTCCTGGTTCCAGGGCGACGAGCACTCCGCGCTCTACCGGATCGAGAACGCCGAGGACGGCTTCTCCCCGATCGTCGAGGTCAGTGCCGACAAGACCTCCGGAGCGGCCGGGCTGAAGGTCGCCTTCACCGCCACCGCCAAGGACGCCGACTCCCCGGAGCTCACCTACAGCTGGGACTTCGGCGACGGCACCGAGGGCGAGGGACTCAACACCACCCACCGCTACAAGAAGACGGGCACCTACACCGCGACCTTCACCGCCAGGGACCCCGAGGGCAACACCGGCAACGCCAGCGTGCGCATCGTCGTCGGCAACACCGAACCCACGGTGAAGATCGACGTGCCGGGCAACGGCAGCATGGCCGCCTTCGGTGAGCCCGTCCCGTTCAAGGTGACCGTCACCGACCCCGAGGAGAAGGTCGACTGCTCCAGGGTCAAGGTCGTCTACAGCCTGGGCCACGACTCCCACGCCCACGAGCTCACCAGCGAGAACGGCTGTGAGGGCACCCTGAAGCCGCCGCCCGGCGACGGCGGCCACGACCCCAACGCCAACATCTACGGCGTCGTCGGTGCCAGCTACACCGACGGCGGGGCCAACGGCCAGGAGGCCCTGACCGGCACCGCACGCGCCGTGCTCCAGCCGCTGCACCGCCAGGCCGAGCACTTCGGCAAGCAGCAGGGCGTCTCCGTCATCGACAAGCCCGCCGCCCACGGCGGCAAGACCGTCGGCGACGTCCACGACGGCGACTGGATCTCCTTCACCCCGTACCGGTTCGACGGGCAGAAGAAGATGACCGTGCGGGCCTCCTCCGGCGGCGCCGGCGGCTTCATCGAACTGCGCACCGGATCCCCCGAGGGCACCCTGCACGGCTCCGCATACATCCCGCCGACCGGCAGCTGGGAGACCTTCCAGGACATCGACGTACCGCTGCGGGCCCTGCCCAAGCGCACCACGGAGATCTACCTGGTCTTCAAGGGCGGCGAGGGCGCTCTGTTCGACGTGGACGACTTCGAGTTCTCCGAACAGGCGTACAACAACGGCAAGAGGGTCCTGGTCTTCTCCAAGACCGCCGGCTTCCGCCACGACTCCATCCCGGACGGCATCGCCGCGCTGAAGGAACTCGGCGGTCCCGCGGGCATCACCGTCGACGCCACCGAGGAGGCCGGGCAGTTCACCACGGCCAACCTCGCCAAGTACGACGCGGTCGTCTTCCTCTCCACCACCGGCGACGTGCTCAACGCCGACCAGCAGAAGGCGTTCGAGAACTACGTGGCCAACGGGGGCGGCTACATGGGCATCCACGCCGCCGCCGACACCGAGTACGACTGGGAGTTCTACGGCGGCCTCGTCGGCGCCTACTTCGAGTCGCATCCGGCCATCCAGAAGGCCACCGTGCGGGTCGAGAACCACGACCACCCGGCCACCGCGCACCTCGGCGACGCCTGGGAGCGCACCGACGAGTGGTACAACTACCGCACCAACCCGCGCGACAAGGCCCGCGTCCTCGCCACCCTCGACGAGACCACCTACCAGGGCGGCACCATGAAGGGCGACCACCCGATCGCCTGGTGCCAGAACTACGGCGGCGGACGCTCCTTCTACACCGGTGGCGGCCACACCAAGGAGTCCTACGCCGAGGAGGCCTTCCGCGCCCATCTGCTCGGCGGCCTGCAGTACGCCACCGGCCAGACCAAAGCCGACTGCAAGCCGGACAAGGGCTACCGGAAGATCTTCAACGGCCACACCCTGGACGGCTGGAAGCAGGCCGGACCCGGCAGGTTCGTCATCAAGGACGGCGGCGTGATGGAGTCGGAGGGCGGCATGGGCCTGCTCTGGTACCAGGCCAAGGAGCTGGGCTCGTACTCGCTCAAGCTCGACTGGAAGATGGCCGGCGACGACAACTCCGGAGTCTTCGTGGGCTTCCCCGCCTCCGACGACCCCTGGTCGGCGGTGGACAAGGGCTACGAGATCCAGATCGACGCGACCGACGCACCCGACCGCACCACCGGCGCGATCTACTCCTTCAAGTCCGCCAACATCAAGGTCCGCGACCAGGTGCTCAGACCGCCCGGCCAGTGGAACTCCTACGAGATCAAGGTCACCGGTGAACGCATCCGGGTCTTCCTCAACGGAGCGAAGATCAACGACTTCACCAACACCGATCCCGAACGGAGCCTGAAGGACGGCTACATCGGCCTGCAGAACCACGGCCCGGACGACCAGGTCTCCTTCCGCAACATCCAGCTCAAGGAACTGCCCGCCGAGGGCGACTAGACGGGCGCCGGGCGGAGGACGCCGGACCTCCGCCCGACGTCCCGCCGGGCGAAGGGCACCGGTGGCCGCACCGGGCCCTCCGCCCGGCCCCCGCACTCCGCATCCGGCGCTCGCACCCGGTTCGCGTACGACAAGGAGGCTGCCCATGTCCGCCGAACCGCCCCTCCCCACCGCCGACGGCACCGGCCCGCGCTACGGCGTCTGGCTCATCGGCGCCCGCGGCTCCGTCGCCACCACCGCGATCGCCGGCTGCGCCGCGGTCGCCGCAGGACTCCACCCGCCGACCGGCATGGTCACCGAGACCGCGCCCTTCACCTCCTCCGGCCTGCCGTCGTTGTCCTCCCTGGTCTTCGGCGGCCACGACACCGTCGACTGCCCGCTGCCCAAGCGGGCCGAACACCTCGCCGCCGGGGGAGTCCTGCCGCACGGACTGCCCACGGCCGTGCACGCGGAACTCGCCGCCGCCGACCGTGAGATCCGGCCCGGAGGGCCGGGACCGGGCGGTGCGGTGCCCGACGGGACCGGGGCCGGCCGTGCGGTGTCCGGCGGGACCGGGGCCGGCGGTGCGGTGTCCGGCGGGACCGGGGCCGGCGGTGCGGTGTCCGGCGGGACCGAGCCGGGCAGGACCGGGCCGGTCGGAGCCGTCTCCGGCGTGGGCCGCACCCACGAGGAAGCCGGCGGGGACCGCAGCCAGGAGGAGTGGGTGGCGGCCTTCGCCGAGGACATCCGCGACTTCGTGCGCCGCCACGGCCTCGCCGGAGCCGTCGTGGTGAACGTCGCCTCCACCGAGCCCGCCCCCACCGACGGCACCCTGCCACCCAGTTCCCTCTACGCCGCGGCCGCACTGCGCGCCGGCTGCCCCTACGTCAACTTCACCCCCTCCACCGGCCTTCACCACCCGGCACTCGCCGAGCTCGCCGCCTCCTCCGGCCTGCCGTACGCGGGCCGCGACGGCAAGACCGGCCAGACCCTGTTGCGCTCGGTGCTCGGCCCGATGTTCGCCCAGCGTGCCCTCGCGGTACGTGCCTGGTCCGGCACCAACCTGCTGGGCGGCGGAGACGGCGCAGCCCTCGCCGACCCGGCCGCCGCGGCGGCGAAGAACTCCGGCAAGGAACGCGTCCTCGCCGACACCCTCGGCGCCGCCCCGCAGGGCGAGGTCCACATCGACGACGTGCCCGCGCTCGGCGACTGGAAGACCGCCTGGGACCACATCGCCTTCGACGGCTTCCTCGGCGCCCGGATGATCCTGCAGACCACCTGGCAGGGCTGCGACTCCGCGCTCGCCGCACCCCTCGTCCTCGACCTGGCCCGCCTGATGCTCCGCGCCCACGAAGCCGGCCTCGGCGGCCCCCGCCCCGAGCTGGGCTTCTACTTCAAGGACCCGGACGCGGGCGCCTCCTCGGCACTCGGCGAGCAGTACGCCGCGCTGCTGGACTTCGCGGCCCGGCTGCGGGACGGCATATGAGCAGCACGAGCACGAGCACGGGCGACACCTCCACGCTGCGCGCCTGGGCCGAACTGCTGCGTCTGCCCGCCCTGTTCTCCGTCCCCGGCGACGCCCTCGCAGGCGCCGCCGCCATCGGTGTCCGCCCCGGCCGCGGCACCCTTCTCGCCATCGGCTCCTCCCTGTGCCTGTACGAGGCCGGCATGGCCCTCAACGACTGGGCCGACCGCGCGGAGGACGCGGTGGACCGCCCCCACCGCCCCATCCCGTCCGGCCGCATCCACCCCACCGCGGCCCTCACCGCGGCCACGGCCTTCACCGCCGCCGGCGTGGCCCTCGCCCACCGCGCGGGCCGCACCCCCGGCGCCCTGGCAGCCGCCCTGGCGGCAACGGTCTGGGCATACGACCTCCACCTCAAGCACACCCCCGCGGGCCCGGCGGCCATGGGCACGGCCCGAGCCCTGGACGTCCTCCTGGGCGCGGCGGCAACGGCCGGCGGACAGAGGCCGGCGTCCGCGGCCCAGGGAGCGGCCGGGCGTCGGCCCGGCCGGGGGCCCGCGCGCAGACCGATGGCGACACCACCCGCGGCCCTCTCGGTTCCGCCACCCCCTGCTGGGGGGCCGGGGGTGCGCTCGGCACCGGGCGCCCCCATGGCGAGGACCGGGCGAGCGCCGGGAGGCGAACGCGGCGTCGGTGTGCCGACCGCGGCAGGCGCGGCGGCCGTCGCTGCACGCAGCGCAGCCGCCTCCCGGGGCGGCCGCGGACGGCCCTCGCGCTCGGTTCGCCGCGCGCTCGCGGCGGTGGCCGCGCTCATGCCGGGAGGCACATCCGGCGGCGTCCGCCTGCTGCCCGGAGCAGCAGGCACCCCGTCCGCGCGGCCGACGCGTGCGGGCAAGGCCGTATCGGCCGGGGCGGCGACCCTCGCTGCCATGACGGCCGGGACCGGCCGGCCGGGAAGCGGCCGGTCCGCACGCCGGGCGGGGCTCCTCGGCCCCGTGGCCCCGGGGCTGTCGTCGGCGGGAACCCCGACCGCGGGCCGGGCCCGCCCCGCACGTCCCGTCGGACTCCGTGCCGCCCTCCCCGCGGCCCTTGCCATGGCCGCCCACACCACCGCGGTCACCTTCGTATCCCGCGACGAGACGACCGGAGGCAAGCCGCTCGTCCCCGCCGCCGCCCTCGCGGCCACCGCGACTGTGACCACCCGGCTTCTCAAGCCCCCGGCAGGCCGAGGCGGAGCAGCCCCCCTCGGCCTGCCGGGACCCCTCGCGTACGCGGCGACCGTGGCACGCCCGTTGTTCCACGCCGCCCTCAACCCGTCACCGCCCCTGACCCAGCGGGCGGTCGGTGCCGGGATCCGGGCGATGATCCCGCTGCAGGCCGCCCTCGCCGCACGCGCCGGTGCCCCCGGCTCCGCCCTGGCCACCGCCGCCCTGGCCCCTCTCGCACGGCGCTTCGCCCGGAAGGTGAGCGTGACATGAGCCCGCAGACCGAACACTCCCCGTGGCGCTGGGGCTACGGCACCAACGGCCTCGCCGACCTCCGGCTCGACGACGCCCTCGCCCTCCTCGCCGACCTCGGCTACGACGGCGTGGGCCTCACTCTCGACCACATGCACCTGGACCCGCTGGCCCCGGACCTCGCGGCCCGCACCCGGCGCGTGGCGCACCGCCTCCAGGAGCTGGGCCTCGGCGTCACCGTCGAGACCGGCGCCCGGTACGTCCTCGACCCTCGCCGCAAGCACGGGCCCTCGCTGCTGGATTCGGACCCGGAGGACCGTGCCCGCCGCACGGATCTGCTGCTGCGGGCCGTGCGGGTCGCCGCCGACCTCGGGGCGCACGCCGTGCACTGCTTCAGCGGGGTGCTGCCCCAGGGCACCGACGAGGACACCGCCTGGAAGCGCCTCACCGACGCCCTCGCCCCCGTGCTCGACGCCGCCGCCACGGCCGGCGTCCCGCTCGCCGTCGAACCCGAACCCGGACATCTCCTCGCCACCCTTGCCGACTTCCACCACCTGCGCCGTCTGCTCGGCGACCCCGAGCCGCTCGGCCTGACCCTGGACATCGGGCACTGCCAGTGCCTCGAGCCCCTGCCGCCCGCGGACTGCGTCCGCGAGGCCGCACCCTGGCTGCGGCACGTCCAGATCGAGGACATGCGCCGAGGCGTCCACGAGCATCTGCCCTTCGGCGACGGCGAGATCGACTTCCCGCCCGTGCTCGCCGCCCTCGCCGCCACCGGCTACCAGGGGCTGACGGTCGTGGAGCTGCCCCGCCATTCCCACGCGGGGCCCTACCACGCCGCCCACTCCCTCCCGTTCCTGCGGCGCGCCGCCGCCCGGGTCGCGGCCCCGGCCGCGTCGGCCGCCCCGTCCCACGGCGATCCCTCCGCCACCCCCGAAGGGAGCACCACCTCATGAACCACCCGCACCACATCCCGGCGACCCCGGAGACAGGCATCACCGGCGACGACCACGGAACCCCGGACGCCCCGAACAGCACGGCCGCCCCGGCCGCCCCGGACGCCCCGAACCCCCCGGACTCTTCGGATCCTTCTGACACCTCGGACGCTCGTGGGGCCGGCGGCACCGCGCCGGCGCCCGCGCGCCCTGCCGGGACCAGCGCGAACGGCGACCGGGCCGGCGGGAAGGGCGGCACCGGCGGCGAACCGACCCGCGAGGGGAACGGCCCGGCCGGCGAGGCGCCCCTGCCCCACCCGGCCCGGACCCCGCCCGCCGAGCTGCGCGAGAAGCTCGCCACCCGGCTCGGCGAAGCGGCCCGGGCCTGGTTCCAGCACGCGCTCGAGGAGGCCGCCGCCCACCCCGGCAGACACGGCCCCATCTCCGTGTGGGAGCTGCGCCTCGCGGAGGCGGGCCGGCGCTGCGGCCCGGCCGGAGCCGACGCCGTCCGCGTCCTCATCCTGCACGCCGCCCGCGCCGGCACCGACGCACTGACCCGGGTCTACTTCCAGGGCACCGCCGACGAACGCCGCGCCGTACTGCACGCCCTGCCGCACCTGGTGACCGGCCCCGACGCCCTCCCGCTCGTCGAGGACGCCCTGCGCGCCAACGACACCCGGCTGCTCGCCGCCGCCCTCGGCCCGTACGCCGCCCGGCACCTGGACGACCACGCCTGGCGGCACGCGGTGCTGAAGTGCCTGTTCACCGGTGTGCCGGTGGACCACGTCGCCGACCTGGAACGACGCGCGAGCGGGGACGCCGAACTCGCCCGCATGCTCCGCGACTACGCCGCCGAGCGCACCGCGGCGGGCCGCCCCGTCCCGGACGATCTGCACCGCGTGCTGGCCCTGACCGCGTCCGCCGCCCCGGACCGGGAGGCGGACACCCCCCACGGCAAGGAGTCCTGATGCGCATCTTCGACCCCCACATCCACATGACCTCGCGCACCACCGACGACTACGAGGCCATGTACGCCGCCGGCGTCCGCGCCGTCGTCGAACCCTCCTTCTGGCTCGGCCAGCCCCGCACCTCCCCGGCCTCGTTCCTCGACTACTTCGACTCCCTCCTCGGCTGGGAACCCTTCCGCGCCGCCCAGTACGGCATCGCCCACCACTGCACCCTCGCCCTCAACCCCAAGGAGGCCAACGACCCCCGCTGCACCCCCGTCCTCGACGAACTGCCCCGGTACCTGGTCAAGGACAAGGTGGTCGCCGTCGGCGAGATCGGCTACGACTCCATGACCCCCGCCGAGGACACCGCCCTCGCCGCCCAGCTGCAGCTCGCCGCCGACCACGGCCTGCCCGCCCTGGTGCACACCCCGCACCGCGACAAGCTCGCCGGACTGCGCCGCACCCTCGACGTGGTCCGCGAGTCCGCCCTGCCCCCGGACCGGGTGCTGGTCGACCACCTCAACGAGACCACCGTCAAGGAGGCCAGGGACAGCGGCTGCTGGCTCGGCTTCTCCGTCTATCCCGACACCAAGATGGACGAGAAGCGGATGGTCGCCGTCCTGCGCACCTGCGGAACCGACCGCGTCCTGGTCAACTCCGCCGCCGACTGGGGCAAGAGCGACCCGCTGAAGACCCGCAGGGTCGCCGACCTGATGCTCGCCGAGGGCTTCACCGAGGACGACGTCGACCAGGTCATGTGGCGCAACCCCGTCGCCTTCTACGGGCTCAGCGGCCGTCTGGACCTCGAGGTCGCCGACACCGGCGCCACCCACGAGGGCAACTCCATCCTGCGCGGCGGGGAGTGAGCCATGCGCTTCCGGCACCCCGACGGCACCACCGTCCACCTCGCCTACTGCACCAATGTCCACCCCGCCGAGACCCTCGACGGTGTCCTCGCCCAGCTCCGCGACCACTGCGAGCCGGTCCGCCGCCGCCTGGGCCGCGACCGCCTCGGCATCGGCCTGTGGCTCGCCCGCGACGCCGCCCACGCCCTGGTCACCGACCCCGCCGCGCTGCGCGGCCTGCGCACCGAACTCGACCGGCGAGGCCTCGAGGTCGTCACCCTCAACGGCTTCCCCTACGAAGGCTTCGGCGCCGAGGAGGTCAAGTACCGCGTCTACAAACCCGACTGGGCAGACCCCGAGCGGCTCGAGCACACCACCTCCCTCGCCCGCGTCCTGGCCGGCCTGCTGCCCGACGACGTCACCGACGGCAGCATCTCCACCCTGCCGCTGGCCTGGCGCACCGCCTACGACGACACCCGCGCCGACAAGGCCCGCGCAGCGCTGCTCACCCTCGCCGAACGCCTCGACGCCCTGCAGGAACTGACCGGCCGCTCCATCCGCGTCGCCCTGGAGCCCGAGCCGGGCTGCGTCGTGGAGACCACCCGGGACGCCATCACCCCGCTCACCGGCATCGGCCACCACCGCATCGGCATCTGCGTCGACACCTGCCACCTCGCCACCTCCTTCGAAGACCCGCACACCGCCCTGGACGCCCTCACCGAGGCCCGCGTCCCCGTCGTCAAGTCCCAGCTCTCCGCCGCCCTGCACGCCGAACACCCCCACGAGCCCGAAGTCCGCGACAGCCTCGCCGCCTTCGCCGAACCCCGCTTCCTGCACCAGACCCGCACCCTCACCGCCGCAGGACTGCGCGGCACCGACGACCTCGACGAGGCCCTCACCGGCGACGCCCTCCCCGACACGGCGCCCTGGCGCGCCCACTTCCACGTCCCGCTGCACGCGGCCCCCGCCACGCCCCTCACCTCCACACTCGACGTCCTGAAGGACACGCTCACCCGGCTCGTCGGCGGACCGCACCCGCTCACCGGCCACCTGGAGGTCGAGACCTACACCTGGCAGGCCCTCCCGCCCGAGCTGCGGCCCCGCGCCCGCACCCAGCTCACCGACGGCATCGCCGCCGAGCTCACCCTCGCCCGCGACCTGCTGACCGACCTCGGCCTGAAGGAGCTGCCATGACCACCGGAGCGCACACCACCGGCGACCGCGGCCGCACCACCGGTCCCACCCCGCTGCTCGTCCTCGACGTCGTGGGCCTCACCCCCCGCCTGCTCGACCACATGCCGAACCTCAAGGCGCTCGGCCAGAAGGGCTCCCGCGCTCCACTCGGCACCGTTCTGCCCGCCGTCACCTGCGCCGCCCAGTCCACCTTCCTCACCGGCACGATGCCCTCCGAGCACGGCATCGTCGGCAACGGCTGGTACTTCCGCGAACTCGGCGAGGTCCTGCTGTGGCGGCAGCACAACGGACTCGTCTCCGGCGACAAGCTCTGGGACGCCGCCCGCCGCGCCCACCCCGGCTACACCGTCGCCAACATCTGCTGGTGGTACGCCATGGGCGCCGACACCGACATCACCGTCACCCCCCGCCCGGTCTACTACGCCGACGGCCGCAAGGAACCCGACTGCTACACCCGCCCGCCGTCCCTGCACGACGAACTCACCGAGAAGTTCGGCACCTTCCCCCTCTTCCACTTCTGGGGACCCGGCGCCGACCTGGTCTCCAGCCAGTGGATCATCGACGCCACCCGGCACATCAACCGCACCCGCACCCCCGATCTCACCCTCTGCTACCTCCCGCACCTCGACTACGACCTGCAGCGCCACGGCCCCGACGACCCCCGCTCCCTCCAGGCCGCCACCGACCTGGACGCCGCCCTCGCCCCGCTCCTCGACGACGCCCGCGCCGAGGGACGCACCGTCGTCGCGCTGTCCGAGTACGGCATCACCCGCGTCAGCCGGCCCGTGGACATCAACCGCGCCCTGCGCCGCGCCGGACTGCTGGAGGTGCACACCCAGGACGGCATGGAGTACCTCGACCCGATGGCCTCCCGCGCCTTCGCCGTCGCCGACCACCAGATCGCCCATGTCTATGTGCGCCGGCCCGAGGACCTGGACGCCACCAGGGAAGCCCTCGAGGGCCTGCCAGGCATCGGCCGTCTCCTCGACGACGAGGGCAAGAAGGCCCACCACCTCGACCACCCGCGGGCCGGCGAACTCGTCGCCGTCGCCGAACCCGACGCCTGGTTCACGTACTACTACTGGCTCGACGACGCCCGCGCGCCCGACTTCGCGCAGCTCGTCGAGATCCACCGCAAACCCGGCTACGACCCGGTCGAGCTGTTCATGGACCCCCAGGACCCCTATGTGAAGGTCAAGGCGGCCACCGCACTGGCGCGCAAGAAGCTCGGCATGCGCTACCGCATGGCGGTCGTGCCCCTGGATCCCTCACCTGTTCGCGGCAGCCACGGCCGCCTCCCCGCGAGCGACGACGACGGTCCGCTCCTCATCTGCTCCACCCCCCGCGCTGTCGGAGACCGCGTAGCGGCCACCGATGTCAAGTCACTGCTGCTCAGGCTGGCCGGACTCGCCGACGCACCGCCCGCGAGATCCGACTACTGAGAGTGAAACACACGGCACTGACAACGGCCCGCCGCCGGTGCCACCGGCGGCAGCAACGACGAAGAAGGCAGGCACCCGTGAGTCACTTCTCGAACCCTTCGCAGGACGACATCCCAGTCGCCGGCGCGGCATCCGCCGCCGGCCCCGACGAGGCCCTCAGACGCCGGCTCGGCATCGGCCGCCGCCGCTTCCTGTCCACCTGCACCGCAGCCGCCGGCGCCGCCGTCGCCGCCCCCGTCCTCGGCGCCTCCCCGGCCTTCGCCGCCCAGGACCACGAGCGAGGCCACGGCCACGGCAAGGGCCACGGCCACGGCGGTCAGGTGCTCGTCCCCGCCCACAAGCGCGGCATCATCCTCTACACCGTCAGGGACGCCACCGGCCGCGACCCGCTCTCCACCGATCTGCCCTCCGGCTTCCGCGAGGTCTTCAAAGAACTCTCCCGCCACGGTTACCGCCAGGTCGAGTTCGCCGGCTACACCCAGCACCCCAACGCCCCCGGCGGCGCCGACCTGGGCACCGTCAAGGGCGCCCGGCTGCTGCGCGGCTGGCTCGAGGACCACGGCCTGCGCGCCCAGGGCAACCACGGATTCATCCCGCCGTCCTGGCCGCTGACCAAGAGCGACCTGGACACCTTCAAACAGCACCTGGAGATCGCCAACATCCTCGGCATGCCCCACATGGGCACCGGCGGCGACCCCACCGACAGCCCCTACCGGGCCGACTGGGACGTCGCCGCGGAGAAGTGGAACACCCTCGGCGAGATCGCCCGCCGCGAGGGCATCAAGCTCTACACCCACAACCACGACGCCGCCTACGGCTTCCTGCTGGACGGCGGTCCGCTCGACGACCAGGGCCGGCCCACCCGCAGTTCCGGCATCCGCAAGCTGGAGTACTTCCTGAAGGTCACCGACCCCAAGCGCGTCTGGCTGGAGATGGACATCTACTGGGCGCACGTGGCCCAGTACAAGTTCCACACCTACACCGCCCACGACGGCACCCAGCGCAGGAACATCTTCGACCCGGCCGGCCTGGTCGCCCGCCACAACAAGCGCTACCCGCTGTTCCACGCCAAGGACGGCACCCGCAACGAGACCAACGGCATGGGCTACGACATGGTCCCGTTCGGCACCGGCGACATCGACTACCGCACCTTCTTCAGCCGTGTGGGGCAACGGAACTACCACAACCCGATGGTCGAGCAGGACAACGCGCCCAGCTCCACCGACGCCGGCCAGTCACTGCGCTTCGCGAAGATCGGCTACGACAACATGGCCGCCCTGCGCAAGCGCCGCTGCTGACCTGCCAGCGGCGTGACGCGCCGACGGCCACCGGACCGGGACCACGTCACGCACCGCCGGCCGGTCACCGGTGCCACGACGCCCGACGGCCACCGGCCCGAGAGGCGTCACGGCGCCGCCCGTCCGCCGCGGCGGGCGGCCCCGTTCACCGGGTCTTTCCGCCCGGCGGACGGGGCCGCCCGCTCGCAAGGAGCCCACGAACGGGCCCGCAGCGCGACGCCGGCACCACCGCGCGCCCTTCCGGCTGAGCCCCTCGCCGGCGCCCCCGGCTCAGCCGATCCCCTGCCGGTCCGGCCGGAGCGCGAACTCCCGCTCCTCCGCCGTACCGGCCGCCCGCTCCACGGCCTGCCGCAGCAGGTCACGGTGGCGCAGCAGCGGCTCCCGACGCTCCTGAGGGGCGAGCAGCAGCAGATCCTCCAGGCCGGCCATCAGCCGCCGCGTCACCTGCGGCACCCCCGACCCGCACACGCGGACCTCCGTCAGCCCCAGGTCCACCAGCTCCTCCCATCCCGGCACCGGCTGCACCAGCCGCACCTCACCTGTCCGGTCACGGTGCACCACGGTGTCCAGCGGCCGCCGCGACAGCGCGGCCAGCAGCTGCACGATCCGGTCCAGCGCCTGCACCGCCGTCGTCGGATCGTTGATCGCGGCGGACAGCGCCCGCAGCGCGATGTCCGACAACTGCCGCAGCCCGAACGCCACATCCAGATGGAACGTCCGCTCCACGCCGACCCCCAGGGCACGCCGGAGTGCCCCGCGCCGCGGAGCCTTGCCGCCGTGCACCGCCAGCACCGGCGTGCCCGGCACCACGAAATCCCCGATGCGCGGCATCAGCCGCAGCACCACCCCGTGCGCCCGAGCCACCCGTACCAGCCGCGCCACTCGCACATCCCGCAGCACACCCGCGCGCCCCTCGTGCGCCACCCACGCCGTCACCGGCCCCAGCTCGGGCGGCTCCTCCGCCTTGCCCGGCACCGGCATCAGCGCGGCCACCCGGAACGACTCCGCCGCGATCCGGGCGATCACATGGCTCACCCGCATCATCCGCAGCGTGGTGTTCACGTACACCACGAACAACAGCAGGCTCAGCCCCACCATGATCAGTGTGAGTACCGACTGCACCAGCGGCACGGAGGTGACCACCCGGGGGTCGGTGGCGCTGTCGAACGTGGTCAGGACCAGCAGGGTCAGCACGAAGGTCGCCAGGAACACGGCGAACGTCGCCTTGGTGATCTTGCTGCGGACGAAGATCCGAACCACCCGGGGTGTGAACTGCCCGCTCGCCATCTGCACGGCCACCAGCGAGATGCTGAACACCACACCGATGAAGGTCATCATCGCCGAGCTCACGGCGTTCACCACGGACCGGGCGTCGTCCGCGAAGCGCAGCAGGTCGGCCAGTGTGTCGTAGTCCCGCTCCGCCTGCAGCGACCGGACGATCGCCACGTCCAGCTCCTCGGCGCCCAGCCACACCACGAACACCAGCACCATGGCCGCCACGGGCGCGAACCAGAACGAGTCCCGCAGATGCTCCCGGAGCGGCGACAGCGCCCGTCGGCGGCGCCTCGGCAGCGGACCCTGGGTGATCGTCCAGTCACTCATGGTGCGACCCTAGAGGCAACCGGCGGTCCGGTCCCGGACCACCGCCGGAGTGAAGGAAACGCAGGTGAAAGGCACTGCCAAACCTTGGTATGGTTGTCCACGTCGCCGCGGGGCCGAGCCCTGACCGGCGGCGTACACCTCGTCCGGGTGGCGGAATGGCAGACGCGCTAGCTTGAGGTGCTAGTGCCCTTTATCGGGCGTGGGGGTTCAAGTCCCCCCTCGGACACTCACCAGCCCATACGGCTCACGGCAGGGACGATCAGCAGATCGTCCCTGATTGCTTTCCCCGGGGGTCTTTCCAGCGCCCTCCCGCGCACCCACCCTCCTGAACCGCGCCCGCCGGGCAGGTCACCGATACTGATGAAATGGGCAAAGTCGGGCGAGACGCCCCTGCGAGCCGACGGGGCGAGCACGTGCCACCGAAGGCCGGGCCGCCGGAAGCCGGTCCGACGGCCCGTCACCGTTCGACCGGCCACCGTGTGCTGTCGCTGGCGAAGCCGCGCAGCGTCGCCGGTCAGTTCTTCCTGCTGCAACTCGTGGTCGTGCTGCTGCTCATCGCCACGGCCGTGGTGGCACTGGTGATCCAGGACAGGAACCGGGCGATCCAGGAGGCCAGGGACCGGTCGCTGGTGGCGGCTGAGGCATTCGCGAACGCCCCGGGCACCGCGGAGGCGATGAAGAGCGACGACCCGACGGCGGCGCTGCAGCCCCATGCCGAGGCGGTCCGCAAGCGGACCGGTGTCGACTACGTCGTGGCGCTGAGCCCCTACGGCTTCCGCTGGACCCACCCGGACCGGGACCAGATCGGCAAGCACGTCTCCACCTCCTACGGCCAGGCCCTCGAGGGCGAACCCCACCAGACCACGTTCGACAGCAGCCTGGGCAAGGCCGTCGACTCGACGGTGGCCGTCTTCGACGAGCGGGGAAACCCCGTCGGACTGGTCACCGTGGGCGTCACGGTCGCCAAGGTGACCAGCGTGGTGCAGGACCAGCTGCCGGTGATCTTCGCCGCGGGAGGAGTCGCCCTGCTGCTGGCCGCGGGCGGATCGGCACTGGTCAGCGGGCGTCTGCGACGCCAGACCGGAGGACTGGGGCCGGTCGAGATGACCCGCATGTACGAGCACCACGACGCCGTGCTGCACGCCGTCCGTGAGGGCGTGATCATCCTGGACGCCGAAGGGAGGCTCCAGCTGGTCAACGACGAGGCGCGCAGGCTGCTCTCCCTGCCGCCGGAGGCCGAGGGCAGGCCGGTCACCGAACTCGGACTGAACCCTTCCCTGGCCGCACTGCTGGGTTCCGGCCGGCCCGCCAGCGACAAGGTCTTCCTCGCCGGGGACACCCTGCTCGCGGTCAATGTGCGGCCGGTCGGCCCGAACGGGGGCAGCGTCGCCACCCTGCGGGACACCACCGAGCTGCGCGCCCTCGCGGGCCGGGCCGACGTGGCGGGCGGGCGCCTGCAACTCCTCTACGACGCCAGCACCCGCATCGGCACCACCCTCGACATCAAGCGCACGGCCGAGGAGCTGACCGAGGTGGCCGTCCCGCGCTTCGCCGACTACGCCACCGTCGAGCTGGCGGAGTCCGTGCTGCAGGGCGGCGAACCCACGGAGGCGAGCACGGCGATGCGCCGCGTCGCGGCCGCGGGCATCCGGGACGACGCGCCGCTCAGCCCGGTCGGGACGCTGGTGCAGCATGCGCCCGGCAACCCCGTGGCCACCGGGGTGGCGACCGGGCGGCCGGTCCTGGCCAGGCACCTCGCCGAGGCCGAGGGATGGCGGGCCCAGGCCCCGGAGCGCGCCCGGCGGGTCATCGAATTCGGGATCCACTCCATGATCACGGTGCCGCTCCGGGCCCGGGGCCAGCTGCTCGGGGTCGTGGAGTTCTGGCGTTCCCAGCAGGACCCGTTCGAGCAGGACGATCTGTCCCCCGCGGAGGAGCTCGCCGCGCGGGCGGCCGTGTGCATCGACAACGCCCGCCGCTACACCCGTGAGCACAACACGGCCGTCACCCTCCAGCGCAGCCTGCTGCCCAGCGCGCTCCCCGAGCTGTCCGCCCTGGAGGTCGGGCACCGCTATCTGCCCGCCCAGGCCGGGGTCGGCGGCGACTGGTACGACGTCATCCCGCTGCCCGGGGCCCGGGTGGCCCTGGTGGTCGGCGACGTCGTCGGGCACGGTCTGCACGCCGCCGCCACGATGGGCCGGCTGAGGACCGCGGTGCACAACTTCGCCGCCCTCGACCTGCCGCCGGACGAGCTGCTCGCCCACCTGGACGACCTGATCGCCCGGATCGACCAGGACGCGGCGGCGGAGGGCAGCACCGAGGCCGTCACCGGTGCCACCTGCCTGTATGCGATCTACGACCCGGTCTCCGGGCGGTGCGTCGTGGCCCGCGCCGGGCATCCGGGGCCGGCGCTGGTGTCCCCCGACGGCACCGTGACCTTCCCCGACATCCCCGTCGCACCGCCGCTCGGCGTGGGCGGGGGACTGCCGGTGGAGACGGCCGTGCTCCGGCTGCCGGCCGGCAGCCGGCTGGTCCTCTACACCGACGGCCTGGTCGAGACCCGCGACCGTGACATCGACGTCGGGCTGCGCCTGCTGAGCGAGGTGCTGGCCGAGACGCACGGCACCTCCCTGGACGACACCTGCGAAACGGTGCTCGACACCATGCTGCCCACCCGGCCCAACGACGACGTCGCCCTGCTCGTCGCACGTACCCGGCTGCTCGACCCGGACGAGGTCGCCGAGTGGGAGGTGCCCGACGATCCCGCCGCCGTCCCCCGGGTCCGCGCCGAGGCCACCCGCAGGCTGGAGTCCTGGGGCCTCGGCGAGGCCGCTTTCACCACCGAGCTGATCGTCAGCGAGCTGGTCACCAACGCCGTCCGGTACGGCAAGAGCCCCATCAGCCTGCGCCTGCTGCGCGACCGGGACAGCCTGATCTGCGAAGTCGGCGACGGCACCAGCACCTCGCCGCACCTGCGCCGCGCCGCCTACACCGACGAGGGAGGCCGCGGCCTGTTCCTCGTCGCCCAGCTCTCCCGCCGCTGGGGCACCCGCTACACCGACCGAGGCAAGATCATCTGGGCCGAACAGGCGCTCGACTCCCCGGCCGGCCCCGACCTGGCAGACCTGTGGATGGAGGACCTGTGAGCCCCGGACCCGGGTCGGGCCCCGTCGTCTGCGGTCCCCGCCGTCAGGAGCCGTCCTCGACCCTCAGGTACGGGATCTTGGCCGGGTCCCGCCCGAACGCGGCCCCCAGATAGACCGCCGACAGCTTGGCCAGCGTGCCGTCGTCGATCAGCCGCCGGATGATCCGGTCCAGCTCCTCCTTGTTGGCCGACTTCTTCGGATACAGGGCGCCGTAGCCCTGCTCCGTGCGGTACTGCCCCACCAGGCGCACCCTGCTGTCCGGCTTCTGGGGATACGCCAGCAGAATCGTCGTGTCGTGAATGACCGCGTCGACCCGCCTATTCTCCAGCGCCGCGATCAGGTCCGGGTCGTTCGGGAAGGGCGTCACGGGCTTCGCCGGTCTCAGACGCTTCTCCACGAACTGCTCACCCGTCGTGCCCTCCGCCACCCCGATCGGAACATTCCGAACATTGTTCTGATCGATCGTCTCCCCGTCCCTGATCAGCAGTCCCAGGGTCGAGGAGAGGTACGGAGGGGAGAAGTCGGCGACCTTGCTCCGTTGCGGGGTGATCGTGATCTGGGCCAGGGCCAGATCGAAGTCCTTCGTTCTCCCGGACACGACCTCAGGGAAGGGGGCGTTCTTCACGATCACCCGGTCGAGCCCGGACCGGTAGGCGATATTGGCGGCCATGCAGTACTCGTAGCCGCTCTTGATGGACTTCGCCGAGTCACCGTTCCACCAGCCGGGCGCGGGCAGCGTGGTCTTCACCGTGAGCACGCCCCGCGTCACGGGCTTCAGCCGGAACTCCCCGTACCGGCCCGAGACCCGGCAGTCGCCGTATTGGACGTCCGGCGACTCCTCCCCGCCCTGGTCGCACGCCGAGGCAGCGGCGATCAGCGCCCCACTGACAGCCAGAGAGACGATCGCTGCCGCCGCGCGCATTCTTGCACCTCCGGTCGGGGCATAGTCCTCGAGTCACCATAAATCACCCGACCCGTGCGATCGCCACTCCACGGACGGCGTGCTCAGAGCCGCAGCCCGGAGGCCTGCGGTCGCGTGAGGCGGGCGAACTCCCAAGGGTCGTGGGCCGAGAAGAGCTCGATCTCCTCCGGGTGCTCGCGGATCAGCTGGCGGAGCCGGGCCTGGGTGGCGAGGCGCAGGTCGCGGTGGACCTCGGAGCGGGTCTGGACGAGGTCCAGCAGCGGGTGGGGCTCCCCGGCCTCCTCCATCTCGCGGTGGTAGTAGTACGCGTCGCCGCAGTGCAGCAGCCAGCGGTCGCCCCGGTGCACGGCGACCCCGGTGTGGCCCGCGGTGTGCCCGCCGAGCGGGACGAGCCGGAACTCCGGCGGCAGGCCGCGCGGGCGGAGCGCAGTGAAGCCGAACCAGTCCTCGGTGGTCCCGGCGCGGCCGGCGGCACCGGTGTCGTACGTGACCCAGTGGGGGCCGTGCGCCCAGTGGGCCAGCCGGTAGCGCAGGCTCGGGGCCTCGGCCAGCGCCGCGGCCAGCTCGTCGGCCAGTACGTGGACCCGGGCGCCGGGGAAGTCGGGAAGACCCCCGCAGTGGTCCACGTCCAGATGGGTCAGCAGGATGTGGCGGACGTCGGCGGGGTCGAACCCCAGCCGGGCGACCTGCCGGACTGCCGTCTCCTGCTCGTCGAGCACCGGCGCGGCCATCTCGGTCCAGTCGGCGCCGAGCGAGCCGTCGGGGTCGCGGATGTCACCGAGACCGAGACCGGTCTCGACCAGGACCAGGCCGTCGCGGTCCGTCTCCACCAGCAGGCAGTGGTTGACGGCGGGAGCGGACGGCGGGCCGTCGTAGGTGGCGTCGATGGTGCGGACCGAACCGCAGTTGAGGTGATGGATCTTCATGCCGACTAGGCTGGAACTTGAACCACGCTTCAAGTCAAGGCCGTACGCTCGCACGCGGAGGACGCCGTGCCCGACGAACCGTTGCTCGACATCGGTGAGGTCGCCCGCCGCACCGGGCTCGCGCCGTCGGCGCTGCGCTTCTACGAGAGGAAGGGGCTGATCGCCCCCGAGGGCCGCAACGGTCTGCGCCGCGCCTACCGACCGGAGGTCCTGGAGCGCCTCGGCCTCATCACCTGCGCGCGCAGCGCCGGTCTGTCCGTCGCCGAGATCGGCCGCTTCCTCGCGGCCCGCCCCTCCGACGGCGATCTGCGGGAACGGATGACGGCCAGGGCCGAGGACCTGGACGAACAGATCGGCCGCCTGACGAGACTGCGGGACAGCCTGCGACACGCCGCCGTCTGCACCCACGAACCGGTCGTCGACTGCCCGGACTTCCGGCGGGCGATCGGCGGTGTGGCGCCGCGGACGCACACCGGCGGGGACCGGCCGGACGCCGGTCCCCGCCGGAGGTCTGCTCATGCGTAGGGGATGACCAGAACGGACTTGTCCGTCCCCGTCTGGAGCTTCGAGGTGCCGTTGCCGATGGCGCTCCAGACCTCCAGGCGCACGGTGCCGCCCCTGAGGTCGGCCAGGGTGCCGGTGGACGCCTTGAGACCGCGGGCCTGGGTGTACTCCTCCCATCCGGGGGCCGGGTCGGTCGCGAAGTAGTTGTACGTCTCGGTCCGGTCGAAGCTGCCGTCGCCGGTGAAGTCGTAGCTCACCCGGGCCTGCTGGCCGAGGGCGACCGTGGTGCCGGCGTCGACCTGGAGCCGGAAGGCGGTCGCCGCGCCCGGGGTGAGCGTGCCGTTGACGCCGCGTACTTCGTAGACCAGGGGCTGGTGCGGGGTGCCGTCGTGGTTGGCGCCCCCCGCGGAGGCGATGGTGTCGCTGCCCGCCGTGCCGTCTGCCGACGTGGTCAGCACACCGCCGCTGCGCAGCTGGAAGGTGTTGCCCGTCGGCGGCTCCGGCTCCTCCGGGCCGGGGTCCGTGGAGCCGTCCCCCGTGCCGGTCGCGGTGGAACGAGGCGGCACGGACAGGGTCTTGCCGTCCGAGAAGGTCACGGTGCGGGTGGTCGAGCCGTGGTTGTGGGCCGCGTAGGTCCGGGCCGAGCCCTTGGTGAACACGGCGGAGGTGGGGATGTCGCCGGTCACCGTGGCGTCCGGGGCGCCGAGGTCGGCCAGGGTGCTGATCCAGTGGTAGGTGTGGGCCTTGGACTCGCCCTCTTCCGGGGTGTAACCGGCGTGTCCCGCGTCCCACTTGGACTTAGCGGCGGCCGGATCGGCGAGGGACTCGAACTCCCAGAGGAGATCGCGCCATTCCACGGCCGGACCGCCGTTCTCCCGCTCCATCTCGGCGAGGTTGCGCCGGATCGCGGCCTTCTCGCGGCCGAGGTGCAGCGAACCGCCGGTCACCGGAAGGACGTTGATGCCGTGGATCTCCTCGGGGTTGGCGGTCCACCAGGTGGCGTAGGCGGCGCCGCTGCCCCAGACCATGCCGGCCGTGTCATGTCCGAAGGAGGACGGGAAGACCTGCTCGTCGGCGTCGAACCAGTACTGGGCGATCGACTCCGACTCGGTGGTCAGCAGGAAGGTGCCGAGATCGCGCAGCGAGCTGTCCCCGGTCGCCGAGCCCCACAGGACGAGCGCCGCACTGAGGTTGGTCGACTCGGAGGAGGACTCCTGGTTGTTGCCGGCTGCGAAGCCCTGGTGGCCGGAGGCCCAGGAGTGGCCCGCGTAGACGTCGAAGCCGCGCAGGAACGGGAAGGCGCTGTCGTTGCGGCTCGGGTTGGCGGTGTCCCGTACGAGCGTCTTGACCATGCCGCCCCAGGCGGAGTCGGCGGCCCACGCCTGGTCGTACTGGGCGACGATCGCCGCCGCGTAGACGTAGTAGCCGTAGTGGAAGTGATGGTCGTTCAGCTCGGTGTCGCTGCCGTAGGAGGCCGGGTAGCCGGTGAGCGTCCTCCAGTCCTTGTCGTAGCTGAACTCGCTCGCGCCGCCCGCCGTGAACCACTCCTGCAGCTTGCCCTTGATCAGGTCGAGCAGCCGGTCGCGGACGCCGGCCTCACCGATCTGGTCGGCCACCGGGACGAGCTGGGCGAGGCGGCCCAGCGCCTTGCCCGTCCAGTAGGTGTCGGTCGCCCCGGAGAACGGGTCGGAGGCGTTCACCACGTCGTTCAGATAGCCGCGCAGCCGGGCGTGGTCCACCCCGTCCGACCCGGGCAGCGCGGGCAGTACCGCCGCCGCCTTCTGGCTGGTGGTGAAGGAGGCAGCCTCACGGACCTTCATGGTGCCGCGTGGCGAGACATAGGTGTAGGAGGTGAGGGGGTCCGAGGTGTGCAGCCACTGGTGGCGGTAGAGCGCCTGGAGCGTACCGCGCTCGCTGCCCTCTTTCGCCTCGGTGGTGAGCGTGTACACCGCCTTGACGGTTCCGCCGCTGTAGCTCCAGGTCACCTTGGAGCCGGTGACGAAGCTGAAGGCGTACTTCTTGAACGTGGCCAGCGCACCGGTGGACGGCAGCACGGCAACGGAGAAGTAGTCCTTGCCGCCGAGCCCCGCGGTGACGGTGGAGCCGGAGACGTTCCAGTCGCTGCCGGTCGGGGCGAAGAGGGCGTAGTGGTGCCCGGCGACGGTGATGCCGAGGACATTGCCCTCGTCGGCGAAGACCGTGGGCGCCCCGGCGGTGGTGATCTGGGCGTTGCCGCCGGAGCCCTGCGCGTAGACGAAGGGGGAACCGTGGCCGATGGTGGTGCGCAGGGTGCGGGTGCCGTCCGACCAGTAGGGGGTGACCGTCCAGTCGGACCAGTCGTCCGCCTTGGTGTCGGGGGAGTTGAGGCCGGTCAGCCCGATGGTGAGGTCGCGCTTGTGGGCGTACTCGTACTGGCGGCCGTCGCCGGTGATCACGGGGGTCGTGGGGTAGCCGACGTCGAGTCCGCCGGCGGTGGCCTGGTAGGTGAGAGGGTGGCCGTACATGGGGGTGGAGTACGGGTTGTCGCCGTAGCGCTGGAAGGCGAGGGAGGACCACCAGTCGTTGGTCGGCACGGGCCGGTCCTTGGCGGCGGCGGTCACCTTGGGTGTGACCGGCGTTCCCGTGTTGGTCGTGGGACCCGATGTGCCGGGAGGCCGGGTGTCGGAGTAACTGCCCGAGCCTACGGGCACGGTGGCGGCGGACGCCGGTGCGGCGGCCGGGCCCAGACCGTAGGCGGCGAGGGCCGAGACCAGCAGCAGGACGGCCGCGGGTCTGGAACGTGGGGTCGGCATACACGTCACCTCAAGTCGTGACGAGAAATGGGGAGTTGGGGTGTCGACAGCGTTTGAGAGCGCTCTCAGACGGTCGGAACGTAAAGCCGATGTAATTCACGTGTCAATAGTTTGAACACGGAGGGTGCGGAGAAGAGTGGGGCGCCGTCAGGTGTTGGAGCATCCCGGACGGCGGCTCCCCGCAGGCGCTCACACACGCGGCCCTCGGCGCGTGCGGCCGCTGGCTGCGTTCCTGCCTGCGCCCTGGCCTGTGTCCGCATCTGTGGCCTTATCTGCGTCCCCGCACCCGCTCCCCGCCTGTGGCCTTATCTGCGTCCCCGCCCGCGCGCCCCGCCTGTGTCCTCATCTGCGTCCCCGCACCCGCCCAGCCTGTGTCCCCATCTGCGTCCCCGCCCGCGCTCCCGCAGGTGCGCCGCCGAAAACCCGTGGCACCGGCCCCCACCTCTCCCTACACTCACTGATCAACAGGCGCCGCCCGCCGAAGGGGCCGCGCCGTCGTTCGTCCGTGAAGGGAGCCCGGCCATGCGTGAGCGCACCGCCGTCGCTGTCTCCCTCTCCCGGTACACGGTGATCCTGGTGTCTTCGACCGCCCGGTGCCCGCTGCGCGCCCGGCACCGGATGCCCTGACGCGTCGCTGACTCGGCGTCGGTTCAGACTCGCCGTCGCCCGCTGATCAGCACATCTCCGGCACGACGCACGCCTCCCTCCGGATGCCCGCCGGCCGGCCTGTCTGCCTGCCCGGTCGTCCGGCCGCCGGGACCCCGTGCGCTCCTGCCCGCCCGCGTCCGGGAAATCGCGCTGCCCGTCCACACGGATCGACCAGTGAAAGGCCATCAGGGCCATGCGCGTCAACCCAGTCACCAACCCCCTCGCCACCGTCCGCAACCTCGGCATCCTCGCCCACGTGGACGCCGGCAAGACCACCGTCACCGAGCGGATCCTGTACGCCACCGGCACCACCCACAAGCGGGGCGAGGTCCACGACGGCACCACCGTCACCGACTTCGACTCCCAGGAACGCGACCGCGGCATCACCATCTTCGCCGCGGCCGTCAGCTGCACCTGGGCGGGCCACCGCATCAACCTCATCGACACCCCGGGCCACGTCGACTTCGCCGACGAGGTGGAGCGTTCGCTGCGCGTGCTCGACGGTGCGGTCGCGGTGTTCGACGCGGTGGCGGGCGTGGAGCCGCAGAGCGAGTCGGTGTGGCGGCAGGCGGACCGGCACGGTGTGCCCCGGATCGCGTTCGTCAACAAGATGGACCGCGCCGGAGCGGAACTGGACGCCGCCGTCGCCTCGATCCGGGAGAGGCTGCACCCCGCACCCCTGCCCGTCCAGCTGCCGATCGGAGCCGAGGACGGCTTCACCGGCGTCGTCGACCTGCTGCACATGCAGGCTTTGACCTGGGACGACGACGGCATGGCGGCCGACCCGGCGCCCGTGCCGGAGGCGCTGCGCGAGGAGGCCGCACGGCGGCGCAGGCTGCTCGAGGAGGCGGTTGCCGAACTGCACCCGGGCGCCCTGGAGGAGTTCTGCGACACCGGCTCCCTCGGCACCGGCACCCTCGCCGCCGCTCTGCGGGACCTCACCCGCAGCGGCGACGGCGTGGTGGTGCTGTGCGGCTCCGCCTACCGCAACCGAGGCATCGAACCGCTGCTGGACGCCGTCCTCGCCTACCTGCCCTCGCCGCTCGACGTACCGCCCGTCCGAGGCACCGGTGACGACCGGGAGGACGGCGAGCAGGAACGGCCCGCCGACCCGGCGGCGCCGCTGGCCGCGCTCGCGTTCAAGGTGAGCGCGACGCCCACCGGGCGGCTCACCTACCTGCGCCTGTACTCGGGCACCATCGAGAAGGGAGACACCGTGTGGGACGCCACCGCGCGCCGCGTCGAGAGGATCGGCCGCATCCTGCGCGTCCGGGCCGACCGGCACGCACAGGTGGACCGGGCGGTCGCCGGGGACATCGTCGCCGTGGTGGGGCTGAAGTCCGCCCGCGCCGGCTCGACGCTCTGCGCGCCGGACGCTCCGCTGCTCCTGGAACCTCCCGGTGTCCCCGAGCCGGTGGTCTCGGTGGCGGTGGAGGCACAGCGGAGCACCGATACCGGCCGCCTCGCGTCGGCGCTCGCCCGGCTCGCCGAGGAGGACCCCTCGCTGGTCCTGCGCACCGACGCCGAGACCGGCCAGACGGTGCTGTCCGGCATGGGTGAGCTGCATCTCGAGGTCGCGGTGGAGAAGGTACGGCGCGATCACGGCATCGGCGTCAACGTCGGCCGCCCGAGGGTGAGTTACCGGGAGACCGTCGGGCGCGGGGTGTCCGGCTTCGTCTACCGGCACGTCAAACAGGACGGCGGAGCGGGCCAGTTCGCCCATGTCGTGCTGGACGTCGAGCCGCTCGACGCCCAGGACGGCTCGGGCGCCGGGTCCGGTTTCGTGTTCGCCTCCACCGTGGTCGGCGGGAGCGTTCCGCAGGAGTACGTCCGCGCGGTGGAGGCCGGCTGCCGTGACGCGCTGGCCGAGGGCCCGCTGGGCGGTCACCGGGTGACGGGTCTGCGGGTGACCCTCACCGACGGGGCGACCCATGTGAAGGACTCCTCGGACACCGCCTTCCGCACCGCCGGCCGCCTCGGACTGCGCGAGGCGCTGCGCGCCTGCGAGATGGTCCTGCTGGAACCCGTCGTGGAGGTCACCGTCACCGCACCCGAGGACGCGGTCGGCGGGGTGCTCGGCGATCTCGCGGCGCGCCGCGCCCGGGTGACCGGCTCGGTCACCCGGGCCGGTGCCACGGTCGTCACCGCCACGGTGCCTCTGGCCGAGCTGTTCGGCTACGCGACCCGGCTGCGCAGCCGGACCCAGGGGCGCGGCACGTTCACCACCCGGCCGATGGGCTACGCCCCGGCCCCGGCTGCGGTGTCCGCCCGGTAACGGCGAACGGCGGCTGACGACGGCGGCCGGCGGTCGCCGGCAGGTGGTCGAAGGGGCCCCTCCCGCACGCATGCGCGGGAGGGGCCCCTTCAGAGCCGTCTGGTTGGCGCAGGTGCTTGCGGCCGGGACCCGGCAGGACGCATCTCTGTCGTCACTCGGCCTTCCTGAACACCTCCGACAACCCGTCCCCCGTGTCATGGGCCAGCCGTCCCGGCTCGTCCGGCGAGAGCAGGCCGACCCGGGCGGCCAGCTCCCGGCCGTGGACGTCGACGGCGGCCTCGATCAGACCCGCGAGTGAGTCCAGGGCGGCCCGGGCCCGGGACCGGGCGACCGCGGCGCAGCCGAGGGCGGCCAGTGCGGCCGGCCACCACCAGCAGGCGAGCAGGGCGTAGCCGACGGCCCAGGCGGCCAGGCGGGCGGCGGCGCTGAAGGAGTCGTGGGCCGACTGGATCTGGCGTACGGCAGGCTCAGGGAGGATCAGCCACAGCCGTGGCCAGAGGGCGGCCAGGTCCACGCCGTAGGCGGCCTCGACGCGGTCTGCTGCCGCCTGCATGCGGTCGCCGTACCAGGTGGGGCGGGCCGGTCGGCGCAGCGCGATGCGGTCGCGGGCCTCGGCGAGGGCCTGGATCCGTGCCAGCGCGCTGCTCGGGATCAGCACGGCACCGCCGGCTCCGGTGCCGGTGCCGTGGGCGTGCTCGATGGCCTCGGTGAGCCGCGCGTCCCGCTCCTGCCAGCGGCGGGCCCGGCGGGCGGCCCTGGCGCGCGAGTACGGGTCCCGGCCGAAGCGCAGCCAGCACCGTTCGATCGCGCCGCCGAGGAACTGTGCGGCGAGCGAGGCGGCGGTCGCGGTCAGCAGGACCAGGGCGACCAGGAGGGCGGCGGTGCCGGTGCGGTCGAGGGCGGGACGTGTGGCCAGCTCGTCCAGGGTGGTGCGCAGCCGGTCCAGGTCGTGCCAGTGGCGGTGGCCCAGGGTGGTGCCGACGGCCGCGGCGGCGAGGAACAGGGCGCCGGGGAGGACCAGCAGGTTCAGCCAGCGTTCGGTGAGTCTGCCGCCCAGGGTGGTGAGAAGGGAGTGCATGAGGGCAGGTCACTGCGCCGAGCTGAGGCGGCTCTTGCGCATGCGGGTGCCGTGGACGGCGCAGTACGGGGCGGGGAGCAGGTCGCGGGCCCGTTCGATGCGGGCGCAGGAGTGCGCACCGGGGCAGACGGCCACCTTGATGTGGGGCGTGATGCCGGGGGCCGTCGCGCCTCTCGACTCACCGACCAGTCCGCGGGCGTCCCCGTTCCGGCGCAGGGCGGTGTCCAGCTCGCGGTAGCAGGCGGCGAGTTCGTCGGCGTCCGCACCCGACCGCAGCAGGTCGCGCGCACGTTCGGCCGCCTCCCGGACCCCGGGCAGCCGCAGGTCCTCCGGTGAGCCGAGCAGGGCGCACAGCGCAGCCGTCGCTCTGTCGAGCCCGGGTGAGTAGGGCGATGCCGTCATGGTTCAAGTGTGCCGTAATACAAGCGGAGTTGAGAGGCTGTTGACGCGTACTCGACGTACACAGTGGGGGGAGTGACGGGGTGAGACACGACCGCGACCGGTTTCTGAAGGCGCTGCACATGCGGCTGGGCCGGGCCGTCGGGGCGGACGGGTCCGTGATACGGGACGTGGTGCTCGGCAGAGAGGCGGACGCCGAACTTCAGGGACTGCTGCGGAGCATCGATGCGAAGACCGACATGGAGGCCCGGCACGCGGCCGGCTGGCTGTGCGCCCTCCGCGCCATGGCCGGCACCGGGGTCCACGGGTCCGTCCACGGGGCCATGGCCGGGACCCTGCTCTTCCCGGTGTGGGTCGCCGATCCGGCGTCGGTGCCCGAGCAGTTCGCGGCGGGCTTCGCCGCCGCCGATCCCAGCACCCGCCCGGACCCGGCGAACGCGGACTTCCCGGACGCATGGTGGGCGCTGTGCGCCGCCTCGACGATCGTGGCGGAGGGACAGCAGCACAGCCTGCCACCGGACCCCTCCGAGGACGACATCCACCTCCATGAGATGGCCGTGAGGCTGGCAGGGATGTACCCCTCCCGCGAGTCCGCGCTCGGGACCGCGGTCGGAGCCGGCAGCCTCGCCGTCCTGGCCACCTGGGAGTACGAGCCCCGGTTGGAGCTGAGGCTGGAGACCCTGGCCCGCGCGGTGGCCCTCGCCGGGACGACCTGGCCGTTCGGGGACCTGGCGGACGGGGACCCGGTGCGGTTCGTGCGCGGCGCCGTCAAGCGGGCCCCGGCCGGCTCACCCGCACGCCTCCTCGCCCTGGACGGCCTGAGCCGCAAGCTCCTCGAGCGCTACATGAAGTCGTTCGACGCCGAGGACCTGCACGAGGCGGTCGGCATCGCCCGTGACGTGGTCGCCCAGCTGCCTCCGGACCACCCGCACCTGCCCTCTGCGACGGGCGCGCTCGGCCGCTCCCTGATGTGCCTGCTGCAGGCGGAGGGGGCGACGGCACAGCAGTGCGACGAAGTGGTGGAACTGTGCCGGCGGAGCTTCGCCGGGCAGCCGCAGAGCCCGGCGGCGGCGGGCCATGACCTCGGCATGGCGCTGGTGCTCCGGGCACAGCACACCGGCCGGGTGGCGGACATCGACGAAGCGGTCCGGGTGCTGGAGGAGGCTCTGCGCGCCGCCCGTACCCCGGGAGAGAAGGCCGCCCTGCAGAACGCCCTGGGCAACGCCCTGCGCCACCGCTCCGTCGTGACCGGAGCCCCGGCCGACCTGGACACCGCGCTCGGCCTCACCGGGTCCGGCACCGCTCCCGGCGAAGCGGCGGGGGGCGCGCCGTCGTCCTTCCTCGTCGCCCCCGCGGCAGCCCTGTACAACCGCTACCTGCGGGACCCGCAGGCGAACGGCGGTGACCTGGACGAGGCGCTGCGCCTCCTCCAGCGGGCCGAGGCCGAGCTGCCGCCCGGCCACCCCGACCGTCCCGCGGCGCTGAACCACCTGGGCCTGGTCCGGGTCGCCCGCCACCAGCGGTCGGGCAGCGCGGAAGAGCTGAACAGAGCCGTGGCGGCCCACCGGGAGGCGGTGGCCGGCACGCCCGACGGGCACGGGCTGCTGGGAACACGGCTGCTCAACCTCGGTGCCGCGCTGTCGCTGCGCCACCAGCTGACCGGAGACGGTGAGGACCTGAGAGAGGCGCGGGAGTGCCGGCAGCGGGCCGCCACCCTGCCCGGCCTGGGCCGCGCCCACCACGCCATGCTGCTGAGCTCCACCGGCATGAGTCTGCTCACGGGCCTGGAGCGCGCCGCCGACCCGGACACCCAGCTCGACCAGGCCATCGCGCTCCTCAGACAGGCCCTGGCGCTCACCCCGGAGGGCGACCCGCAGTTGCCCCGGCGCCGGCACCGCCTCGCCGTCGCCCTGCTGTCCCGTCCGCGGACATTGAGACCCGGTGACGCCCGTGAGGCGCGCGAGCTGGCCGACGCGGTGATCGCGGCACTGCCCGCGAACTCCCCGGATCTGCCGGGCGCCCTGGACATCGCCGCGACGGCAAGAGCGATGAGCACCCGCACCCTGCTGTCGCGGGCCGCCCGGCGCGAGGTGATCGCTCTGTACCGGAGGGCCGTCGAGGCCACGCCTCCCGGTGACCCCAAGCGCACGTACCGCCTGTGCCTCCTCGGCAGCGCCCTGCACGACCTGACCCCGGACCCGCGTCACCGCCGGGCCGCCCTGGAGGAGGCCGCCGGTCTCTTCCGGGAAGCTGCGCTGGAGGAGCAGTGCCCGCCGTCCGAGCGGCTGGAGGCGGCACGCGTCTGGGGCGACCTCCGGGCGGAGCAGGGCGACTGGGAACAGGCCCTGGAAGGCTATGTGGTGGCCGTCGACCTGCTGCACGCGGTGGCACCCCGCCACCTCGTCCGCGACGACCAGGAGTTCCTGCTCGGCCGGACCGCGGGACTCGGCGCCGCCGCCGCTGCCTGCGCGGTGCGCTGCGGCCGGCCGGGGCTCGCGGTCGGCCTGCTGGAACAGGCCAGGGGCGTGATCCTCTCCCATGCCTTCGACGCCGACAGCGACCTGACCCGGCTGAGGGAAGCCGCCCCGGACCTCGCGGCCCGCTTCGAAGAGCTCCGGGACGCCCTGGACACGGCCACCGACACTCGCGAACTGCCGGCGGAGGAAGAATTGTCCGCCCCCGGGGCCCGCGCCGATCTCCGGCAGCGACTGGCCGCCGAGTGGCGGGAACTCACCGACCGGATCCGCGCCGAGCACCCCGAACTGGGCCTGCTGCGGCCGATGCGGGACTGGGAGGAGAGCGAGCTGCGCGCGACGGCCGCGGCGGGCCCGGTCGTCCTGGTCAACGTCTCGCCGCACGGCAGCGACGCCCTGATCGTCACCGAGCACTCCATCGAGGCCCTGCCGCTCCCGGACCTCGACCCGCGGACGACGACGACTCGCCGGCAGACCTTCCAGGACGCGCTGGTCCGCATCGAGACACCCGGCACGTCCCGCAAGCAGTCCCAGCGCGCCCAGCGGGACGTACGCGACACCCTCGCCTGGCTGTGGCGGGCGGTCACAGGACCGGTGCTCGACCGCCTCCCCGCGGCGACCCGCGTGTGGTGGTCGCCCGGCGGACTGCTGGGTACCCTGCCCCTGCACGCGGCAGCCCCCGCCGACGGTGCCCCCGGCGCCCTGGACCGCGTGGTCTCCTCGTACACGCCGACGCTGCGGGCCCTGCACCACGCACGTCGGCGCGCCGCCCGCCCGGCGGGCGACGGAACCCTCCTCGTCAGCGTCGGGCACGCCACCGGACAGGCGCCTCTGCCGGGCGCCCGCCGCGAGGCAGAGCAGCTGGCCGGCACGCTCCCCGGCGCCACACTCCTCGCGGACGCCTCCGCCACCCACTCCGCGGTGGTCTCCGCTCTGCGGCACCACGCCCACGCGCACTTCGCCTGCCACGCCCTCAGCGACCTGGAGCATCCCTCGGGCAGCCGGCTGGTCCTGCACGACCACACCGAACGCCCCCTGACCGTCCGGGACCTGGCCCGCCTCCGGCTGCCGTCGGTCCGGCTCGCCTACCTCTCCGCCTGCGCCACCCTGCGCACCAGCCCCGAACTCGCCGACGAGGCCGTCCACATCGTCAGCGCCTTCCAGATGGCGGGCTTCCCCCATGTGGTCGGCTCCCTGTGGCACGTCGACGACGTGATCGGCGCCGAGGTGGCCCTCAGCGTCTACCGCGACCTGCATGCCGGCGGCGGCACCCTCGACGTCGCCCGCACGGCCGAGGCCCTGCACCGCGCCGTGCTCGCCCTGCGCGACACCTACCCGCAGACCCCGAGCCTGTGGGCCTGCCAGGTGCATGCGGGACCGTGAGGGGACCGCGCCTCGAGGCCTCTTGGGCGGTGGACCCTCCCGCGGCGCGAGCGCGGGAGGGCCACCTCGACCACAGGCGGGGGCCTCAAGGCGAGGCTTCCGCCTCAGGGATAGGACACCACCGTCGACGGCACGGTGTCCGAGCCGGACGTCGGTGCGCCCGTGTCGTTGATGACGCACTCGTACTGGCCGTGCCCGCTCAGCGAGACCACCAGCAGGTGGTGGAAGCGCACTCCGGGCCGCTCGGGGGCGGCGAAGCCGTGGTGCTGGACGATGGTCGGGTCGACGTTGTAGTAGCAGTACGAGCCCATGCCCCAGCCCTCGTGGGTGGTGACCTGGTCGCCGACCTTGTACGCCGCGTAGCCCTTGACGGAGCCGTTCTGGATGGCGGCCTGGTCGGGTGCGTCGTAGGCCTTCTCGTTCTGGAAGAAGATCGTGCGGCCGCGTTCGCCGTTCCACTGCACGTCGTACTTGTTGAAGTGCTCGACGAACAGGCCGGTGGCGAGCACGTCGTCGCCGTTGACGACCACGCCGTAGTCGCAGCGGTTGGTCTCCCAGCCGACGCCGTCGCCGTGGTCGGCGCGCCACACCCAGGTGTGGTCGACGATGGTGTGCCGGGCGTTGATCACCATGGCGGTGGTGGCCCGGCCGGGGCCCGCGCCGCCGATCCGGATGAACACGTCCTGCACGGTGACGGGGTTGGCCGAGTGGTCGCGGGAGGCGCCCTCGGGCCCGACTTCGAGCAGGACGGGGGAGTTGACGGGGCCGGCGTCGATCAGGAGGCCGGCCAGCCGTACGCCGTCGACGTCGGCGACCTTCAGCGCGGTGGTGCCGCCCTGGGGAACGAGGGTGGCGTAGCCGAGGCCGAGGACCACGGTGTTCGGGCGGTTCACCGTGATCGGCGCGTCCACCTCGTAGATGCCCGGTGTGAGCAGCAGGTTGAGGCCCTGGGCGAGAGCCTGGTTGAGGACGGCGGCGGAGTCGCCCGGGTGGGCGACGTAGAAGCGCTCCAGGGGCAGGGAGGTGCCGCGCGGGGTGCCGTTGCCCCAGGTGACGCCGCGGGCGTTCGTGCGCAGGGCGGGCAGGAAGACGCGGTACCGGGTGCCGTCCAGGTGGAGGAAGGGCTTCTCGCGGGAGACGGGCGTGGTCCGGAGGGTGGTGTAGGGCGGGTCGGGGAAGCCTCCGGCGGGGGCGCCCTCGACCCCGGAGAAGACCATGTTCCACACGCCGTTGGTCCAGCCGCCGACCGCGCTGTCACGGGTGTACCACTGCTGCTGGGAGTACGGTCCCACCGTGCCGTCGATGCGGCTGTCGGCGATGTAGCCGCCGCTGGCCCAGCCGTAGCCGGACGGGGCGAGGTCGAGGCCGCCGCGGACGTGCATGCGGCGGAAGGGCGCCGCCTGCGCCACCGCCCACCGGTTGTCGCCGTTCACCGGGACGACGGCCAGGTTCTCCGCCGAGCGCCAGAAGTTCTGGGTGGCGTTGCCGTCGAACCAGCCCGCGTCGACGGTGATGTCGCCGTTGATGGTCGTGTCGTCGGGGGAGAGGCCGAGGCCGGAGACGGAGGTGTAGAAGCCGATCTGCGCGTTGAGGCCGTTGTACGTGCCCGGCTTGAAGAGCAGTTGGTAGCGGCCGGGACCGAACTGGGCCTCCTCCTGCCGGGTGAACACCTCGTCGAGGGTCGCCTGGATACCGGGGGTGGAGGGGTCGAAGACGAGGACGTCGGGGCCGAGGTCGCCGCCGCCCTCGAGCCGCTTGCGCCTTCTGCGGTGGGCCGGTCCGGCAACGGGGCGGTCCGGCGGACCGGCCGGTGCGGCTGAGGCGGTGCCGGGCAGGCCGGCGAGGACCGGGGTCGCGGCAGCGGCGCCGAGGAGGGTGCGGCGGCCGACGGTGCGTGGGCCGGGCGTGGCGTCGGCCGCAGCCCCTGGCGGGGGAGTTGACGGGGAGTCGGACGAGGACATGGGGCGGCTCTCCTGGTTCAGGAATTGAACAGGGTGGGGTTCTGGGAGCGCTCTCTCGCCGCTGAATGGTTCATCCGTGGAACAGATGAGTCAAGGGGTGCGGCGAGAGTCGGCTCGGCCCGTTCAAGCCCTTGACGGCACTCGGCCCGAGGGATTAACTCACGTTCTAAATTAAGCCATGAGGTGCTCGGTGGGTGCCTCAGCGTGCCTTCCCGGAAGGGGACTTGGACAGCCATGCGCAGAATCCGGGCCGCGGCCACGGGCGCCGTCTTCCTGTCCCTCGCACGTGCCGCCTCGGCAGGCGGCGGCGGTTCCAGCACCGGCGGCGGGTCCGACGACTCGCCCGGAAAGCTGACCTACTGGGCCTCCGGCCAGGGCGCCGGCCTCAAGGCCGACAAGAAGGTGCTCCAGCCCGGGCTCGGCACGTTCGAGAAGCGGCCGGCATCAAGGTCGAGCGGGAGGTCGTTCCCTGGTCCGACCTGCTCGACCGCATCCTCATCGCCACCACCTCTGGCCAGGGCCCGGACGTGCTGAACATGGGCAACACCTGGACCGCCTCGCTGCAGGCGACCGGCGCGCTGCTGCCGTGGGACGAGAAGAACTTCGACAAGACCGGCGGCCGGGACCGGTTCGTCGACTCCGCCCTCGCCCCCACCGGAGCCGAGGGCCAGGACCCGGCGGCCGTCCCGCTCCACTCCATGGCCTACGCGCTCTACTGCAACAAGAAGATGTGTTCGCCGACGCCGGCATCGAGAAGCCGCCGGCCACCCGGGACGAGCCGATCGCCGCCGGCAAGAAGCTCTCCGGGCACGGCAAGTGGGGCATCGCCGGTCCGACGGCAGGAGCCGTCAGGTGAGCCGACCCGTCAACCCCGAAGGAACCTCAGTGACCATCGACTACGCCGCCCTCCCCGACGACTTCCTGTGGGGCACGGCCACCTCGGCCTACCAGATCGAGGGTGCCGTGACGGAGGACGGCCGCTCGCCGTCGATCTGGGACACCTTCTCGCACACCCCCGGCGCCATCGACAACGGGGACCACGGCGACATCGCCTGCGACCACTACCACCGCTGGCGCGAGGACATCGGCCTGATGCGCCGCCTCGGCACCAACGCCTACCGCCTCTCCATCGCCTGGCCCCGCGTCCTGCCCGGCGGCGACGGCCCCGTCAACACCAAGGGCCTCGACTTCTACGACCGCCTCGCCGACGCCCTCCTCGAGGCGGGCATCACCCCCTTCGTCACCCTCTACCACTGGGACCTCCCGCAGACCCTCCAGGACCGCGGCGGCTGGCCCGAGCGCGACACCGCCGAACACTTCGCCGCCTACGCCTCCGTGGTCGCCGGACGCCTCGGCGACCGCGTCCACCACTGGGCCACCCTCAACGAGCCCCTCTCCTCCGCCTGGATCGGCCACCTCGAGGGCACCATGGCCCCCGGCCTGACCGACCTCACCGCCGCCGTCCGCGCCTCCTACCACCTGCTGCTGGCCCACGGCCTCGCCACCCGCGCGATCCGCGCCGCCGCCCCCGGCGCCCGCATCGGCATCGTCAACAACCTCTCCACCGTCCACCCCGCCAGCGACACCCCCGAGGACCACGCCGCCGCCACCCGCATGGACGGCCACACCAACCGCTGGTGGCTCGACCCCGTCCACGGCCGCGGCTTCCCCGCCGACATGCGCGAGGTCTACGGCGTCGACCTCCCCGAACGCCCCGGCGACTCCGCCGCCATCGCCGCCCCCCTCGACTGGCTCGGCCTGAACTACTACTTCCCCCAGGTCGTCACCGCCGACCCGGAAGGACCAGCCCCGTTCGCCCGTCAGATCCGCCGCCCCGGCGTCCCGCGCACCGGCATGGACTGGGAGATCGACGCGAGCGGCATCGAGACCCTCCTGCTCCGCCTCACCCACACCTACGGCGCCCGCACCCTCTACGTCACCGAGAACGGCTCCGCCTACCCCGACACCGTCCGCCCCGACGGCACCATCGACGACCCCGAACGCCAGGCCTACCTCGAACAGCACATCGCCGCCTGCGCCTCCGCCGCCCGCAAGGGCGCCCCCCTGGCCGGCTACTTCGCCTGGTCCCTCCTGGACAACTTCGAATGGGCCTACGGCTACGCCAAGCGCTTCGGCCTCGTCCACGTCGACTACAGCACCCAGAAACGCACCATCAAGACCAGCGGCCACCGCTACGCGGACATCATCCGCGAACACGGGGAGAGGCGGAGGCGGACGGCCTGACGCCCGCGAGGCCGCACGTGAAGACGAGGGCGCCGTGCTCCGCGAACGCCGTGGCACGGCGTCCGATCGCGTGAACCGTCCTGCGCGAAGAACGACAAACGGTAGCCTCGGACACGTTGTCGACGCGGCCCGACGGGCTTCCGCTCCACTGCGGTGGAGTCTCGAAGGACATGCCCCCACCCGCACGAGTCACTTCGTGCTGCCTGGGGGAAGTTCTTGCTGTTCCGTGCGTCCGCGAAATCGGTCGCCGTCATGGCGCTCGACGGTTCGCTGTTCCTGCACCTCACCGACCAGTTCGCCCATATGCACGGCCACCGGCCCGGAACCCCGGAGGTGCGCTCCTGGGAGCGCAGCCTTCCCGTCCTGGCGGCTGCGCTCAACGACGCCGGACTGGGGGACGTCGAGGTGATGCTGGAGTACGCGCTCCCTCTGAACAGCAAGCGCGCCGACGTCGTCCTTGCCGGCGTGCACCCCTCGACCGGGGAACCCTCCTACGTCGTGGTGGAACTCAAACAGTGGAGCCAGGCGCTGCCCCACGAGGACGATCCCACGCTGTGCCACGTGGAACGCTACGCCCACCCGGTCCTCAACCCCATCGAGCAGGTGCGGCGCTACTGCGAGTACCTGGTGAACTTCAACGGAGCGCTGGCCGGACACGGACACCGGATCAGCGGAGTGGCGTACCTGCACAACGCCACCGAGTTCGGTGTCGCCGGCCTGCGAGAGATCGAGCGCGATGACCGCGGGCTGCTGTTCACAGGGCAACGCCGTGGCGAATTGCTCGATCACCTCCGCACAAAGCTGAGCGACAGGCACCCCGGCGCCGGGGCGGCGGACGAACTCCTGTCGGGTGCGACGGTGCCGTCGAAGCAGCTCATGTCCGTGGCCGCCGAGGAGGTACGGGAGCGCCGGCAGTTCGTACTCCTGGACGAGCAGCAGGTGGCGTACCGCATGGTGCTCAACGCGGTGGAGAAGGCCAGGCGGGCCGACAGCAAGGAGATCGTCGTCGTCACCGGCGGCCCGGGCACCGGCAAGAGCGTGATCGCACTTCAACTGCTGGGTGAGCTGTACCGGCGCGGAGTGCCTGCCCTCCACGCCACCGGCTCCCAGTCGTTCACCAAGACGATGAGGAAGGTCGCAGGCTTCCGCAGGCGGGAGGTGCAGGACCTCTTCAAGTACTTCAACAGCTTCATGACCGCCGAGAAGAACAGCCTCGACGTCCTGATCTGCGACGAGGCCCACCGCATCCGGCAGACCTCGGCGAACCGCTACACGCGGGCCGAGCACCGGACCGGCAGGGCCCAGCTCGACGAGCTCATCGACGTGGCCCGCGTGCCCGTCTTCCTTCTGGACGAGCACCAGGTGGTACGGCCGGGCGAGATGGGCACCGTGGCCGAGATCAAGGCGACGGCGGCCAGACGGGGCCTGCCCTGTCATGTCGTCCCGCTGGACAGCCAGTTCCGCTGCGGCGGCAGCGACGCCTACCTGCGCTGGGTCGTGCGGCTCCTCGGTCTGGAACCGGGCGGGCCGCTGATCTGGGAGCCCGACGACCGGATGCAGTTGCTGGTCGCCGAAAGTCCGCGGGAGATGGAATCGTTTCTCGAGGCACGGCGTGCGCAAGGCTATGGTGCCCGCCTGTCCGCAGGGTACTGCTGGCGCTGGTCCCCGGAGCCCAAGCCCGGGCAGCCTCTCCCGCTCGACGTCGTCATCGGCGACTGGGCCCGCCCATGGAACCTTCGTGGCGATCGTTCCGTCTCGGGGGCGCCCCCAGCCGCCCTGTGGGCCACCGACCCCGCGGGTTTCGGACAGGTCGGCTGTGTCTACACCGCTCAGGGCTTCGAGTATGACTGGTCAGGCGTCATCATCGGCCCCGACCTGGTGTGGCGCGGCGACCGCTGGGTCACCGACCGCAGCGCCTCCCGCGACCCGGCTTTCAAGAAGACCACCCCGGACGCCGACGTCGACCGTCTCATCCGCAACACGTACAAGGTGCTGCTGACGCGCGGCATGGTCGGCACCGTCGTCCACTCGACAGACCCGGAGACGCAGGCGAAGTTGCGCCAACTCGTGTCGACTTCGGTGCGGGAGCCCGCTTCGGCCTGACCGGGCGTCCACGTTCGCCCGCGCTCGCTGCGACCATTCGCCGCTCAGTCCGAGCCTGCTCCGTCTGCTCATGACAGAGCCGGGCCCTCGATCCGCCGGGGCCCGGCTTCAGCCATCACCTGCCGGCGAGCAATGACTCCAGCGCCCGCGCGGATGCCGGGTGCCTGGCCACAAGGGCGGTACCCGTGGGAGCAGAAGCAGCTTCTTCGACCCAGACGTCCGTGCAACCCAGCAGGTCCGCCAGGGCGGCGCAGGTCGCTGGATGGGTCCGCAGGAGGGGTGCGCCTGGTGTGGGCGTGGCCTCGGGGGCGGCCCAGCCCTCGTCGCAGCCCAGCAGGTCGGCGATCGCGTCGCACGACGCCGGGTGGGCGGTGAGGAGGGGGGTGGGTCGGGGGGCCGCTGCCGTGGCCGGACGGCGGGCCGGCTGCCGGGGGGCCCGCCACGGGGGGACCCAGGTGTCCAGGGCGTCCAGGCGGGCCGGGAAGATGCGGCCGGCCTCGCGGATCAGCAGCGGGGCCAGGTCCGCGGCGCCGGAGCGGAGCGTGGTGATGAGGCGGGGGAGCCAGGGGAGCAGGACCGGGTCGGGCAGGCGGGCGAAGGCGTTGGAGACCGCCTCGACCACCACGTCCGCCAGGCCCGGCACCGGCTCCAGGGCGTGCACGAAGCCGCTCAGGTAACGCGGATAGGAGGGGACGACCAGCGGGTTGTCCAGCAGTTGCTCGCAGCGCGCCCGCAGCTCGGCGCGGGACAGGGTGCCGAGCTGCACCTGGGCCGCCCACAGCAGTGCCGTCTTGGACGGGTCGTCCGGGTGGGACTGGGCGACCGCGAGTTCCAGCTGGGCCCGGTCGCAGCCCAGGGACAGGGCGAGGCTCTCCATGCTGAACAGGAAGCCCAGCATCGCCGCGACCTGCCCGACCGTCGCCTCCTCGTCGCGGAACGCCGTCGGCAGCAGGGTGCAGTAGTGGGCGTAGCCGGTCCTGGTGAAGGACTCGATCCAGGCCGGGAGCACCGGCTCGTTGGTGCGGTAGTACGCGAGGAGCGCCCGCACCCGGCGCAGGACCTCCGGGGCACCGTCGACGCTGCGCTCGGCGGAGAGGACCTTCAGCGCGTGGGTGCCGAGTTCGTCGGCGAGGCGGCGGCTGCCGAGGTAGAGGATGGCCTCCTCGACCGCGGCCAGCACCGTCGCCGTGGTGGCCCGCGGGGCGTATGCCTCGCGGCGCAGCCGCTGCTCCAGGACCTGTTCCAGGCTGACGCCCTCGTAGCCGAGCTCGATCAGGGCGCGCTGGTGGGTGCCGAGCGCCAGGTCCCAGGACTCCTGGATGGAACGCTCGCCCAGCCGCCGTTCGCCCATGATGGGACGGGCCGCTCCCTGTGGCATCAGACGCCTGAGCATCCACAGGACGTCGGAGCACGCGCGGAGTTCCGGACGTGAGCTCATGTCGAGCAGGGCCCGCTGCACGCCCCGTCGCTGGAGTGTCAGCTCCAGCGGTGCGAGCCGGTCGTACACGTCGCGGGCGAGCGGCGGCAGGGAGTCGTAGCCCACCTGGCCGATCCGGTGAAGTGGACGCTCACTCGCTTCCCCCGTCTGCGGTTCATGGGGAGCAAGTACCGGCTGATACCCTGGATCCATGAAACCTTCTCGGAGCTTCCCTTCGAGACGGCCCTCGACGCGTTCAGCGGTTCGGGCGTGGTCGCATACCTGCTGAAGGCGATGGGAAAGCGGGTCATCACGAACGATTTCCTCAAGTTCCCGGCCGTGATCGCCAAAGCGACGGTCGAGAACGCCTCGACGCGCCTCCCGGAAAGCACACTCGAGAGGCTGCTCGACGCTCCGTCACCCCCGTCGCGTTTCATCGAAGAAACCTTCAAGGGAGTTTTTTTCACGGAGGACGACCTGCGCTTCCTCGACCGGACGTGGCATGCGA
>Ga0207873_1000351_pt1 | contig 51349 bp, 48 predicted proteins | sample BGWIniCompost_FD_187373 | JGI IMG/M metagenome (GOLD analysis project Ga0207873, IMG submission 187373) | Cellulose adapted compost microbial communities from Newby Island Compost Facility, Milpitas, CA, USA - BGW Initial Compost (SPAdes)... ...
CTTGCCCACGAGCGCGATCTCGCCCAGGTACGGCCGCGAGCAGCCGTTCGGGCAGCCGGAGATGCGCAGCAGGATCGGCGCGTCGGCCAGGCCGTGCTTGTCCAGCAGCGGCTGCAGCTTCGCGGTGAAGTCGGGCAGGTAGCGTTCGGCCTCGGCCATGGCCAGGGCGCAGGTCGGAAGCGCCACGCAGGCCACGGCGTGGCGCGCCAGGGCGGTCGGCGCGCGGCCGGCCACGTCCACGCGATGCTGGGCGACGATCGCGTCGATCCGCGCGCGCTCGGACGCGGGCACGCCGGCGATGATGAGGTTCTGGTTCGCGGTCAGGCGGAACTCGCCGCGGTGGATGCGCGCGATCTCGCGCAGGCCGGTCAGCAGGAAGCCGCCCGGCAGGTCGGCGATGCGGCCGGCCGGCAATGACAGGGTCAGGTGCCAGCGCCCGTCCTCGCCCTCGCTCCAGCCGAAGGTGTCGCCATTGCGCTCGAACCGGAACGGGCGCGCCGGCCCCAGCCCGAACCCGGCGTGCGCCTCCATCCGCGCCACGATCGCGTCCAGGCCGTGGTCGTCGATGGTGTACTTGAAGCGCGCATGCTTGCGTTCGACCCGGTCGCCCAGGTCGCGCTGCACGACGATCGCCGCTTCCGCGATCTTCAGCACGCGCTCCGGCGGTACGAAGCCGATGACGCTGGCCAGGCGCGGGTAGGTGGCCGGGTCGCCGTGGGTAGCGCCCATGCCGCCGCCGATGAGGACGTTGAAGCCCGCCAGCGCCCCGTCGTCGTCGGCGATCGCGACCAGGCCGAAGTCGTTGGCGAACACGTCCACGTCGTTCTGCGGCGGCACCGCGACGGCCATCTTGAACTTGCGCGGCAGGTAGGCCTTGCCGTACAGCGGCTCCTCTTCCTCGCCGCTGTCGGCCAGCTTTTCGTGGTCCAGCCAGATCTCGTAGTAGGCGCGGGTCCTGGGCAGGAAGGCTTCGGACAGGCGCCTCGCCCACAGGTGGGCCTCGGCGTGCAGGCGCGAGAGCCCCGGGTTGCTGGCCGCGAGCACGTTGCGGTTGACGTCGCCGCAGGCCGAGATGGTGTCGAGCGCAGCGGCATTGATCGCCTGCATCGTGGCCTTGAGGTCGCGCTTGACCACGCCGTGGAACTGGAACGTCTGCCGGGTGGTGACCCGCAGCGAATGGTTCGCCCAGGTGGTGGCGATGGCGTCGAGCTTGAGCCACTGCTCCGGCGTGAACACGCCGCCGGGGGCGCGGATCCGGATCATGAACTGGTGCGCAGGCTCGAGCTTCTGCCGGCGGCGCTCGTCGCGCAGGTCGCGGTCGTCCTGCTGGTAGCTGCCGTGGAACTTGACCAGCCGCTGGTCCTCGAACGACAGCGAGCCGGTGACCGGGTCGGCCAGGCCTTCGACCAGCGTGCCGCGCAGGCCGCGGCTGCCGGTCTTGATGTCTTCGACGGAAGGGTGGCTCATGGCGGTCAGGCGTCGATCTTCGAGCGCCCCCGTCCGCTCGCGCGGGAGGGCAGGGATGGGAGCGAGGCGGGGGTGGTGGCCCCGTTCCGGCCGTCGGGCACCTTCCCCCGCGAGCGGGGGAGGCGGGGCTGATCAGTACACATCGCGCGCATAGCGGCCCTCCGACTGCAGGGAGGAGAGGTACTCGGCGGCGGCCTCGGCATCGCCGCCGTTGTGCGCGGCCACGATCTCCAGCAGCGCCGCGTGCACGTCCTTGCCCATGGCGATGGCGCCGCAGACGTAGAGGTGCGCGCCCGACTGCAGCCAGTCGTAGACCTCGCGCCCGCGCTCGCGCAGGCGGTGCTGGACGTAGACCTTCCCGGCCTGGTCGCGCGAGAAGGCGAGGTCCAGGCGGTGCAGTTCGCCCTTGCGCAGCGCTTCCTGCCACTCGACCTGGTACAGGAAGCCGGTGTTGAAGTGCTGCGCGCCGAAGAACAGCCAGTTGCGGCCGCCGGCGCCGGTTTCCGCGCGCTCCTGCACGAAGCCGCGGAACGGCGCCACGCCGGTGCCGGGGCCGACCATGATGATGTCGCGCGAGGCGTCGGCGGGCACGCGGAAGCGCTCGTTCGGCTCGACGTAGACCGGCACCTGGTCGCCTTCGCCCAGGCCGGCGAGGAAGGCGCTCGCGGCGCCGACGTGGCCGTGGCCGTGCGCCTCGTAGCGCAGGACGTCGACGGTCAGGTGCGCCTCGTCGCCCACGCGCTTGCGGCTGGAGGCGATCGAGTACAGCCGCTGCGCCTGCGGCCGCAGCGCGGCAAGCAGCTCGTCGGCGGTCCACTCGGCCGGCCAGCGGCGCAGGGCGTCGATGAGCTGGTACTCGGCGAGCAGCGCGGCGAACGCGGCGTTGCCCGGTGCCAGCAGGCCGGACAGCTCGGCGCTGCCGCTGCGTTCGGCCAGCGTCGCCAGGAACGGACGCGAGAGCCGGGTCAGTTCGCGCCGCGTGGCGAGCCACTCGGCCAGCGGCAGGCTGTCGCCGCCCACGGTGGCCACGGCATCGCCGTCGAGGCGCGTCGCCTCCAGCACCTGGGCCACCAGCGGCTCGGGATTGCGATGGCGGATCCCGAGCGCGTCGCCGGGTTCGTAGGCCAGGCCGGAGCCGTCGAGCGACAGCTCGATGTGGCGTACGTCCTTGGTCACCTCGCCGTAGCGGCGGAAGCCGGTGCCGCGGAACTCGCGCCCGCTGAGCGACTGGTTCTCCAGGACCTCGGCCGGGAACGGACGCTCGTGCGACCAGCTCGCGGCCGGGCGCAGCGGGGTGACGGTGGCCAGGTGCCCGGCCGGCGCGGCGGAGGTCTTGAGCAGTTCGCTGGCCTTGGCCAGGGCGGTCTCGCGCCACGGATCGGCGACGGTGTCGATGTCGAGGTCGGCCCTGGCCACTTCGGCGACGCGCTGCGCGCCAAGTTCGGCCAGGCGGGCGTCGATCCGGGTGGCGATGCCGCAGAAGTCGGCGTAGCTGGTGTCGCCCAGCCCCAGCACCGCGTAGCGCAGCTCCGCCAGCCTGGGCGCGCGGCGGCCGTTGAGGAACTCGACGAAGCCGATCGAGTCGTCCGGCGGGTCGCCTTCGCCCTGGGTGCTGATCACGATGTAGAGCAGGCGTTCGCCGGCCAGCTCGCGGGTCGGGTAGGCGTCCGCGCGCACCAGCCGGGCGGGCAGGCCCGCGGCCTGGACCCGTTCGAACAGGGCCTCGGCGGCGCGGCGGGCGTTGCCGGTCTGGCTGCCGTAGAGGATCGTCAGGCGCTGGCCGGGCCCGGCGGCCGCATCGGCGCGCGGCGCGGCGCCTGCCGCGGCCACGCCGCCGGCGCGGCTGGCCAGGCCCGCGGCGTAGCCCGACAGCCACCACAGTCCCGCTGCGTCGAGCCCCTGGGTCAGGCGCACCAGGGCATCGGCCGTTTCCTGCGGAAAGGGCAGCGCGGGCAGGGCTGCAGGTGCGGACATCCTCCGGCGATCCTTGCTTGACGGGTACCGGGCAAGGCTAAGGTGCGCACGGGGGCCGTCGGAAAGGAGGGTCGGTTATGCAGACATGCCCTGCGGTGATTTACGGGGCGGGGAGGGGCGGTGGCTACAATCGCCGCCAGCCATGAAGCCCATGCCCGCCCCCGATCCGGCCCACGCCGACCTCGACCGGCTCGAAGCCGAGAGCCTGCACATCCTGCGCGAGGTCGCGGCCGAGTGCCGGCGCCCGGTGCTGCTGTACTCGATCGGCAAGGACAGCTCGGTGCTGCTGCACCTGCTGCTCAAGGCTTTCGCCCCCGCGCTGCCGCCGATCCCGCTGCTGCACGTGGATACCACGTGGAAGTTCCGCGAGATGATCGAGTTCCGCGACCGGCGCGCGGCCGACACCGGCGTCGAGCTGCGCGTGCACGTGAATCCCGACGGCCTGCGCGACGGCGTCGGCCCCTTCACCCATGGCGCCAGCGTGCACACCGAGGTGATGAAGACCCAGGCGCTCAAGCAGGCGCTGGAGGCGGGCGGTTACGACGCCGCGATCGGCGGCGCGCGCCGCGACGAGGAGAAGTCGCGGGCCAAGGAGCGGGTGTTCTCGTTCCGCGACGCGAAGCACCGCTGGGATCCGCGCCGGCAGCGGCCCGAGTTGTGGAACCTGTACAACGCCCGCGTCGGCGAAGGTGAGAGCGTGCGCGTGTTCCCGCTGTCGAACTGGACCGAGCTGGACGTGTGGCGCTACGTGCGCCGCGAGAACATCGAGGTGGTGCCGCTGTACTTCGCCGCGCAACGCCCGGTGGTGTGGCGCGACGGCACATGGATCATGGTCGACGACGATCGCTTCGTGCTGCGCGAAGGCGAGAAGGTCGAACGTCGCCGGGTGCGCTTCCGCACCCTGGGCTGCTACCCGCTGACCGGCGCGGTCGAGTCCGATGCCGCGGACCTGGACGCGATCATCGCCGAGATGGAGTCCAGCGCACTGTCCGAACGCGCCGGCCGGCTGATCGACCACGCCGACGGCGACTCGATGGAAAAGAAGAAGCGCGAAGGCTATTTCTGAACGGTGGCGTGGCGCGGGGCCCCGGCGTGCCCGGGGCCCGGATGCGCCGCCGATGCGTCCGTGGTGGCCTTGCGCGGTGGGAGATGACAGGATGAGCAGCGTGGCCAGCGACCTCTACCGCCCGACCGGCGACGCCGCCGGCGATGCGCCCCGGCGCGCGCTGAAGGGCGGGCGCGATCCGGGCTCGGACTTCGTGCGCATGATCGCCTGCGGCAGCGTGGACGACGGCAAGAGCACCCTGATCGGGCGCCTGCTGTACGAGGCCGGGCGCGTGCCCGACGACGAGCGCGCCGCGCTGGAACGCGCCAGCGCCGCCCACGGCACCCGCGGCGGGGAGATCGACTACGCGCTGCTGCTCGACGGCCTCGACGCCGAGCGCGAGCAGGGCATCACCATCGACGTCGCCTGGCGCCACCTCGAGACCCGGCGCCGCCGCTTCCTGATCGCCGACTGCCCGGGCCACGTGCAGTACACCCGCAACATGGCCACCGGCGCCTCGGTGGCCGACCTGGCCGTGGTGCTGGTCGACGCCACGCGTGGCCTGCTCCCGCAGACGTTCCGCCACGCCGCGATCCTGTCGCTGTTCGGCGTGCGCCACGTGCTGCTGGCGGTGAACAAGATGGACCGCGTGGGTTACGACCGGGCCGTGTTCGACGGCATCGCCTCGCGCTTCGGCGAGCACGCCGGCCGGCTGGGCATCCCGGACGTGGTGGCGGTGCCGGTCGCCGCGGCGGTCGGCGACAACGTGACCACGCGTTCGCCGGCGATGCCCTGGTACGAAGGCCCGAGCGTGCTCGAGCACCTGGAGTCGGTGCCGGTGCGGCGCGACGAGGCCGCCGGGCCGATGCGGCTGCCGGTGCAGTCGGTGCTGCGCGACGCCGATGGCGCGCGCTGGCTGGCGGGCACCCTGGTGTCGGGCGTGCTCCACGCGGGGGACGCGGTCCGCGTCGAACCGTCCGGCGTCGCGAGCCAGGTGGCCGCACTGTGCGTGGCCGGCACCCCGCGCCCCCAGGCCGCCGCCGGCCAGGCGGTGACGGTGCGGCTGGCCGACGACGTGGATGTCGGCCGTGGCCACGTGCTCGCCACGCCGGACGCGCCGCTCGCCCACAGCGACCAGGTCCAGGCCGACGTGCTCTGGTTCGACGAGGCGCCGCTGCTGCCCGGGCGCCGCTACCAGGTCAAGCTCGGCCCGCGCACCGTGGGCGCGCGCGTGAGCGAGCTCAAGTATCGCCACGACCCCGAGAGCCTGCAGCCTCTGGCCGCCAAGCGCCTGGAGTTCAACGAGATCGGCGAGCTCGTGCTGTCGCTCGACAGCCCGGTCGCGTTCGCGCCCTATGCCGAGAGCGCGGCGCTGGGCGGCTTCATCCTCGTCGATCCGATCTCGCGCGCGACCGTCGGCGCCGGCATGATCCGCCACGGCCTGCGCCGCGCCGACAACATCCACTGGCAGGCGCTGGACGTGGACCGCAAGGCGCGCGCCGCGATCAAGGGGCAGCACCCGCGCTGCGTGTGGTTCACCGGCCTGTCGGGGGCGGGCAAGTCCACGATCGCCAACCTGGTCGAGCGCGGCCTGCTGGCGCGCGGCCTGCACACCTACCTGCTCGACGGCGACAACGTCCGCCACGGCCTCAACCGCGACCTCGGCTTCACCGACGAGGACCGGGTGGAGAACCTGCGCCGGGTGTCGGAAGTGGCGAAGCTGATGACCGACGCCGGCCTGATCGTGCTGGTGAGCTTCATCTCGCCGTTCCGCGCGGAGCGTCGCGCGGCGCGCGCGCTGTTCGACGAGGGCGATTTCATCGAGGTGTACGTCAACACCCCGCTGGAGGAGGCCGAGCGGCGCGACGTGAAGGGCCTTTACGCCAAGGCGCGCCGTGGCGAGCTGCCGAACTTCACCGGCATCGACTCGCCCTACGAGCCGCCGGAGTCGCCGGAACTGGTGCTCGACACCACCGCCGCCGATCCGGCCGTGCTGGCCGAACAGGTGATCGCGCGCCTGCTCGATTGAGCCGCGCCCTGGGCGTCCGGCGTGCCGCCGATGGGCGGTCGTGGCCGGACGCGCGGGACTGTCGCGGCCAGGGTCGACCCGTCGTGCGGTCGCGGCTGAAGCCGCTCCTACAGGCCTCGCATTTCCCCGCTCCCGTGTGGGAGCGGCTTCAGCCGCGACCCGCGCGACCCGCGCGACCCGCACGGCCCGCAACGTTCATCGCCGCGTCCCGCCACGACCGCGCGATCCCCTTTCCGGATTCAGCGCCGCAGCTTGCCCACCACCAGCAGGATCACGATCGCGCCCACCAGCGAGGCGAGGAAGCCGACCTTCTCGCCCGGCGCGTACCAGCCCATGGTGCGGCCGACCCAGCCGGCCAGCAGCGCGCCGCCGATGCCCAGCAGCGTGGTGAGGACCAGGCCCATCCGGTCGCGGCCGGGCTTGAGCAGTCGCGCCAGCAGGCCGACCACCAGGCCGACGACGATGATCCACAGCCAGCTGTCGCCGCCGAAGACTCCGTGCATGCGTATTCCCCCTTGTCGAAGATCAGGCGCAAGGCTGGCAGGACCAGCGCCCGTGCGCCAGTCCCGCCGGCCCCGGACCTCAGCAGCAGCCGTGGTCGCCGTGGCGCGTGCCGCTGTCGGGCGCGACCGCCGCGCCGGTGGTTTCGCCGCGCTGGCTGGCCAGCTGGTGCTCGGCGATCACGCGCGCGACCGAGGCGGTCACCTTCTTGCCCATGTCGATGTGCAGGAATTCATTCGGCCCGTGCGCGTTGGAGTGCGGCCCAAGCACGCCGGTGATCATGAACTGCGCGCCGGGGAACTTCTCGCCGAGCATGCCCATGAACGGGATCGAGCCGCCTTCGCCCATGTACATCGCCGGGCGGCCGAAGAATTCCTGGCTGGCGGCGTCGATCGCCTGCGCGAGCCAGGGCGCGAGCGCCGGTGCGTTCCAGCCGGTCGCCGCCTTCTCCATCGCCACCGTCACCCGCGCGCCGTTGGGCGGGTCGCGCAGCAGTTCGGCCTGCAGCAGGTCGCCGGCGGTCTTGCCGTCGACGGTGGGCGGCAGGCGCATCGAGAGCTTCACCGCGGTACGCGGGCGCAGCACGTTGCCGGCCGACTCCAGCGGCGGGATGCCGCCCATGCCGGTCACCGACAGCGCCGGTCGCCAGGTCCGGTTGAGCACCAGCTCGGTGAGGTCGTCGGCCATCGGCCGCAGGCCGGGCACGAGGGGGAACTTGTCGTAGATCGCGGTATCGAGCACCTCGGCCGCGCGTCGCGCCTGCTCCAGGCGCTCGGGAGGGATCTGCGCGTGCAGGCCTTCGATCAGGACCCGGCCGGTCTGCTCGTCCTCGATCCGCGACAGCAGCTGGCGCAGCAGGCGGAAGCTCGAGGGCACCACGCCCGAGGCGTCGCCCGAATGCACGCCTTCCTCGAGCACCTCCACGGTCAGGTTGCCGCCGGCCAGGCCACGCAGCGACGTGGTGCACCACAGCTGCTCGTAGTTGCCGCAGCCCGAGTCCAGGCACACGACCAGCGAAGGCTGGCCGATGCGCTCGGCCAGGTGGTCCACGTAGGCCGGCAGGTCGTAGCTGCCCGACTCCTCGCAAGCCTCGATCAGCACCACGCAGCGCGCGTGCGGCACCTGCTGTTCCTGCAGCGCCATCACCGCGGCGAGCGAACCGAAGATCGCGTAGCCGTCATCGGCGCCGCCGCGGCCGTAAAGCTTCCCGTCGCGCAGCACCGGCTTCCACGGGCCGAGGTCGTCGTCCCAGCCGCTCATCTCCGGCTGCTTGTCGAGGTGTCCGTAGAGCAGCACGCAGTCGTCGTTGCTGCCGCCGTGCGCGGCCGGGATCTCGATGAAGATCAGCGGCGTGCGGCCTTCCAGCTGCACCACCTCGACCTGCATGCCGGGGATGTCCTGCGCGCGGGCCCAGGATTCCATCAGCTTGACCGCGTCGGCCATGTAGCCGTGCTGTTCCCAGTCGGCGTCGAACATCGGCGACTTGTTGGGAATGCGGATGTACTCGACGAGCTGCGGGACGATGTCGTCGTCCCACTTGGTGCCCACGTAGCGATCGATCCTGCCTGCGTCCATGGTGCCTGCCGGTATGCGGAAAGCGTCATTGTACCGCCGCGGCCGCGCACGGGCCCTTCACCCGGCGCGGCGGGGCAGGGGCGCCGCGTTGGCGGCCGGGCCGGTGATCCGCGCGAACACCGCGCTGTCGCGTGCGTTCGCGATGCCCGCCCGCTCGTGTCCTGCGCCGGCGGAACGTTCAGTTCCGCGGTCGGATCACTCCGCCGGATCCGACCACACCGCGAGCTCGTTGCCGCCAGGTTCGGTGAAGTGGAACCTGCGGCCGCCCGGGAAGGCGAAGACCGGCCTGACGATGGTGCCGCCCGCGGCTTGCACCTTGCGCAGCGTCGCCTCGAGGTCGTTGCTGTAGAGGACGACGAGCGCGCTGCCGACGGCCGTTCGCGCCGCCAGCGCCGAGCGGTAGAAGCCACCATCCAGGCCTTGCCCGGAGAACGCGATGTAGTCGGGTCCGTAGTCCTCGAAGGTCCAGCCGAAGGCTTCGCCGAAGAACCGTTTCGTCGCCTCGGGATCGCGGCTGGGGAACTCGACGTAGTTGATCTTCCCGTGCTCCGGCATGGAGGCCTCCCTGGTCGTGGCATCGCGATCGCCGCAGGCGGGCGCGTGCGGAAGCTGGCCACCCTGGCCGATGGCGGGCGCGCAGGATGCAGCCCGTCACCCCGCCCGTCGCCAGGGGCAGGGACGCCAGCAACGCGGTGAACCGTCCGGCCACGGTCGCGCGCCCGCTGTCCGCGGCGCCATCGTGCTCCCGTCGCTGCGCGCGTTCAATTGCCTGCCGTCCCCTTGCGCACGCGCGCGACCGGCAACCGTGGGCCCGGTCAGGCCATGAGCCTCCGGAGCAGGCTTCCGACCGCCGCCCCGCAGAAGCCTGCGGCAAGCGCAGGGCCCGCCACCAGGACCAGCTCGAACGGCCACAGGTTGTGCGTGCCGGGGACGAGGCTGGCCTCGCACACGACACGGGCCATCACTGCGGCGGGGACCGACGCGGATACGGCCAGGCCGGTCTTCCAGAATCCGGTGCGCCCGACGATGCACGACAGCGCCGCGAGCACGCCGACCGCGACCAGTGGCACGCCAAGGATGTCGCGGGGCAGCGACAGTCCGGACAAGGGCCTGGCCCAGTATGGGATGCCCACCACGAGGAAGGCGGCGCACGCCGCCAGCGCCAGGGCGCGGTGGCCGTCGACCTTGGTGGTGACGGGATGACGATGGCCGGCCGGTCGCCTGGGCATTCCGGAGTCCCCGATGCTGCCGTCCCGAGTATTCGCGTGCGCGCCACGCGGGGTCAAGGGTAGGGGTTTTCCCACTCCCGATGCCGCACTAACCCGGCGCGCACGGGACCCCATGGCGATAGGGCAGGTGCCGGTGCCACGCGAGACTCCAATTGCCGGCACGCTGGACGCGGCCGGGGAATGGACACCACATCACTCCAAGGAGACAGGAATGAACACGATCAGGCACCTGCTGGCGGTCCTGCTGCTCGCGCTGGCGATGGCCGGCAACGCGATCGCGGCCGAGAAGGTCAACATCAACACCGCCGACGCCGCCACCCTCGAACGCGTGCTGGTGAACGTCGGCGCGTCCAAGGCCGAGGCCATCGTGGCCCATCGCAAGTCCAACGGGCCGTTCCGCAGCGCCGAACAGCTGGCCGAGGTCAAGGGCATCGGCCTGCGGACCGTCGAGTTGAACCGGGACCGTATCGTGGTCAACGCCGGCCCGGCGCCGGCCAGGCCCGCGGCCGCGCCCACCCGCGCCACTGCGCAGACGCGCTGAACCGGTCGACTTCCGGGGCGCAGGGACGCGCGCCGGGTGGGGCAGGAGGCCCCGCGGGACGGCGTGCCGCCGTCATACAGGGACGTACCCGCCGCCCGTTCCGTGCCAGGGAAGGCATGGCGGGCGGCGCTCGTTCCGCGCCGCGCGGCGTGGGCGGCTAGACTTCCGCGGATGCAGCCCCGCGTACACCTCATCCCCGCCCACGAGTACCGGCGCGAACGCTGGCGCAACGGGCTCGGCTGGACACGAGAGATCCACGCCGAGGGCGGAGACTCCTGGGACTGGCGTCTGTCGATCGCGGAGGTCGAGGCGCCGGCCGCCTTCTCGCGGTTCCCCGGCGTCGATCGCGAGCTGGTCCTGCTCGAGGGCGAGGGCCTGGAGCTGGTCTTCGCCGATGGCGGGCGGCACGCGCTGCAGCGGCCCCACCAGCGCCTGCGGTTCGACGGCGAGCGCGCGGTGGAGGGCCTGCCGCAGGGCGGCCGCGCCACCTGCTTCAACCTGATGTGGCGGCGCGAGGTGGTCGAGGCCCAGCTGTGGCATCGGCCGATGGTCGGCACCATGGTGGTGTTCACCGACCCCGGCTCGACCTGGGTGCTGCACCTGCTGACCGGCCGTGTCGTCTTCAATGGCGATGCGGCCGGGCTGCCGCCGCTGGCCGCTGGCGACACCGCGCTGCTCGGCGCAGGACAGGCGCGCACGCGGCATGCCTTCGACGGCAGCGGCGAGGCCTTGCTGGTGCGGATCGATCCGCGCCGGGCGGCTCAGTAGACGTCGCGCCGGTAGCGGCCCTGCTCGCGCAGCGCGTCCACGACGTCCTCGCCGAGCACTTCGCGCAAGACCGCGTCCACGCCGGGCGCCATCCCCGCGAGGCTGCCGCAGACATAGATCGCGGCGCCCTCGTCCACCCATGCGCGCAGCCGCGGCGCCTGCTCGCGCAGCGCGTCCTGCACGTAGCGGCGCGGTTCGTCGCGCGACCAGGCGAAATCGCAGCGTTCGAGCACGCCATCGTCGAGCCAGCGCCGGAGCTCGGTTTCGAAGAACGCGTCGTGCGCGCGCTGGCGTTCGCCCATCAGCAGCCAGTTGCGCCTCGCCCCCGCGCCGGCGCGCGCCTTGAGCAGGGCGCGCAGCCCGGCGATCCCGGTGCCGTTGCCGACCAGCAGCAGCGGGCGGTCGCCCGCCGGTGGATGGAACTGGGGATTGGCGCGGATGCGCAGGTCGATCGTGTCGCCCACCCGTGCATGCCGGCACAGCCAGCCGCTGCCGAGGCCGGGGCGGCCGTCCTCGCGCTGCATCTGCCGCACCAGCAGTTCCACTGCGCCATCTGCGGGGAGCGAGGCGATCGAGTATTCGCGGTGCGGCAAGGGCTGCAGCAGATCCGCCACGGCCTGCGGACGGGCGGGCAGCGTCGCCGGGTCGGGCAGGTGGGCGGCGGCCAGCGCCTCGCGCAGCGTGGTTGCCTGCGACCGGAACCGGACCACGGCATCGCCATCGAGTCCGGTCGCCGCGAGCAGCCCCTCGACGGCTGCCGGAGCGTTGCGCGGTCCGACCTCGGCGATGTCGCCGGCCTGCCATTCCGGTGCGGCGCCCGGTGGCGGGCGCAGCACCAGGTGGAACGCGGGACCGCCCTGGCTGCCCGGATTGAGCAGCGTGCGCGCGGCCAGCGTCCACCGCTCGTAGCGCGGCGGCGTCCAGTCGGGCATCGCGGCCGCGCCCGCGGCCAGCGCGAGGTGGTGCTGCCAGTGGCGCAGCGCGCCCGGGTCGCCGTTGTCCACTTCGGTGAGGTCGAACAGTGCACGCGCGCCGCACTGGCGCAGCCACTGGTCGAGGCGGTGGCCGAAGGCGCAGAAGCGGGCGTAGTCGCGGTCGCCAAGGGCCAGCACGGCGTATTCGAGGCGGGCCAGGTCCGCCGCCTGCGCCATGGTGTCGCGCAGGAACGACAGCGCGACGTCGGGCGGATCGCCCTCGCCCGTGGTGCTGGCGATGAACAGCGCGCGCTGCGTGCGCGCCAGCAGCGGCGCGTCGATGTCCGACAGCGGACGCAGCACGACCTGCGCGCCCGCGGCGCGCAGCGAGGCGGCCGTGTGCCCGGCCAGTTCCATGGCGAAGCCGGTCTGGCTCGCGTGCGCCACCAGCCACGGCAGCGCCGCGCCACCGTCGTCGGAGCGCCGCTCGCGGCCGCGCGGCAGCCGCCATGCGCACAGTCCCAGGTACAGCGCCAGGCTGGCAGCGGCCGACCACCAGTCGCGCGGCCGCGGCATCGCCGGCCACCATGCATCGCCGTGCAGCGGCAGAAGCGCCAGCGCGGTCGCCAGCAGCACGGCCAGGATCGCGCCGTTGCCGAGCGCGGCGCGCCAGCGGGGATGTGGCGGGTGCGCGGGGCTCATCGCAGCAGGCGTGCTTCGAAATCGGGCGTCGTGCGCGGCGTCGCGCCGGGGCCGGCGGGAAGCAGGCGCGCCGCGAGTCCGTGCACCCGCGCGAACCGTTCACCGGCGCCCACGCCCATCACCGCAAGCGCCGTCGACCAGGCATCGGCGCGCATCGCGTCGCCGGCGACGACGCTGACGGCCGCCGGCGCGTCGGTCACGGGCCTTCCGGTGCGCGGGTCGATGGTGTGCGAGCACTCGCGGCCCTCGACCTCGTAACGCTGCCAGTACGGGCCCGAGGTCGCGACCGCGGCGTCGTCCAACACCACCACGCAGGGGTCGGCGGTGTCGTCGCCGCCGGCTTCGACCAGGACCCGCCAGGCCGCGCCGTCCGGCTTGCGGCCGTAGCCGCGCAGCTCGCCGCCGACGTCCACCAGCGCCGCCGGGATCCCGCGCGCGCGCAGCAGCGCCGCCAGCGCGTCCACCGCGTAGCCCTTGGCGATCGCCGAGAGATCGAGCCAGGTGCCGCCCGGCTGCAGCAGCTCGCGCGTGCCGCGCCGCAGCTCCAGCCGCCGCCATCCGGCCGTGCTGCGTGCCTCCGCCAGGAGCCGCGGATCGGGCACGCGGCGCGGCCCGGCATGGGCCCCGAATCCCCAAGCGCCGACCAGGCGGCCGACGGTGGGATCGAAGGCGCCGTCGCTGGCCGCGGCGACCTGCAGGGCGCAGTCGACCACGGCGAAGAAGTCGTCGGCCAACGGATGCCAGCTGCCGGGTGCGCCGCGGTTGTAGCGCATCAGGTCCGAATCGTCGCGCCAGGTGCTCATCTGCGCGACGATCGCGTCCAGTCGCGCCTGCAGTGCCGCGTGCAGCGGGTGCAGCAGCATGTCCCGCGGCGCGACCAGGTCCACGCGCCAGCGCGTGCCCATGGTTTCGCCGTACAGGGTGTGCACGACGGACGCGCTGGCGGGGGCGGTGCTGCTGCTCATGGCCGGGCGTGGTGGCGCGGAGGCGCTGGCATCAGCCCCGCCGCGCGCCGCGGGGCGCCATCACTGCGGCAGCACCTCCAGCGTCGCCACGTAGCCGAGTCGGCGCCGCGTGGCCTCGGGCACCGACGGGCGCTCGTCCTCCAGGCTCGTCTCCAGCCAGTACAGGCCGGGCTCGGGGAAGGTGACGCGCAGCAGGCCCTCGGCGTCGGTCGTGGCGAGGATCTCCTCCTGCGCGTTGCGGTAGCGGGTGCCGCCGCGCACGATCTCGAACGCCAGGCCCGCGGCCGGCTCGCCGTCCACCAGGAAGCGGAACGTGGCTTCCTCGCCGGCGTAGAGGTCGTTGGGATGGGTGACCGGCGACAGCTCGATGCCGCGGCCGGTCGGCGCGAGCGCGCCGGTTGTGGGCGCGCCGTTGGTGACGAAAGTCTCCACCCGGGTGATCGCCTGCGTGACCTGCAGGCCGATCGCGTCGGCGGGCACCTTCGTCGCCAGGTCCCCGGGCGTGGCCCCGCGCAGGAAGCCGCCGCGGGTGGCCGGCGGCGCGCCGGGGCCGCTGGCCGGCTTGCCTTCGGCTTCGGCCGCGGCCTTCGCGGCCAGGCTTTCGGGCGTGTCCCAGCGCGCGGACAGGGCGTCGTTGACGTTGGCGATGCGGTAGGTGCCCGGCTGCTCGAGCCGGACGTCGAAGGTGCTGCGGTACTTCCCGGTGCTGGCGTTATGCAGCTCGACGGTGCTGCCGTCGGGCGCGGTGGCGGTCACGTTGTCCAGCCGCATCGGCACGTGGTCGGGGAAGAACAGCTGGTTCGAGATCGCGCCGTCGAAGGTCACCCACGCGTCGTTGCCGTTGACCACGGCCTGCGAGGGAATGATCCATTGCTTGTGCGCGGCGGCCGACAGCGGCAGCAGCGCGGCGACCGCGAGGGCGAGCAGGGAACTGCGCTTCATGGAGGGCTCCTTGTCGTGATCGGAATGCGCGCGGTCAGGGCGTGAGCCTGAGCGAGACCGCGCCGAGTTCGCTGCTGCCCTGGGCGCGCCCGCTCTGCGGGGACGTCACCGGCCAGCTGAAGGGGATCCTGAGCAGTTCGCGACCGCCGACTTCGCGCACGGCTTCGACCACCAGCACGTACTCGCCGGGGGCGAGCTTCGCCAGTTCCGGATGCGCATCGTCGAATCCGAGTTCGTGGGTGCCGGCGGGACGGGTGGGACCGGTGACGCCGTCGACGGGCAGCTCCAGCGTGCGGCCGGACTTGCGCCACCACTGGCGCAGGTCGGGCAGCCACTTGGTGCCGTGCCCTTCGGCGGTGTCGCGGCTCAGGTACCAGACCGAGAGGTTGGCGGCGTGCTTGCCGGCGGCGTCCTCGACGAACACCGCCACGTACGGACGGTGGTACTCGGCCACCCGCAGCTGCGGGATCTGGACCGAGACGGTGACGTCGGCGGCATGCGCGGGCACGGCGAGCAGGCTGCCGAGGGCGACGGTCAACTGGAGGCGCATGGGCGGACTTCCCGGGTCGTTGTGGAATCAGTGGATGAACAGCAGCGCCAGCAGCACCGGCACCAGCAGGCCGAGCCCCACGTACGGCCAGGTCATGCGGCGCTGGCGCGCGTGCAGCTGCAGCAGGAACAGGCCGGTGACGGTGAACACCACGCAGGCGATGGCGAAGACGTCGATGAACCAGCCCCAGGCGGGCCCGGCGTTGCGTCCCTTGTGCAGGTCGTTGAGGTAGGCGATGGTGCCGCGCGAGGTGCGCTCGAACTCGACCTCGCCGCTGCGCCGGTCGATGCTCAGCCAGGCGTCGCGTCCGGGGCCGGGCAGCGACAGGTAGACCTCCCCGCCGGACCACTCGGCCTCCTGCCGGCCGATCGGCGCGTCGAACTGCCTGGACAGCCATGCCGCCACCGGCGCCGGCAGCGGCGCATTGCCGTCCGGCATGTCGCCGAGCGCTTCGAGCAGCGGCGCGGGCAGCACGGCCTGGCGGTTGTCGACCCGCGGATCGCCCTCGATCAGGGCCGCGTGGTTGAGGGTGATGCCGGTGACCGCGAACAGGAGCATGCCGACCAGGCACACGGCCGAGCTGATCCAGTGCCACTGGTGCAGCGTGCGCAGCCAGAAGCCGCGCCGCTGCTGGCGGGACAGGTCGGGGATCGAAGCGGTTCGTGGCGTCATGCTGCGGGCTTCGGGTCGGCGGCGCGGATCAGAAGCTGACGTTGACGCTCAGCCAGACGCTGCGGGCCTTGTCCTTGTTGTTGTAGTGGTCGAAGTAGATGACCTCGTTGGTGCCGTCCTCGTAGACGCCGTCGCCGTCGAGGTCGCTGAACTGCGTATCGTAGGTGGTGAAGTCCCGATCGAACAGGTTGTTGATCCGGGCGTTGAGCGTCACCGCGTCGTTCACCGCGTACGAGCCGCCCAGGTGGAACACGCTGTAGTCACGGTAGTAGCGCTCCTCGCCGGTCACCGGGTGCAGGTCGGAGAAGCGTCGCGAGCGCGCTTCGCCCTTCAGGAACAGGCGCAGGCGCCCGGTGGCCTGCCAGTCCAGGCTCGCGTTGGCCATGTGCCGGGCGCTGTCGGTGAGCGGCAGCCCGGCCTGGGCGCCGCTCTTCTGCTCGCTGTCGGTATGGGTGTAGTTGGCGCGCAGCGAGACCGCGTCGGTCACCTGCCAGCGGCCCGAGAGCTCGGCGCCCTGGATCACCACCTTGTCGATGTTCACCGTTCGGCTGCTGTTGGCGTAGCCGAGGTCGGCGTACTCGCCGGTGTCCGAGCAGGCCAGGCCGGTGCCGGGGCCGCAGGGCTGGGAGCTGATCTTGTCGTCGAAGGTGTTGCGGAACACGGTGGCATTGAAGTCGTGGCCCTCGGGGTGCTGCCAGTACACGGCCAGCTCCACGCTGCGGCTGGTCTCGGGCTGCAGGTCGGGATTGCCGAAGAAGGGCGTGGTGCCCTGCCCGCCGAAGCCGATCACGCCGTCGTACAGGTCGGTGGTCCTGGGCGTCTTGAAGCCGGTGCTGGCGCCGCCCTTGACCGTCCAGCGCGGGCCGATGGCGTACACGCCGTACAGGCGCGGACTCACGTGGCTGCCGAACACGTCGTGGTTGTCGTAGCGCACGCCGCCGGTGAGCGAGAACGGGCCGGAGACCTCCCAGGTGTCCTCGACGAACAGCGAATACATGTCGTGGTCCTGGCTGCCGCCCGGGGTGCCGGCCTCCATCCCGAACACGCCGTCGGTCAACTCGCCGCGCACGACCTGGGCGCCCAGCACCAGGGTGTGCCGGCCCCGGGCCTGGAACGCGACGTCGGCCTTGAGGTCGAGGGTGTACTGGGCGCTCTCGAGGGTGCGCGCCGGGCGCGGCAGGAAGCCCAGCAGTTGCGCGTAGGCGTCGTCGCCGAGGTGGGCGCGCAGGACCTCCAGCTTGTCGGCCTCGGACTGGTTGTTCCAGGCGTTGGAGTTCGCGTAGCCGGTGCCGGCGGTGGGGCAGAAGCCGTTGCCGCCGACGCTGCCGCCCATCGCCGTGCAGGCGGCGTTCCACAGTGCCTGCAGCTGCTGGCGCTCGGCCACCGTGAACGGCAGGGTGCGGCCCTCGTTGCGGGTCTGGACGTGCGAGAGCACGGCCTGGGTGTTGCCGGACCCCCAGCTGCCTTCGTGCGCGAGCGACCAGGTGTCGCGGCTGAAGCGCTGCCGCGGGGCGTAGCCGGCGCGCGGCTCCACCCGGCCGCTGTTGCCGATGCGCAGCACCGCGCCGTAGTTGTCCACGGTGCCGACCGGGTACTCCTCGACGCCGTCGTCGTTGCGGCGGATCGCGTTGTCGTACTGCTGGCGCGAGCTGTCGTAGTCGAAGCTGACTGTCTGCCGATCGTCCGGCGTCCAGGTCAGGGTGATGCCGCCGGCCTTGTTGGTGTTGTCGACCGTCTTGCCGCCGCCGCCGAAGCCCAGCGCGCGCGCGTGCGGCTCGCCGGCCGGATCGATCGCGTCGGCATACACGGGATTGGAGGCATCGCGCTCGTACCAGCTGGCCCGCGCGGCCAGGCTCAGGCTGCCCGGGACCAGCGGGCCGGTGAGGTAGGCGTCGATCGTCCGGTCGTCGCCGTACACGTCGTCGGTCTCGAAGGTATGGCCGGCGGTGAACGAGCCCGACCAGGCGTCCAGCGTCTTCTTCGTGATGATGTTGATCACGCCGCCCATGGCGTCGGCGCCGTACAGGGTCGACATCGGGCCGCGGATCACCTCGATGCGCTCGATCGCGTCCAGCGGCGGGATGTGGTTGAACTGGTTGCCGCCGAAGTTGTTCGGGTAGATGTCGCCATGATTGTTCTGGCGGCGGCCGTCGATCAGCACCAGGGTGTAGTCCGCACCCATGCCGCGCAGGGAGATGGTGCCCTGGCCGGTCTTGTCGCGGGTCTCGCCGATGTCCACGCCCTCGAGGTCGCGGACCGCGTCGAGCAGGGTGATGTACGGGCGCTGCGCGAGGTCCTCGCGGGTGATCACGCTGATGCTGGCCGGGGCGTCGACGATCTTCTGCTCGAAGCCGGAGGCCGTGACCACGACCGCGTTGAAATCCACCGGGTCCGCATCGGGCCCGGGCGCCGCCAGGACGGGCGTGGCGATGAGCAGGGACAGGGTGCAGGCGAGCGGGGACCGGCGCAGGCGCGCGGTGCGGGCGGAAGGAAGGGGCATGCGAGTGGGTTGTCGGAAGGTTGCGGTGGGGCGCGACCTGGGTCCTGGCGGGCGGCTGCTGGCCGGCCGGGCGCGTTCAGGGGAGAGCGGGAGGACGCTTGCCTACGGGGGCGCCTGGCCGGGAGGAGACGCGGCCAGAGGGCCTGTCGCCTGGCGGGACGCGACCCGCGCCCCGCCTGCGCGGCGGGATCCTGCGGCGGGCGTTGTACGCGGGAACTGGGGCACGGGAGCCATCCGGACGCCACGGGGCGGCATCAATGGCGCGCATCTTAAACGAGAATAGTTCTCACACGCAATGTTAGAACCATGCTCATGTTGGGGTGGGATCGGTGGTGGCCCGCCGCCTCGCTGTTTCCCCGAGCGGGGGGGCGCGGGATGCGATTTCAGGCCTGCTGGCGGGTCATGGGGAGGGATTTCATGCGCGTTGCCCCCACCCCGGCCCTCCCCCGCGGGCGGGGGAGGGAGTCTCGACGGGCAGGGACGGAGGTACTGCGGCCGGGGGAGGGAGGCAACGGTTGAGGGAGGGAGGCATCACGGGCGGGGGCGGCGTCGCCTGTGCCCGCCCCGCGCTACTCCCGGTCGTCGCGCGCCCAGATCGCGCCGTCTTCCACCTTGACCGGGAACTTCGCCACCGGCTCGTAGGCGGGCGCGCACAGGGCGCGGCCGTCGCGCAGGTCGAAGCGGGCACCGTGGAGCACGCATTCGATGCTGCCCTCGGCCGGATCGACCTGCCCGGCCGAGAGTTCGAAGTCCTCGTGGCTGCAGCGGTCCTCGAGCGCGTACAGGTCGCCGTCGAGGTTGACCACGACGATGCCGGCGCCGGTCACTTCGTCGAAGGCGGTGCGCATTTCGCCGGGCAGCAGCTCGGCGGTGGTGCAGACGTAGGTCCAGGTGTGGCTCACGCGAAGGCCTCCAGCGGCTTCTCCAGCACCTCGAAGCGCAGGTCGTCGCGCAGCGGGATGCCGAAGCGCTCGTCGCCGTAGGGGAAGGGCAGGTGGCGGCCGGTGCGGCGGTAGCCGCGGCGTTCGTAGTACGCGATCAGTGCGTCGCGCAGGTCGATCACCGTCATGCGCATCAGCGGCAGGCCCCATTCTTCCCGGGCGATGCGCTCGCACTCGGTCAGCAGGCGGCCACCCAGTCCGCCGCCCTGCAGGCCGGGGCGCACCGCGAACATGCCGAAGTAGCCGGCGCCATCCTGGTCCGCGACGTGGGCGCAGGCGACCGGGCCGCCCTCGCCGTCGACCACCACCACCCGGCTGCGCGGGCGCAGCAGGTCGGCGCGCAGCACCTCCGGATCGATGCGCGGGCCGGCGAGGAAATCGGCTTCCGTGGTCCAGCCGGCGCGGCTGGATTCGCCGCGGTAGGCGGAGGTGACGAGGGCGACGAGGGCGGGGATGTCCGCCTCGGTGGCGGCGCGGAAGGCTGGGTCGTGCATGCGGGGATTCTACGAAGGCGGCTGCGCTGGCGCCCGTGGCCGGACGGGGGCTCGGGGGGAGGCGGGTGCGGGTCGCGGCTGAAGCCGCTCCTGCGGGGAACTGCAGGAGCGGCTTCAGCGGCGACCCGATCCGTCAGGCCAGGAGCCGGCGCACCTTCTGCAGCGCGGCGACGAAGGCGTCGATCTCCTCGTGCGTGTTGTAGAACGCGACCGACGCGCGGCAGGTCGCGGCCACGCCATAGAACTGCAGCAGCGGATGCGCGCAGTGCTGGCCGGAGCGCACCGCCACGCCCTCCAGGTCGAGCAGGGTGGCGAGGTCGTGCGCGTGCGCGCCCTCGACCAGGAACGAGACCACCGCGGCCTTCTCCGGCGCGCGGCCGAGGATCCGCACGCCGCCGGCCGCGTCGAGCGCGTCGGTCAGGTGCGCCAGCAGCGCGGCCTCGCGCGCCTCGATCGCGTCCATGCCCACGCCCTGCAGGTAGTCCACGGCGGCGCGCAGGCCGGCGAAGCCGGCGATGTTGGGCGTGCCCGCCTCGAACCGGTGCGGCGGGTCGTTGAACACGGTGCCTTCGAAGCTGACCTCGCGGATCATCTCGCCGCCGCCCAGGAAGGGCGGCATCGCCTGCAGGTGCTCGCGCCGGCCCCAGAGCGCACCGGTGCCGGTGGGCCCGCACATCTTGTGGCCGGTGAACGCGTAGAAGTCGCAGCCGATCGCGGCCACGTCCACCGCGCGGTGCGGCACTGCCTGCGACCCGTCCACCACCGTGGCGATGCCGCGCCGGCGCGCCTCGCGGCAGATCTCGCGCACCGGGTTCACCGTGCCCAGCACGTTCGACACGTGCGTGACCGCCAGCAGCTTCACCTCGGGCGTCATCGCGCGGTACAGCGCGTCGAGGTCGAGCGCGCCGTCCGGCGTGGGGTCGACCGGACGCACCACCGCGCCGGTGCGCTCGGCCACCAGCTGCCAGGGCACGATGTTGGCGTGGTGCTCCATCCGGGTGACCAGGATCACGTCGCCGGCCTTGAGCCGGGGCAGCGCCCAGGAGTACGCGACCAGGTTGATCGCGAAGGTGGTGCCGCTGCACAGCACCAGCTCCTCGCCACGCACGTTGAGGAAGCGGGCCAGCGCGGTACGCGCGGCCTCGTAGGCCTCGGTGGCCTCGGTGCCGAGAGTGTGGACGGCGCGGCTGACGTTGGCGTTGTGGCGGCGGTAGAAATCGTCGACGGCCGCGATGACCGACGCGGGCTTCTGTCCGGTGTTGGCGCTGTCGAGGTAGATCAGCGGCTTGCCGTGGACCTGGCGCTGGAGCAGCGGGAAGTCGGCGCGCACCCGCGTCCAGTCCACGCCGCCGGCGGCATCGCCCGCGCGCAGGGGCGCGCCGGCCGTCGCCTGCGTGGCCTGTCCGGCGTTCATGCGGACAGGCCCTCCAGCGCCGCGTCCAGGCGCGCCAGCAGCGCATCGCCCACGGCCGGGTCCTCGATCGCGGCAAGCGGTTCGCGGCAGAACGCGGCGGTGAGCATCTGCCGCGCCTCGTCCAGCGGCACGCCGCGCGCGCGCAGGTAGAACAGCGCGTTGGCGTCGAGCTGGCCGACGGTGGCGCCGTGCGCCGCCTGCACCTCGTCGGCGTGGATCACCAGCACCGGCTGGGTATCGACCTCGGCATTCGCCGAGAGCAGCAGGTTCTTGTTCGACAACCGCGCGTCGGTACCGTCCGCGCCCGGGTGGATGGTGATGCCGCCGTGGAAGACCACGTGGCCGCGGCCGGCGCCGATGCCGCGCCACAGCAGCTCGCAGTTCGTGTCCCGGGCGACGTGCTCGATGCCGAGGCGCGTATCGACGTGGCGGCGGCCATTGGCCAGCAGCACGCCGTGCGCGGCGAGCGCCGCGCGCTCGCCTTCCAGGCGCACGTTGAGCTCGTGCCGCGACAATGCGCCGCCCAGCTCCAGGTCCACGCGGTGGTAGCGGGCGTCGGCCTGCAGCACGGCATCGGTACGGGCGAACGAGGTCGCGCCCTCGGCCGCGCGCTGCACGCGTGCATGTTCGAGCTGGGCGCCCGCCGCCAGCGAGATCGCGACGGTCGCGGTGTCCAGGTGGCGGTGCGCGCCGTCGGCGAGGTGGTGCTCGATCACGCGCAGCGACGCGCCCGCGCCCAGTTCGATCCGGTGGCGCAGGTGCCAGGCCAGCGCGTCGGACCCGCCCGGCGCGCCGACGAACACCAGGTGCACCGGCTGCGCGGCGACCGCGCCCGCGGCCGCGCGCAGCACGACGCCGCTCTCGGCCAGGGCCACGTTGAGCCGGGCGAACACGGTGTCGCCGGGGCGCACCGGGGCGTCGCCCGTGGCTTCGGGGAGTTCGATCCGGTCGGGCGTGCCTGCGCCGAGTTCGATTCCATCGGGCAGCGTGTCCAGGCGCGAGAGGGCGGCGTCGAAGCGGCCATTGACGAACACGACCCGCGGGGCGGGGATATCGGCCAGCAGCGTCGCGTCCACGGCCGGGGCCGCGGCCGCGACGCCGAAGGTGCGCCGGTCGAGCGCGCGCAGCGGGGTGTACTTCCAGCGCTCGCTGCGCGGGCCGGGGAGGCCGTCGCGCAGCGCGGCGTCGAGCAGGGCGCGGCGCGCGGCGTCGCCGGAGAACCCGGCCGCCAGCGATTCGAGCAGCGGGCTGGTCACGCGACGGCCTCCGGCGCCTGGCGCCCGGCGATCCAGGCGTAGCCGTGCTCCTCGAGCTGCTGCGCCAGCTCCGGTCCGCCCGACTCGACGATCCGGCCGTCGGCCAGGACGTGGACCACGTCGGGGCGGATGTACTCGAGCAGGCGCTGGTAGTGGGTGATCACCACGAACGCGCGCTCGGGCGAGCGCAGGGCGTTGACCCCGTCGGCGACGTGCTTGAGCGCGTCGATGTCCAGGCCCGAGTCGGTCTCGTCCAGGATCGCGAGCCTCGGCTCGAGCACCGCGAGCTGGAAGATCTCGTTGCGCTTCTTCTCGCCGCCCGAGAACCCCTCGTTGACGCCGCGGTGCAGCAGCTTGTCGTCCAGGTGCAGCACCGACAGCTTCTCGCGCACCAGCTTGAGGAACTGCATCGAGTCGAGCTCCTCCTCGCCGCGCGCCTTGCGCTGGGCGTTGAGCGCGCTGCGCAGGAAGTAGGTGTTGTTCACGCCCGGGATCTCGACCGGGTACTGGAAGGCCAGGAACAGGCCGGCGGCGGCGCGCTCCTCCGGTTCGAGCTCCAGCAGCGGCCTGCCGTCGAACTCGACCGTGCCGGCGGTGACCTCGTAGCCGTCGCGACCGGCGAGGATGTTGCCGAGCGTGGACTTGCCGGCGCCGTTAGGTCCCATGATGGCGTGCACTTCGCCCGGCTTCACCTCCAGGCTGAGGCCCTTGAGGATGTCCTTGCCGCCGACGCTGGCGTGGAGGTTGTCGATCTTGAGCATGATGTGTTCCGGTCGTTTGTCTGCTCCCTCCCCCGGTTGCGGGGAGGGTTGGGGTGGGGCCGCGCGGGCGGGAATGGCAGCTCCGGCTAGCCGACGCTGCCTTCCAGGCTCACGTCCAGCAGCTTCTTGGCCTCCACCGCGAACTCCATCGGCAGTTCCCTGAAGACCTGCTTGCAGAAGCCGTCGACGATCAGGCTCACCGCGTCTTCCTCGGAGATGCCGCGGGCGCGGCAGTAGAACAGCTGGTCGTCGCTGATCTTGGAGGTCGTGGCCTCGTGCTCGACGGTCGCGCCGGGGTTCTTCACCTCGATGTAGGGGAAGGTGTGCGCGCCGCACTGCTTGCCGATCAGCAGGCTGTCGCACTGGGTGTAGTTGCGCGCGCCCTCGGCGCCGGCGGCCACCTTCACCAGGCCGCGGTAGGTGTTCTGGCCGCGACCGGCGCTGATGCCCTTGCTGACGATCTTGCTCTTGGTGCGCTTGCCGACGTGGATCATCTTGGTGCCGGTGTCGGCCTGCTGGCGGTGGTGGGTGAGCGCGACCGAGTGGAACTCGCCCACCGAGTCGTCGCCCAGCAGCACGCACGAGGGGTACTTCCAGGTGATCGCCGAACCGGTCTCGACCTGGGTCCAGGTGACCTTGCTGCGCGCGCCGCGGCATTCGGCGCGCTTGGTGACGAAGTTGTAGATGCCGCCGCGGCCTTCCTCGTCGCCCGGGTACCAGTTCTGGACCGTGGAGTACTTGATCTCCGCGTCCTCGAGCGCGACCAGCTCCACCACCGCCGCGTGCAGCTGGTTCTCGTCGCGCATCGGCGCGGTGCAACCCTCGAGATAGGAGACGTAGCCCTTGTCCTCGCACACGATCAGGGTGCGCTCGAACTGGCCGGTGTGGCCGGCGTTGATGCGGAAGTAGGTGGACAGCTCCATCGGGCAGCGCACGCCCCTGGGGATGAACACGAACGAACCGTCGGAGAACACCGCAGAGTTGAGCGCGGCGAAGTAGTTGTCGCCCACGGGCACCACGGTGCCCAGATACTGGCGCACCAGCTCCGGGTGCTCGCGGATCGCCTCGGACATCGAGCAGAAGATCACGCCCTTCTCGCGCAGTTCCTTCTGGAACGTGGTGCCGACCGAGACCGAGTCGAACACCGCGTCCACCGCCACGCCGGCGAGCCTGGCCCGCTCGTGCAACGGCACGCCGAGCTTGTCGTAGGTGTCGAGCAGCTCCTGCGGCACCTCGTCGAGCGAGTTGTACTTGGCCTTGGGCGCGGAGTAGTAGCTGATCGCCTGGAAGTCGATCGGCCCGATCCGGAGCTTGGCCCAGTCCGGCACCGGCATTTCCAGCCAGCGGCGGTACGCGGCCAGGCGCCACTGGGTCATCCACTCGGGCTCCTGCTTGCGCGCGGACAGGGCGCGGATCACGTCCTCGTCCAGGCCCGGTGGCAGCGAGTCGGACTCGATGTCGGTGACGAACCCGGCCTCGTAGCGGCGGCCGAGCTGTTCGTGGATTTCCCGGTTCGCGACCGGTTCCGCGGTGGGGGTGTCGATGTCGGTGGCCATGGGGGCTGCCTGTCGTCTCAAACGGTGGCCAGCCGCGCGGGGATGCGCCTGGCGGGAGCGGGGGAGGGCGGGGCGTCGTCGAGCATCTGCGCCAGGTTCACGCCGCGCAGCGCCTCGGCGACCACGTCGTTGATCCGGCGCCAGTTGGCGCGCACGCCGCACTGCTGGGAGATGCCGCATTCGCCGTGGTCGAGGCTGCACTCGGTCATCGCCAGCGGTCCTTCCATGGCCTCGACGATGTCGCACAGGGTGATGTCGGACGCGGGGCGCGCCAGGCGGTAGCCGCCGCGCACGCCGCGGAAGCCCTCCACCAGGCCGGCCTGGGCCAGCGGCTTGAGCAGCTTGCTCACGGTGGGCACTTCCAGGCCCGCGCGCTCGGCCAGTTCGGCCGCACTGAGCACGGCCTCGGGCCGGGAGGCCAGGACGGTCATGACCACGGTGGCGTAATCGGTCAGGCGGGTGACGCGCAGCACGGATGCGAACCGTTCTCGAAAAGGGGACCAAAATTGTACGCTTTCGGTCCGCGCGGCTCAAACGCCGTGCCTGGAACGCTTCAGCTGACAGCCGTCATCCGCGGCGCCTGACGGGCGCGACTGCCCCGGCCGGTCCGGCCGGCGGAGGATGGGGCCGTCCCGGGAGAGGACGGCCACGCAGAGGAGACATCCATGTCCAGCCACGTCGATCCGGGGGCCGCGGGCCGCGGCCTCGACCTTCCGCGCGCAGTCCTGGCGGGCGGCGCGATCTTCCTGGTCTGGCGCGCCGCGCGCGCCTTCAAGGGCCTGCTCCGGGCCGCGTTCGGCCTGGGGCTGGCCGGCTACTGGACCGGATTCTGGTCCTGAGCCGCGGCGGCCATGTCCGGGAGCACCAGCTGCAGGTAGGGCGGCGGCGGCTGCTGGCCCGGGGGGAGCGCCTTGGGCGACGGGTCGCCCGCCGGGCCGAGCGAACGCACGAAGCGGTAGATCGCGCGGCGGTCGTGCTCGCGCATCTGCCGCACCGCGAAGTCGGGCATCAGCGGACGGGTGTGCAGGTTGGCGGTGTAGGCCAGCCACTCGTCTTCCTGGAGCGCGTTGATGCTCAGGCGCAGGTTGGTGGGATACGTCGTGCCCCAGGGGCCGAGCTGGCCGAGCGGCGAGCCGACCAGCCATTCGGACCGGGGCACCTCGCCACCGCGGTCGGAGTAGCCGGGCGTATGGCAGTCGTTGCAGCCGGCGATCCGCACCAGGTATTCGCCTTCGGCCACCAGCGGGTCGGCGGCGGCGGCCTGGGCGGCCGTGGCGGCGGGCGCTGCCGCGGCGGCGGTGCCGCGCTGGCAGCCGGTGGCGGCGAGGACGGTGGCAGTCAGGGTCAACAGCAGGACGGGATATGGGCGCATGGGCGGGCCTGGCGGGTGGATGCGATCGGGTCCAACGCCTGCCGCGACCGGGACCGGACGCACTCCGGCGGTCCCGGCCTGCCGGTCACGGTGACTTCCCGCACCCCGCCCGGCCGCGGGGCGTCGAGCGGCGCACCCATGCCACAATGCCGCCTCCCTCCGCCCGTGAACGCACGATGTCGAAGAGCACCAAGCAGACGAAGATCGAAGCCCGCAAGTCCCCGATCCACGGCAATGGCGTGTTCGCCATCGCCCCGATCCGGAAGGGGGAGCGCATCGTCCAGTACAAGGGCAAGCTGCGCACCCACGAGGAAGTGGACGAGGAGTACGGCGACGAGGACGAGGACGGCCACACCTTCCTGTTCACGCTCAACGACGAGTACGTGATCGACGCCAACATCCGCGGCAACGTCGCGCGCTGGATCAACCACAGCTGCGAGCCGAACTGCGAGTCCGAGATCGAGGAGGACCCGAAGGGACGCCCGGAGAAGGACAAGGTGTTCATCGTCGCCCTGCGCGACATCCGCCCCGGCGAGGAGCTGACCTACAACTACGGCATCGTGCTCGACGAGCCGCACACCGCGAAGCTCAAGAAGCTCTGGGCTTGCCGCTGCGGCTCGAAGAAATGCACGGGGACGATGCTCCAGCCCAAGCGCTGAGCGGTCCCCGCCGGCCCGGCCGCGCACCGCGCGCGGTCAGGGCGACGCGGCCTCGCGCAGGTCCGCGGACACGATCCTCCACGCCCCGGCAGCGGCTTCGCCCCCGGCGCTCCCGGCACGCAGCAGGAAGCGGCCCGCCATGCGCCGGCGGCTGCCGTCCGCGCGCACCAGCGTGACCATCACCGGGACTTCGGCCTGGCGCGCGCCGTCCGCGTCGGCCACCGGTTCCGGCTCCCCCACCGTCGCCTCGATGCCGATCACGTCGTCGAACGACGCGGCGAACCCGGCCGGGTCCAGTCCGCTTGCCCGGCCGCCGTCGGACCACGCCGCATAGGCGCGGGCATGGTCGCGGGCGGCGAGTGCCGCGTAGTAGTCGCGCACGACCTGGGCCGCGTCTCCGGTCGCGGGCGTCGCCAGGCCGGTCTCCGGGTTGTCCTCCAGCCGTTCGAGGTCCATGGCGATGCCTTCCGGTCGCGGGGGCGGAGGCGGCGGATCGCCGGAGAGCGGCACTTCGCCCGGACCGGGTTTCCCGGGCATGCCGGTGACCGAGCCTTGCACCTGCGCCGGTGCGGGCAACGGTTCGACGTCGTCGCCGGAGTGCGTGGACTGGTCGCCGGCGCGTTCGCCGCAGGCGCCGGCGAGCGCCGCCAGCAGCAGGACGCAGGCGATGCGCGCGGCGGAGTGCGTGGATCCTGGACCGGATGCGGTGCGGGCCATGGGCCGGTGGGTGCTGGCGGGGGGCGCGAGTGTGCGCCGCGCCGGCCGAACCGGTGGTGAAGGCGGTCAGCCCGGTTCGCCCAGTGCGACCCGCCGTGGCTGCAGCCACGCCAGCAGCATGCCCAGCAGCATCATCGCCAGCGTGCCCAGCACCGCCTGGCGCACGGCCAGCGCGCCGGGCAGCGGCTGCATGGCGTACTGCAGCAGGGTCGCCGGGACCGGTCCGAACAGCGCCATCGCCAGGCCGAAGCGCAGGCCCTGGGCGAGGGTGGGACGCCCGCGGTCGAAGCCGTGCGCGAACACCCAGGTCATCGCATGGCCCACCAGCGCGTGCGCGAACAGGAGCCAGCCGAAACGACGCGCGCCGTCGCCGGCGTCGCGGTACATCGCTCCGAGTTCGGCGTAGTGGCCGCCGAGCAGCACGGCGTGGACCAGCAGGGTCAGCACCAGCGCGGCGAACGTCATCACCGCGCCGCAGACCCAGAACCGCTTGTCCATCGCACCGTCCTCCCGAGCCATGGCCGCGGCCATGCTACTGCGCGGCGGCGGGGGCGTCGACGACCGCGGCCGCCCAGCCCGCCGCGGCACGGAACCCCTGCTCCAGACGCTGCTTCAGGGATTCGTCGATGCCGGGCTGGCGCGCCAGTGCGTCGGGGCAGGCGCGCTCCATGTCGTCGTCGGCGCCGCAGGCCACGAGACTGGCCAGGCGCATCTCCGCGGCCGGTTCGGGCGCGCTCGCGGCACGCGCGACCTGCGCCGGGCCGAGCAGCAGGCCGAGCGCGCCGCCGGCCAGGGCGCCCTTGCCGCAATCCGATTCGGGCATGCCCCCGATCCCGGCGCGTCCGTCGCGTCCGGCGAGGGTGGACGGCGCCGCCGGGCGCAGCAGGTGGCCGAGGAATCCGTCGAGGTCCATGCGCCCGGTCCTCGTGGCATGCACGGCATTCGCGATCGCGAACGCCGGAAACAGAACGGGACGGCAGCGCCGTCCCGTCCGGTCGACTCCTGGCGTGGCGCCTGGATCAGGCAGCCGCGTCCTTGAGCTTCTTGAGCGCGCGCACCTTCACCTTCACCGAGGCGGGCTTGGCGGCGAACCACTGCTCTTCCTTGGTGAACGGGTTGATGCCCTTGCGGCGCGGCTTGGCCGGCACGTTCACCGCGGTGAACTTGGCCACGCCCGGCAGGGTGAAGGAGCCCGCGCCCTTCTTGTTGAGCGAAGCGTGGATCGCGCCCTCGAGCGCGCCCAGCACGGCACGGACGTCCTTGGCGGCGACGGCGGTGGCGTTGGCGATGTGCGCGACCAGGCCCGACTTGCTCAGCGGTTCCTTGATCGCCTTCGGCGCGGCAGGCTTGGCAGCCTTCTTCGGGGCGGCAGCCTTCTTGGTCGTGGCCTTCTTCTTTGCCATGGGTTTTGTGTTCCCTCGTCTGGGTGATGTGATCAGCGTATGTGTGGTGGCCGTACATGCCGGCAGGCGCAATGTAGGACATCCACAACCCGCCGCCAATAGGAAATCGCGAAAAAATGCGGGCGTCAGCGCCCGCCTCGACCCGGGCGCCCCCTCCGCCGACGGGGCGGCCACCGCCACCAACCGGCGGCCACGAGTCCGGCGAACAGGGTGTAGCCGAGCACGAACACCCACCACGGGGCCTCGAGGAAAATCAGCCGCGACAGCCAGTACTGGATGAAGGATTCGCCGTAAGTGTCCCGGCCTGCTCGGGTTCGCAGCGCCTGTTCCCAGGTGGTCAACGGACACAGCCGGCCCAGCCAGGCCTGCAGCGCGACCACCAGCACGAGCACCAGGTGCACGCTGCGCAGCGCGTATCCGCGCACCCAGCGCCAGCCCCGCACGCCGCCCAGCGGCACCGCCAGCGCGACCAGCACCACGAACGCCACCACCCCCGCATGCAGGACCAGGACCGTGTCGGCGAGCAGGGCGGCCAGGCCAGGCGTCATGCGCGCGCGCCGGCTCAGTCGTCGTCCTGGCGCGGCCGCCATGCGGCCGCGAGCGCCTGCTGCACCTGCGGCGGGACCGGCTCGTAGTGACTGAAATCCAGGGTGTAGCGACCGCGGCCCGCGGTCACAGACTTGAGCTCGGCGGCGTAGCCTTCCAGTTCCGACAGGGGCACCTGGGCGCTCACCACCACGTCGCCGCTGCCGGTGGCGTCGGTGCCGTTGATGCGCGCGCGCTTGGCCGCCAGGCCGCCGCTGATGTCGCCCATGCACGACTCGGGCGCGTGCACTTCCAGGTCGACCACCGGCTCGAGCACCTGCGGCCCGGCCTTGAGCACCGCGTCGAGGAACGCCTTGCGGCCGGCCACGACGAAGGCCACTTCCTTGCTGTCGACCGGATGGTGCTTGCCGTCGTACACCACCACCCGCAGGTCCTGCATCGGAAAGCCGGCGATCGCGCCCGAGCGCAGCGCCTGGCGCACGCCCTTCTCCACCGCGGGCAGGAACTGCGAGGGGATCACGCCGCCCTTGACCTCGTCCACGAACTCGAACCCGGCCCCGCGCGGCAGCGGCTCGACCCGCAGGAAGACCTCGCCGAACTGCCCGGCGCCGCCGGTCTGCTTGCGGTGGCGGTAGTGGCCTTCGGCCGGCGCCGAGATGGTCTCGCGATAGGCGATGCGCGGCGGGCGGGTGCGCACCTCGACCCCGAAGCGGTCGCGCAGGCGGTCGATCTGCACCCGCAGGTGCAGGTCCGACAGGCCGCGCACGACGGTCTCGCGGGTCTCCTCCTCGTGCTCGACGTGGAAGCACGGGTCCTCCTCGGCCAGGCGCTGCAGCGCGGTCGCCAGCTTCTGCTCCTGGCCCTTGCTGCCCGCTTCCACCGCCAGCCCGAACATCGGCGTGGGGAAGGCCACCGGCGCGAGGTGGATGTGGTCCTCGTCGTGGCTGTCGTGGAGCACCGCGTCGAAGTGCAGTTCCTCGACCTTGGCCACCGCGGCGATGTCGCCGGGCACCGCCTCGTCGATCTCGACGTGGTCCTTGCCCTGAAGCCGGAACAGGTGCGCCACCCGGAACGGCTTGCGCCCGTCGTCGACGAACAGGCGGCTGTCGCGCCGCACCGTGCCCTGGTAGACGCGGAACACGCCGACCTTGCCGACGAAGGGGTCGTGCAGGATCCGGAACACGTCGGCGACCACGTGCGCATCGGGGTCGGGCCGGGTCGCGAACGGCTGCGCGTCGGCGCCGGTGCCCTTCACGAACGGTGGCGGGTTGGCCTCGCCCGGGTGCGGGAACAGGCGCGCGGCGATGTCGAGCAGCTCGCGCACGCCGGTGCCGGTGCGGGCGGAGACGAAGCACACCGGCACCAGGTGGCCCTCGCGCAGGCACTGCTCGAACGCGTCGTGCAGCTCGTCGCCGCGCAGCCCGCTCTCGCCCAGTTCCAGGTAGTGGTCCATCACCGTCTCGTTGATCTCGACCACCTGGTCGAGGATCCGCTGGTGCCAGTCGGCCACCGGGCCGAGGTCGCTGTCGCCATCGGACTGGCCGAAGCAGTCGACGACCCGGGTGCCGCCGGCGGCGGGCAGGTTGAGCGGCAGCACGCAGGTGCCGAAGGCCTCGCGCAGCTGCTCCAGCACCTGCCCGGGATCCGCGCCGTCGGCGTCGATGCGGTTGATGGCGATCGCGCGGCACAGGCCGCGTTCCTTCGCGCGCGCCATCAGCCGCCGGGTGCCGTGTTCGACGCCGCCCGCGGCATCGACCACCACCAGCGCGGTGTCCACCGCCGCCAGCGCCGCAAGCGCGGGTCCGCGGAAGTCCGGGTAGCCGGGAAGGTCGACGAGGTTGAGGTGTACCGGCCCGGCGGGGCCGGCCGCGTGGTCGAGGCTTGCGATCGCGGCGTCGATCGAATGCCCGCGCTGCCTCTCCACCGGATCGAAGTCGGACACGGTGTTGCCGCGTTCGACGGTGCCTGCCGTCTGGATCGCGCCGCCGGCATGCAGCAGGGCTTCGAACAGGGTGGTCTTGCCGGCGCCGGGGTGGCCTGCCAGGGCCACGTTGCGGATCTGTTGCGTCGAGTGGGGCATGGGGCCGATCCTCCCTTGCTGGGGCCGGCCGCCGGCCGGCGTCTGCGGGGAGATCCGCGTCGCGGCCCGGGCGCCGTGGTCCCGTTCCGCGGGCGGATCCGCTTGCGGCCGTCATGGCAGTCCACGGGAGGAGGAACGCTGCCGAGCGAGCGTTCGCTCGAGGGGCGTCATGGCGGGGGGCCACCTTATCGCGACAGCGCGGCCCCGGCGCGTTGCGTCGCAGCATCCACGCCGCCGCGCACGCGGCGGTAACGCAACGCCGGGTAGCGTTGACGGGATCGTCCGGACGAACAGGAGTGCACGACACATGGGTATCTCACGCAAGGCCACCGCGCGCTGGGAAGGCGACCTCAAGACCGGCCGCGGCAGCCTCACCACCCCGGCCAGCGGGCTGCTCGACGGCACCCGCTACGGATTCAACAGCCGCTTCGGCGAGGAACGCGGCACCAACCCCGAGGAACTGATCGCGGCCGCGCATGCCGGCTGCTTCACCATGGCGCTGTCGGCCAAGCTCACCGAGGCTGGCCACCCGCCGGAGTGGCTCGAGGGCACCGCCGCGGTGGACCTGTCGCTGGAGGGCGGGCCCACGCTCAGCGCCATCCGCCTGGGCATGAAGGCCAAGGTGCCGGGGCTGGACGAGAAGACGTTCCGCGCGATCGCGGACGACGCCAAGCAGAACTGCCCGGTGTCCAAGGCGCTGAGCGCGGTGCCGATCACGCTGGAGGCGGAACTGCTTGGGTAGCGGCCCGCGTGCGGCGCTGATGGTGCACGGAGGCGGGGGCGGCGGCTGGGAATGGAACATCTGGAAGGGCGTGTTCGAGGCCGGACGGGTGCGCGTGGCCGCGCCCGACCTGCAGCCCTCGCCCATGGGCCTGGCCGCGACCGGCCTCGACTGGTACCTGGTCCAGGTGCGCGAGGCGCTGCGGGCGCTGCCGCGGCCGCGCGCCCTGGTCGGCGCCAGCCTGGGCGGGCTGCTGGCGCTCGAATGCGCGGCCGAAGCCGACGCGCTGGTGCTGGTCAATCCGCTGCCGCCCGCGCCCTGGCACGCGCAGCTGCCGCGCCGCGAGTGGCCGGACGTGGTCCCGTGGCAGCGCGATGCGCGCCTGACGGGTACCCGGCGCGCGCTGCCCGACGCGGACGAGGCGACCGCGCTGTTCGCGTTCCGCAACTGGCGCGACGAGAGCGGCCGCGCGATGCGCGAGGCCTACGCCGGACGCCAGGTCCCGCATCCGGCGTGCCCGGCGCTGTACGTGGCCTCGATGGTGGACGACGACGTGCCGCCCGCGCTGACCGCCGCCCTGGCCAGCGAGCACCAGGCCTCGCTGCTGCGCGCACCCGCGGTCAGCCATGTCGGCCCGCTGCTCGGGCGTGGCGCCGCCGACTGCGCCGGCCAGGTGCTGGCCTGGCTGTCGGCGCGTTGAACGGAGCGGGGCGCGGGCCCGGGCCGGCGCCCGGGTTCAGGCGCGCGTTAGCGATGTGTGCCTAGCGTGGGACGGCGCGCCTTCGTCCACGCGCCGGAAACGACACGATGAAGCTCCAGGCGACCTGCCTTGCCGCCGCACTCGCCCTCGCCATGGGCGCTGCGTCCGCCCAGGACTACCGCGAATACCGCGGACCGTACGGCGACTATCCCCATCGCACCGCCGAATCCCGTGGCGGCGACTGGCGCGGCTCCGATCCGCAGCCGCAGTACGAATGGGCGCGCGTGCTGCGCGTGGACCCGGTGTTCGACGAGTACGCACGCTCGACCCGGGCGGGGCGCGACTGCGAGGTGCGCCGCGGCGGATACGTCCATCGCGACGACCCGTATGGCGGGTACGGCGGCGGCTACGGCGGCGACGATCCCTACGCGCGCCGCCGCGACGACGACGGCCGCCTCGTCGCCAGCGTGCTCGGCGCCGTCGCCGGCGCGGTGCTGGGCAGCCGCATCGGCGACGGCAGCGGCCAGGCGATCGGCACCGCGGTCGGTACCGTGGTCGGCAGCACCGCGGGCCGCCGCATCTACGAGGCGAACCGGCGCCCGCGCGAAGGCGTGGTCACCGTGTGCGGACCGGAGCCCTACGGCGACCGGTATGCCGGCGTCGGCGACCACGACCCCCGCGACGTGGTGGCCTACGACGTCACCTACGAATACGGCGGGCGCGAGTACGTGACCCGCACCGACCACCATCCCGGCGACCGCATCCGGGTGCGGGTGGACGTGCGCGCCGTGCCGTAGTCGCGACGCGCGACGCCGGGCTGCGCTCAGCGCTCAGCGAGGCGCCGGTGCCTCCCAGTCGAGCGTGCCCCGCACGACCGTCCGCACCCGTCCGCCCGACCACACCTCGCCGTCGTCGTCGACCTCCAGTTCGATGCAGGCGTCGAAGCCGACCTCGCGTCCCTGGCTCACCCGATAGCGGCCGCCGTGGCCGGGCAGTGCGTCGCGCGACGCCAGCCAGGCCGCGAGGGTGGCATTGGCCGCGCCGGACGCGGCGTCCTCGAAGCAGCGTCCCGCGCCCACCCAGGCGCGCACGGCGAGGTCGTACGCGCGGCCTGCGCAGCGCGCGTAGACGCACAGGCCCATGCTGCCCGTCTCCCGCGCCAGGCGTTCGATTGCCGTCCAGTCCGGGTTCGCGCCGCGCAACGTGGCCTCGTCGGCCAGTTCCGCCAGCCACCAGCGACGGCCGCCGTCCATCAGCGCGGGCGGCAGTGCCCCGCACGCGAGGCCCGCAAGCGCGCCGGCCAGCCTCGGGTCTCCCGGCGCGGCCACTTCGGCCACCCGCGCGCGCGGCGTGCGGATCGCGATCGTGCGCGCATCGCCTTCGCCGCGCACGCGCAGCGGCAGCAGGCCGGCCGAGCCTTCCTGCACCAGCCGTCCGTCCCGGGGCTGCGCGAGGCCGGCCTCGAGCACGGCGTGCGCGGTGCCGACGCTGGGATGGCCGGCGAAGGGCACCTCGCGCTGCGGGCTGAACATGCGCAGCGCATGGGTGGCGCCGGGCGCGGACGGTGGGAACACGAAGGTGGTCTCGGGCAGGCGCGTCCAGCGCGCGATCGCCTGCATGGCGGCGTCGTCCAGTCCCCCGGCATCGAGCACCACGGCCAGCGGGTTGCCGGCGCCGGGCCGGTCGGCGAAGACATCGACGGTCGTGAAGCGTCGCGCGGTCATGCAGGGCTCCGATGCAGGGAAGGGGCGTTGGCCGGCCAGTCGATCCGGCCTTCGATCACGGGCTGCACGCGGCCGCCGATCCAGACCTCGCCGTCGTCGTCGACGCGGACCTCGACCCTGCCGTCGCGGCCGAGCTCGCGGCCCTGGCTGGCGACATAGCCGGTGCCGGGGCCGACCAGGCCGGCCTGCAGCAGGCGGGCGGCGACCAGCGCGTTGGCGCTGCCGGTGACCGGGTCCTCGGCGATGCCGACGCCGGGCGCGAAGGCGCGCACGACGTAGCGGTAACCGGCCTCGCCGTGCGCGGCCGGGGCGAAGGCGGCCAGCTTGCCCTTCCCGGACAGGGCGGCGATCGCCTCCAGTTCGGGGTGGTACCGGCGCAGTTCGTGTTCGCTGCGCAGCGCCACGATCCACCAGTCGGGACCGTTGTTCCACAGCTGCGGCGGCAGGGCGGGGTCGAGCAGGCGCGCCAGCGCCGGAAGGGTGTCGAGCGGGAACGCCGCGGCGCGCGGTTCGCCGCGCGGAGAACGCACGTGCACCCGGCGCGCCGCGCCGTCGCCCTCGATGCGCACCGGCAGCAGGCCGGCGCCGCAGTGCTGCACGAGGCGGCCATCGCGGGCGACGGCGAGCCCGTGGGCGAGTGCCGCCCATCCCGATCCCACGCTCGGATGCCCGGCGAACGGCAGCTCGCCCTTCGGGGTGAAGATGCGCACGCTGTAGCCGGCGCCCTCGGGGGGCGGCTGGAAGAACACCGTCTCGGAGAGGTTCAGCCACGCGGCCAGCGCCTGCATCGCCGCGTCGTCGAGTCCGTCGCCGTCCAGGACCACGCCGAGCGGGTTGCCGGCACCGGGCCGGTCGGCGAAGACGTCGAGCTGCAGGTAGCGTCGTGGCATGGGCGCGTCGCGGTGCAGGTGGGCGGCGCAGCTTACCAACCCGGTCGGGCGCCGGAGGCCGGGACTCGCGCGCGCGGCGATCCGGTTAGAATCCGCGCTGCGCCCGCAGGCGCACCCGCCCGTATCCCCGGATCCCGCCATTTCCATGCCTTCCCCCCCGATCGGCACGCCCTGGGTCGTGCTCAAGTTCGGCGGCACGTCGGTGTCGCAACGCCATCGCTGGGACACGATCGGACGGCTCGCGGGCAAACGCGCGGAGGAGATCGGGGGGCGCGTGCTGGTCGTGGTCTCGGCGCTTTCAGGTGTGACCAACGACCTGACCGCGATCGCCGACGGCGCCGCCGACAGCGCGGCGCGGGTCGAGGCGCTGGCCGCACGCCACCGCGCCTTCGTGCAGGAACTCGACCTCGACCCGGACGTGGTGCTCGGCGCGCGGCTGGCCGCGCTGCGCGCGCTGCTGGACGATGCGCGCGCGGCGACGCGCACGCTCGACTGGCAGGCCGAGGTGCTGGCCCAGGGCGAGCTGCTCTCGTCCACGCTGGGCGTGGCCTACCTGCGCGCGCAGGGCCTGGACATCGGCTGGGCCGACGCGCGCGACTGGCTCGACGCGATCGAACTGCCCAACCAGAGCGGGTGGGGCAGGCGGCTGTCGGTGTCGTGCCGGCGCGAGGCCGACGACGACTGGCGCGCGCGCTTCGCCGCGCAACCCACGCGCCTGCTGCTGACCCAGGGTTTCATCGCCCGCCATCCCGAAGGCGGCACCGCGATCCTGGGCCGCGGCGGTTCGGACACTTCGGCCGCCCTGTTCGGCGGCCTGCTGCGCGCGCGCCGGGTGGAGATCTGGACCGACGTACCGGGCATGTTCACCGCCAATCCGCGCGAGGTGCCCGACGCGCGCCTGCTCACCCGCCTGGACTACGCCGAGGCGCAGGAAATCGCGACCACCGGCGCCAAGGTGCTGCACCCGCGCTCGCTCGGACCGTGCCGGGTCAGCGGCGTGCCGATGGCGATCCTCGACACCGGGCGCCCCGAACTGCCGGGCACGCGCATCGACGCCGAGGCCGCGCACGTGCCGGGCGTCAAGGCGATCAGCCGCCGCAACGGCATCGTGCTGGTGTCGATGGAAACCGTGGGCATGTGGCAGTCGGTCGGCTTCCTGGCCGACATCTTCGAGCGCTTCCGCCGCCACGGCCTGTCGGTGGACCTGATCGGGTCGGCCGAGACCAACGTCACCGTCTCGCTCGACCCGAGCGAGAACCTGGTCAGCACCGACGTGCTCGCGCGCCTGTCCGAGGACCTGGCCCAGGTGTGCCGGGTGAAGGTGATCGCGCCGTGCGCGGCGATCACCCTGGTCGGCCTGGGCATGCGTTCGCTGCTGCACAAGCTCTCCGACGTGTGGGCGACCTTCGGCCGCGAGCGCGTGCACCTGATCTCGCAGTCGTCCAACGACCTCAACCTGACCTTCGTCATCGACGAGGCCGATGCCGACGGCCTGCTTCCGGTGCTGCATGCCGAACTGATCGATTCGGGCGCGATGCCGGTGTACGAGAACGGCGTCTTCGGCCCGCGCTGGAAGGACATCATCGGCACGGTGCGCCCGCGCCCGGTGCCGTGGTGGCGCGGCGAGCGCGAACGCTTGCGGGCGCTGGCGGCCGGGGGCACGCCGCGCTACGTGTACCACCTGCCGACCGTGCGCGAGCGCGCGCGGCAGCTGCTCGCGGTGGAGGCCGTGGACCGCCGCTACTACGCGATCAAGGCCAATTCCCATCCGGCGATCCTGCGCGCGCTGGTGGCCGAGGGCTTCGGCCTGGAGTGCGTGTCGCTGGCCGAGGTCGAGCACGTGTTCGCCAGCGTGCCGGGCCTCGACCCCGCCCGCGTGCTGTTCACGCCGAGCTTCGCGCCCATCGACGAGTACGCGCACGCGCTCGGGCGCGGCGTCACCGTGACCGTGGACAACTGCGAGCTGCTGCAGCGCTGGCCGGAGGTGTTCCGTGGGCGGACGCTGTGGCTGCGCATCGACCTGGGCTTCGGCGACGGCCACCACGAGAAGGTGACCACCGGCGGCAAGGCCTCCAAGTTCGGCCTGTCCGCATCGCGGGTGGAGGAGTTCGAAGCGCTGGCGCGCGCGCTCGACGTGCGTATCGCCGGCCTGCACGCGCACCTGGGCAGCGGCGTGGAGACGCGCGAGCACTGGCGGCAGATGGTCGACGAGATGGCCGGGTTCGCCCGCCGGATCGGCACCGTCGAGGTGCTCGACATCGGCGGCGGGCTGCCGATCCCGTATTCGGCCGACGACGAGCCCTTCGACCTCGACGACTGGGGCGCGGGCCTGGCCGGGGTGAAGGCCGTGCACCCGGCGTTCCAGCTGGCGATCGAGCCGGGCCGCTTCCTGGTGGCCGAGGCCGGCGTGCTGCTGGCGCGCTGCAGCCAGGTGGTGGAGAAGGACGGCGTGCACCGCGTCGGCCTGGACGCGGGCATGAACGCGCTGATCCGGCCCGCGCTCTACGACGCCTGGCACGACATCGTGAACCTGGACCGGATCGACGACGGGCCGCTGCGCGACTTCGACGTGGTCGGCCCGATCTGCGAATCCAGCGACGTGTTCGGCCACCGGGTCAAGCTGCCCGAGGCGACCGCGCCCGGCGACGTGGTACTGGTGGCCGACGCCGGCGCCTACGGTTACACCATGGCCAGCGCCTACAACCTGCGCGCGCTGCCGGTGGAGGACATCATCGAATGAGCCAGTGGCAGTTCAACCGCGACGCGATCGTTGCGTTCCGCTTCGTGCGCAGCGGGTTCGATCCCGCCAGCGGCGTGGCGCGGCTGGTCTACGCCTTCGACGACGGCCCCGAGCTGGTCGAGACGGTGACCCTGCCCGGCGCGCCGTTCGCGCTCGACGACGCCCGCGCGGCGGCGGCCATGCGCGCGCTGCGGCTGCTGCACCTGGTCGCCGGCGTGAGCTACTACAAGGCGGCGGTGCCGGCGACGATCCTCGTCGAGGACGGTGGCATCGATGCCGCCACCGGGGCGCTGGTGGAGGAGGTGTACCTCAACGGGCTGGGCGAGTTCGCGTACCGCAACGGGCTGGACCTGCACGGCCGGGTGCGCTTTCCGGTTTCGAACGGGGTGGCCGGAGGCGACGCGCCGGCGCTGGGGCTGCGCGAACACGCGCTGGTGGCGATCGGCGGCGGCAAGGATTCGCTGGTCAGCATCGAGGCGCTGCGCGCGCTGGGCGTCGGGCAGACCGTCGCCTGGATCGGCGGCTCGCAGCTGATCCGCGCCTGCGCCGGGCGCACCGGCCTGCCGATGCTCAACATCGGCCGCCAGCTCGCGCCGGAACTGTTCGAGTTCAACCGCCAGGGCGCGTGGAACGGCCACATCCCGGTGACCGCGGTGAACTCCGCCATCCTCGCCTTCGCCGCGGTGGTGCTCGGCGTGGACCAGGTGGTGTTCTCCAACGAGCGTTCGGCCAGCTACGGCAGCCTGATCGAGGGCACCGGCGAGGTGAACCACCAGTGGTCCAAGGGCTGGGCGTTCGAGCGCGCCTTCGCCGCGCACCTGCGCTCGCACGTGGCCGCGGACCTGCGCTACTACTCGCTGCTGCGGCCGCTGAGCGAGCTGGCGGTCGCGCGCCAGTTCGCGAAGCTCGACGCCTACGACGCGCACTTCTCCAGTTGCAACCGCAACTTCCACCTGCTCGGCGAGCGGCCGGTGAACCGCTGGTGCGGGGTGTGCCCGAAGTGCCACTTCGTGTTCCTGGCGCTGGCGCCGTTCATGCCCAAGCCGCGGCTGGTCGGGATCTTCGGCCGCAACCTGCTCGACGATCCCGCCCAGGTCCCGGGCTTCGACGCGCTGCTCGAATACCGCGACCACAAGCCATTCGAGTGCGTTGGCGAGGGCCGCGAGTCGCGCGCCGCGATGGCGGCGCTGGCGGCGCGGCCGGAGTGGCGCGAGGACGCGGTGGTGGCGCGCTTCGCGCGCGAGATCGCGCCGCAGCTGGGCGCGGACGAGGTCGACGTCGACGCCCTGCTGGCGCCGCAGGGCGAACACGGCATCCCCGCGCCGCTGTGGGAGCGGCTGCGTGAACGCTTCGCCGCCTGACATCGCCTCGCTCGCCGGGCGCCGCGTGGCCCTGTGGGGCTGGGGGCGCGAGGGCCGCGCCGCCCACGCAGCCCTGCGCGCGGCGGCCGACCGGCTGCCCGCTGCCGGCGACGACGACCGGTTTCCGGGAACGTTGACGCTGTTCTGCTCCGACTCCGAAGCCGGCGAGGCGCGGGCGCTCGGCGACCCGCGGCTGCGGGTGGAAACGCACGCCAGCGCGGAGCGCCTGTCCGCGTTCGACGTGGTGGTGAAGTCGCCGGGCATCAGCCCCTACCGGCCGGAGGCGCTGGAAGCCGCATCACGCGGCACGCGCTTCATCGGCGGCACGGCGCTCTGGTTCGCCTCGCGCCCGGACGCGACCACGCTCTGCGTCACCGGCACCAAGGGCAAGAGCACCTCGTCGGCGCTGCTGGCGCACCTGCTGCGCGCCGGTGGCCATCGCACCGCGCTTGCCGGCAACATCGGCCAGCCGCTGCTGGAGCTGCTCGACGGGCAGGCCGACTACTGGGTGGTGGAGCTGTCGAGCTACCAGACCGGCGACGTCGCGATGAGCGGCGTACGGCCGCACGTGGCGCTGGTGACCAACGTCTTCCCGGAGCACCTGGACTGGCACGGCAGCCACGCGCGCTACGTGCGCGACAAGCTGGCGCTGCTGACCGGCGCGTACCCGCGCATCGCCGTGCTCAATGCCGGTGATCCGCTGCTGGCCGAAACGGGCCGCGACCTGCCGCACAGCGAGGTGCGCTGGTTCGGGAGCCCCGATGGCTGGCACCTGCGCGGCGACGCGCTGTGGCGTGGCGGACGGGAGGTGCTCGACACCCGCGGCGTCCCGCTGCCCGGCCGCCACAACCGTGCCAACCTGTGCGGCGTGCTCGCCGCGATCGAGGCGCTGGGCCTGGACGCGGTGGCGCTGGCGCCGCACGTGGCCGGCTTCCGCCCGCTGCCGCACCGGCTGCAGTCGCTGGGCGTGCGCGACGGCATCGAGTACGTCAACGATTCGATCAGCACCACGCCACACGCCAGCCTGGCCGCGCTCGAGGTCTTCGCCGGGCGCCGGGTGGCGATCCTGGTCGGCGGCCACGACCGCGGCCTGGACTGGAGCGCCTTCGCCGAAGGCGTGCGCGCGCGGCCGCCGGCGGCGATCGTCACCATGGGCCAGAACGGCCCGCGCATCCATGACCTGCTCGGGGGCGTGGCGCGGGAGGACGGCTGCGTGCTGCGCCAGGCCACCGACCTCGCCGATGCGGTGGCGCAGGCCGAAGCGCTGCTGGCGGGCGACGGCGTACTGCTGCTCTCGCCGGGCGCGCCGAGCTTCGGTGCGTACCGCGACTACACCGAGCGCGGCCGTCACTTCGCTCGGCTGGCCGGCGTCGACCCCGATGCGATCACCGCGATCCCGGGACTGGGAATCGCCTGAACCGGTCAATCCTCCGTCACGGGCGTCGTGCAAGACTGCCGCCGGTTGAACCTGGAGGGACCCGCATGTCGCTGCTGACACGCCTGGCCTGGCTCGCATGTCTGGCCCTGTCGTCCATTCCCGCACGGACGGCCCTGCGCGAGCAGCCGCTGGAATGGACCCTGGACGGGCAGCCCTTCTCGGGCGTGCTGGTCTACGACGACAGCACGGACGACCCGCGCCCCGGGCTGGTGATGGTGCCCAACTGGATGGGCGTGGGCGAGGCCGCCGTGGCCATGGCCAGGCGCATCGCGGGCACGGATTACGTCGTGCTGGTGGCCGACGTCTACGGGCGCGACGTGCGGCCGGCGGACGCTGCCGAGGCGCGGCAGGCGGTGGTGGCCGCCTATGCCGATGGCGGCAGGACCCTGCGCCTGCGCGCGAACAGGGCCGTGGACGTGCTGGCCGGACTCGATGGCGTGCCCGTGCAGCCAGGCCGGATCGGCGCCGTCGGGTTCTGCTTCGGCGGCGGCGTGGTGCTGGAACTGGCGCGTTCGGGACGGGAACTGTCCGGCGGCGTGGTGAGCTTCCACGGCAACCTCCAGGGCTACCAGCCCGCCGACGGCCCGATCCGGACCCCGGTGCTCGTGCTTCATGGCGCCGACGACAGCAGCGTCCCGCCCGAACACGTCGAAGCATTCACGCGGGAAATGCGCGAGGGTGGCGCCGACTGGCAGCTGGTCAGCTTCGGTGGCGCGCGGCACTGCTTCTCGCAGCCGGAGAATGCCGACGGCCCGCCGGATTCGAACTGCAGGTACGACGAACGCACGGCACGCCGCGCGTTCGCGATGATGCGCGGGTTCTTCCGCGAGCGGTTCGGGCCCTGACTCCCGCGCCGGCCGCGGTCAGTGGCCGCGGTCCACGGCGTAGCGTGCCAGGCCGCGCAGCGCGGCCAACGCCTCGCCGTCCGGCAGGCCGTCGAGCGCGGCCTCCGCGGCGGCGGCGTACTCGTGCGCGCGCCGGAGGCTGTAGTCGAGGCTGCCGGCGCCTTCGATCGCGGCCAGCACCTCGGGCATCGCCGAGGCGTCGCCCCGTTCCACGATTCCCCGCAGGCGCTGCCGCGTGGCCTCGTCCGCGTGCGCCATGGCGTGGATCAGCGGCAGGGTGGCCTTGCCCTCGGCCAGGTCGTCGCCGAGGTTCTTGCCCAGCGCGCCGGCGTCGGCGCTGTAGTCGAGCACGTCGTCGGCGATCTGGAACGCGCGGCCCAGCTGCAGGCCGTAGTCGTACAGCTTGCGCTGGGTGGCGTCGTCCGCGCCGGAGGCCAGCGCGCCGAGCTGCGTGCCCGCGGCGAACAGAACTGCGGTCTTGCGTTCGATCACCTCGAGGTACGCCGCCTCGGTCGTGTCCGGGTTGTGGACGTGCAGCAGCTGCAGTACCTCCCCCTCGGCGATGCGGTTGGTGGTGTCGGCCAGCAGCCGCATCACGGGCATGCTGTCGATCTCCACCATCAGCTGGAACGAGCGCGAGTACAGGAAGTCGCCGACCAGGACGCTGGCCGCGTTGCCCCAGATCGCGTTGGCGGTGCTGCGGCCGCGGCGCAGGTCGGATTCGTCCACCACGTCGTCGTGGAGCAGGGTCGAGGTGTGGATGAACTCGATGATCGCCGCCAGCTGGTGGTGGTGCGCGCCGACCGCCCCGGTCGCGCGCCCGGCCAGCGCCACCAGCATCGGCCGCAGGCGCTTGCCGCCGGCGGAGACGATGTGCTCGGCGATCTGGTTGATCAGGACCACGTCCGAGGCCAGGCGGCGGCGGATGAGGGCGTCGATCGCGGCCATGTCGTCGGCCGCCAGGGCCTGGATGGCGGGCAGGTCGAGCCCGGGCGCGGTGGGGGCGGGGGCGTCCATTGGGGGTCCGTGGAAGATGAACGGGAGATTATAGATCCCGCCCCGCGGCCGGCGTGGCGCAGTCCTACGCGCCGGGGCGGCGCGACCTGACGCCACGGGTCGCCGGGCTATAATCCAATGCCTTTCGCCGGGCACGCCGGCGACACCCGAGGACTCCCATGGCCCGTGGCATCAACAAGGTGATCCTTGTCGGCAATCTCGGCAACGATCCCGAAACCCGATACACCCAGGGCGGCATGGCCGTCACCAAGGTCAGCCTGGCCACCACCACCGTGCGCAAGGACCGCGACGGCAACACCCAGGAAAAGACCGAGTGGCACCGCGTCACCTTCTTCGGCAAGCTCGGCGAGATCGCGGCCGAGTACCTGCGCAAGGGTTCGCAGGTGTACGTCGAGGGCCGGATCAGCTACAGCGAGCACACCGGCGACGACGGCCAGAAGCGCTACTACACCGACATCATCGCCGACGAGATGCAGATGCTCGGCGGCCGCGGCGAGGGCGGTGGCGGCGGTGGCGGCTACGAGCGCTCGCGCCCGCAGCGGCAGGAGCCGCGGCAGCAGTCCGCCCCGAGCCGCCAGCCGGCGCCGGTCGAGGACTTCCCGGACGACGAGATCCCGTTCTGAGCCGTCCGTCCCGGGTTCCCCCGGGCCCCCATCATCCGTACGACACAGGAGATGCCGTGCCAACATGGCTAGTGACCGGTGGCGCCGGATTCATCGGTGGCAATTTCGTCCGTGAGGCGGTCGCGCGCGGCGTGCGCGTGATCAACCTGGATGCGCTCACCTACGCCGGCAACCTCGAGTCGCTCAGGGACCTCGACGGCAACCCGGACCACGTCTTCGTCCACGGCGACATCGGGGACCGCACGCTGGTGCCGCGGCTGCTGGCCGAGTACCGGCCGGACGCGGTCCTGAACTTCGCCGCCGAGAGCCACGTCGACCGCTCGATCGACGGCCCGGCGGCGTTCATCCAGACCAACGTGGTCGGCACCCTGGCCCTGCTGGAGTCCGTGCGCGACTACTGGAAGTCGCTCGAGGGCACGGCGCGCGAGGCGTTCCGCTTCCTGCACGTGTCCACCGACGAGGTGTACGGCTCGCTCGGCGAGACCGGCAGGTTCACCGAGCAGACCCCCTACGCGCCGAACTCGCCGTACTCGGCGTCGAAGGCCGCGTCCGACCACCTGGTGCGCGCGTTCCACCATACCTACGGGTTGCCGACGCTCACCACCAACTGCTCGAACAACTACGGGCCGTACCACTTCCCGGAGAAGCTCATCCCGCTGGTGATCGCCAGGGCCCTGGCCGGCGAGCCGCTGCCGGTGTACGGGGACGGCAGGCAGGTGCGCGACTGGCTGTACGTGAGCGACCACTGCGAGGCCATCCGCACGGTGCTGGCCGGTGGCCGGGTGGGCGAGACCTACAACATCGGCGGCAACGCCGAGAAGCAGAACATCGAGGTGGTCAAGGCGATCTGCGCGCTGCTCGACGAGCGCCGTCCGCGCGAGGACGGCAAGCCGCGCGAGTCGCAGATCACCTTCGTGGCCGACCGCCCCGGCCACGACCGCCGCTACGCGATCGACGCCAGCAAGCTGCGCAACGAGCTCGGCTGGGAGCCGAAGTACACGTTCGAGCGCGGCCTGGCCGAGACGGTGGACTGGTACCTGGCCAACCAGGACTGGGTGCGCCACGTGCTCGACGGCAGCTACCGCCTGGAGCGGATCGGGGTGCCGGCATGACCGCGCGCAAGGGCATCGTGCTGGCCGGCGGCTCGGGCACCCGGCTCTACCCGATCACCAAGGCGATCAGCAAGCAGCTGCTGCCGGTCTACGACAAGCCGATGATCTACTACCCGCTGAGCGTGCTCATGCTCGCCGGGATCCGCGAGGTGCTGGTCATCAACACCCCGCACGAGCAGGCGCTGTTCAAGGCGCTGCTGGGCGACGGCTCGCAGTGGGGCATGACGATCGAGTACGCCGTGCAGCCCAGCCCGGACGGCCTGGCGCAGGCGTTCCTGATCGGCCGCGAGTTCCTCGACGGCGCGCCGAGCTGCCTGGTGCTGGGCGACAACATCTTCCACGGCCCCGGCCTGACCGCGATGCTCAAGCGTGCCGACGCGCGCGAGACCGGGGCCACGGTGTTCGGCTACTGGGTGTCCGACCCGGAGCGCTACGGCGTGGCCGAGTTCGACGAGCTCGGGCGCGTGATCGGGCTCGAGGAGAAGCCGGCGCAGCCGCGCTCGAACTACGCCGTGACCGGCCTGTACTTCTACGACGGGCGCGCGCCGGAGTTCGCCGCGACGCTCACGCCGTCGGCGCGCGGCGAACTCGAGATCACCGACCTCAACCGCTGCTACCTCGACCAGGGCGAGCTGCACCTGGAGCGCCTGGGCCGCGGCTACGCATGGCTCGACACCGGCACCCACCAGTCGCTGCTCGAGGCCTCGAACTACATCGAGACCATCGAGGCCCGCCAGGGCCTGCGCGTGTGCTGTCCGGAAGAGATCGCCTGGAACAACGGCTGGATCGACGAGGTGCAGCTGCAGGCGCTGGCCGCACCGCTGGCCAAGAACGGCTACGGCCGGTACCTGCTGAGCCTGGCCGATCGCGGCTACGTGCCATGAAGCTGATCGAGACCGACCTGCCCGGTTGCGTCGTCGTCGAGCCGCAGGTGTTCGGCGACGAGCGCGGCTTCTTCTTCGAGTCGTTCAACCTCGACAAGCTCGGCGCGCATGGGCTGTCGCCGCGCTTCGTGCAGGGCAACGTCTCTTCCTCGGCGCGCGGCGTGCTGCGCGGCCTGCACTACCAGTGGCCCAACCCCCAGGGCAAGTATGTCTCGGTGCTGGAAGGCGAGGTGTGGGACGTGGCCGTCGACATCCGCCGCGGCTCGCCGCACTTCGGGCGCTGGACCGCCGTGCTGCTGAGCGCGGAGAACAGGCGCCACTTCTGGATCCCGGAAGGCTTCGCCCACGGCTTCGTCGCGCTCAGCGAGCGCGCGCTGTTCACCTATCTCTGCACCGCGACCTACGATCCGGCGGCCGACGCCAACATCCGCTGGGACGACCCCGGCCTCGCGATCGACTGGCCGGTCGCCGAGCCCACGCTGTCGCCGAAGGACGCGAAGGCGCCGCTGCTGGCCGACGTGCCGCCCGAACGGCTGCCCGTGTACGTCGCATGAGGTTCCTGCTGCTCGGCGCCAACGGCCAGGTCGGGCACGAGCTGCGGCGGAGCCTGGCGCCGCTGGGCGAGGTGGTGTGCGCCACCCGAGACGGTCGCCTGGCGGATGGCGGCGGGGCGTGCGAGGCGGCCGACCTGGACCGGCCGGACTCCCTGCCGGCGCTGGTCGACCGCATCGAACCGGACGTGGTGGTCAACGCCGCCGCGTACACCGCCGTGGACCGCGCCGAGTCCGAGCGCGAAGCCGCCTTCCGGGCGAACGCGGAAGCGCCCGGTGCGCTTGCCAGGGCCTGCGCGCGCCGCGACGCATTGTTCGTCCACTATTCCACCGACTACGTGTTCGACGGCAGCGGCACCCGCCCGTACCGCGAAGACGATCCGGTCGCGCCGCTGGGCGTGTACGGCGAAAGCAAGCTCGCCGGCGAACGCGCGGTGCAGGGCAGCGGTGCGCGCCACATGGTGTTCCGCACCGCCTGGGTGTACGCCGACCGCGGCCGCAACTTCATGCGGACCATGCTGCGCCTGGCCGCCGAACGCGACGAGCTGCGCGTGGTCGCCGACCAGGTCGGCAGCCCCACGCCGGCGGCGCTGATCGCCGACGCGACCGCGTCGGTGCTCGCGCGGCCGTTCGCAGGGTCCGGGCTCTGGCACCTGACCGCGTCCGGCGAGACCAGCTGGCACGGCTTCGCCAGCGCGATCGTGGCGCGCGCGCACGCGCTCGGCAGGATCCCGCGGATGCCGCGCGTGGTCCCGATCGCCACCGCCGATTACCCGACCCCCGCGCGGCGCCCGGCCTATTCGCGCCTTGATTGCAGTCGTCTCGAGCGCGATTTCGGCATCGTGCCGCCCGACTGGGCGCAGGCCCTGCAGGCCGTCCTGGCCTAGCGGGGCGCCGCGGCGCAAACCCGTCCGCGCGGCCCGGAGGGCCGGGACGGGCTTGCGTCGCGGGCGGCGGGCGGCGCCGCGCCGGCCGTCGCTGGACTTGCCCCGCCGCGGCCGCTAGCGTGTCGCATCTTCCAGTTCCAGGGGGGCCGTGATGGCCGAGAAGGGAATGCCGCAGCTCACGCTGCGCGCGGTGCTGCTGGCGATCGTGCTGGCGGTGGTGCTGTCCGCTGCCAATGCGTACCTGGGCCTGTTCGCGGGCCTGACCGTGGCCACCGCCATTCCGGCGGCCGTCGTCTCGATGGGCGTGCTGCGCCTGCTCGGCGGCGGCACCATCCTCGAGAACAACATCGTCCAGACTGGCGCTTCGGCCGGTTCCTCGATCGCCGCGGGCGTGATCTTCACGATCCCGGCCCTGGTGCTGATGGGCTACTGGCCCGACTTCGACTACTGGTGGGTGCTGGGCATCGCCGGCCTCGGCGGCCTGCTGGGCGTGCTGTTCTCGGTGCCGCTGCGGCGCACGATGATCGTCGAGGAGCCGCTGCCATTCCCCGAGGGCAAGGCCGCGGCCGAGGTGCTCAAGGCGGGCGAGAACCCGGGGCCGGGCCTGAAGATCCTGGGTCTGTCGGCGGTCATCGGCGGCGCGGTCAAGCTGGCCGCGGCCAACGGCCTGCGCCTGATCCCGGACAGCTGGGCGGTGGCGGGCTACCTCGGCGGCGGCCGCGGCGTCATCGGCTACCTGGGCACGGGCCTGTCGCCGGCGCTGCTGGGCGTGGGCTATATCGTCGGGCTCAACGTCGGCATCGTGGTGCTGTCGGGCGCGATCCTGTCCTGGCACATCGCCATCCCGCTCTACCACGCCTTCTTCCTCGACAGCGATCCGGCCCTGGCCAGCGCCATCGCCGGTGCGCCGGCCGAGGACGCGGCCTTCGCCATCTGGTCGTCCAAGATCCGCTTCCTGGGCGTGGGCGCGATGCTGGTCGGCGGCGTCTGGACCCTGTTGTCGCTGCGCAACTCGCTGCTGGCCGGCATCCGGAGCGGCTTCGCCGCCGCGCGCAAGGGCGCGATGCACGGCGCGGTCATCGCCGAGACCGACCGCGACCTGCCGATGAAGTGGATGCTGGTCGCGCTGGTCGCCTTCGTGGTGCCGCTGTGGCTGCTGTACCACGCCATCGTCGGCTTCTGGGTCGCGAGCTTCGCCATGACCCTGATCATGATCGTGGCCGGCTTCCTGTTCGTGTCGGTGTCCGGCTACCTGGCCGGCCTCGTCGGCTCGTCCAACAACCCGGTGTCGGGCATCACCATCGCCACCATCCTGTTCGCCTCGGTGGTGCTGCTGTTGCTGCTGGGTGCCGATGGCCAGGCCCAGGTCGGCGGCGCGCCGCTGGGCGCGGTGGCGGCGATCATGATCGGCGCGGTGGTGTGCTGCGCCGCCGCCGTGGGGGGCGACAACCTGCAGGACCTCAAGACCGGCTACCTGGTCGGCGCCACCCCGTGGAAGCAGCAGCTGATGCTGGGCATCGGCGCGTTCTCCTGCGCGCTGATCATGGCCCCGGTGCTGAACCTGCTGCAGGAGGCCTACGGCATCGGCTCCAAGACCCTGCCGGCGCCGCAGGCCAACCTGATGGCCTCGGTGGCCAAGGGCCTGTTCGGCGGCGAGCTGCCGTGGACGATGATCGCGATCGGCGGCGTGATCGGCGCGGTCGTGATCGCGATCGACGGCTGGCTGAAGAAGGCCGGCAAGCGCTTCCGCGTGCCGGTGCTGGCCGCGGCCATCGGCATCTACCTGCCGCTGGAACTGATGGTGCCGATCTTCCTCGGCGGCCTGCTGGCGCACCTGGTGCAGCGCTTCCACAAGGTCCGCGACGACGACGAGGCCGGCCTGGACCGGGTGCATCGCCCCGGCGTGCTGTTCTCGGCCGGCCTGATCACCGGCGAGGCGCTGATGGGCATCGCCATCGCGCTGCCGATCGTGCTGACCCAGGACGCGGAGGTGCTGGCGCTGTCCATCGACCTGGGCGCCGCGGCGCAGTGGGTCGGCCTGGTGGTGCTGTTCCTGGTCGGCTGGCTGCTGTACCGCACCGGCAAGCGCGCCATCGCGGAGGCCTGACCGCCCGGCGGGCGTCCGGCGCATGTGCCGGACGTCCTTTGCGCCGGGGGCGGGGCTGCGCCTACCATCCCGGAATCCCGATCTTCCCGGAGTCCGAACGATGCTGCGACGTGCCCTGCTGCCGCTCTGCCTGCTCGCCGCGCTGCCCGCCGTGGCCGAGGCGCGCGGCTTCGACGTGCGCGACATGGTCGCGCTCGACCGCGTCTCCTCGCCGGTGCTGTCGCCCGACGGGCACGTGGTGGTGTTCGCCCAGCGCAGCGTCGACGCCGACCTCAAGGCGACCACGGCCCTCTACGCGCGCCACCTGCTGACCCGCGACCTGGCGCCGCCGCGGCGGATCACGCCCGAGGGCTGGAGCGTGAGCGACCCCGCATTCTCGCCCGACGGCTCGACCCTGTACTTCCTGAGCGCGAAGGACGGTTCGCAGCAGCTCTACGCGATGCCGGCCGGCGGCGGCGAGCCGCGCCAGCTCACCGCGTTCGCGCTCGATGTCGGCAGCTACAGGCTGTCGCCCGATGGCCGCCGCATCGCCTTCAGCGCCGAGACTTTCGCCGACTGCGGCGCCGACCTCGGCTGCACGAAGAGCCGCCTCGACGAGCAGGCGGCGCGCAAGGCCAGCGGCCGCGTGTACGACAGGCTGTTCGTGCGCCACTGGGACACCTGGAGCGACGGCCGCCGCAGCCGCCTGTTCGTGGCGACCCTGCCGGGCGAGGGCGAAGGCCCGGTCGACGCCGCGCAGGCGCTGAGCGTGTCGCTCGACGGCGACATCCCGTCCAGGCCCTTCGGCGACGCCGCCGACTACACCTGGGCGCCGGACGGCAGCCACGTCGTCGCCAGCGTGCGCATCGCCGGCCGCACCGAGGCGTGGTCCACCAACTTCGACCTCTATCGCCTGCCGCTCGACGGCGGCGAGCCGGTCAACCTGACCGAGGCCAACAAGGCCTGGGATGCCACGCCGGTGTACAGCCGCGACGGCGGCACCCTGTACTACCTGGCGATGAAGCGCCCCGGCTTCGAGGCCGACCGCTACGCGATCATGGCCATGGACGTGGCCACCGGACAGGTGCGCGAAGTCGCGCCGGACTGGGACCGCTCGCCCAGCAGCCTGGCGGTCGCCGACGACGGCAGCACGCTGTTCGTGGCCGCGCAGGACACCGGCCAGTACCCGCTGTTCCGCGTGGACGCGGCCACCGGCAAGGTGGAGCGCCTCGTCGGCGACGGCTCGGTGTCGGCCTTCGACGTCGCCGGCGACACCATCGCGCTGACCCGCAACGCGCTCGACACCGGCAACGTGCTGTACGTGACCGAAGCCGCGCCGGGCGCGCCGCTGCGCAAGATCACGCCCACCGACGGCGAGCGCCTGCCCGAGGTCGAGTTCGGGGCCTTCGAGCAGTTCACCTTCCGCGGCGCGGGCAACGACATCGTGCACGGCTACGTGGTCAAGCCGTCGGGCTTCCAGGAGGGACGCAGGTACCCGGTCGCCTTCCTGATCCACGGCGGTCCGCAGGGCAGCTTCGGCAACAGCTGGAGCACGCGCTGGAACCCGCAGACCTACGCCGGGCAGGGCTACGCGGTGGTGATGATCGACTTCCACGGCTCGACCGGCTACGGCCAGGCCTTCACCGATTCCATCAGCGGCGACTGGGGCGGCAAGCCGCTCGAGGACCTCCAGAAGGGGTGGGCGGCCGCGCAGCAGAAGTACCCGTTCCTGGACGGCGACCGCGCCTGCGCCCTCGGCGCCAGCTACGGCGGCTACATGATCAACTGGATCGCCGGCAACTGGAACGAGCCGTGGAAGTGCCTGGTCAACCACGATGGCGTGTTCGACACCCGGTCGATGGGCTACGTGACCGAGGAACTGTGGTTCACCGAGTGGGAGAACGGCGGCACCCCGTACGACAAGCCGGAGAACTACGAGAAGTTCAATCCGGTCAACCACGTCGCCAAGTGGCGCGTGCCGATGCTGGTGGTGCAGGGCGAACTCGACTACCGGGTGCCCGTGGACCAGGGCCTGTCCACGTTCACCGCCTTGCAGCGCCGCGGCATCGAGTCGCAGCTGCTGTACTTCCCGGACGAGAACCACTGGGTGCTCAAGCCGCACAACAGCATCCTCTGGCACGACACCGTCAACGCCTGGCTGAAGCGGCACATCGGCCAGTGACGCCCCTGGAAGGCC
>Ga0207873_1000353_pt1 | contig 51202 bp, 42 predicted proteins | sample BGWIniCompost_FD_187373 | JGI IMG/M metagenome (GOLD analysis project Ga0207873, IMG submission 187373) | Cellulose adapted compost microbial communities from Newby Island Compost Facility, Milpitas, CA, USA - BGW Initial Compost (SPAdes)... ...
ATCGCCGCCGTCGTCGTCGTCTTCCCGTGGTCGACGTGCCCAATCGTCCCAATGTTCACATGCGGCTTCGTCCGCTCAAACTTCTGCTTCGCCACGGCTTCTTGTAACCTCCGCGTACGAGGCGGCCCGCATCAGGCGCGTACAACAACGCGGGTCGAGCGCTTCCGCTCCCCGCTAACGCCTTACCCGATCCAGGCCGACTTGCCGATGCTCACACGTCATACACCTGAGATCCAACGCGCACCCGCGGAGCGACGCGGGCCCCATAATGGGGAAAAGGCCCATCACGCATGACGGGCCAGGTGGGGAGGGAGGGATTCGAACCCCCGAAGCATTACGCACCTGGTTTACAGCCAGGCCCCTTTGGCCGCTCGGGAACCTCCCCATATGGAGCCGACGGTGGGACTCGAACCCGCAACCGGCTGTTTACAAAACAGCTGCTCTGCCAATTGAGCTACGTCGGCTTGAGCGTTGTCGGCGCGGCGCTCCGTCGGGCCAACCGAGTAAGAAAGTATAGTGATTTGCCCCGTGTCTGTCAAACTTCTCACAAGCCCAGGCCGCCACACCGGGGCAGCCGGGAACGGCCCGCCGGCGATTGACGCCGCCGCCACTCGGTGCCATACTGTGTCACAAACAAGTATAGCGCGCCGGTGACCGGGAGGAGTAGGCCGCGCGCTCGCCGCCAGGGAGACGGGGTCACTGACTGCAAGCCCCGTTCGGTGGAGAGTGGCCGAAGTCGCCCGCGAGGCCGGCGGTCGAAGCGGTGGACCTTCCGCCGCCGGTAGGCCGCCGCGGGTACGCCCGTTATCGCGTCAGAGCGCGGCTGCACCCCTCTGGTGCAGCCGAAGCAAGGTGGTACCGCGGCAGAGCCGTCCTTGACGTCGAGGACGGCGCTTTTGTTTTGTGAGCGTCCGAGCGTCCGGTCCGCGCCCGCCACGGCGTGCCGGGTGCCCAGTGCGAGTTCAGCGACGAACGCGCGGAGGTGAGATCGATGGCCCGAGCGACGCAGCGCGGCGAGTTGGCAAAGGCCTATGCCCCCCAGGAGGTCGAAGCCCACTGGTACGACTGGTGGGACGATCGCGGCTACTTCACTCCCCGCATCGAGCCAGGGCGCAAGCCGTTCGTAATCATCATGCCGCCCCCCAACGTCACCGGCGAGCTGCACATGGGCCACGCCCTCTTCGTCACGGTCGAGGATATCCTCACCCGCTGGCACCGCATGCTGGGCGAGCCGACGCTCTGGCTACCGGGCGCCGACCACGCCGGGATCGCCGGGCAGTGGGTCGTTGAGAAGGAGATCGCCAAGGAGGGCCTCTCGCGCCACGACCTCGGCCGTGAGAAGTTCCTTGAGCGCGTTTGGGACTGGATGGACCGCTACCGGGGGCGCATCCGCGAGCAGTTGCGCATCCTGGGCGCCTCCTGCGACTGGACCCGCTTCCGCTTCACCATGGACCCCGGCCCCTCACGCGCGGTCCGCACGGCCTTCAAGCACCTCTACGACAAGGGCCTCATCTACCGCGGTGAGCGCATGATCAACTGGTGCCCGCGCTGCATGACCGCGCTCTCTGACCTCGAGGTGAACCACGTCGAGGTCCAATCGCATATCTGGACCATCCGCTACCCGATCGAGGGGACCGATCAATTCATTGAGGTGGCCACGACCCGGCCCGAGACAATGCTCGGCGACACGGGTGTCGCAGTTCACCCGAATGACGAGCGCTACGCCGGGCTCATCGGCAAGACCGTTCGCCTGCCCCTGATGAACCGGCTGATCCCGATCGTCGCCGACGAGGCGGTCGATCCCGAATTCGGCAGCGGCGCGGTCAAGGTCACGCCGGGTCACGACCCGGTTGACTTCGAGATCGGCCGCCGCCACAACCTGCCCGCGATCAACATCCTCAACAAGGACGGCACCCTCAACGAAAACGCGGGCGAGTTCGTCGGGCAGACCACCCAGGAGGCTCGGCGCAATGTCGTCGCCCGGCTCCAAGAGGAGGGCTACCTCGTCCGCGTCGAGGAGCACGCCCACTCGGTGGGCCACTGCGACCGCTGCGACACCGTCGTCGAGCCGATCATCAGCCTGCAGTGGTGGCTGCGGATGGAGCCGCTGGCCAAGCCGGCGATCCAGGTGGCGCGAGACGAGACGGTGCGTTTCATCCCCGAGCGCTTCAAGGGGATCTACCTCCACTGGATGGAGAACGTCCACGACTGGTGTCTCTCCCGCCAGCTCTGGTGGGGTCACCGCATCCCGGTCTGGTACTGCGATGCCTGCGGCGAGGTGACTGTCACCGCCGAGGAGTCGATCGACCGCTGCGAACACTGCGGGAGCACCGACATCCACCAGGACCCGGACGTGCTCGACACCTGGTTCAGCTCCGGGCTCTGGCCCTTCAGCACGCTCGGCTGGCCGGATGACACCGAGGATCTGCGCTACTTCTACCCCGGCACCGTGATGGAGACGGGCTACGACATCATCTTCCTCTGGGTGGCGCGCATGATCTTCCTCGGCCTGGAGTTCATGGGCGAGGTGCCCTTTACCCACGTCTACTTCCACGGCACGGTGCGGGACGAAGCCGGGCAGCGCATGAGCAAGACAAAGGGCAACGTCCTTGACCCGACCGAGATCACCGCACGCTATGGCAGCGACGCGCTGCGCTTCGCGCTGATCACGGCCGGTGCCCCCGGCGCGGACCTGAAGCTGAGCGTGCAGCGCGTTGAGGCGGCCCGGAACTTCGCCAACAAGATCTGGAACGCGACGCGCTACGTCCTGCGGGCCATCGACGGCCACGAGATCGCCACCGGCCCGGACGGTGCTCCACTCCGGCCCCAGGCGGAGCACCTGGGTCTGGCCGATCGCTGGATGCTCAGCCGCCTGGAGGCCGTCACCGCCGAGGTGACCGACCTGCTCCATGCCTTCCAGCTCGGTGAGGCGGGCCGGCGGCTCTACGAGTTCCTCTGGTCGGAGTACTGCGACTGGTATATCGAGTCGAGCAAGCCCGTCCTCCAGGGCAACGACGCGGTGGCCAAGGCCGCTACCCGCCAGACCCTCGTCTACGTCCTGGAGCGATCACTGCGTCTGCTGCACCCGATCATGCCGTTCGTGACCGAGGAGCTGTGGCAGCACCTGCCGCATGCAGGTGACAGCATCATGGTCGCTCCCTGGCCGGAAGCGGACACGGCGGCGATCGACAAGCAGGCGGTGGCCGAGTACGAGTTCCTGATCGAGGCGGTGCGCAGCATCCGGAACGCCCGCGCTGAGACCGGGGTCGAACCGGCTCGCTGGATCTCCGCCATCATCCAGCCCGGCTCCCACCTGGCGACCTTCGAAGAGGGTGACGCCGCCTTCCGCTTCCTCGCCCGCATCGCAGCCGATCGGCTCGAGTTCATCCCCGCCGATGCGGAGGCGCCCGAGCAGGTGGTCACCTTGGTGGTGGACGACGCCGTCATCTACCTGCCGCTGGCCGGCATGGTCGACCTCGATGCCGAGCGGCAGCGTCTGCGCGGCGAGATCGAGCAGGTGGAAGAGGAGATTGCCCGCGCCGGGTCGCTGCTGGCCAACGAGAACTTCGTCCAGCGCGCGCCCGCCGAGGTGGTGGACCGCCACCGCCAGCGCCTCACCGACCTGCAGGAGCGGCTGGCCCTCCTCCAGAGCCGGCTGGCCGACCTCGGAGAGTGACCAGCACGCGGAACGAGGCGCCCGCGCTCGTGCCTGACCCGGCCCGGGCGCTGGGCGCCTCGTTCTACGAACGCCCGGTCGTCGACGTCGCTCGCGACCTGCTGGGCTGCCTGCTCGTGTCGCAGCACGACGGCATCACGACGGCAGGGCTTATCGTCGAGACTGAGGCATACGCCGGACCGGACGACCCGGCCTCCCACGCGGCGTTCCGCCGCAACGGCACGGTAACCGCCATGTGGGGACCGCCCGGCCGCGCCTATGTCTACCTGGCCTACGGCGTCTACCCGTGCTTCAACGTGGTCACCGGGCCGGAGGGCGAGGCCGCCGCCGTCTTGATCCGCGCCATCGCCCCCGTCGCCGGCATCGAGCACATGGCCGTCCGGCGCGGCGGCGCTGATGGCCCGCGTCTGGCCAGCGGACCCGGCCGGCTGGCGGTCGCGCTCGGCATCACCCTCGCCGACAACGGCCGGGCGCTCGACGGCCCGCCGCTCTGGATCCAACCCGGCGCCCCGCCGGACTGCATCGCCGCCGGGCCTCGGATCGGCGTCCGCCGCGGCGACCAGCGCCCCTGGCGCTTCGGCATCGCCGGGCATCCCCTTCTCTCCCGGCCGTTCCCACCATGACCATCGGGAACACCGGCATCGTGCCGGCTCCCGCCGCGCGCAACGGGAGGTCTTGAGACAGGCGTCTCGCGCTCCCCCGGGGCACGACACACACATGTGGGCGAGCGCCAGACCGCTCGCCCACACGCACCCAATCGATTGGGGCCGCCTGTTGATCCCAAGTATACCGCCCCGGGGCAGTACCCCGCGCGCCGCTGCTATACTCCGGGCGAGGGAGACCGATGCCGATCCGTTTGCTCGACGAGGACACGATTGGAAAGATCGCCGCCGGGGAGGTCATCGAGCGGCCCGCCTCGGTGGTCAAGGAACTGGTCGAAAACGCGCTCGACGCCGGGGCGCGGAGCGTGCGCGTCGAGATCCGGGCCGGCGGCCGAGAACTGATCCGCGTCAGCGACGACGGCCACGGCATCCCCGCTGAGGAACTGCCGCTCGCGATCCAGCGGCACGCGACCTCCAAGGTAACCCGCTTCGACGACCTCGCCCGTCTCACGTCTTATGGATTCCGCGGCGAGGCGTTAGCCAGCATCGCCGCCGTCGCCGAGCTGCGCATCGTCAGCCGTCCGCCGGACAGCCCGCACGCCGCCTCCCTGGTCAGCCGGAACGGGCGGGTCGAACCGCCCACCACCGTGCCGGCCGCCCCGGGCACGACCGTGACCGTGCGCGATCTGTTCGCCCACGTCCCCGCCCGGCGCGCCTTCCTGCGCCAGGATCACACCGAGGCGGCCTACGTCCAGCGTGTCGTCCAGGCGTGTGCCCTGGCCGCGCCCGAAGTCCGCTTCGAGCTCGTCAGCGACGGTCGCACCGTGCTGGCAACCGACGGCTCCGGCGACCTTGGCAACACCATCGTCGGCGTCTTCGGGCCGGACATCGCCGCGGAGATGGTGCCGATCGTCCCCCCTGCGGACGACGAGCACGACCCGGAGCGCCCCGCGGTCACCGTGAGCGGCTATGTCGGACTCCCGACCCTGACCCGCGGCAACCGGCAGCACATCATCCTGCTCGTCAACCGCCGTTGGATCGAGAGCCGCTCGCTCACATTCGCCCTGGAGCAGGCGTACCACTCGCTGATTATGGTCGGCCGCTTCCCGGTCGCGGTGCTCCACATCACGGTCGCGCCCGAGCGCCTCGACGTCAACGTGCACCCCACCAAGCGCGAGGTGCGCTTCTCCGACGAGCGGCTGGTCTTCGCCGCCATCCAGCGGGCCGTGCGCGGCACCCTCACCCAGCACACTCCGGCGCAGACCATCCCGTCGTTCACCACCACACCCCTGTCGGCGCCGACAGTGCAGCGCCGCCTGGCACTCAGCCACCCGGACCGGTTCCGGCCAACGCCTCCGCCACCACCCGAGGACACACCCGGCGACGACCAGGAGGCGGGCATGACCGTGGTCCCCGATCCCGGCTCGGCCGTCCCGGTGCTGCGGGTACTCGGCCAGGTCGGAGCTACCTACATCATCGCCGAGGGCCCGGACGGCATGTACCTGATCGACCAGCACGCCGCCCACGAGCGGGTCCTCTTCGAACAACTCTGGCAGCAATTCGAGCGCGCCAAGCCCGACATCCAGACCCTGCTCGAGCCGCTGGTGATCGAGCTGTCACCCGTGCAACTCGAGACGGCCGAGCGCTGCCGCGAGGAGATGGCTCAGATCGGCTTCCACATCGAGCCGTTCGGCGGGTCCGCTGTCGCGGTCCGCGCGGTACCCGCCATCGCCGCTCGCCGCGACCCGCGCGCGGTCCTGCTCGGCATTCTCGACGAGATGGCCGCCGGGGGGCGTGGGACCACCCTCCTCGAATCGTTGACGATCAGCACCGCCTGCCACTCGGCCATCCGTGCCGGGCAGACACTCTCCCTACCGGAAATGCGTGAGCTGATCGCCCAGCTCGAGCGTTGCACCGCCCCACGGGCCTGCGGCCACGGCCGCCCCACTATGCTCCACCTCAGCCAGGAAGAACTCGAGCGCCAGTTCGAGCGCCGGTAGGGGTACGGGTGCCGTCTCGCGAGTCCATCGCGGTGCCTCGCGCCCGGGGGTGAACCCCCGGGCTCACAACGAAAAACCCGCTAGAGCGGGCTGAGGATGGGTTTGGCGTGCGGCTGCCAGTGCCGCCGTTGTGGTATGGCGCGGGATAATGTCGTCACATGGCCAGAGCCGGTTGTGTCAGGATCTCCGCGCCGTGGCCAATGACCGGGGGTGAACCCCCGGGCACAAACCGCGACGCGGGGATCCTCACGCCACCCGCCCCGGGCCCTGACTACGACGCGAAGAACCTCGCAATACCCGGCCCTGGGCGCGGACGGTGGCCCTGATTGCGTCACCAGCTAACCGGCCACCCACGCCGTGGCGCGACGCATCGCCCCCGACCTCCCGCCAGCCCCTATCCGAGAGGATCCGGACGCGAGGGGCGACACATGACGTATGACGCATCACTTCTGGTTGGTTGGGTCAGGTTCGTCGCTCAGCTTGATCCAGCCGTGGCGGAGAGCGTAGATGACCGCCTGGGTGCGGTCGTTCACCGCCAGCTTGCGCAGGATCGACGTGATGTGGTTCTTCACGGTCTGGTCACTGATATTGAGCAGGCGGGCGATCTCCTTGTTGCTGTTGCCCCGGGCAACGCAGTCAAGGATCTCCACCTCACGCGGCGTCAGCGGAGAGAAGACACCGCTGGAGACCTCGTCGATCTGCGCCAGTTCACGGAACTGATCGAGTACCCGCGAGGCGACGAATGGGCGCGACAGCACGTTCTCGTTGATGAGGTATTCCCCGCGCGCCACCCGGCGAATCACGGTGACCAGTTCGGCCGGGTCAATGTCCTTCGTGCAGTAGGCTGAGGCGCCGACACGGATCGAGCTGAACAGTTGCTCATCGTCCTCGTGCATCGTCAGCACGACGATGGCTGCCTGAGGGTGCCGCCGCTTCAGCACCCGGCACAGTTCCAGCCCGCTCATCCCCGGGAGGTTCAGGTCGAGCAGCACGACGTTCGGTGACAGCATGTCGGCCGCTCGCATGGCTTCCTGGGCATCCGATGCTTCCCCGACGACCCGAATGTCGCGCTCTTCTTCGAGGCTCCACCGGATGCCACGCCGAAAGAGGGGATGATCGTCGACGATCAGGACCTCAATCCGGTTCACGTCGCGCTCTCTCCTTTGGCTTGTAGGTCGGCACCGCACGCGCCTCATTCGCGACCGCGTCCGCTGGCTGCGGTGTGATCGGGACCACGAGTGTAACCTCGGTCCCCTGCCCGGGCCGACTCCGCACATTGACCCGGCCACCCACGACTGCGGCCCGCTCCTGCATACCTGCCAGACCAAAGCCGCTCGACGATGTTGGCGCCACCGCCGACGGGCGGAAGCCCTGGCCGTTGTCGCGGACGCGCACGGTCAGCTCCCCGTCACTCGCCCCGATAGTAACCGACACACGGCTGGCACGGGCATGACGATGTACATTCTGCAGGGCCTCCTGGATAACACGGAAGGCGGTCAACTCCTGCTCAGGGGTCAGCCGGGGTAGTTGCGGCGGAAGGGACAACTCGACCTCCGGCGGGAGGAAGCTTCGATACGTCTCGATGTAGTGTTCCACAGTCGCTACGAGGCCGCGCTGCGACAACATCGTCGGCCGGAGATCGAAGATGAATCGCCGGATCTCCGTCAGGCCTTCCCGCATCGCCGACTTGATCCGCTCGATCTCCGCCAGGGGCTGGCTCATGTCGGACGAGCCTGTCGCACGGAAGGTGCGCTCGACAAACTCCAGGCCGATGATGGCGTTCGCCAGCACCTGGGCCGGGCCGTCGTGAACCTCCCGCGCCAGCCGCTGCCGCTCCACCTCCTGCGCCCGGATCATCGCTTGCCGGATCGCGAGCTGCTGGGCATCGTCCCGGCCGAGCAGCGTCTCATCGGCGCGGAACTGCTGGCGGCTCGATGCCAGCAGGCCCAGAAAATCGGTGAGCTGGCGATAGAGAACCGCTGCGCGCATGTACTCTTGGGCGACGAAATCCTCGTGCTGGCGCAGCTCCGCCGTGCTCGGCGGGCGCTGTGCCGACTCGACTCCCAGGCGGCGTTCCAGCTCGCGCTCTTCAATCGCGGCCTGAACCTCCGCTCGCTCCCGCTCCAGGTCCGCTAGAATGGAGCGCAGTTCACTCGCGAGCGATTCCAGACGCGACTCGCATGCGCCGATACCTTCGTCCATTGCCTGTTTGATCGCGCTCAGTAAATCGGGGAGCCGCCCGGACACTCGTCTCGCCCCGTCCTTCCAGAACCGAAACTTTCCCCTCAGCGGCGCCTCGCGGTGAAAAGGCCAACCTTGATGGGAACACAACTCACTAATAGCGAAACCAGTATAGCACGAGGCTAGCGGATGACAAGATATCTTAGTACGTACGCCTGTACGAACACTGCGCGAGGAGGAACGGAATGGCAACGATTGGGCTGGTAACCATCGGGCAGGCGCCCCGCGAGGACATCGAAGCCACCATGTTCCCCGGCGGCCCGCCCGTCCCTTGCCAGCACGCCGGCGCACTCGACGGGCTCGATCCGAACGCCATCGCCGCCCTCGCCCCGCGCGACGGGGAGATCCCGCTCGTCACCCGCCTTCGCGACGGGCAGGAGGTGGTCGTCGCCAAGGAGAGCGTGCTACCCCTCCTCGCGGGCGCGGTCAAGCGCGTCGTTGCGGACGGCGCGCGGGTCGTGGTCGTTCTATGTACCGGCGAGTTCCCCGGTCTGACCGCCCCGGTGCCCCTGGTCTTTCCGGACCGCGTGCTGCGCGGCACGGTCGATGCGCTCCTCCCCGATGGCATCCTGGGCGTCCTCATGCCCCACCCCGGACAGGGGCCTTTGATGGAGCGGAAGTGGGCCGCACCCGGTCGCTCCCTGCGCTGCGCCGCCGCGTCGCCCTACACCGGTGCGGCCGAATTGGGCGTCCGCGCGGAAGAACTGCGCTCCGCCGGAGCGCAGCTCATCGTGATGGACTGCATGGGCTACACCGCCGAGATGAAGCAGGCCGTCGCAACGGCCGGCGTCCCCACTATCCTCGCCAACCGCCTCGTCGGACGGGTGGTCGAGGAGATCGTGACCGCGTGAGCGCCTGTCAGTTAGCCCCCGTCCCCGGCGTGTGGATCGGCAGGACCGGCTCGATCCAACCCTCGCGGCTCAGACGGCGTATCCGCTCGATCGTCGCCAACACGGAGAGGCCCGCCGCTGCCGCCAAATCGTCGATCGAGCGCGGGCGCGTCAGCAGCGTGAGGATCACGTCGTCCCCGGCCCCGGTCCCGGGCGTCCCCGCGCGCTGCCAGACCGACTCGGGCCCGGCGCCGGCGTACTCTGCCCGGCGCAGCTCCTCTTGCCAGCGAGCCGCGTTCAAAATCACCTGCTGCGGCACCAGGTCCAGCCGCAGCGGCGCCACCTGGGGAATCACGGCGACCGTGGCAATGAATTCGCCCTGCGTCAGGTCGAACAGCGGGTAGATCAGCGTCTCCACCTGGCGCTCGACGAACTGGTCCCAGACGGCTGGGGTGACCAGCGCACGGGCGATCAGACTAAGCCCGACGTTGCTCTCATCCTTTTTGAGAAGATCCAACTGCTCCCGGACCTCGGGCGCGAGCCACTCGATACGGCGCAACTCGGCGATCAGGTTCCAGTGGCTGGCCCCGGCGCCGCTGATGTGCCCCCGATCGAAGTAGAGCACGTAGGTGTGCTGGCCGTCGCGGACCTCGAGCGACCCCGTCTTGGCCGAGATCTGGAAGAGTTGGAGGATGTCGACGACGCTGAAGTCGCTCAGGCTACCACGCACGTCCATCCCCGTCCGCTCGCCGGGCCCGCACCCCCGCGGCACCACGGCGCGCTAGCGTCCGTAGCGTCCCCGGAAGTCGTTCCAGCGCACCCGCACCACGTCCCGCACCATCAGCAGGCTGTCGATCCCAGGCCGCACCTTGCTGCCGTCGACGTGCCGCCAGGTAACCGGCAACTCGGCCACCCGGAACCCCCGCTTGCGCGCCAGAAACAGCAACTCGACATCGAACCCGGTCACCAGCGGCCCGCGCACCGGCGCGGCACCGTTCCGGTAGAGCCAGGCACTGCCAAAGACCTCACGCGCCGCCGCGCCGGAGAACCCCTTGAAGCCGCACTGCGTGTCCTTGATCCCGGGCACTGCCAGGAGCTGCACCAAGTAGTTGTAGAGGCGCCCCATCACGTGCCGGTAGAACGGCTCACCGATCCGGCGCGCCCCCGCCCCCTCACGGGTGCCGATGACGACATCCCACCCGGATTGGATCAGCCGGCGCACGTCCGCCACGTACTCGATCGGCGTTGAGAGGTCGGCGTCCGTGAAGACCACGATTTCCCCCCGCGCCGCGCGCACCCCGGCATGCACCGCGGCCGCCTTCCCCCGGTGGGGCAGGCGCAGGTGACGCACACGCGGGTCGGCCGCCGCCGCGGCGGCTGCGATGTCCGGCGTCGCGTCCTCGCTGCCGTCGTCGGCCACGATCAACTCCCAGGAGTACGGTTGCGCGCCGAGATATGAGATCGCCGCCGCCAGCGTCTTGGGGAGCCGGGATGCCTCGTTGTAGGCGGGCACCACGACGCTCACCTCAACGCTCTGCTCGGCGACGGCCGCCGCCTCGGGCCGCGGCTGTGGAGCCTGCCCGTGGTCCTGGTCCGCGTACCCGTGATCCATGCGCCTCCGCATTCGTGCCTAACTCGAGACGATTGTACCAACTCGCCGGGCCGCGCCGGGTCCGCACGCATCCAACGAAAGTCCCGACCACTGCCCGGCACCGGCCCTCAACGGTGGCTCCCATCCTCTGGACGGCCTTGCTACAATAGTCGGGTGCGATCGTTTGTTCGCATTTTCGGGGGTAGGGGTAGGCACGGTATCGGCATGGCGAGCGAGAAGATCGTCGTCCGCGGGGCGCGGGAGCACAACCTCAAGAACATCGACGTCGAGATCCCGAGAGATCGGCTCGTCGTCATCACCGGCCTCTCCGGCTCCGGCAAGTCGAGCCTCGCCTTCGATACGATCTATGCCGAGGGCCAGCGTCGTTATGTTGAATCCCTCTCGGCGTACGCGCGGCAGTTCCTCGGCCTGATGGAAAAGCCCGACGTCGATCTCATCGAGGGACTCTCCCCCGCCATCTCGATCGACCAGAAGAGCGCCTCGCGCAACCCGCGCTCGACCGTCGGCACCGTCACCGAGATCTACGACCACCTGCGCCTGCTCTACGCCCGCATCGGCCACCCCCACTGCCCCAACTGCGGCCGGGAGATCACCCAGCAGTCGGTGCAGCAGATGGCCGATACGATCCAGGCGCTGCCCGACGGCACCCGGCTCATGATCCTGGCGCCGCTGGTCAAGGACCGCAAAGGCGAGCACCAGGGCGTCCTCGACGAGGTCCGCCGCGCCGGCTTCGCCCGCGTGCGCGTCAACGGTGAGATCCGCGACGTCGACGAGGAGATCAAGCTTGAGCGCTACAAGCAGCACACCATCGAGGTCGTGGTCGACCGCCTCATCGTCCGCCACGATGACGAGGAGGAGGAGCACGCCCTCCGCATCCGCTTGATCGACTCGCTGGAGACGGCGTTGCGGCTCGGCGGCGGCACTGCAATCGCGGACATCGTCGGCGGCGAGGAGATGCTCTTCTCCGAGCGCTTCGCCTGTCCACATTGCGGCATCAGCTTCGGCGAACTCGAACCGCGGAGCTTCTCCTTCAACAGCCCTCATGGCGCCTGCCCCGACTGCGACGGGCTGGGTGTGCGCATGGAGTTCGACCCGGAACTGATCGTTCCCGATCCGGATCGCTCCCTGGCCGATGGCGCCATCGCGCCCTGGGCCCGCACCGGACGAGACAGCACCGCATGGTACGAGGCGCTGCTTGCGGCGCTCGCTGCCAAGCACGGCTTCTCGCTCGACACCCCGTTCCGCGACCTGCCCGAGGCGATTCGGCAGGTCATCCTGTACGGCGGCAAGCGCGAGCGTGTACGTGTGGAGTATCGCGCCCGCAGCGGGCGGACCCGCGCCTATGAGGTCGACTACGAAGGGGTGATCCCCCACCTGCGGCGGCGCTACCAGAGCACGTCGTCCGACTACGTGCGCGCCGAGATCGAGCAGTACATGGCCGCCCGCCCCTGCCCCACCTGCGGCGGGGCGCGGCTCAAGCCCGAGAGCCGCGCGGTGACCATCGCCGGGCGATCGATCGTCGACGTCACCCGCCTCTCGATCGTCGACGCTCTCCGCTTCTTCGAGGATCTCGCCGACGAGGATCGCCCCGAGCCACTGCTGACGCCCCGGGAGCGGATTATCGCTCGCCAGATCCTCAAGGAGGTCCGCGAGCGGCTCGGCTTCCTGGTGGACGTCGGGCTCGACTACCTGACGCTCGACCGGGCTGCGGCGACGCTCTCCGGAGGCGAGGCACAGCGGATCCGCCTCGCGACCCAGATCGGCAGCCGCCTGATGGGCGTGCTGTACATCCTGGACGAGCCGAGTATCGGCCTGCACCACCGTGACAACGCGCGGCTGATCCGCACCCTGTTGACCCTGCGCGACCTGGGCAACACCCTGATCGTCGTCGAGCACGACGAGGAAACGATCCGGACTGCTGACTGGATCATCGACGTCGGCCCCGGCGCGGGGGAGCACGGTGGCCGGATCGTCGCGGCCGGGACGCTCGACGACATCGTGGCCAGCCCGGAGTCGATCACCGGCCAGTTCCTGAGCGGAGCCCGGCAGATCCCGGTGCCGCGCGAGCGCCGGCCCGGCAACGGGAAGTACCTCCAGATCCGCGGCGCGCGTGAGAACAACCTGAAGAACGTCGATGTCGACATCCCGCTCGGCACCTTCATCTGCGTCACTGGCGTCTCCGGCTCCGGCAAGAGCACGCTCATCGTCGACACCCTCTACCGCCGCCTGGCTCAGGTGCTACACCGAGCTAAGGACCGGCCGGGCCGCCACGACGCGATCCTCGGCATCGAGCACCTGGACAAGGTCATCGACATCGACCAGAGCCCGATCGGCCGCACGCCGCGCTCCAACCCGGCGACCTATACCGGAGCCTTCACGCCGATCCGGGAACTCTTCGCCTCGTTGCCCGAGGCGCGGGCCCGGGGCTACAAGCCCGGCCGCTTCTCCTTCAACGTCAAGGGCGGCCGCTGCGAGGCGTGCCAGGGCGAGGGCATCATCGCCATCGAGATGCAGTTCCTGCCTGACATCTACGTCCCCTGCGAGGTGTGCCACGGCCGCCGCTACAACAAGGAGGCGCTGGAAATCACCTACCGGGGCAAGAGCATCGCCGACGTCCTGGACATGACCGTCGAGGAGGCGCTGGCGTTCTTCGAGAACATCCCGGCCATCCGCAACAAACTCCAGACGCTCTACGACGTGGGCTTGGGGTATATCCGGCTCGGCCAGCCGGCCACGACCCTCTCCGGCGGCGAGGCCCAGCGCATCAAGCTGAGCGCCGAACTCAGCCGGCGCGCCACCGGCCGCACTCTCTACATCCTGGACGAGCCGACCACCGGCCTGCACTTCGCCGACATCGAGCGGCTGCTCGGCGTCCTCCAGCGACTGACCGACGCCGGCAACACCGTGCTCGTCATCGAGCACAACCTCGACGTCATCAAGTCGGCCGACTGGATCATCGACCTCGGCCCCGAGGGCGGTGACGGCGGGGGCGAGGTCGTCGCGGCCGGCACGCCCGAGCAGGTCGCCACCGTCGAGCGCTCCTACACCGGCCAGGCCCTCCGCACCGTGCTCCCTGAGCTGGCCACCGCGGCGGACTGACGGCGACGGTCGCCGCCGCACTCCTTTTGCCTGCGCGCACGCACGCAGCAGAGACATCCCCTTTGCTTGCGCCCACTGATTGCTGCGAGCCCATCATCTCCTCTTGACGCACTACTGTCGTGTCCACGATAATCCGCGCAATCCATCATTTGCCTGGAGCGCTATCCACTTGCGCTACCACTATTTTCCCCCGCCTACGTGGTTGGGATGCACCTACACGTGAAGGAGGAGTCTTGGTGGACGCGCGTGAGCCCTTGGATCTCAGGACCATTGCTAAACGACAGTCGTCGCGGCGCACCTTCCTCGTCAGGGCAACGCTCGGACTGACCGGCCTTGCGGTGGTACCGCTCCTGGCCGCCTGCGGCGGTGGCAGCACCGAGGAGAGCCCCACCACCGAGCCGGCTGGGGACCAGACGGGCGGCTCAACTCAGGCGAGCCCCGGAACCGGCTCGTCCGAATCGGGCAACGAGGGTGAGCCCGTCTACGGCGGAACCCTGATTACCCTTGGTCATACCGACGTACCCGGACTCAGCCCCGAGGACGCCGGCCCCACCGTCGAGTGGTCGCTCGTCACCCAGATTCACAATGGGTTGCTCGAGATCGATGAGAACTACGAGCTCGAATCGGTGCTGGCCGAGCGCCATGAGGTAACAGAGGACGGGCTTACCTACACCTTCACGCTCCGCCAGGGCGTGAAGTTCCACGACGGCGAGGAGTTCAACGCGGACGACGTGGTCTACTCCTATGAGTGGTACCGCAACCCGGAGAACGCCTCGATCGAGCAGCAATCGTTCGCGGGCGTCGAATCGGTCGAGGCAACCGATCCCTACACCGTTGTGGTGCGAATGAGCGAGCCCAACGCCGCCTTCCTGATCCGTGGGGCGACGGCGTTCATCATCCCGGAGCACTACCACAGCCAGGTGGGGCAGGACCAGTATCGCACCGCGCCGATCGGCACCGGGGCCTTCAAGCTCAAGGAGTGGCGCGCGGCCGAGTATACGGTGCTCGAGGCGTTCGAAGACCACTTCCGCGGGCGCCCCTACCTCGACGAGTACCGGCTGAACGTGGTACCCGAGCCGTCCGTGCGTGCAATCGCGCTCGAGACCGGCGAGGCACATTCCTCGGTCTGGCAGCTCGCGGTCGAGGATAACCAGCGGCTCGAGGCGACCGGCGAGTTCACGGTCTTCAAGGCGCCCAGCGTGAGCGTCAACCACTTCCCGCTCAACCACAACCTCCCGCAGCTCGCCGAGAAAGAGGTCCGCCAGGCGATGATGTACGCCATCGACCGGCAGGCGGTGATCGATGACGTCTTCAACGGCGAGGCTGTGATTGCGACCTCCAATCTCGCGCCGGTGCTTGAGTTCTGGTACAACCCGGACGTCAAAGAATATCCCTACGACCCCGATGAGGCACGGCGGATCCTCGATGAGGCCGGCTGGACGGTCGGCAGCGACGGCATCCGTGAGAAAAACGGCGTCAAGCTGTCGTTCACCTGCGGGGTGATCACCGGGGACCAGGCGCGGCGGCCGGAGGCCGAGCTCGTCCAGCAGTACCTCCGCGAGGTCGGGATCGACATGCAGATCCGGGAGGTACCCGACGCCAGTGGCAGCATGCGGAGGGGTGAGCTCGACGCGGCGGTCTTCAACTGGACCTACGGCGGATCCGGTGGCGAGCCCGATCCGTCCGATACGCTCCGGTCGGACGGCTTCAACAACTTCTCCCAATACCAGAGCGAGCGCATGGATGAGCTGATCGACCAAGGGCTCCGCGAGGTTGACCCGGAGCGGCGCCGCGAGATCTACAACGAGATCCAGGCGCTCGTCGCCGAGGATGTGCCCTTCCTCTACATGATGTACTGGCAGTGGTACACGCTGTACAGCAAGCAGGTTAAGGGGTTGCCGGAGTCCGCCCTGAGTCCGACCCAGACGTATCGGAAGGCGTACCAGTTCTGGCTCGACCCGAACGCGTAACCTCCGGCGCGCCGAAGATGCGGCAGAGCGCGCATCCGCGGCTGTCGTACGCGCGGATGCGCGCTCCCACCGAGAACGCCTCCTTCCGGCGCCCGGCACAGGGCCAGGGCAGGCCGGCGGGCATGGCGTGGGACGTCACGGGCCGGACCGAGTTCGGCACCGTTCCGCACGATCAAAGGGGGCGAGTCTAGCCCATGCTGAGATATATCGTGGTCCGCCTCGCGCAGGGGGCGCTCGCCATCTTTCTGGTGAGCGTCGTCACCTTCGGTCTCATGCACCTTGCCCCTGGCGACCCGGTGAGCCTCTTCGTCGGTGAGGCTCAGGTCACCCAGGAGCAGGTCGACATGCTGCGCCGCAAGTGGGGACTGGACCAACCGGTTTACCAGCAGTACCTGCGGTGGCTCGGCAACCTGCTGCGGGGCGACTTCGGCGAATCGCTCATCGTTCGGCCAGGCGCATCGGTCGCGGACATCATCAAGGAGGCAGCCCCGCTGACGATCAAGCTCAACCTGCTCGCGCTGTTCTTCTCCGTCGCCCTGGCCATCCCGGCGGGAATCGTCGCCGGACTCAAGCGCAACTCGCTTTTCGACTACGTGAGCGTCGTAGCGTCGACGCTGGGGGTCGCCCTTCCGAACTTCTGGGTTGCCCTTGTCTCGATCATCATCTTCGGCAGCATGCTCGGCTGGCTACCCACCTACGGCTTGAGCTCGTGGACCGGCTACATCTTGCCGGTAGCGGTCCTGGCCCTGGACCAGACCGCTGTTCTGACGCGGCTCATGCGAGGCGCAACCCAGGAGGTGTTGGGTCAGGAGTACGTCACCACCGCGCGGGCGAAAGGACTCGGCCAGGCCGCACTCCTCTCCCGCCACGTCGTCCGCAACGCCTTGCTGCCGATCGTCACGGTGATCGGTTACCGGATCGCGTTCCTTCTGAGCGGCACGATCGTGATTGAGACGGTCTTCGCCTTGCCCGGAATCGGCCGAGTCTTCATCAACTCGGTCTACCGGTTCGACTACCAGGTCGTCCAGGCCGTCGTGCTGCTCCTGGCGATCGTCGTGGTGCTAGGCAACCTCCTGACGGACCTCGTGTACACCTACGTCGACCCACGCATCCGCATCCGCTAGTCTGGAGATCACACGACAGGAAACGAGCATGCAGTCGACCCACGAGCAGTCAGCAGCCGCCGTCGCCAAACTGTCGGGCAACGCTCGCCCGCAACGGTCCGAGTTCTCGCGGATCTGGCGCCGCTTCAGGCGCCACCGCCTGGGCGTGGCAGGACTGACGTTCATCGCCCTGCTGGTCGTGACGGCGCTGCTCGCCGATCTTCTCGCGCCCTACTCGCCCATCCAGTCCGTGAGCGGTATGCGCGGCGTCGGTCCGTCCTGGTCACACCCCCTCGGCTTTGACCACATCGGCAGGGACATCCTCAGCCGCATCATTTTCGGCACCCGCATCGCCCTCATCGTGGGAATCGGCGCCACGGGGATCGCGGTGACCATCGGTGTTCTGGTCGGCGCCACCGCGGGCTACTTCGGCGGCTGGGTGGACAATCTGCTCTCCCGAGCAGTGGACACGCTGATGGCGTTCCCGACGCTCGTCCTGCTGATCGCCCTCACCGCCGTCGTCGGGCCGAGCCTCCGGACCGTGGTGATCGTCATCGGAGCCACCGTGTGGGCGCAGTACGCCCGCGTCGTCCGCGCCGACACTATGAGCCTCCGTGAGCGCGACTTCACGCTGGCCGCGCGTGTGGCAGGAGCCACCAATGCACGGATCATCTTCCGGCACCTCGTGCCCAACGTCCTCGGTCCGGTGATCGTCCTGGCCAGCCTGGCGGTTGGAGGGATCATCATCTACGAGTCGACACTGTCGTTCCTTGGTCTCGGCATTCAGCCCCCAGAACCATCCTGGGGCGGGATGCTGGCCGACGGCCGTGCCTACATCGTGCACTACCCCCACATCGCCATCGCTCCCGGGGTGATGATTACCTTGACCGTCCTTGCCTTCAATCTGCTCGGCGATGGCCTGCGCGACGCGCTCGACCCGCGCACGCGCGACTGATGACAAAGTAAGGGAATGAGGGAGATCCGCCGTGACAGATCACCAGCCGTTGCGGCTCGCCCTGACCGGAGACAGCATCATTACGCGCCGGTTCGCGGCCCCGCCCGGTAGCCCGTTCGACCAGCTCCGGCAGATCATCCGTGAGGCCGACGTCGCCTTCACCAACCTGGAGGTGGTCCCGAACGACTTCCAGGGGTACCCAGCCTACGAAAGCGGCGGCTCGCACCTGGGCGCGCCGTCCTGGGTCATCGACGAACTCGTCGATATGGGCTTCGACCTTTTCGCCACGGCGACGAACCACTCGCTCAACTACAGCATCGCCGGGCTGCTCGCGCTCATCGACATCCTGGAGCGCAAGGGCGTCGCCTACGCCGGGATCGGCCGCAATCTCGCCGAGGCACGCATGCCCGTGTACCTCGACTCACCCAGGGGCAGCATCGCGATGATCTCCTGTGCCTCCACCTTCGCCCCAGGGCAGGAAGCATCCGAGCAGCGGCCCGACATGCTGGGTCGTCCCGGGCTCAACCCCCTCCGCTACGAGACCATTTACGACGTGCTCCCTGACCAACTCGAGACGCTGCGGCGGATCGCGGAGGAGTTGGGCCTCGAGCGCCAGCGGCTGGAGCGCATCCAACTCGGCTTTGCCTTCCCACCGGACTCGCCAGACATCTTCCCCTTCCTCGACGCCAACTTTCGCGCGGCCGACCGCGTTGCGGTGCACACGACTCCGAAGGCCAAGGATCTCGACGCCATCGCCACCTGGGTCCGCGAGGCGCGCGCCCGCGCCGACTTCGTCCTGGTCAGCCTGCACGCACACGAGCAGGGCAGCGACCGCGAGGAACCTGCCGCCTTCATCCGCACCTTCGCCCATCGCATGATCGACGAGGGCGCGGATGTCGTCGTGGGCCACGGTCCGCACCTGCTACGCGGCATGGAGTGCTATCGGGGCAAGCCGATCTTCTACAGCCTCGGCAACTTCTTCGGCCAGAACGAGCTAACGCTGAAGATCCCGTCCGACTCCTACGAACGCTTCCGCATCGATCCGAGCCGGACCCCCAGCGAGATGTATCGCATCCGCCACGACGACGACCGCAAGGGCTTCCCGGCAGACTCCCGCTACTGGGAAACCGTCGTACCCATCTGCCACCTCGCGGAGGGACGCGTCACCAAGATCGAAATCGTCCCCGTCTCGCTTGGACACGGTGAGCCGAGTCATCGCCGAGGAAAACCACGACTCGCGACCGGCGCACATGCGGAGGCCATCCTGAAGCGCTTCGCCGCCCTGTCGGAGCCGTACGGCACCCGAATCGACCTTGACGGCGAGCGCGCCTTCGTCCGGATTGACTAGCCTGGCTCGTCACAGCGCTACCCCGCCGCGGGTCACGGGCTGCCAGGCCCGACGGGTGGTCAACCGGGTCACACACAGGTCGACACGGGGCGTGCATCCCAACCCTGCTGCGCGCCCCGTCGCGTTGTGTATAGGTTTGTCACTTGCTATAGTTGAGTCGGCTTAGCGTCTCCCGAAGCGGATTCATACGGACGAACAGAGGCGCCCCTTGGATGACCAACAGGTAACTCAGCACACCAACGGGAACCACCTGAACGGGCACCACCCGGTCCTGGTCCTGAACCACAACTACGAGCCGCTCAACGTTTGCAACCTGCGCCGCGCGATCGTCCTCGTCCTCAGCGGCAAGGCCGAGGTACTCGAGGCGTACGATGTCACCGTGGCCTCGGCACGCCAGCGATTCGACGCGCCCTCGGTGATCCGCCTCGCCTACCTGATCCGCAGGCCACGCCCGCGCGTCAAGCTCTGCCGGCGCGAGATCTTCATCCGCGACGACTACACCTGCCAGTACTGCGGCACGCGGACCCACGACCTGACCATCGACCACGTCGTGCCGCGATCCCGCGGTGGCGGCCATACCTGGTCCAACCTCGTCAGCGCCTGCCGCGTCTGCAACCACCGCAAGGGCGGGAAGACGCTCGCCGAGGCGCGCTTGACGCTGCGCCGCGAGCCGTTCGAGCCGCGCCCGGGCCGCTACTACACCATCCAGCGGGCGCTCAACTCCCGCGTCAATCCCGACTGGTTGCCGTTCATCCCCGGCTACGAGCCGTTGAAAAGTGCCAGCAGTAGTGGCTGAGCGGGGCGAGCCCATGCTGCCGTCGCCCGCTCCGGCCCTACGTGCGTAGGGCCGTCCGTTTGTCAGCCGACCGCTGTGGTGGAGGGACGACCATGATTGACCTGCGGTTGATCCGCGAGCAGCCCGATCTCGTGCGCGAGGCGCTCGCCAAGCTCAACACCGAAGCACCTATCGACGAGATCCTCGAGCTGGACGAACGTCGCCGGGCGCTCCTGGCGGAGGTCGAGGAACTCAAGGCCCGCCGCAACGCCGGGTCGAAAGAGATCAGCCGGCTTGCCCCTGGACCGGAGCGCGACGCCCGCATCGCGGAGATGCGCGGCCTCGGGGACAAGATCCAGGAACTCGACGCACAGGTGGCCGAGACGGACGCCGCGCTCAGAGACCTCCTGCTCCAGGTGCCGAACCTGCCCGACCCCGACGTGCCGGTCGGGCCGGACGAATCGGCCAATGTGGTCGTCCGCCACTGGGGCGAGCCGCGCGACTTCCCCTACCCCGTCCGCCCGCACTGGGAGATCGGCGAGGAACTGGGCCTGATCGATTTCGAGCGCGGGGTCAAGGTGTCCGGCTCGCGCTTCTACTTCTTCCGCGGGGACATGGCGCGCCTCCAACGGGCGCTGGCTACCTGGATGATCGACCTGCACGTCCGCGAACACGGATACACCGAACTGTACGCCCCGGTCCTCGTCCGCCCCGACGCCCTGGTCGGCACCGGCAACCTGCCCAAGTTCGGCGATGCCCTCTACCGCGACGACGAGTCGGACCTGTGGCTGATCCCGACCGCCGAGGTGCCGGTGACGAACCTCTACGCCGACGAGATCCTGGATGCCGACGCGCTCCCGATCTACCACGTTGCCCAGACGCCCTGCTTCCGCCGGGAGCAGCTCTCGGCCGGGCGCGACGTGCGTGGAATCAAGCGCGTCCACCAGTTTGAGAAGGTCGAGATGGTCAAGTTCGTCGCGCCCGAGACGTCGGACGACGAACTGAACTCGCTGGTCGCGAACGCTGAGGAAGTCCTCCAGCGGCTCAACATCCCCTACCGCGTCGTGCAGATGTGCACCGGCGACCTCTCGTTCACGGCCGCCAAGAAGTTCGACCTGGAGGCATGGGCACCCGGTAGCCAGGACTGGCTGGAGGTGTCGTCCTGCTCGAACTTCCGGGACTTCCAGGCGCGCCGGGCCAACATCCGCTACCGGCCAGCCGACGGCGCACGGCCCCAGTTCGTCCACACCCTGAACGGCTCGGGGCTCGCCCTCCCGCGCACCCTGATCGCCATCATGGAGAACTACCAGCGCGAGGACGGCACGATCGAGATCCCGGAGGTCCTGCGCCCCTACATGGGTGGCCAGGAAGTCATCGGCCGCCAGCCGGTCTTCTGACCGGCTGGCGCGCCCGCCCGGCCCTCACCCCCGGCCCCTCTCCCAACCTTGGGAGAGGGGGGCCGAACCGGGGCAGCACCGGTTCCGCGTCGATTGAAGGCATCCGGTAACTCTGCTATACTGACATGCCGACAGCGGCAACGCGTGGCCCCACGATCCCGGTCTACCCGCCCACGGCTGCCGTCGAAGCTGGTCGGCCGGGTGCCGCGGAGAGGTGGCCGAGTGGTTGAAGGCGGCTGTCTTGAAAACAGTTGACCGAAAGGTCCGGGGGTTCGAATCCCTCCCTCTCCGCCGACAAACGAATACCGGGGAAGGTGCCAGAGTGGTCGAATGGGGCCGCCTGCTAAGCGGTTGAGGGCGAATTAAGTCCTCCCAGGGTTCGAATCCCTGCCTTCCCGCCCACGAAACAGGAGCGCCTGGGCTGTACAGCCCAGGCGCTCTCGCTCTTGGAGTGCGGCGGCCCAAGCCGCCGCTTTGGTATCGCGCGGCGTCAGCCGCGCCCGGGCTGGTACCGCGCCGACGTAGGGATGCACGATGGGTGATGCGACGGACCCCGCGCGGTGATCCCGTTCCGGGGCGGGTGCTGCGACGGATCCCGCATCCCGGCCCGTGCCCGGGGCTAAAGCCGCCGGGCTGAATAGTGGGTAAGCCCACTGAAGGGGCTACAATGGCCACACCGGGGCGGTGGTGATCCGGCTTCCCATCGGGCGCCATCTTCCCAGCCCCTTCAGTGGGCTTCGCTTCGTAGCCCGGCGGCTTTAGCCCCGGGCACCCGTCGCGGTGCGGGACCCGTCTCGCCACCCGTCGCGGATCCGGTCTGTGGCCGCCCGAGCCGACTGATGCGGGCGGGAGACGGCGCGGCCGGGATGCCGGGTTATGTCGTCAAACCCCATGACTCCAGGGCCGTGACCATGCCTCAGGGCCCCTCGCACCACCCGCCCCGGACACATGCCACGGCCCGGAACCGCGTCACGCAGTCTGAAGGTCCTGAGCAGGACATGCCGGTCAATCGGATCGGCAGCACAATTCTGCTGACCTCCCCATGACCACCCCGTGCTACCGTGCGTACTCGCGAGCACGGATCCAGAGGGCGACCAACCCCACTTCCGCCAGGCCCAGGAGGAAGTACAAGACTTGGAGGTTGCGCATGATGCCGGGGATTGAGCCGACGATGAGCACCTCCGCGATGATCCAGCCCATCATGATGGCGCCCGCCAGCGCCGAAAGCTGGGGTGCGCGCTCATGGCGTCGGAGGACGGCGATGAGCCCGGCGAGTTGGCTCCCACCTACGACGATGCCCAGGATGAGGCCGGGGATCGTGTAACTCGTGAAGGGACTGCCCGTGAGCCACTCGGTGGGAAATTCGATGCCACCGCCGAGCAGCCCGACCACTCCGGCTGCCGCGCTGACGGATCCGACGACCTGCAACGCGATGAGCCCTATACGCACCCCTCGTGGTGACGTCACGTCGCACCTCCCATCGTGAGTCACCTGCGGCACACGTTCGATACTCCGCACCCACAGCGTGCGCGCTCCTCGCTGGCGAGGGCATCAGTGTCTGCCACCAAGGCGCTACAGTCTTGTGCCAGGCTGCACGGTGCCCAGCCCCGGCACTGAATCCGATTGGATGGTGCACGCGAGCCAATGGTGTGGTAGCGTGTCGCGCGTGCAAAGATGAACGATCGCCAGAGGGGCATTTGGGGGTACCTGCGCCCGCTATGCCTCCAGCTCGCTGATGGGGAGGTATCGATGAGCGCTCCGACGACCGACTCGATGATGTACCAGACCATGCACCGCCAGCCGGACGATCTGCGGCGGCTGCTTGATACCGGCTGGGAGCCGGCGCAGGATGCCGCGGAGCGCCTCGCCGGTGCACGCCGCGTCTTCCTGGTCGGCATCGGCACCAGCTACCACGCGGCCCAGGTCGGGGCCTGGCTGCTCGCGGCAGCCGGCAGCGATGCCCGTGCCGTCCTGTCCTTCGATTTCGCCCGGTACCCGGAGCAGTTCGGCCTCCAATCGGACGACGCCGTGATCGTGATGGCGCATACGGGCGTTAAGCGCTTCTCGGCGGAGGCGCTGGAAACCGCGGTCGCGTCGGGAGCCACCGTCTTGTCGGTCGGCAGTCTGACGGCCGAGCACCCCGGCTCGCAGCTCGTGCTGCGCACCGTCGAGCGGGAGAAGTCGGCTGCCTACACCTCCTCGCACCTCTGCGCGATGACCGTGCTGGCGCAGGTCGCCACCTGCCTCGGAGACAAGCGCGGCGCGACCGCCACCGCGGACTTCCGCACCGCGCTGGAGGCGCTGCCGGATCAGGTGGCCGGCGTGCTGGCGCGTGAGGATGAGGTGCTGCCGGTGGCCCGCGAGGCGACGACCCGCCGGGTCTACGCCGCCGGGGCTGGGCCGAATGCGGTGAGCGCCACCGAGGCGGTCATCAAGGTGCGCGAGGCCGCGTACGGCTGGATCGACGGACTGCCGCTGGAGCAGTTCGCGCACGGACCAATGGTGGCGGTCAATGCGGATGATCTGGTCGTGCTCATCAACGTCCCCGGTGCGGCGCAAGAGCGCGTCCGCGAGGTGGCGGCGGTGCTGGCGGCCGTGGGCGCGCGGCTGTGGCTGGTCGGCGAAGGCGTGGAAGCCGTGCCGGACGCCACCGTCTTCGAACTCCCGGCAGTCCCGGAGATGATCTCGCCGCTCCTGACGGTCGTGCCAATGCAGATGCTCGCCTACCAGATGGCCGTCGTGAAGGGCGTCAACCCGGACACCTTCCGCCGGGATAATCCCACCTACGCCGCCGCCTTCGGTCTGATGAAGCTGTGACGGCGTCGGACGCGTCGGGAGCAGGGAGGAGCGGATGGGAGCTCGACTGCGAGAGCGCCTGCCACCGCGTTGGGTGGTCGCGGTGTCCCTCGCGGTTGCCGCGTCGATCCTGGGCGACTCCCTGCTCTACGCCGTCCTACCGGTCGTCTGGGACGACCTCGGCCTCGCGGTTGCGTCAGTCGGAATCCTGCTGAGCGTCAACCGCTGGGTGCGGCTGGTCTCGAATTCCATCGCAGGCTGGGTCGTGACGCGCACCGGCGTCCGCGGCCCGTTCGTGGCCTCACTGTTCGTCGCCGCGCTCACCACCGCGGCCTACGCCTCCGGCCTCGGCTTCATCGTTCTCCTCATCGCGCGCGCCGTGTGGGGGGTCTGCTGGTCTTTCCTACGCCTCGGTGGTTACCTGGCGGCCCTGGAAGCTGCGCGCGACGGCAATCGCGGCTACTACCTGGGCTTCTTCAACGGCGTGGTGCGGTTCGGGAGCTTCGTTGCCGTGCTCACGGGCGGGCTCCTGACCGACCTGCTGGGGTTCGAGACGACGGTATTCATTTTCACCGCGATCAGCATCGTCGGCGCCGTCGCCGTCCTGCGCGAGCGGCCGCCCTCACCGCAGCGACCCAGCCAGGTGACGGTGCGGATCCCAAGCGATCAGCCAGCGACCGACCGCGAGTCCATGCCCCGGATCGCCCGGCTCCGCTTCCGCGTCGTCTCCGTCGCAGTCTTCCTGCATGGCGTGGCCATCAGCGGGTTGGTGACCGCCACGCTTGGCCTGTGGCTGTTGCGGTCCTACGGCGAGACCACCCCGGTGCTCGGCATCGCCCTCGGGGTAGCCACCGTCACCGGCGTCTTGCTGTCAGCGCGCTTCCTTGGGGACTTCCTGTGGGGGCCGGTCGTCGGTCACCTCTCGGACCGCTGGGGGCCGGTCCGCGTTACGCTCGTGGCCGGGGCGGTTGAGGTCGCGACACTGGCAATGCTGGCGTTGCCCGTTTCGCTCGCCTGGACCGCCGTCACCGCCGTTACCCTGTTCCTCGCCTCGACTGCCCTCCAGGTCTCGCTCGATGCGACCGTCGGCGGACTGGCCCCGGAGGGCCAGCGCGCCCGGTTGCTCGGCTGGTACAGCACCTGGCTCGACCTCGGCGCCGCGACGGGGCCGCTGCTGGGCTATGCCATCGCGGGTGGGGCGCAGCTCCAGTGGTTGTACCTCGCGGTAGCCGTGTCGCTCGCGGTGGTCGGCGTGGTGTACGTGGCCGTCTTCACGCGGGAGGGCAAGGGCGATCTCGCCGGCGCCAGTCCGGCCCGGTGAATGACGAGCGGTCTATGCCAGGGGAGTCTAGACGCCGAGCGCGTCCTTGATCTTGCCGAAGAAACCGCGGCGATTGCCGTCCTCGAGGTCCGGGGTGGTAAGGGTCTCAGCCAGCTTGCGCAGCAGTTCCCGCTGCTCGGGCGTAATCTCGGTCGGGATCACCACCCGCACGGTGACGATCTGATCGCCGCGCGCACCGCCTCGGACGTCGGGCACTCCCTTTCCCCGCAGGCGAAACTGCTGCCCCGGTTGGGTCCCAGGTGGGATCTTCAGCTCCACCGGGCCGTCGACGGTCGGCACCTCGACCTCGGCCCCGAGCGCAGCCTGTGCCATGTTGAGCGGCAGATCCAGGTGGATCTGCTTCCCCTGCCGAACGAAGTAGGGGTGCGGTTGGACGCGGATGCGCACATACAGGTTGCCCGGCGTCCCGTTCGGCACGTGCTCGCCCTGGCCGGTCAGGCGCAGCGTCGAGTCACTGTCGACCCCCGCCGGGATCGTGACCGCGATCGTGCGCGTCTTGGCCACCCGGCCTCGTCCGCGACAGGTGGGGCACGGATCGGAGATTACTCGCCCCTCGCCCCCGCAGTTGTCGCACGGCATCGCCGTGACGAACTGACCAAGGATGGTGTGCTGCACCCGGCGGACCTCGCCGCTGCCGCCGCACACCGGGCAGACAGGCGGCTGCTTGCCCCCGCGCATGCGCGTGCCGCGGCAATCGTCGCACAGCTCGAGGCGCGTGACCTCGACCTCTTTCTCGGTCCCGAAGATCGCCTCTTCGAAGGTCAACTCAACCGAGGTCTCGAGGTCGGCCCCGCGCACCGGCCCGCGGCTCCTGCGCCCGCCACCGCCGAAGAACGTCTCGAAGATGTCGCTGAAGGGCGAGCCGCTGAAGCCGAAGGGGTCGCCAGCCGCGCCGAACCCGCCAGAGACACCCGCGTGGCCGAAGCGGTCGTAGGCAGCGCGGCGCTCCTCATCCCCCAGGACCTCGTACGCTTCGTTGATCTCCTTGAAGCGTTCCTCTGCGCCTTCTTCTCGGTTGACGTCGGGGTGGTACTTACGAGCAAGCCGCCGGTAGGCACGCCGGATCTCCTCCGCCGTCGCGTTCCGGCTGACGCCCAAGATCTCGTAGTAGTCGCGCTTTGCGGTCATGCTCTGCCTGTGCGGTCGCGGGCTGTCCCGGTGTCTCAGGTCGGTAACACACTCCTGCCCGGCATCATCCGGGCAGGGACCATAACCCTCAGTATATCACCCTACCTGCCGCCTTCAAGGTCGCTTAGCACTCGCAAGCGTCGAGTGCTAAGGAACGGACACGGATCCTCGCGCGGAGCCGTGGTATTCTTCGCGGAAACGGGCGCGGGGTGGCGCGCAGGGGTCTGACCGGCGGGAGGCAACGGTGGAGATCGGGGTCGAGCGGCGCATTCTCTCCTGGCAGGAGATCGCGGACCTGGTGCAGGTGCTGGCTGAGAAGCTTCCGACGGACTACGACGCGCTCCTGGCGATCACCCGTGGCGGCATGATCCCGGCCTGCCTCCTCTCCGAGCAGATGGACATGCGGAACATCATGGTCGCCGCCGTGCAGTTCTACACCACCGTGGGCGAAACCCTGGACGAACCGCGCTTTTTCCAGTTCCCCCACGCCGAACTGCTCAAGGGCCAGCGCATCCTGGTGGTCGACGACGTGTGGGACAGCGGCCGAACCGTCGTCGCCGTCCGCGACCGCATCCGCGCCGCCGGCGGGCACCCAGAGGTGGCCGTTCTCCACTTCAAGCCGACCCGCTCGCACTTCCCGGGCGACGCCCCGGACTACTTTGCCGCTGAAACCGACGAGTGGATCGTCTACCCCTGGGAGCCGGAGGAATAGGGCGGACGGCACTCACGCCGCGCGCGTCGATCATCCGGACCGGGCAGCGTCACCACCGGCGCGGAGCCACCCTGCCCCGTCAAGCCACGGGAGCACCGCATCGAGCGAGGTGAGGATCGCGTCGGCTCTGTCGAGCCCGGGCAGATCGGCCGTCATCGCGTTCGGCACCGCGAGACACCGCATGCCCGCCGCCTTGGCCGCGGCCACGCCGTTGGGTGCGTCTTCCAGCGCCACGCACGCCGCGGGCGGGAGCCCCAACCCCGCGGCGGCCGCCAGGTAGATGTCCGGCGCCGGCTTCCCGGCGGCGACTTGCTCGCCGGTAACTTCAAACGCGAACGCGCCCTCCAGCTCCAGTGCGGCCAGAGCGACGTCGACGTAGCGCCGGTGGCCGGAGGTCGCCAGCGCCAGCGGCACACCCCGCGCCTGAAGCGCCGCCACCAGCTCTCGCGCCCCGGGCATCGGGTGGAGCCGGCCTGGCAGCGCCGCGAAGAAGTGCGCGTCCCGCCGTGCCATGACCTCCTCGACGGTCAGGGGCAGGCCCAGCCGATCGCGCACCAGCCGGGCACTGTCCATCAGGCGCAGCCCGAACATCTCCGCCAGCAGCGCGTCGTCGAGGGTGTGGCCCAGTTCAGCCAGGAAGGCTTCCCAGGCGGCGATCTGCACCGGCTCACTATCGACCAGCAGGCCGTCGAGGTCGAAGACGACGGCTCGAACCTGTGCTCCGCTCATAGGCCGCGGTGGATCTGGAAGAAGCGTCCGGCGCGGAGCTGCGCCGCCCGATAGAGGCTCGGCCCGGCCACCAGGATGTATGCCCGGCCGGCCAGGCCTTCGACGAAGGGTTCCGGAATCGCGGTCGCACCGAGGTGGACCCCGGCCAGCGCCCCGGTCATCGCGCCGATCGTCGCTGTATCACCGCCCGCGTTGATCGCGGTGAGTACCGCCGCGGCGAAGTCGTCGGGGTGGACGACGAAGGCGTAGAGCGCCGCCGCAACCGATCCGGCGACCGAGCCGTCGGTCCCAATGCGCCGCAAGTTGGCCAGATCCTGCTCCCGGTCCCCGCCGTTCCGCGCGAGGGCTTCCGCCAGGCGCAGGCGCTTGGCGACGTCGTCCTCGTCGATGAAGGCGGCAACCTCCGGGATCAGCACGTCCGGCGGGATGTGCTCTGCCGCCAGGAGCCAGATGGCGTAGGCCATCGCCAGCGCACCGTTCAGCGCCTCCGGGTGGCTGCGGGTAATCAGGCCGGCGCGCAGGACCTCGCGCGTGAAGACCTCTGCATTCAGCCGCCCGAGCGCGTGCATCAACGCCACCGGCGCGATCTGCGGAGCGATGGTCGCGTCCGGCGGTCCGTCACCGACCACCCCCTCCTGGAACTGGTCGGTCTCCTCCATGCGCTCGATCGCACTCAAGGTCAAGGGATCCAGGAACCGGCGGCTCTCTCCCCGGGCGAGGAGCATCAGCCGGCGGCCGACCGCCTCGGGGTCGACGAAGCCCCCTGCGGAGATGAGCGCCTCCACATGGCAGAGCGCGACCTCGGTGGCATCGGTGAACTCACCCGCGGGCACGGTCTCCGTCTCGCCCTCGATCCGCGGCAGGTAGCCGTCGATCCACCCGTATCGAGCGGCGATCTCTTCCCGACTCCAACCCTCGACCGGCATCCCGAGGGCATCGCCGATCCCCAGGCCGAGGAGACAGCCGAGGAACCGGTCCTTTGTCGACACCCGCGCGGTGGACTGCTCCACGCTCACCCGATCGCCACCTCTCTCCCATGCGGGACGCGCCCGCACTCAACCGCCGCGATTAAAGCACGTCCGCCCATCACGCCACAGCACACCCGCGACATGGCGTGCTCCGTGCGGGGATCTGTGGGGTGGCGGCAAGGCGACAGGCGGCAGGCGGTGCGACTTGCACCGGTCCCAGCGATCCCGGATACTGCCGTTGGCAACCAACCCGGCGGCCTGCCGCCGGAGAGGGAAGGACGACGCGCATGAATATCCTCAACGCACTGGAGCGTATTCGCGAGCTTCTCGAGGCGAACCAGGCGCGGCCGGAGACGCTGCGCCTGATCGACACGATCGAAAAGACGGCCTCCCAGCCAGGCGCAGATCGCGCGCAGGTCCGCTCGCTGCTCGAACTCGTCCGGCGCCTCATGCGCACACCGGTCGCGAACAGCAACATCGGCGTGTACGACGACCTGGCACTCCTCGAAGAGCAACTCGCCACCGCAGCCGCCGAGGCCGCGGCTCGGCGCGAGGCCGAGGAGAGCCGGCCGATGCCGAAGCCCAAGAAGTACTACAAGCAGTTGCGGGAGCGCGAAGCCCGCAAACGAGCAGCGGAGGACGAGTAGCCCCGGGAGGCGCAGAGGAGCATCGCCCGTGGATTTGTTGCCGTCCAGGCGAATTTCCCTTCCTTGGCCGATGCCAGCACCCCTGCCCGTGGCCCGCCCGGACCGCATCCACTTCACCCAAGATCGATCTGGTCCCACCAGCACGAGCGGTAGTGCCCGTTTGGGCCAGCAGCCAATACGACGTTACCCAACCGACATGATGGATGGACAAGCCTATGTGTCGACCCGATCAATTCGACAAGGTTGCTGTGTTCTTCGACATGTCCAACCTCTACTTCGCCGCACGAGACTTAGGCATCAAGATCGACTACACACGGCTGCTCGATTTCATCGTCGGGGGACGGCGCCTCCACCGCGCCTACGCCTACATGGCTGTGGCGCCGGACGACAACACGGCCGTCCCATTTCTCACCTGGCTGCGGCGCAACGGCTTTCGCGTCATCACCAAGACGCTCCGGCGCTACAGTGACGGCACCAGCAAGGGCGACCTGGACATGGAACTGGCGGTCGATCTTCTCTCCCAGGCGCCCTACATCGATGTGGCCGTCATCGTGAGCGGCGACGGCGACTTCACCTACCTGGTCGACCGGGCCCAGCGTCTGGGACTGCGGGTCGAGATCGCGTCCACGCCGCGCTATACTGCGACGGACTTGATGGAGATCGCCGACCGCTACATCGACCTGGAGGCCAACCTGCACGTCTTCGCGCTGGAGCGCGCGACACAGGCTCCGAGTCTCCCGGCCATGCCGTCCGAGGGGGTATCCCGGGCGGCACACGATCCGTCGCAGGAGGACCGCAACGGCCGGCCGGATGAACTCTGAGCCACAGGCCGCAGACCGGGTCGGATGTGGGGACAGGATCAGTCAAGGGAGAGGAAGGACAATGACGCTGGTCGAGGCGATGCACGAGCGGCGCGAGCACCTGCTCGCGACCGTGGGCGAGGTGGTCCGCCGTGAGTCCCCAAGCACCGACAAGGCGGCGGTCGACGCGCTGGCCGCCTACCTCCAGGAGCAGTGCCGGGCGCTCGGTGCGGAGGTGGAGGTACACCCCCAGCGCGAGTACGGCGACTTGACCGTAGCCCGCTGGGGCGGCACGGGCAGCGCCGACGAAAAGCCCCTGCTGGTCATGACCCACATCGACACGGTCTGGCCGCTTGGGACCATCGACCGCAAGCCCTTCAGCGTGGAGGGCGACATCGCGCGCGGCCCCGGCATCTTCGACATGAAGGCCAGCGTCGCCATGATGCTGGAGGCTATTCGCCTCATCCGCGAGCGCGATCTGCCGCACCGTCCGATCCAGTGGCTCATCAACACCGAGGAGGAGGTCGGCAGCCCCGTCTCCCGCCCGCTGATCGAGGAACTGGCCCGGGATAGCGCCTACGTCCTCTGTCTTGAGCCGCCGATCCCGCCGGAAGGGAAGCTCAAGACCTTCCGCAAGGGCGTCGGGATGTTCACCATGCGCATCACCGGCCGAGCCGCCCACGCCGGCGCCGACCCGGAGAAGGGCGCGAGCGCCATCCAGGAACTCGCCAACCAGATCCTCTACCTGCACAGCCTGAGCGATCTGGACCTGGGGACCACCGTCAACGTCGGGGTGGTCCACGGCGGCACGCGGCCGAACGTCATCGCGGCCGAGGCGGTTGCCGAGATCGACCTCCGCGTGTCGAGCCAGGCCGAGGCCGAGCGCGTCGTGGCCGCCATCCTCGAGACCCGCCCGCGTCATCCCGGGACGAGCGTCACGGTCGAAGGCGGCCTAAACCGGCCTCCGATGGAGCGGACCCCCACAATCGTCGCCGCATTCGAGCGCGCGCGAGAGATCGGCGCTTCCCTCGGGCTCGACCTGCAAGAGGGGGGCACCGGCGGAGCCAGCGACGGCAACTTCACCGCAGCGCTGGGCGTGCCGACCATCGACGGGCTCGGTTGCCCGGGCGACGGCGGCCACGCCGAGCACGAACACATCAGCGTTACCGGGCTCGTCGAGCGGGCGGCCCTGCTCACCGGCCTTCTGACGGAGCTGTGACCGGCCTGATTGTTCAGTAGCGAGAGGAGAAAATGATGCCAGGTCACGACCTCGACCCGTCTGCATTGATCCCTAAGGTTCTGTCGCGGTACTCACCGGTCGTGGTGGACCACGCCGAGGGGATCTACGTGTGGGATATTCACGGCGAGCGGTGGACCGACTTCACGTCCGGCATCGCCGTCACGAATACCGGTCACTGCCATCCGCGCGTGGTGGCCGCGATCCGGGAGCAGGCCGGAAAGATCATCCACGCCCAGGCGAACATCCTGGCCCACGAGCCGATGATGCGCCTGGCTCAGCTCATCACCGAGACCATGCCGCCGTCGCTGAACCAGGTGTTTTTCAGCAACTCGGGCGCAGAGGCCATCGAGGGCGCCATCAAGCTGGCGAAGATCGCCACCCGCCGCCCGGCGATCATCTCCTTCCGTGGCGCGTTCCACGGCCGCACGCACCTCGCCATGGCCCTGACGTCTTCGCGGGCCAAGGTGCGCGCGCACTACGAACCGCTCGTCCCGTCCATCTACCGCGCGCCGTATCCCAACCCGTTCCGCAATCCCTACAACCTCCCGCCCGACAAGGCCGAGGACGCCTACTTCGCCGATCTGGAGGCGCTGTTCGAGACCGAGGTCCTGCCGGATGACGTCGCCGCCATCATCATCGAGCCGATGCTCGGTGAGGGCGGCTACGTGGTCGCACCGAAGGGCTTCATGCAGCGGCTGCGCCGACTGTGCGACGAGCACGGCATCCTGCTCATCGCCGACGAGATCCAGACCGGCGTCGGCCGCTCCGGCACGATGTGGGCCTTCGAGCAGTTCGGCATCGTCCCCGACATCGTGACGGTGGCGAAGGGAATTGCCTCCGGCCTTCCGCTCAGCGCCGTGGTTGCCTCCCGCGATCTGATGGACCGCTGGGCTCCGGGCGCGCACGGCGGCACCTACGGCGGCAACGCGGTTGCCTGCGCCGCCGGTGTGGCCACCTTCGAGGTCATGCGGGACGAGGATCTGCCGGGCAACGCCGCCCGTATCGGCCAGTTCCTGATGAGCCAGCTCCGCGAGATGCAGAGCGAGTTCCCGGTCATCGGGGATGTGCGCGGTATGGGACTGATGATCGGCGTCGAGTTCGTCAAGCCCGACGGGGCGCCGAACGGTGCCGCCGCCCAGGAGGTCATTCGCCGCGCCCAGGAGCGCCGCACCCTCCTCATCAGCGCCGGGACGAGCGACCAGGTCATCCGCGTCATCCCGCCGCTGGTCATCAACCAGCAGCAGGCGGAGGAGTTCCTGGACGTCTTCGCCGACGCGGTCAAGGGCGTCAGCTAGCGCGTGCGGGAATCCGGACGTCAGCCGCCGACTCCTCCCTAGCGCGAAGAGTCGGCGGCAACCGGTCCGGCCGCAAAGACGAAATACCTTGCACGGGCAATCGCGCGTCCCGCAGGGATGGACACAGAACCCCGCCCGTGGCGTTATCCGCCACGGGCGGGGTTTCATACGCGGGAACGTGGGAGACAACGACGCCTTCGCGCAGAATAGGGCTTCCCGGTAGCGGGAAGGCTACGCCGTCTCACCGCGGCGGTCTTCGACCATCCGCCGCACGCGCTGGTACACGCCGGTCACCGCCCGGCGCACGCGCTCCCGCTGCTGCTGGTTCAGCACGCCGAAGTACACCACCGCACTCAGCGCACCGGCCCAGAAGAGGATCAACGCGGACTCGGTCGTCGCCGACACGACACTCGCGCCGGCCCGCTGGACCGCCGCTCCACTGCGCTGCCGCATGCTCGGCTTTCGCCCCCGCTGCGACGGGCGGCGGCGCGACTCGATCACGCCACCCAGTCGGTCGCCCAGTTGCTGTGCTGCCGCGGTGGCCGACCCGGCCACCAGCCCGGCGAGCGCCGCGGCCCGCGTCCCGACCTGCGGCAGGTACTCCTCTGCCGACTCACTCAACTCGGCGGCCCGCTCCCGTGCGGCGGCCAGGATCTCCTCCGCCTCCGCGACAGCTTCCTGGGCCAGGGTGCGCGCGGCCGGTTGCACGTCGGTGCGGAGGCGTACTGTCCCCTCCTCGCGGAGCCGCTCGGCCGCCCGCAACGCCCGCTGCGTGGCCTCTCGGGTGAGCGGCGGGAGGTCCGTCCGTGCCGCAGCCACCAGCGGTTCCACCCGCCGCGCCAGCTCACGGCGCATCGCCTCCCGATCGGAGGACCCCACCGTCGCTTTCGCCTGCTCAAGCGCAGTCCGCGCCGTCTCCGCTACCGAGCGGACACGCGGATCTTCCATGAGCGCGGCCATAGACGGGATCGTAGCTACTGGTTTCGGCTCGGGACGCCGACGCCGGAGCATGGCGGCAACCAGGCTCCCCACCCCTGCCGCTGCCGCAGCCGACACCGCGACGACCGCACCAATTGCCAGTGGATCAGGTTCGCGTTGCTTCATTGGTGTACCTCCACTCCCTTCGGTCTCCCGCCGCGATGGGAAGTCGTCCCGTGCCAGCCGTGTGGCCGACGTGGTACGCCAATCCCAGTGCCCCGAATGGGCAGCCGCGGCGGTGACGACCGCCGCTGCGACCGCAAGAAGCGTGCGCGGCCCGCGAATTAGCACCAACGTCGATTGCCAGCGACCGGGCGGAACCCTATACTTCGCTCGCATTATGAGCGTATACACTGAGCAGTTTGATGTCATCGTCATTGGAGCCGGCCACGCGGGCTGTGAAGCCGCGCTCGCCTCGGCGCGTGCGGGTTGCACGACCCTGGTCCTGACACCGAACCTCGACCGGATCGGCTTCATGCCGTGCAACCCGTCAATCGGCGGCCCCGCGAAGGGCCATCTTGTGCGTGAGGTCGATGCCCTCGGGGGCGAGATGGGACGCGCCATCGACCGCACCGCCATCCAGATCCGCATGCTCAACACGAGCAAGGGCCCGGCCGTCCAGGCTCCTCGGGCACAAGCCGACAAGATGCTCTACCCGATGGCGATGAAGGAGGCGCTGGAGCGCCAGCCGCGACTCACCCTGCGGCAGGAGGCCGTCACCGATATCGAACTGGTCACGGCCGGGGGGCGCCACCGGGTCCAGGCCGTTCGCACGGACGCCGGGAACCGCTACCTCGCGGGCGCGGTCGTCGTGACCGCCGGCACCTTCCTCCGCGGCCGCATGATCGCGGGAGAATGGCGCGCGGCGGGCGGCCGGGCCGGTGATCCAGCGGCCACCGCCCTCTCCGCCTCACTGAGCGATCTCGGCATCCGCCTTCGCCGGCTCAAGACCGGCACGCCACCCCGCATCGACGCGCGCAGCATCGACTTCAGCAAGGCGGAGGTACAGACCGGGAGCGATCGGCCGCTCTGGTTCAGCTTCGACGGTGCCCAGGGACGGATCGAGCGGCTGGAGTTGCCGCCCCTGCCGATCTACCCCGGCATCACCGACGGCTGGCGGGTACAGATGCCCTGCTACTTGATCCACACCAACCCCGCCACCCACGACATCATCGCGGCCAACATCGACCGCGCACCGATGTTCAACGGCACCATCCAGGCGGTCGGCACGCGCTACTGCCCCTCGATCGAGGACAAGATCGTGCGCTTCCGCGACAAGCCGTCGCACGGCCTCTTCCTGGAGCCGGAGGGCTGGCGGACGACCGAGGTCTACGTCCAGGGTGCCAACACCAGTCTGCCCCAGGACGTCCAGCTCGCGTTCCTGCGGACGATCCCGGCCCTGGCGGAGGCGACCATCACCCGCTACGGCTACGCCGTCGAGTACGACGCGATCGACTCGTCCGAACTGACCCGCACCCTGGCCGCGCGGCGCGTCGACGGACTCTTCTTCGCCGGGCAGGTCTGCGGCACCTCCGGTTACGAGGAGGCAGCGGGTCAGGGAATCGTGGCCGGCTTGAACGCCGCCTGCTTCACCCAGGGCGCGGAACCGCTCGTGCTCCGGCGCGACCAGAGCTACATCGGCGTGATGATCGACGACCTGACCACCCAGGAGTTCGTCGAGCCGTATCGTATGCTCACCTCGCGTGCCGAGCACCGACTGCTCCTGCGCTGTGACAACGCCGAGGCTCGCCTGTCGGACATCGCCTATCGCTTCGGCCTGATCTCGCGGGAGCGCTGGGAGGCCGTGCAGGCGGAAAGCCGCATCATCACGGAGACTCTGGCGCGGCTCGCCGCCCACCACCTCTCGATGAATCCGCGCACGGCGGAGGCTCTGGAGCGAGCCGGATTGCCGCCGCTGGCGCGGAACCAGACCGCGCTCGACTACTTGCGGCGGCCGGAGGTGCGCTACGAGGCACTGGCGAGCGTCCTGGAGGCGCTCGGCGCCGACAGCCTGTCCGTGCCGTCCCGGCTGGCCGAGCGGATCGAGGTTGAGGCGCGGTACGAGGCGTATATCGAAAAGGAACTCGCGCGCGTCGAGCGGATACGCCACCTGGAGGAACGACCAATCCCCGACGGGATCGATTACACGGCGCTGGCGGGACTGCGTAACGAGGCGCGGGAGAAGCTGGCGCGCTTCCGCCCGGCAACGCTGGGTCAGGCCAGTCGCATCGCCGGCGTGACGCCCGGCGACGTGGCGGTGCTGATGGTGCACCTCGAACGGGGCGCGGCGAGCATCGAGGAGCGACCCGCGGTCGTCCCGCGGCAGCGCTAGCGAGAGCACAGGGACACCTGCATGCGCATTCTGATCATCTCAGACGTCCACGCTAACCTCGTCGCGCTCGAGGCGGTACTCAGCGACGCCGGGCGAGTGGACGACATCTGGTCCCTGGGCGACATCGTCGGCTATGGTCCGCGGCCGCGCGAGTGCGTGGAGCTGGTACGGGTGCTCGCGCCCAACATCAGCGTCATCGGCAACCACGACTGGGCGTGCATCGGGCGCCTGTCCCTGGACGAGTTCAATCCCGTCGCGCGCTTCGCCAGCTACTGGACCACCATGCAACTCCAGGCCGAACACCTCCAGTACCTGGAGTCGCTCCCCAACCGCATGATCGACGGCGACTGGACGGTCGTGCACGGCAGCCCGCGGCATCCCATCTGGGAGTACATCTACAACGCCCGCATCGCCGCATTGAACTTCCCCGCATTCGATACGCCGCTCTGCTTCGTCGGGCACACGCATGTGCCGCTCTATATCCGGGAAGACGAGGCCCTGTCCAACGTCGCCCCGCACCACCCCAACGACGGCGAGGTCCTCGATGTCTCCAGCGGCCGCTACATCATCAACCCCGGCGCCGTCGGGCAGCCGCGCGACGGCGACCCCCGCGCGTCGTACGCCATCTTCGAACCCAACGCCCAGCGCGTGACCTTCCACCGCGTCGAATACCGGATCGCCGACACGCAGGCGCAGATGCGCGAGGCCGGCTTGCCTGAGTCGCTTGTCACACGCCTCGCAGCGGGGGTATAAGCCATGCGTCTAGGTATCGCCTTGCCGCCGTCGTCCGCGTTGCGCGGCGCCGTGTCGTGGGGCATACTACCGGTTCACGGCGGCTCAAACACTGCCGGCGCGGTGTTGACTGGTATTGTGGAGGGTACTCACCCTGGATCGCACCGTGGTCGTCCCTGTTGATGGGGGACCCGCTGACTTTCCCAGCATCGATCTGGCCTCGGCTCTCTCAAACCGAACCGGCCGCATCCATTTGATCCTGGTGTACGTCGTGGAAGTGCCTCAACGTTTTCCGCTCGACGCCGACCTCCCGGAACTGATCGCGATCGGCGAGGAGGTTCTGCAGCGGGCGGAGGACCACGCGCGGGAACGCGGGGGCCACCCGTGGGCAAGCGTGACCACGACCTTGCTCCAGGCCCGGCTGGCAGCGGCGGCGATCGTGGACGAGGCCATCGAGCGGGGCGCCGACACGATCATTCTCGGAACGACCAACCAGCGCCGCTACGGCGAATTGACACAGGGGGACGTGGCACCCTACGTTCTCGACAATGCCCCGTGCGATGTCATCCTGCTGCGCATAGCCGGGGAGATTGGGGAGGCACGATGAGAATCCTCATCGTCGGCTGTGGGCGCGTCGGCTGGCGCCTGGCGTCCGACTTCACGGCTCAGGGACACGACGTCGTGGTGGTCGACATCAAGCCGCATGCGTTTCGGCAGCTACCCGAGGAGTTCCCCGGGCGCGTGATCGTCGGCACCGGCATCGATGAGGACGTTTTGCGCTCGGCCGGAATCGAGCACGCGGACGTGTTCGTCGCCGTCACCAACGACGACAACACCAACATCATGGCCGCCCAAATCGCCCAGAAGATCTACCATGTCCCCCGCGTGGTGTTGCGGGTCTACGACCCCGTGCGGGCGGAGATCTTCCGTGAACTCGGGCTCACAGTAGTCTGCCCGACGACGACCGTCGCCGGTCTGATCGAGGAGCAGGTCCTGGCGGGCGCGGCGTCGCCACAGGGCTAGCGCGGGGAGCGCAGGCAGGCACAGGAGCGACACCATGTACATCATCGTCGTCGGGGGCGGGAAGGTCGGCTACTACCTCACAAAGACCCTGGTCCACGAGGGGTACGAGGTCTTCCTGATCGAGAAGAACCCGATCAAGTGCCAGATCTACGCCGAGCGCTTCGGTGCCGTCGTCATGCAGGGGGACGGCGCCGAGGCCGCGATCCTGGAAGCCGCTGGGGCGGGTCGCGCCGATGTCGTCATCGCCGTCACCGGTGACGACGAGGACAACCTCGTCATCTGCCAGATGGCCAAGGAGCGCTTCGGCGTCGCGCGGGTCATCGCCCGGGTCAACAACCCCAAGAACGAGGAGCTGTTCCGCAAGCTGGGCATCGACGTGACCGTGAGCCAGACCAACGTCATCCTCAGCATCATCGAGCAGCAGATCCCGGAGCGCCCGTTTGTCCATCTCCTCGCGCTGCGCCACGCCGACCTCGCCATCGTCGAAGCCAAAGTGTCCGACGACTCACCGGTGGTCAATCAGCCGATCGAGCGCATCCAGTTCCCGCCGGAGGTCAACGTCACGGCAGTCCTCCGCGCTGGGGACCTGATCATCCCCACCGGACAGACCGTGATCCGCGCCGGCGACGAGATCATCGCCGTCACGAAACGCGAGCGCGAAGAGGAACTCCGGCACCTCTTGGTGGACTGAGATACTGGCCGAACAGTCGGTCTGCGCCCGGGGTAAACCCCGGGCTGAATTTGTCGGTAAGCCCACTTGGCCACACGGGGGCGGAGCCGATTCGGCAGCCCAGGAGACGCGCTGCCCCAGCCCCTTCAGTGGGCTTTTCCTACTCAGCCCGGCGGCTTTAGCCCCGGGCACGTGCCACCGCACGGGATCCGCACCGGGCAAGCGCCGCCACGTGAGCCCCTCTGAGGCACCCCACCAGCCACGGGTCCGGGGGCTACGGCTGCTCCGGCACCGCCGGGCCCGCATCGGGCGATGCCAGCGCCGCCCAGGCTATGCCGGGGTCGAGGAGGTGATCGATCTCGCCCGGACGACCATAGCGGGTGAACTGCGTGACGCCGAGCCAGTCCGGGAACTGCCGCACCAGCGGGCGCGGCCCGTCCACCTGGAGGCGGCCCGAGCGCATCGCCGCCCGCGGTTCAAGCTCCCCGAGGATGATGGCGGCTAGCGTCGGTGCGTCCGCGGTCACCCACAAGTCGACCGAGAACCCTTCATCGCGGAAGCACAACTCGACCCCCGTCCGCCGCAGGATCAGCCACCAGGCGTGCAGAGGGTCATCACGCAGGTCCACCCGGACCACAACCGTCTCCGCGGGGAGCCGCTCGACCCGGATATACCGGTGCAGGAACCACAGCACCGACGGGGGATCCAGATCCTCGGCACGCAGCCGCCCCAGCGCCCAGCGATAGCCCCAGCCTCCGAGGAGTTCGACAACCGTCCCGAGTTCACGCCCGGCCGGGGTCAGGTGGTACTCGAAGCCGTGCCCATCCCGCGCCGGCCGGCGCTCGATGATCCCCTCCCGCTCCAGCGACCGCAGCCGCGTCGCCAGCAGGCTCTGTGAGATGCGCGGGATACCCCGCTGGATCTCGGCGAACCGGTGGCTGCCGCAGAGCATCTCGCGCAGGATGAGCGGCGTCCAGCGCTCGGCGAAGATCTCAGCCCCCTTGGCGATCGGGCAGAACTGGCGGTAGCGCGTCATCGCGGGACCCCTCTCCCACCGCTGGCGTCACTCCAGAAATCATACTAGCGACCGCCATAGTCTACTGCTATCACCACAGTAGTCGCAATGATCTTACGCACATAGAAAGAGACGGGGCTATGGCGACGAAACGTGCGACAACTGCGGCTGCGATGCCGGTACCGACCACACCGGCTGCGAGCGCTCCCTGGAATACCCTGCAGGACCAGCTCAGGGGAGAGGTGCTGCTGCCCTCTACTCCCGGCTTCGATGAGGCGCGCGCCCTCTGGAACGCCATGATTGACAAGAGACCGGCCGCCATCGTGCGCTGCACCGGCGTGGCCGACGTGCTCGCCGCGCTGCGCTTCGCCCGCGAGCGGGATATCCCGCTGGCCGTGCGTGCCGGCGGGCACAACGTCGCCGGTACGGCCCTGCGGGACGACGGCCTGGTGCTGGATCTCTCACGCATGAAGGGAATCCGTGTCGATCCCGCGGCGCGAACGGTTCGCCAGCAACCCGGCATCCTCAACGGGGATCTCGACCACGAGACTCAGGCATTCGGCCTCGCCGTCACCAGCGGGATCGCGTCGACTACCGGCGTTTCGGGCCTCACCCTCGGCGGCGGCATCGGCTGGCTCATGCGCGCCTTTGGGCTCACATGCGACAACCTCCGCACTGCCGATGTCGTCACCGCCGACGGTGCCTTCATCACGGCCAGCGAGGAGGAACATCCTGATCTCTTCTGGGCGCTCCGGGGTGGCGGCGGGAACTTCGGGGTCGTGACCTCGTTCACGTTCGCTCTCCAACCGCTCGGCCCGACCGTCCTCGCGGGAGCGATCGTCTTCCCCGCCAGCGCGGCGGGCGAGGTGCTGCGTTTCTACCGCGACTACATCGAGGAAGCACCAGATGCCCTCGGGACGATCGTGCTGCTCCGACACGCGCCGGAGTCCCCGTGGATTCCGTCCGAGCACTGGCGCAAGCCGGTGGTCGCCATCCTCGCATGCTACGCAGGTAACATCGCCGAGGGAACAGAGGTACTCAAGCCGCTCAAGGCGTTCGGGTCGCCGATCGCCGATATCATCCAGCCAAAGCCCTACACGCTCCACCAGCGGATGTTCGACGCCTCGGCACCGCCGGGTTTGCGCTACTACTGGAAGTCGCACTACCTCAGCGGGTTGAGCGACGACGCGATCGACACCCTGCTCGCACGCGCGTGGCGCACCTCATCGCTCCGCTCCTACACCGTCGTTGCCAGGATGGGTGGGGCGGTCAGCCGGGTGGCCGAGTCGGCGACGGCCTTTGCCCACCGCGACGCCCAGCACGTGTTGAACATCAACGGTGTCTGGACCGACCCGGCGGAAGACGCGGAGCACATCGATTGGACGCGGGACATGTTCACGGTGATGGAGCCGTTCTCCACCGGCGGGGTCTATGTGAACTTCCTGGGGAATGAGGGTGAGGAACGCGTGCGCGCCGCCTACGGCACGAACTACGACCGGTTGGTTGAGGTCAAGCGGCGCTATGACCCCGACAACGTGTTCAACATGAACCAGAACATCGTGCCGGGCTAGCGCCGGGTGAGCCATCGCAGGGGGACCGACCGGGCGGCCCGCGTCGGCTTGAAGCGCGGCGCGGGCCGCCACGTCACCTAGGGATAGATCCCGCGGACGCGGGTGAACTCGGCCACGCGCTGGATCGCCCGGACCAGGGCGGCAGTGCGCAGCGGTACGTGGTACTGCTCGGCCGCCTCGTGGATCGCCATGAACGACTCGATCATGATGCGCTGCAGGCGGCTGTTCACCTCGTCCTCGGTCCAGCTAAACGACTGCAGAGCCTGGACCCACTCGAAGTAGGACACGGTCACCCCGCCCGCATTCGCATAAATATCGGGGAGCACGATGATGCCGCGGTCGTAGAGAATCCGGTCGGCGTCGGGGGTCGTCGGACCGTTCGCCGCCTCGGCGATCAGGCGAGCCTTGATGCGCGGCGCGTTCTCCTCGGTGATCTGCTCCTCGAGTGCGGCCGGAACGAGGATGTCGCAATCCAGTTCCAGCAGCTCCTCGTTCGTGACGTTCTCGGCCTCGGGGAAGTCGACGATGGTCTGCATCTGGCGCTTGTAGGCCAGCACCGAGGGGATATCTAGGCCATTGGGGTTGTAGATCCCGCCGTGCGAGTCGCTCACGCCGATGACCCGACACCCGATGCTGTGCAGGATCTGGGCAACCGTGGAGCCGACGTTGCCGAACCCCTGGACGACCACCCGCTGTGAGGGCAGGTCGATATCGTAGGTTCGACAGGCCTGCTCGATGGCGAACACGCAGCCGCGGCCGGTCGCCTCCAACCGTCCAGCCGAACCGCCGAGCAATAGCGGCTTACCGGTCACCACCGCCGGGACCGCGACGCCGCCATGGTGCATGCTGTAGGTATCAAGGATCCAGGCCATGACCTGGGGATTGGTATTGACGTCCGGAGCTGGGATATCGCTGTGCGGCCCGAGCAGCATCGAGATCTCGGTCGTATAGCGCCGGGTCAGATTCTGGAGCTCGTTCTGGGACAGCACCTTCGGGTTGACCCGGACGCCGCCCTTGGCACCCCCGTAAGGGAGCCCGACCACGGCGCACTTCCAGGTCATCCACATCGCGAGGGCCTTGACCTCGTCGAGCGTGACGTCCGGATGATACCGGATTCCGCCTTTGGACGGTCCCGGTGCGATGCTGTGCTGAACGCGATAGCCGGTGAAGACCTGGACGGTGCCGTCGTCCATTTCCACCGGGAAGTTGACCGCAAGCTCCCGTTTGCAAACGCTGAGGATGCGCCGCATGTCGTCATCCAGCCCGATGACATCCGCGGCCGTGTTGAACTGCTCAACCGCGATGTCATACAGGCTGGGAGCGGGCTGGTCGTGTGCGGGACTGTCGACTAGCACCTTCGTCCCTCCGTCCATCTGTCACGGCCTGGCACCGCACGCGACCTGCCGCCGGACCCACCGTCAGACCGGATCATCATCATCCCGAGCGGAGGTGAAGGACCGGACCCCGCTTCCGATGCTCCTTCGCTACGCCCGAGATGACGATGGCTCGATCCGTCCTACGTCCCCGCCCTTTGATGCTGGCGGGCCGGCGATACGCCTCCCGCCACCGCGACCGGTCTGCGCGGTCCCTCCAGTTGCGTCGAGGCGGGCATCTGCCCGCACCGTCTCCGATTATCCGATTAGTAGAAAGAGGCCGGGAGTACCCGGCCTCTGTGAACCTCACCCCTCATCCTCGAGAGCCTGCTCAAGAAGCTGCCTGGCTACCGCCGGATTGGCGGTGCCGCGCATGTGGCGCATGACCTGGCCGAGCAGGAACCCAATAGCCGCTTTCTTCCCCTTGCGGTAATCCGCCACCGCGGCCGGGTTCTCGGCCAGCACGGTCTTCACCACCTCGGCCAACTGAGCGGCATCGCTCACCTGGGCCAGCCCACGCTCCTCCACGATCGCGTCCGGGTCTCGTCCGGTCTCGTGGACGGCCGCGAGCACCTCTTTGGCCGACCGCATGGTGATGGTGCCATCAGTGACCAGCGTAATCAGCCGGCGCAACTGCTGCGGCGAGACGTTGATCTCGTCGATAGCCAGGTCCTGGTCGCGCATCAACGCGAAGATCTCGCCCGTGATCCAGTTGGCCGCGTCCCGCGCCAGAGCCTGGTTCCCGTCGACGACGGACTCGAAATAGTCGGCGACGGCGCGCTCCTCGGTCAGCAGCGCCGCGTCGCTCTCGGAGAGCCCGTACTGCGCGGCGAAGCGCGCCCGCCGCGCCGCCGGCAATTCCGGCATCCGCGCGCGGATCCCGGCGACATCTTCCTCGGTCAGGTAGAGCGGTGGCAGGTCGGGCTCGGGAAAGTAGCGGTAGTCCTCGGCGAACTCCTTGGTCCGCTGGGACACCGTGATGCCCTGGTCATCGAGCCAGCCCCGCGTCTCCTGGACCAGCGTCTCGCCGTTCCGGAGGGCCGCACGCTGCCGCTCGATCTCGTAGTGCAGCGCCCGCTCGACCGCCCGGAAGCTGTTCATGTTCTTGATCTCGACCTTGGGGCCGACGACGGTGCCATCGGTGCTGCGCTGCGAGATGTTGGCATCGCAGCGGAAGGCGCCCTCCTCCATGTTCCCGGTCGACACCCCAAGGTAGCGGAGAACCTGGCGCAGCGCGACCAGGAAGCTGCGGGCCTCCTCCGGCGAGCGGAGGTCCGGCTCGGTGACGATCTCGATCAGCGGCACCCCGGAGCGGTTGGCGTCGACCAGGCTGTAGCTCCGCCCGTTGCTCGCCCGGTGCACCAGTCGTGCCGTGTCCTCTTCGAGGTGTACACGGCGAATCCCGACCCGCCCTGTGCCGTTGGCCGTCGGGAACTCAAAGACGCCGTTGACGCACAACGGCAGGTCGTACTGCGAGATCTGGTACCCCTTCATCAGATCGGGGTACATGTAGTTTTTCCGGTCGAACTTGCTGTAGGAAGGAATCGAGCAGCCGAGCGACAGGCCGGCCATGATGGTGTAGGCCACCGCTTCGCGGTTGATGACCGGGAGTGCGCCCGGGAGCCCGAGACACACCGGACAAACATGTGTATTCGGCTCGGCCGTCTGGTACGCCGCCGAGCACCCACAGAACATCTTGGACCGGGTCAGAAGCTGCGCGTGAACCTCTAACCCGATGATGGTCTCAAATTCCACCTGGATCACCCCGCCCTGTTTGCGGTCCTGGGGACCACACCGGCGCGATTATAACACGGCCAATTCCACGGCAACGCGGCCCCCGATGTCAAACGCCACGCTCCCGTCTGGCGCCGCATTGGAGCGCAGACACGCGCGTCTGAGCACATCGGAGAGGCGCCCGCGTCGCCTCCGCGCGACGCTCGCGGGGGGCAGACGCCAGCACGCTGCCAGCGCCCGTTGCTCGGGTGGATCGACGGGCTCAGGGGCTGAGTGCGAGGAACGGGCTCGGGTCGACTGGCGTGCCGTTGACGCGGATTTCGTAGTGGACGTGAGCGCCGGTGGACCGGCCGGTGTTGCCGGATAGCGCGACAACCTGTCCCCGCTCGACGCGCTCTCCTGGGCTGACCAGAACAGAGGAGTTGTGCCCGTAGTAGGTGCTGATGCCGTTGCCGTGGTCGATGACCACCAGACTGCCATAGGCACCGGACCAGCCGGCGATCCGCACGACTCCGGCGCCGGTTGCGAGAACTGGCGTCCCCTGCGGCACTGCGAAGTCGATGCCCGTGTGCATCTCGGACGCAGCCTCGCCGTCGGCACTCCCAAAGGGATTCCCACGGACGCCGAAGCCCGAGGTGATCGGGCCGGACACCGGCTGGCCGCGCGGCACATCGGGAGAGAAGGCAACCACGGACGGGGCGATCCCCGCGCTCAAGACGCCGCTCTGCTCCACCGCCGCGAGCCGCGCTCGCGCCCGCGTGTCGATCTCGTCGAGGACGGCGTGCAACGCCTGAACCCGCTGCTGGGCGTACTCGATGCGGGCGCGGGCCGCGTCACCCGGATCACTCGGCAGATTGGCCGGCACCGCGGGCCCCCCCGATGCGTCATCTCCAGCGGGAAGGCCCACGAGTTGACGCATCCGCGCGGCGAGATTCTCGACAGTGTCGATCTGCTCCTCCAGCGCCGCGATCCGGCTCTCCAGGTCCTGCACCTCCTGGACGCGCGCCTGCTCGGCCGCCTGCAGGGCAGCCTGAGTCTCCGACAGCTCCGCCGACTGCTCTCGCGACAGGTGGAACAGCATGCTGCTGTCTCGCTCGGCCTGCTCCAGGTCGGCGATCAACGCGGAGAGCTGAGCCTTCAGCGCCGCGGCTTCGGCCGCCGCGGCCGCAGCGCCAGCGTCGCGCACCGGCGTCACCGGCGACGGCTCGCTCACCCGGGCGGCCACGTCGGGCGTGTAGGCCGTGTCTCGGCTCGTGGCATAGACCAGGAGGCCCGTCGTGCCGACCATGCCCAGCAGGAGGACGGCCAGCAACCAGGAGGGCACCACCGTGGGCGCACGCAACCACTGGAGCGCTGCGGCTACAAGACCGGCAGACGGCGTTCTTTGCGCACGCGACAGTCGCCCCGCTTCCGCCGGTGAGGGCGGCGACAGCGGCCGGAATACGGTTGTGGCACGCGGCACGTACGCCGGATCATTCACGACCATGACTTGACAATACGAAGCGCGCAACTTGTGAACAATGGTACACAGGTACCGGCTGGCGCACGGCTGAAAGGCTTTCGCGCCGAGACGCGCGTCCCGCTCTGACCCGGACTCCTGGGCTAACCGGCGGGCCGCACGCGTTCGTGGCTCGTATTGCAACGCCGAGATTGTGAAAGGTTGCGCGTTCCTATGGTAAGATCTGGCTGCCGCTGGCCCGGACAATGCGGTCGCAGAGTATACGCGGCCGCACCGGTCCCGACCGGTGACCGGTACGGCGGCACCGCGCGACCGGACCCAGTCCGAGGCCGCGGCTTCGGGGGACTGGGCAGCGAGGAGGCGAGACCAACGCCGTGGTCGTGAAGTCTGAAGCGAAGCTAGTCACCCTGAAGATCAACGATCAGGAAGTCACCGTCCCGGAGGGCACCACGATCCTCCAGGCGTGTCAGACGGCGGGCATTGAGGTGCCCAACCTCTGTTACCAGCCGCTCCTGCGACCCTGGGGTTCCTGCCGTATCTGTACGGTGGAGGTCCTGGGCAGGCGTGGGGGACTCGTCGAGTCGTGCGCGGCACAGGTCCGTGAGGGCATGGAGGTCCGCACCCACTCGCCCGAGGTCCTGAAGTCCCGCCAGTTCATCCTCCAGATGTATTTGATCGACCACGCACTCGACTGCCCCACCTGCGACAAGTCGGGTGAGTGCTACCTCCAGGACAACACTTATCTGCACAACGTCCACCTGAACCCGTATCGCCGCCCGAAGCTGGCCAAGCCGTACACGCACCTGAGCGACGTCATCGACTACAAGTGGGACCGCTGCATCATGTGCGCGCGGTGTACCCGCGTCTGCGACGAGGTCATCGGCGTGACGGCGATCGGCGTCCTCAACCGGGGGCTGGAGGCCGAGATCGGGCCTGCCTACGGCACCGACCTGCGCGAGGGCACCTGCACCTCCTGCGGCATGTGCATCGCCGTCTGCCCGGTCGGCGCGTTGACCGACCGCCGCTTCGGCATGCACCCGTGGGAGCTGGATGCGACGGAGACGATCTGCGGGTTCTGCGACGTCGGCTGTACCCTGAACGTCGAGCACAGCCGGGGGATCGTCCGGCGGGTGACCCACCTGTGGGACCGCGGCGTGAACCACGGCTACACCTGCGAGCGAGGTAAGTGGGGCTACGCACAGGTCCAGCACCCGGACCGGCTCGAGACCGCCTTCATCCGCCAGGGCGATGAATTCGTCGCCGCTGACCTGGACGACGCCCTCGACCGGGTAGCGGATGCCTTCCGCCGCTATCAGGGCGACCAGTTCGCCGCGCTCGCGTCGCCTGAGAACACCAACGAAGAGAACTACCTGCTGCAGCAGTTCACTCGTGCCGTGATGGGCACCAACAACATCGACCGCCTGCGCCACCGGGGACAGAGCGGGGTCAGCCAGGCGCTGCGCGACTCCTTCGGTCGTCCAGCGAGCACCAACTCGATGCAGGAGGCATTCACCGACACCCAGTGCATGCTGGTCGTCGGCCCCAACATCGGAGAGACCGCTCCGGTCGGGAGCTACTGGCTCTACTGGTCGCGGAACTACCGTGAGGCGAAGACCGTCGTCGTCAGCCACGACCACTTCCCGCTCTGCGACCGCGCCGAGGTCTGGATCAAGCCGCCACGGGGTGCCGAGGCCAGGGTGATCGACGCCATGGCGCGCATCATCCTCGACGCCGGGTTGGCACACCCGGCCGAGAGTGCCAGCGCCGGGTTCGAGGCCTGGCGCGCGAGCCTGGCCCAGGTGGATCCGGAGCAGGTCGCCGCGGAGGTCGGCACCGACATCGCCACGCTCCGCCGCGCGGCGATTCTCTACGCCACGGGCGGGGTCGGCGAGGTGGACGGCCGCGATCTGGCGGACTATCCGGCCAGCGCGATTTACCAGACGCTCGGCACCGACCGCGGCGCGGACGCCCACCCGGCCGCGGTGGCCCTCAACAACCTGGCCCTGTTGACCGGCAACGTCGGCCGCGCCGGTGGCGGCGTGATCGCCTTCCGAGGGTCGGCCAACTTCCAGGGCGCGACCGACATGGGATGCGAGGCGGGCTACTTCCCCGGCTACCAGCCGGTCGACGACCCGGAGATCCGCCGGAAGTTCGAGGCGGCCTGGCTCCCGCGATGGAACGACGCGGCCGTGCCGCAGAACGGCTTCAAGCCGCTGCGTGAGCTCCCGGCCACGCCGGGCCTGGATCTCGACGGGATGATCGCCGCGATCGAGGCCGGCCAGATCAAGGCGATGTACATCGCGGCATCGAGCCACGAGTACAGCCCGGGGATCGACGAGCGGTTGCTGGCGGTTCTGCCGAAGCTGGAGTTCCTGGTCGTCGAGGACAGCTTCCCGAGCGATCTGGCGAAGCTCGCGCACGTGGTGTTGCCGGGTGCAATGTTCCTGGAGAAGGACGGCTCCTACACCAACGCGGATCGCACCATCCAGCGGCTACGCTACACCGTCGCCCCACCCGGCGACGCCCAGCCGAGCTGGTGGTTCCTGCAGGAGATCGCCGAACGGCTCGGCTACAACCTGACCTACCGGCACCCGTCCTTCGTGCTCGAGGAGATCGCCCAGCTCACACCGATCTACCGCGGCGTGTCGCTGCCCCGGCTGGAGCGTGGCCCGCTCCAGTGGCCGGTGCAGCCCTTCGGTGCGGAGCAGTCGGTTTTCCTGGAACTTGGGGACGGGCTGGCGCCCGAGGCGGTCCGCTTCGTCGCGGACTAAGCGACAACCGGCAGCGCGCGGCGCGGCCGCGGGCAGGAAGAGGATCGGCATCGCGATGCTCGACGAAGTCAAAGGCTTTTGGGTCACCTTCCGGCGACTGTTCACGCCGAACGTGACCATCCAGTACCCCGAAGAGAAGCGGCAGATGGCACCGCGCTTCCGCGGGCTGCCGTCGCTCCGCGCCGACCCGGAGACGGGCGAGCCGCTCTGCGTCGCCTGCGGCCTGTGTGCCCGGATCTGTCCGACGAGCTGCCTGGAGATGACCGTTGTCCCGTCCGAAGAGGGCGACCGCGAGCTGGCCGAGTTCATTTTGCGCTCCGGCCGGTGCCTCTTCTGCGGGATGTGCGCACAGGTGTGCCCGGTCGACGCGATCACCATGAGCGGCGAGTACGAGCTCGCTACCCTGCAGCGGGACGGTCTGATCTACACCAAGACCGAGCTGGCCGCCATCGGCGCCCAGAACCTCGGCTGGTGGGACGCTGACACACAGGACGCACGGTAACCGTCCGGTTCAGCACACCACGGAACGCTCAATCACCGCCGGCCGGGACGTGGCCGGCGGTTATCGTCTGTCAGGACGCACGGTGCATCCAGCCGCGTCGCCAGCCACGGGTCTGAGAGCGGGTTCCCGGCGGCGGGCCAGCGAGCCGGATCATGACCACCCGTGGAAGACCCCGTCGCCTAAGTCGTTTCGGTATCATCCTGAGCGCGTTGACCCGCCCTGGACCGGGGCATATCATCGCAGGCACGAGGTGCGCCGGGGGCGGCTGTGGCCGCGCACGCATTCCGGCTACCTGCGCGATGGGAGGGCAAGCGATGGCCAAGGAATATCGTTTCTATTGCGCCGGCGAGTGGCGCTCCTCCGACCAGCCACTCGAGGTGATCAACCCGTACAACGGCGAGGTGGTAGGCACCACATCCTTCGCCACCGATCAGGACCTGGAGGATGCCATCACCGCCGCCGAGCGCGCCTTTGAAGAGACCAGACGGCTCCAAAGCTACGAGCGCGCAGCCATCCTGGAGCGGCTCGCCGATGGGCTGGAAGCGCGCCAGGAGGAGTTCGCCCGCCTGTTGGCGCAGGAGGCCGGCAAGCCGATCCGCGACGCGCGCACCGAGGTCGCCCGCGGTGTCTTCACGCTGCGGACGGCCGTCGAGGAGGCCAAGCGCATCGGCGGCGAGCTGATCCCGCTCGACTGGATGGCCAGCTCTCAGGGTCGCTTCGGTGTGACCCGCCGCTTCCCGATCGGCCCGATCGCCGGCATCTCGCCGTTCAACTTCCCGCTGAACCTCGCCCTGCACAAGGTGGCTCCGGCGATCGCCTCCGGGAACACGATCGTCCTCAAGCCGCCCACGCACGACCCGCTGACCATGCTCACCTTCGCCGAGTTGATCGACGAGGCCGGGCTTCCCAAGGGCGCGGTCAGCATCATGCCGATGGACCGCACGGTCGGGGATCGGCTGGTTACCGACCCCCGCTTCAAGATGCTATCCTTCACCGGCTCCCCGGCCGTCGGCTGGGACATGAAGTCCCGGGCCGGCAAGAAGAAGGTCGTGTTGGAGCTAGGTGGCAACGCGGGTGTCGTCGTCGACAAGGACGCGAACCTGCCGCTGGCGATCTCGCGGGTGCGGGTCGGGGCGTTCGCCTACGCCGGGCAGGTCTGCATCGCGGTGCAGCGGGTTTACATCCACCGCTCGCGCTACGACGAATTTGTGGACAAGTTTGTGGCCGCGGTCAAGGAGATCAAGATCGGCGACCCGCTGGACGAGGCGACCGAACTGGGCCCGATGATCGACGAGAAGGCCGCCGCGCGCACTGAGGACTGGGTCAACACCGCCGTCTCCGAAGGCGCGCGCGTCCTGATCGGTGGCAAGGCCGAGGGTCGCTTCTTCCAACCGACGGTGTTGGTCGATGTCCCGCCGACGAGCTTCGTCTGCTCCCGCGAGGCGTTCGCGCCGCTGGTGAACCTCTTCCCGTTCGACGACTTCGAAGAGGCGCTGGCGGCGGTCAACGACTCCGAGTACGGGCTGCAGGCCGGCGTGTTCACCAACCGGCTGGAGCACGCGCTCCGTGCCTGGGAGGTGCTGGAGGTCGGCGGCGTGGTCATCAACGACATCCCGACCTACCGCATCGACCATATGCCGTACGGTGGCGTGAAGGACTCCGGACTGAGCCGCGAGGGTCTGCGCTACGCGATCGAGGATATGACGGAACCGCGGCTGATGGTCATCAATCGGGTACCGGACGAGGAATAGCGGCCTGTCGGGCCCGGTCGAACACA
>Ga0207873_1000355_pt1 | contig 50987 bp, 40 predicted proteins | sample BGWIniCompost_FD_187373 | JGI IMG/M metagenome (GOLD analysis project Ga0207873, IMG submission 187373) | Cellulose adapted compost microbial communities from Newby Island Compost Facility, Milpitas, CA, USA - BGW Initial Compost (SPAdes)... ...
ACCCCGATGAGCAACGCGAGCGCCTGCCCCACCAACCGCGGCACGGCGCTCTGCCAGCGGACGCACAACAGGCAGAGCGAGGCGCCGGCCAGCACCAGCAGCGCGGCCGCGTTCGCCTTGACCGTGATGCCGGCGTAAGCCCCCTTCAGGGGCTCCGCGTCGTACGCCCAACCGGCGAGCGCGAGTCCGCCCGTCAGGATCAACACCCAGCCCACCACGGAGCCGAGCGTGCGGCCCCGGTTTACGATAGCGTTGTCCAGACGTAGGGCGGATTGTGCCATTTCGTGCACCCGCACCGGCCGTCGGTCAGGCAGTGCCGGGTACTGGGGACAGGACGCCCCAGTATACGTGCGCGCGGGTCGCCGGTGCAATGAAGTCGCGGGACTCGCGGACCCGTTGCCCCACGCCCACTCCGCCCTACATTCCCCGCGCCGCGGTGCGGCAGTCGCTGCTCGGCTGCCCGCGGCCGCGCCGCTCACGTCGCCAGCGCCGACACGCCGCGGCGCGCTCGAACCCTCGACGCGGAGGCCCCGGCCGATGATCCTCCTGCCCGCTCACTCAGGGATACGTTATCTCATCCTGCTGGCTGGACTGATCGTGGCGGTGTACGCGGCGGTGGGGCTGTTCGGCCGCAGACCGTACGACCGCGGCGGCCGGATCACGATGCAGGTGTTCGTCGGGCTGCTCGACGTGCAGCTCTTGCTCGGCCTGCTGCTGGTTTTCAGCCGCCCGTTCTACCCGGCACTCACCGGCCACATCGTGATGATGGTCCTCGCCGTCGGCACGGCGCACGCGGCCAGCTCGGCCAACCGGCGCCGGCCGCCCGAGCGCAGGAGCTGGGCGCTCCAGCTCGGCGCGGCCTTGCTCGCCCTGTTCTTCATTGTCGGTGGGATTCTGGCGATCCAGCGGCCAATCCTCTGAGCGGGCTCGCTCAGGCGCCCGGCGCGTAGTACGGGTTCGTCCCGCTCGCGTGGTCCGTCACGTCCTCGATGCCCGCGATCTCCGGCACCGCCTCGCGGATCATCCGCTCCACGCCGTGCCGCAGCGTCACGCGCGCCATGCCGCAGCCCTGGCAGCCACCGCTCATCTCGATGTAGACGACGTTGTCCTTCACGTCCACGAGCGTGATGTAGCCGCCGTGCGCGGCGATCATCGGGTTGATCCGCTGCTCGATCACCTGCTGCACCCGCTCCGCCAGCGGACCCGTCGGCACGGACCCGGCCGACGGCCGGCCGTTCGCGGCCTTCACCTCGAACCCGACCTCGCCGTCCCGCTCGACGTAGTCGATCGTCGCGCCCTCGAGCCGCCCGGCGCTGGCGCGGTCCACGACCACGCGGAACCCGCCGCCGTCCAGCACCACGTCGTCGGCCTCGGGCTCGCCCTCGACCAGCGCCAGCTCGTACTCAGGCGCCAGCGGGCTCCCGCGCACCGCCACGCGCAGTGATGGCTGCTGCTCGTATCCCTCCGCCATGAAGGAGAGGACCATTTGCCTGGCCGTCTCCGTGAACGTCAGCATCTCTCGCCTCCTCTGATCGCGCAACCTGCCAGCCCATCGTGTACCCCCGCCGTCAGGCACCGGTCCGGCGAGGACAGCGGCACGCGGGGCGGGGGGCGCGCCCGGTGGAACCTCGTGGCCACGCGCGCTCCATCACGGAAGGCCCGCAAGGCACCGCGCTCTGCCTGGTTCAGCAATGCAATCTACATCCCCGCCGCCCCCCGCCGCACGCGCGGCGCAATCTTGACCGATCGGTCCATATTGCGTACCTTCTCCCCATGGTCAGGACCAAGGAGTTCGACCCCGACGCCGCGCTCGACGCCGCCCTCGACCTCTTCTGGGAGCGCGGCTACGAGGCGACGTCCATCCAGGACCTCGTCGACCACCTCGGCATCGGGCGCGGCAGCCTCTACGCCACCTTCGGCAGCAAGCACGAGCTCTACCTGAAGGCGCTCGACCGCTACCTGCGCTCCCGCGACCCCGACCCCATCGAGCTGCTCAACCGGCCCGGACCGGCGCTGCCCGCCGTGCGCACGCTCGTGCGCGCGTACGCCGACGAGGCCGCGCGTGACGCGCGCCGCCGAGGCTGCATGATCGTCAACGCGGCAATGGAGCGCGTGCCCGCCGACGCATCGGTCACGCAACGCGTCCAGGCGAGCTGGCGAGCGCTCGAGCGCGCGCTCGCCGCCGCACTCGCCCGCGCTCGCGAGCAGGGCGAGCTCGCCGCAGACAAGGACCCCGCTGCCATCGCGCGCTTCCTCCTCGTCGTACTCCAGGGCCTGCGCGTCGTGGGCAAGGCCAGCCCCGACGCCGCCCGCCTGCGCGACGCGGCCGAGCAGGCGCTCTCCGTCCTCGACTGACGAACCATCGCAAGGCGCACCTCCCGACCCATGACGCACCGCAAATTGGAACGAGCGGTCCAGAACGAGGCGATGAGCGGGCCACCGCCGCACCCGCGGCTCGCGTTCCTGCTGCTCGGCGCGATGCAGTTCACGCTCATCGCCGCGATCACACTGGTCATCGCCGCGTTGCCGGCGGTGCAGGCGGAGTTCGGGGTCGGCCGTGGGGAGCTGGCGCTGGTCACCGCCGGCTACGGGCTCGCGTTCGGCGGTCTGCTGCTGCTCGGCGGCCGGCTGGCGGACTGGCTCGGGCGGCGGCGCGTGTTCGTGTGGGGTGTGCTGCTGTTCGGGGCGGCATCGGCGGTGGCGGCGTTCGCGCCGGCGTTCGGACTGCTCCTTGTCGCGCGCTTCGCGCAGGGTTGCGGCGCCGCGCTGGCGGCGCCGGCGGCGCTGGCGCTCGTCCCCGCGGTCTACCCGGACCCGGCGCTGCGCGCCCGCGCGCTGGCCGTGTGGGGCGGGCTGTCGGGTGGCGGGGCGGCGGGTGGCATGCTGCTCTCCGGCGCCCTGGTCACCTGGTTCTCCTGGCGCTGGGCGTTCGGAATCCCCGCGCTCGCCGCAGTCGTGGTCGCCCTGGCCGCGCCACGCCTGTTGCCGCGCGGCCTGGCGCCGGCGGGCGGCCGTGTGGACCTGGCCGGAGGCCTGCTGGCGGCGTCCGGCCTCACCACGCTCAGCTACGGCCTGTTCGCCACGGAGACGCACGGCTGGCTGACGGCCGCCGTGCTCGTCCCGCTGCTGGCTGCCGCGGTGCTGCTCGCCTGCTTCGTGTGGGCCGAGGCGCGGGTGTCCGCGCCGCTGCTGCCGCTCTCGTTCCTGGCCTCGCGCCGCCGCGCAGCGGCGTTGCTGGTGATCCTGCTCGCGTCCGCCGGTACGGCCAGCAGCGCCTTCTTCCTCGCCCTGTACTTCCAGCAGGTGCGCGGGCTCTCGCCGCTGCTCACCAGCGCCGCGTTCCTGCCCTACGCGCTCGTTCCGCTGGCCGGCACGGTGGCCGCGCGACTCGTTCCACGAATCGGCACGGCAGGCCTCACAGGGCTGGGGTTGGGCTCCGCGGGCGTCGGGCTCGGGCTGCTCGCGCGGCTGTCGGCGGACACCGCGTACGCGCCGCTGCTGCTGTCGGGGCTGGTCATCTACGCGGCCGGAGCCGGCCACGCCTTCTCGGGCGCGACGGTCGCCGCGCTGGAAGACGCGCCTGGTCACCAGGCCGGCCTCGCCGGCGGCTTGGTCAACACCGCGATGGAGGTGGGCCCGACGCTCGGCCTCGCGCTGCTGCTCTCGCTCGCGGCGCTGCGCACGGCGCGTCTGAGCGCCGCGGGGCACGACGCCGCGGCTGCCGTGACGGGCGGCTACGCGTTCGCGTTCGGCGCGGCCGCGATCGCGTACCTGCTGGCCGCGGCACTGTGCGCGTTCGCGCTTCGCCACGCCAGCCCGCGCACGACGGGCTTCGCAGACAAGCCGATGGCTGCCGGCTCAATGGATCCATTCGCGAACGGATGAAAGGGGAGGTGTGCGATGAGCAACACAGCCACGACGGAGAAGGCGCGTTTCGCCGGGAAGGTCGCGATCGTCACCGGCGCGGGCTCGGGCATCGGGCGCGCGGTCGCCCGCGCGTTCGCGCACGAAGGCGCCGCGGTCGTCGCAGCCGGCCGCAGGCCTGACGCGCTGCGCGAGACGGTCGCCCTGATCGAGGCGGAGGGCGGCGTCGCGATGGCGGTCGAGACGGACGTGAGCGTCGCAGACGACGTCGCCCGCCTCGTGCGGACTGCCGTGGAACGCTTCGACCGGCTGGACATCGCGGTCAACAACGCGGGCATCCTCGGCGCGCCGGGGCCGGTCGCGGACCTGGGCGAGGAGGATTGGGCGGCGCTGCTGGCGACGAACCTGACCGGCGTGTGGCTGTGCATGAAGCACGAGATCGCCTGGATGCGCGAGCACGGCGGCGGCGTCATCGTGAACGTCGCGTCCAACGTGGGCGCGCACCTGCGCGTGCCCGGCCTGGCCGCGTACGCGGCGAGCAAGGCAGGCGTGAGCGTGCTGACCCGCGCGGCCGCGCGCGAGTGCATCGCCGCGGGCATCCGCATCAACGCCATCAGCCCCGGGCTCGTCGACACGGCGATGTCGCTAATGCCGGGCGAGACCGAGCGCGCGCGCGATGCCCGCATCGCGCCGCTGATCCCGATTGGCCGCGTGGCCACGACCGCCGAGATCGCGAACGCGGTGCTCTGGCTCGCCTCGCCCGAGTCCAGCTTCGTCGTCGGGCACGACCTCGTGATCGACGGCGGCGCGGCAGCGTAGAGGGCGCTGGCAGGGGGCCGGGGCCGCGCACGTGCCGGTGCGGCGCGGCTTTGAAATTTCCCGCTCCGCCCCCTAATCTCCCGGCACTCGCCAGGAGAGCCAGCCATGCGAAAGACAAAGACCACCGGCTTCGCCGCCCTCTTCGCCGCCATCGCGCTGGCCGGCCTCGTGGGCGGCGTGTTGATCGTCACGCGCGAGGCAACGCCGCGCTTCGAGGTCGAGCTCACCGCCGAAGCCGCACAGGCGATCGCGCAGCTCGGGCTCGAAGTCCCGGTCACGGGGCGCGTCTTCGTCGTGCTCACGCGCGACAGCACGCGCGAGCCGCGCGAGCAGGTGGACGTGACCGGCGTCCCGTTCTACGGCATGGATGTGCGCGACCTCGCGCCCGGCCAGTCCGTCGTGGTCTCGGATGCCACGCCCGGCCTGGCGGGCTACCCGCTCGCACGCATCGCGGACCTCCCGCCGGGCGAATACTACGTCCAGGCGTTCCTCAACGTCTACACGACTTACCACCGCGCGGACGGCCGCACGCTCGAGATGCATCACGAGACGGGCGAGGGGCAGAACGTGTGGCGGTCGCCGGGGAACGCGTACAGCGCGGTGCAGCGCGTGCGGCTCGACCCGCGGAGCAACAGCAGCATCACGCTCCAGCTCGGCAGCGTGATCCCACCGATCGAGCCGGTGCCCGAAGGCGGCGTGCTCGACCAGGGCAACCCGCAGGACGGCGAGCTGGTGAAGTTCATCAAGATCCGCAGCCCGCGCGTCTCCGAGTTCTGGGGCCGCGACATGTACATCGGCGCGAACGTGCTGCTGCCGCGCGACTACCACGAGAACCCGGACGCGCGCTACCCGGTGATCTACCTCCAGGGCCACTTCCCGGGCCGCCGCGCGCCGTTCGGCTTCAGCGAAGCCGACGACGCGCCGCCTCGCGCTCGCGCGTTCCGTGACTTCTGGCTCTCGCCGCGCGCGCCGCGCGTCATCGCCGTCACGATCCGCGACGCGAACCCGTACTACGACACGTCGTACTCGGTGAACTCGGCGAACGTCGGCCCGTACGGCGACGCGATCGTCGAGGAGCTGATCCCCGAGCTCGAGCGCCGCTTCCGCATCATCCCGGAGCCGTGGGCGCGGGTGCTGGCCGGCGGCTCGACCGGCGGGTGGGAAGCGCTCGCGATGCAGATCTTCTACCCGGACGCGTTCGGCGGCGCCTGGGGCTGGTGCCCCGACGCCGTCGACTTCCGCGACTACCAGCTCGTGAACATCTACGAGGACGCGAACGCGTACTACGCGGACCACGAGTGGCTGCGCGTGGAGCGTCCCAGCCGCCGGTTCGTGGACGGGAACGTGGACTACACGATCGAGGACGAGAATGCGTTCGAGCGGACCGTGGGCCCCAACAGCCGCTCGGGCGGCCAGTGGGCGATCTGGGAGGCGGTGTTCGGGCCCGTCGGCCCGGACGGCTACCCCGCGCCGATCTGGGACCCGGTCACGGGCGAGATCGACCGCGAGGTCGCGGCGTACTGGCGGGAGCACTACGACCTGACGCACTACCTGCGCCGCAACTGGACGCAGCTCGGGCCGAAGCTGAGCGGCAAGCTGCACGTCGCGGTCGGCGACATGGACGACTACTACCTGAACGAGGCGGTCTACCGCATGCAGGCTGCGCTCGACTCGCTCTCGAACCCGCCCGCGCGCGCGAGCTTCGAGTACGGCCGTCGCAAGGGGCACTGCTGGATCGGGTACAGCCGCGAGCGGCCAGGCGAGGACCTGGATTACGCGGAGTTCGTGCGCATCGCCGCGGAATACATGGCGCGCAACGCGCCGCCCGGCGCCGACCTCCGATGGGTCCGCTGAAGCGCGAACGCGCCCGCCCGTTCCGCCGCCGCATGCTCGACGTCCTCCTGGGCCTCCTCGCGGCGTATGTCCTGCTCGCCGGCCTCGTGCTCGAGAGCAGCTTCACCAGCGCGTTCCGCGTCGTCACCCGCTGGCCGCTGCTGCCGGGCGACCGGTTCCGCAACCTCGCCCTGCTCCGGACGGTCCGGTGTCCAGTGCTCGTGATCCACGGCCGCCGCGACGCCATCGTCCCGTTCTACCACGGCCGCACGTTGTACCGGGCGGCGCCGGAGCCCAAGCGCCACCTCTGGGTGGACGGCGCCGGGCACAACGACGTGTGGTACGTCGCCGGCGAGAGCTACGCGCGCGCCGTGCGCGATTTCCTCGCCCTGCTGCGCGAACGGCAGGCGGAGGGAGGCTCGACGACGTCGCCCTGACGCTCGCCGGCTCGCCTTCCAGCCGCCTGCGGGGTATACTCTCCGGAGCGCCGGCGCGCGCTGCGGGTCGCCGGCACTGCTGCTGGGCACTGAACGACGACCGGAGCTGATCCATGGCCCGAGACACGATGACGACGGCGCGCGCAGCCGCGCTCCTCCTCGGATCCCTCGCCCTGTTCGCGTGCGGCAGCCAGGCGCCGGCGCCGGATGCGCAGGCCGGACACGAGCATGCGGCGACCGCCGCGGCCGCGGACGCCGCCACGGACGTCGCCGCGAACGCCGACGCGGCGCCGCAGGACAGTCCGCTCGTCGTCGTCTACAAGAGCCCGACGTGCGGCTGCTGCGCCAAGTGGGTGGACCACATGCGCGAGGCCGGCTTCCGCCTCGAGGTCCACGACGTCGATGACGTGACTCCGATCAAGACGCAGCACGGCGTCACGGCCGACCTCCAGTCCTGCCACACCGCGCTGGTGGACGGCTACGTGTTCGAGGGGCACGTCCCCGCGGAGGTGATCCGCCGCTTCCTCGCCGAACGCCCGATGTTCGCCGGCCTCGCCGTGCCCGGCATGCCCATGGGCTCGCCCGGCATGGAGGGCCCGCGCAAGGACCGCTACGACGTCGTCGCCTTCCGCCGCGACGGGACGAGGGAGGTCTATTCCTCCCACTGACCCCTCACCCCGGGCCAGGGCGAGGGCAAGGGCAAGGGCGGGGGCGCGTTTTCCGTCCACGTACGCGTGAAGGTTCCCGCTCCCGTTCCCGGCCTGTTTTCGGGAACGGGAGCGGGAACCGGAACGTTGACGGGGACGGGAACGAGGGCGAGGAGTGGACGCCAGGTCCGGCTCCGCCGCCCGTGGCTCAGCGTTCGGCTTCCACTCGCCGGATCGAGAACGAGCCCGCGATCGCGAGGATCCCGCCGGCCAGCGCCAGGACGCCGAGCACCCAGGGCAGGGCGAGCGCGGCAGCGACCGGCGAGAGCAGCAGCAGCCCACCGAGGATGATGCCCAGCACGCCGAGCACGCCCATCCCCCAGCCGCCGCCCCGCGCCGCCTCGGCCAGGTGGATGATTCCGATGACGACGCCGTAGGCGCCCAGGTACACCACCAGCACGGTGGGGACCACGACCGCGCTCCACAGGGGGTGCTGGAGCACCAGCAGCCCCGCGATGATGCCGAGCACGCCGCCGAGCAGCAGCCAGCCCCAGCCTACCCGCCGGGTGGGGAGGAAAATCCGCACGAGCGCGAAGATCCCTGCCACGAACCAGTACAGCCCGACGAGCTGCACCAGCGCCACCGTTGCGGCTGCCGGCGTCGCCAGCAGCGCCAGGCCGATCAGCACGCCCACGATCCCCTGAAGCAGCACCGCCCACCACGGAACCGGCGACACGTGCGCGCCGGCGACAGGCCGCCTGCGCGGGAATCCCAGCGGCGTTCCTCGCGCCGGCTCCGCCCGTCGTGGCTCCTCCCTCTCAGGCTCCCCCGGTACCCGCTCCCTGCGCGCGGCCATCTCGCCCTCCCGTTACGGTGTACGACACCGGCACGGCAACCGTTGCCGGCGCCGCGCGATCCCCACCCACGTCTGCGGCGCAATTCGGGCGCCAGTGATCCAGTTCAGGCATCACCAGCGGCGCGGGTCGTCACGTCGGCAGGCGCGTCGCTGACACCGGTGGCAGAAGCAAGGCCATTACTGCCCCCCGAAGCGGCCGGTTGCGAGGCCTTGAATCCACCTCGCGCTTTGTCTAACCTTAGTCCATGAGGTCGATCGCTTCGCTGGATCGGGACGAGCCATGGCAGTGACTGAGGCCGTCTCCGGCTCCGGCTTCCCCTTCGCCCACGCCTTCCGCGCTCTCAGGCACCGCGACTTCCGTCTATTCTTCATCGGCCAGGGCATCTCTCTCACCGGCACCTGGATGCAGCAGGTGGCGATGAGCTGGTTGGTGTACCGGCTCACCGGCTCCGCCTTCACTCTCGGCGCGATCGCCTTCGCCGCTCAGTTCCCGACGTTCCTGCTGGCTCCGATCGCCGGCGTGGTCGCGGACCGGCATCGGCGTCACCGCATCGTCGTCACGACGCAGTCGCTCGCCCTGCTCGAGGCGTCCACCCTCGCCGTGCTGGTCCTCACCGGCACGGTCCAGGTCTGGCACATCATCGCGCTGTCCGCGGTGCTCGGCATCGTCAACGCGTTCGACATCCCGGCGCGGCAGTCGCTGTTCGTGAAACTGGTCGAAGGGCCGGAGGACCTGGCCAACGCGATCGCGCTGAACGCGTCGATGTTCAACATGGCGCGGCTGACCGGGCCAGCGATCGCGGGCGTGCTGATCGGTGTGGTGGGCGAGGGGCCGGTGTTCGCCATCAACGCGGCGAGCTACATCGCGGTGCTCGTCTCGCTGTTCCGGATGAACGCGGCGCACGCGGAGCGGCCGGAGCGGCAGTCGCGGGCGCTCAGCCACCTGCGCGAAGGGTTCCGCTACGCGTTCGGCTTCCCGCCGATCCGCTCCATCCTGACGCTGCTCGCGATGACCAGCCTGCTGGGCATGCCGTACGTGGTGCTGCTGCCCGTGTTCGCGAGCGATGTGCTGGGCGGCGGGCCGCAGACGCTGGGGTTCCTCATGTCCGCGGCGGGCCTCGGCGCCCTCTCCGGCGCGCTGTACCTCGCCTCGCGGTCTTCGGTGCGCGGCCTCAGCCGTGTCATCCTCGCCGCGGTCACCGTGTTCGGCATCGGGCTGATCGCGTTCTCCACGTCGCGCTCGCAGCCGCTCTCCATCGCGCTGCTGCTGGTCACCGGCTTCGGCATGATGGTGCAGTCCGCATCCATCAACACCGTGCTCCAGACGATCGTGGACGAGGACAAGCGAGGCCGCGTGATGAGCCTCTACACGATGGCGTTCATGGGGATGGCACCGTTCGGCAGCCTGCTCTACGGAACGCTGGCCAGCCACATCGGCGCGCCCGCCACGGTGACGGTCGGCGGCATTGCGTGCCTGGGCGCCGCCGCCTGGTTCTACTCGCGGCTGCCGATGATCCGCGAGCTCGTCCGCCCCATCTACGTCCGTCTCGGCATCATCCCCGAGGTCGCGACCGGCCTCCAGACCGCGACCGAGCTGCGGCCCAAGGCGTAGCCCGGATGCACGACGCCGGCCCCGCGGCATCATCCCCCGGGACCGGCGTGACCACCTGCCTGGTATCGCCTCTGGTTACACTTCCGCCCCTGCCTGCTTCCGGTACCGCGCAAGCAGCATCTTCCGCTTGAGCGGCGAAAGGCGGTCGATGTAGAGGATGCCGTCCAGGTGGTCGATCTCGTGCTGGAGGCAGCGCGCGAGCTCGCCGTCCGCCTCGATCCGCACCGGCGCGCCATCCGCGTCCAGCGCCTCCACCACCACCTTCGCCGGCCGCTCGACCATGTCCGACACGCCCGGGATGCTCAGGCACCCCTCCTCGGCGCGCGCCGTCTCGTTGCTCTGCTCGACGACGCGCGGGTTGATCAGCGCGTACGCCGGCGCGTCCGACTGCGGCACGTCCAGCACGATGATGCGCCGCGAAACGCCGACCTGCGGCGCCGCGAGCCCCTGCCCGTTCGCCGCGTACATCGTGTCGAACATGTCGCGCACCAGCCGGCGCACGTCGTCGTCCACCGCCTCGACCTCCGCCGCCCGCTGCCGCAGCACCGGCGCGCCCAGCATCTCGATCTTCAGTACTGCCATTGCGTGCTCTCTCGACGTTTACGTTCACTCGCCCCAGCCGCCGTCCCCCGCGCGCGCGCCGACCTCCTCCGGCTCCGGCTCGATGCGCGGCCCATCCGTTGACCGCGCACGCTCCAGGTGCATCTCCGGGCTGCCCGTGATGAGCCGGATGCCGCGCTGGTACATCAGGTACGCCCAGGCCCACTGGATCATCACGATCAGCCGGTTGCGGAACCCGATCAGCATCAGCACGTGCACGAACACCCAGATCAGCCAGGCGGGGTAGCCGCCGAACCGGATGCGGCCGAGATCCGCGACGGCCGCCGCACGGCCGATCGTCGCGAGCGAACCCTTGTCGTGGTAGCGGAACTGCTCGCGCGGCTTGCCCTCCAGGTCCCGCATGATCTGCCGCGCCACGAACCGACCCGTCTGGATCGCGCCCTGCGCGACGCCCGGCACCTGCACGCCATCGATCTCGAGGTGCGCGAGGTCGCCGATCACGAAGATCTCCGGGTGCCCCGGCACCGAGCAGTCGGGCTCGACCATCACACGGCCCGCGCGGTCCAGCGGCGCGCCCAGCGAGCGCGCGAGGGGTGATGCCGCGACACCGGCGGCCCAGTACACGTTGCCGGCCTCGATCCGCTCGTCGCCCACCCACACCGCATCCCGCTCGATGCGCGTCACCAGCGCGTTCGTGCGGACCTCCACGCCCAGCGCCTCGAGCTGCCGGCGCGCGCTCTCGGACAGGTCAGGCGGGTAGCTCGGCAACACGCGCGGCCCACCCTCGAGCAGCACCACGCGCGCGGACTTCGTGTCGATGAAGCGGAAGTCGCGCGGCATCACGCGGCGTGCGATCTCCGCCATCGCGCCCGCGAGCTCGACGCCCGTCGGCCCTGCGCCCACGATGACGAACGTGAGCAGCCGACGTCGCGCCTCCGGATCCGCCTCGCGCTCTGCCGCCTCGAACGCGAGCAGGAACCGGCGGCGGATCTCCACGGCGTCGTCCACCGTCTTGAGGCCCGGCGCGTAACGCGCCCACTCGTCGTGGCCGAAGTACGCGTGCGTCGCCCCTGTGGCGACGACGAGGTAGTCGTAGCTCAGCTCGCCGTCCCTCAGTTTCACGACCCGGCGCTCCGGGTCGATCGACACCGCCTCACCCAGCCACACCTCCGCGTTCCGCTGGCGGCGCAGGATGTGCCGCAGCGGGCTCGCGATGTCGCCCGGCGAGAGCGATGCCGTCGCGACCTGGTAGAGCAGCGGCTGGAACAGGTGGAAGTTCTGCCGGTCGACCAGCGTGATGCGCACCGGCGCCTTGCGCAGCGCGCGCGTCGCGTTCAATCCGCCGAAGCCGCCGCCGAGGATCACCACGTGCGGCGCACGATTCTCGGTCATGGCACTTCATCTCCTGCCGTCATCTGGGCCCACGCCCACACCCGGCGAGGCGGGCGAGGACAGCGTTGCCGTCCCGCTCCGCGCTTCCACGCAGGCCGGGGAAGGGCGCCGGCCGTCCCGGACGGCACTGGCTACGTCTCCGCCACCACCGCATCCCCCACCCGGATCACGCCGCCGCGCCGGATCTCGGCGCGCAGCCCGCCACGGTGGACCAGCCCGCGGATGAGCTGCTTCCCCGTCAGCTTCTCCAGATGCCGGCACGGCTCGCACAGCATCAGCCCGCGCAACACCACCTCGCCCACGCGAAACTCGCGGCCCACGAGCTCGTTCAGCGCGACGCCCCGCGTCACGATGTTGCGCCGGCACTCGTGCGGCTCCAGCCGCACGCCGTGCTCGCGCTCCAGCGCTTCCAGCGCCTCCGCCTCGATCAGCGTGATCGCACAGGCCCGCGCCGGGTTCTGCGAGAGGCGCGTGTTGTGGTCGAAGTAGCGGTCACCTTCCAGGCCACGGCCGGCCAGCGCGTTCACCTGCTGCGTTGAACGCATTGGCGCGCCGCGCTCGGGCGCGGTGTGTATGGACACGACGCTGCCGGCCATCCGCTCCTCTCCGGTCCGTCGGCGCTACGCCGCCCGCCTCTTTCTGATACCCATGAGAGTGGTCAGGGCTTCGTGGTGTGACAGTTCCGCCCCTCCCCCCTCCCCGGCCTCCCCGGGCGGGGGCGGGGGCGCCCCTTCCGCACCGCCCCTCCACCCGGGCGAGGGCGGGGGAACTTCGGGCGGAACTGCGGGCGGGGGGGTCAGAGTCGTTTCGGAGAGCTCTTGAGCGCAGCCCTTCCTCGCTGGAGTTCGCCGGCGCACGCCCCTTCCTCGCCGCCGTCGGCTCAGCCGCCCCAAGCGCCGCGGATCTCATCCGGCAGGGCGCGGGCGTCGTTGTCGCTGAGCTCGGGCGGCAGCTCTTCGCGGAGCGTGGTCGGCGCTGCGGCGGCTGTGGCGTGCCGCGTCAGGAAGCCGGGCGACGTCGCGTTGCTGCCCCCGCGGTCGCCGACAGCCGTCCGAACGGCTCCCAGAACACGCGCGCGCTCCTCGCCGCGCCACTACCCGGCCCGGCGCCCCGCGAAGCGCGCTTCGTACCCCGCAGCCTTGATCCACCGGACGATGTCATCCGGCGAGACGTGCTCGGGGTCGTAGGTCACCTCGGCGAGTTGCACCGTCGGGTCGATCGTGGCTCGCGGCACGCCCGTGCGGCCGGTGAGCTCCTTCTCGAGCTGCGCGGCGGCATCGTCGTCCGGCAAGCCCTGTACCTCGATCCGCGTCGTCTCCATCCCCCAGCCCCCATTCCTGTTGGCGGCGGGCACCGGCGCCCCAGCGAGCGCCGGCTCCATGCATCCGGAACCCCGACCGTGCACGATGCGCACCGCGCGGCGCAGCCGCCGCGCCGTCAGGCGTTGCCGTCCGCGCCGCCCCGTCGCGTGGTCACCGCGATGACGCCGCCCGCGTGGCCCGTGCCGTACCGCGTCGTGGCATCGGAAGCGCTGAGATACCGGATCTCGTGGACATCGGAGACCCGGATCGTGCGCAGCGCGTCCGGCCCGCCGAGCCGAATGTCGTCCAGGTAGACAACGGGAAGCGACGCGGACGGGTTCTCGAGCGAGACCTGTCCTCTGGAGCGCAGGAACTCCGGCCGGAGGCGCTGGATCGCGTCGTACACGGTCTCGACCGGCACCCCCTGGAGCTCGGCGGCGGTCAGCACGTTGCGATCCCGTGTCGGCCTGCCCTCGGGCTGCACCTGGCCGCACGACCCGATCAGGACGAGGCCGAGCATCACGAATGCGGCGGGGACATTGCGGTGCATGGCAGAACCCTCCATCATGGCGCCACGCCCCCCGCACGGCGGCGAACCGGGCGGGGCGGTGGCGGGAGATCACCGCACCTTACGTCCGCGCGGCCCGGCGCGCCAGAACGGCGGCTCCGCCCCGGGCGACCCCTGACCTCACGACCGGAGAGACGCGATGATGGCCACCTCGCCGAAGCTCGTGGATACCGCTCACGGCATCCTGCGGATCGTTGCTGGCCTGCTCTTCATGCAGCACGGCGTCCAGAAGCTGTTCGGCTGGCTCGGCGGCTTCGGGCCGGAAGGCGGGACCGCGCCGCTCTTCTCCATGTTCGGCATTGCCGGCGTGCTCGAGGTGTTCGGCGGCCTGCTCATCGTGCTCGGCCTGTTCACCCGCCCGGTCGCGCTGGTGCTCACCGTGGAGATGCTCGCCGCTTACGTCATCGCACACCTGTCGCGCAGCTTCTGGCCGATCCAGAACGGCGGCGAGCTCGCGCTCCTCTACGCGTTCATCTACCTCTTCATGGCTGCCGCCGGCGCTGGCCGCTTCTCCATCGACCGCGCGCGCGGCGAACGGGCCCGCGTTTAGGACCGTCACCGCGATCCAGACGGCCGTATTCTCCACGCCCGGGACGCGAGAGCGGGCGCCCCTCCCGCGTCCCCGGGCGCTTCCAGCGGCGCCGCAGGCGCCGCGGAGCCCAGGCGGGCCGACAGGCCCGCCGGAGCCCAGCCGCCGCGAAGCGGCGGCGGAGCCCAGCGCGACCGAAGGGAGCGCGGAGCCCAGCAACGCGGAGCCCAGCGAAGCGGAGCCCAGGGGCCGCGCAGCGGCCCCGGTGCCCAGCGCGCGCCTCCGGCGCGCGCGGCGCCCAGTGAAGCGGAGCCCCGCCCTACCGGTACCCCGCCGCCTGCAACCCGAACAACTCCGCGTACCGCCCGCCGCGCGCCAGCAGCTCCTCGTGCGTGCCTTCCTCGAGCACGCTGCCGTTCTCCAGCACCAGGATGCGGTCCGCCATCCGCACCGTCGAGAAGCGGTGGCTGATCAGCACGGCCATGCGCCCGGCCGTCAGCTCGCTGAAGCGCTGGAACACCTCGTACTCCGCGCGCGCATCGAGCGACGCCGTCGGCTCGTCCAGGATCAGCACCTCCGCGTCCCGCATGTACGCGCGCGCCAGAGCGATCTTCTGCCACTCGCCGCCCGAGAGGTTCGCGCCACCGTCGAAGCGCCGGCCCAGCATGTGGTCGTAACGCTTCGCCAGCTTCGCGATCACCGTGTCCGCGAGACTCTTGGCCGCCGCACGCTCGATCCGCCCCTGATCCTCCAGCGCCTCGATCCAGCCGACCGCGATGTTCTCGCGCGCGATCATGTCGTACTGCACGAAGTCCTGGAAGATCACGCCGATCGCGCGGCGCAGCGACTCGATGTCGTACTCCATGAGGTCGCGGCCGTCCAGCAGGATGCGCCCCTCCGTGGGGTCGTAGAGCCGCGCCAGCAGCTTCGTGAGCGTCGTCTTGCCCGCGCCGTTCTCGCCCACCAGCGCCAGCCGCTCCCCTGGCCGCAGCTCGAACGAGACGTGGCGCAGCGCCCAGCGCTCCGAGCCGGGATACCTGAACCCGACGTCGTCGAACACGAACCCCTGGCGTATGGGCCGCGGCACCGGCGGCGCGTCCGGCGGCTGCGTGATGCGCGGCCGCATCTCGAGGAACGCGAACAGGTCCCTCAGGAAGAGGCTCTGCTCGTACAGATCCGCGAAGCCGAGCAGCACGCGCGAGATCAGGTCGCGGCTGCGCATGAACGACGCGGACAGGAACGTCAGCGTGCCGATCGTCAGCACGCCCAGCACGGTCTGCCAGATGATGAAGCCGTACGCGCCGTAGTAGACCAGCGTGCTGAACGCCGAGAGCGCGGCGCCGGTCGCCGCACGCCGCAGCGCCAGGCCGCGGTTCGCGCGGTAGAACTCGTCGGCCAGCGTCGCGTAGCGCTGGATCAGGTGGCCGGACAGCCCGAACAGCTTGACCTCCTTGGCCGTCTCGTCGCTCGCCGCGACGTAGCGCAGGTAGTCGAGCTGCCGCCGTTCCGGCGTCCAGCGGTAGAGCAGGGAATAGGCGAGGCCGGCGAAGTGGGTCTCACCGATGAAGGAGGGCAGCACGGCGAGCGCGAGCAGCAGGAGCAGCCAGCCGTTGAACGCGACCAGCGCGGCCATGAGCGAGGCCAGCGTGAGCAGCGACTGCGCCATGCCGAGCAGCAGCGCCACCAGTCCGATCCGCCCGACCGTCTGCCGCCGCGCCCGCTCCAGGTGATCGTAGAACTCCGGGTCCTCGAAGTGCTCGAGGTCGAGCGTCGCGGCGTGCTCCATCAGCCGCACGGACATCTTGTTCGAGAACAGGTCGCCGAGCAGGCTCTCGAGCAGCGATGACGCACGCTGGAGCACCTCGAGCGCGAGCGCGATGCCAAGCTCGATCCCGACCAGCCGCGCGAGCAGCCCCCAGTCGGGCGCGCCGGCCCCGACGCTCGCGACGACCGCATCGATGATCAGCTTGCCGACCCACAGCAGCGCGAGTGGCGCGAACGCCTGGAGCAGGCGCAGCACGACCACCGCGGCCGCGTAGCCGCGGTGCGTCTGCCAGACCAGTTTCAGGAACGGCGGGATCAGCCGCAGCGCGCGCAGCCGCTCCCCCAACGGCGGGAGCGGCTGCCCGTCGCGGTGATGCCGCGACCGTGCGGCGAAGACCGATTGCATGTAGGACTACTACACCGGCGAGCGGCAGGCGGTACAGATGCGAGCCGCCAGCGCCCGCTCAGCGCCGCCGGCCGCGCCCGTGCACCTCCCGCCCGACCGTGTACGCGATGGCCAGGCGCAGGTTGGTCTGCCGCACGTGCGAGGGCTCGTCGATCGTGAAGCCCGTGACGGGGACGTACGCGTTGTCGCCGGAAAACGGGTTGCCCGGCGCGAAGGTCGCAGCCTCCAGCCGGATCGCGAAGCGGCGCGACGTCCTGTACTGGATCCCGAGGATCGCCGACCCGCCGAACCGCGTCTGTCCGTCGTCCACCGACAGCAACAGCGGATCGATGCCGGTGTCATCCAGGCTCCACCAGGTGATGAGGACGCCGGCGCCTGCGTACGCGTTGAACCGCCGCCAATCCGGCAGCAAGTAACGCAGCAGCTCGAGTGACAGCGTCGTGCTCGTCAGCTCGCCGATGTCGTCGATGTCGAACACGTCGAGGTCCAGCCCCGTGTCATCCTCGAACTCGAGGTCCGGCCGCGTCCAGTTGAACGCGAGCCGCGCCTGCGTCCGCGGCAGCACGCGCGCCCCGACCGCCACACCCCACGAGAACGATCGGCTCGCCGTCAGCTTGCGCTGCGGGTTCACGTCATCCAGGTCGAAGTCCAGCGCCTGGAGCAGAAAGCGGCCGTGGTCCGCGATCCCGACGTAGCCCTGGAACGTCACGTCGCCCAGGCCGAAGTACCAGCGATAGCGGGGTGGTTCCTCATCCCGCTGGCCGAGCGCCGTGCCCGGCGCGGCGACGAGCATGGCCGCTGCCGCAGCCAGGGACAAGCAAACGCGCATCGCGCTCGTCATGCAAACCCTCCCTCCGGAGACCCGAAACAACCCGCCGGAGGGCGGGCGGGAAGATCCAGGCCGCAACGCACGGAATCCGCGTGTGCAACCGCCACCAGGGGCCAGGTCGCGCGGACGCCTGGCTTCAACGCTCTACCGCAGCCTGCAGCGTCGGCAACGAAGAACGGAGGCGGGGGACCCAGGTCTCCCGCCTCCGTTCTGTCTGCTCCTGGCGCGGCGTCGCCGGCAGAGCCTGACCGCGTCAGAGGGCCGGCCGGTCGAACCCGAGCTGTCTCGTCTTGCTCAGCATCTCGCGGACCTGGCGGAGCGAGTCCTTGATCTCCTCCGCGCGGTTCGTGGGCTCGTAGATCCGCGCGCTGCCCCTGCCCTGCTGCTGCGCCTGGTACAGGGCCAGGTCCGCCGCCTGGAGCAGGTCACGCGGCGTGCTCATGCCCGGCTGGTACGACGCAATGCCCACGCTCACCGTGAACCCGGCCGCCGCCGCGGGGGTCAGCGCCAGCGCGGACTGGAGCCGGCGCGCGAAGATCAGCGCGCCGTCGGGCCCACCCGAGCAGAGCAGCGAGATGAACCGCTCGTTGCCGATCCGCGCGGAGAAGTTCATGCGCCGGGTGTTCTGCTTGAGCAGCCGGCCCAGCTCCGCCAGCGCCTGCTCGAACGCGGCCTCGCCGTGCCTGTTGCGGAACTGCTTGTAGTCGTCCGGCTCGATCAGCACCAGGTGCAGCGGCCGCCCCCGCGTCGCACCCGCGAACTCCCGCTCCAGCACCACCATCGCGTGCCGGCCGTTGGGCAGGTCCGTCAGCGTGTCCGTCAGCTCGAGCTGGTCCAGCCGGTACTGCGCGCGGTACAGCAGCTCGGACAGCCAGCCCACGCCCACCGACGTGCCGAGGAAGACCAGGAAGATGCGCAGGACGAGACCCCAGTCCTGCACGTCGCGACCCATCGCCGTCGCGGCGAACTGGATCGCGACCAGCGCGACCATGCACCCGGCCAGCCCCGTGGCCACCCCGTTCCAGCCGCGATAGTACGAGAGGAGGAACGCCGGCGTGATCGCCAGCAGCCAGAGCAGGATCTCGAACCGTGCGGCGCTCTCCGGCGCGACCATCGCGGCCACGAGCGCGCCCATCAGAGCCGCGAGCGAGAGGGCGATGATCCGCACCGCGGCGTTCGGGAGTGGCTTCGGAACCATATGCGTCTCAGTGGATAGCGACCCACGCCGGGGCGCCCGTCGCCCTCGGCCCTCGCTGGACTGGGAGCCCCCTCCCGAGGCGAGTTCCGTGCCGTTCCGGCAAGCTCGATGGATCGCGGTTTTGACCGGACACAGCGGCGCGCACCGCAGAAAAGATTGCCGGCCGTCCCAACAAAATGAACTGCGGCCCCGCAACGCCCGCATGGGCTCCGCGGGCGCCCCCGGACAGCCGCGCTGGCGCCCCTACGGCACCAGCCCTCTGGAAGCGCACGAGGGGCGGACCGTGAGCGGCCCGCCCCGTCCCGTCGCGACGTCAGCAGCAGCCCGTTCCACCCGACGCGGCGACGCATCTATCGTCAACCTCTGACCCCGCCCCGTACCCCCACCATTGGACGTGGCATGGGCCAGGAAGGTTGCCCGGTGATCCCCTGCATCGCATCAGTGCGGCTCCCCACAGACACCGGCCGGGGTCCGCGGTAGTGTTTCGGTGCGAGTAGTGCACGAGGAGCGGCACCTGCCTGCGGCAGGATGCCCCCCTGGCGGGAACGAAACGCGCAGCGAACGACCGCGACACACTGTGAGACGGACGAGCCGACGGAAGGACGAAGCCCCGTGAACGAACGCCCGACGCCTTCGCCCGAGCCCGACCGCCCGCGCCTCGCACCCGGCGAGGAGCTGCACCACGAACCGACGTCGTTCCGGGAAGCCGTGCAGCACTACCTTCGCGACCTCGTCTACGGCGCGAACGACGGCATCATCACCACCTTCGCCGTCGTCGCGGGCGTCGCCGGCGCAGACCTGCCGGCGACCACTGTCCTCATCCTCGGCTTCGCGAACCTCGTCGCGGATGGGTTCTCCATGGGCGCGAGCAACTTCCTCTCGATCCGCTCGGATGAGGCGGCGCGCGCCGCCGCCGGCCTCGCCGTCCAGGAGCCGCATGCGGGACGCCATGGGCTCGCCACGTTCGGCGCCTTCCTCGTCGCTGGCGCGGTGCCTCTCCTGGCCTACGTCGTCATCCCCGACACCGGGCCCAGCCCGTTTGCCATCGCGACCACGCTCACGCTGCTCACCCTTTTCGCGGTCGGCGCGGCCCGTAATTTCGTCACTGAGCGCGGCTGGATTCGGAGCGGCCTCGAGATGCTGGCGGTCGGCGCTGTCGCCGCCGGCGTCGCGTACCTCCTCGGTGCCGTGATCGCCAACGTCGTCAACGGAGCGCCCATCGCTTGAGTGCACCCGTGAAGACCCCGGCGCGCAACGTGGGGCCAGGCTGGCACGTCCTCACGCCCGGGGACGCACTCGCGCGCCTCGAGTCCTCGCCTGACGGCCTCACGGAGGATGAGGCGCGCAGGCGCCTCGAACGCTACGGGCCCAACACGCTCCGCCCGCCTCAGCCGATCTCCGTGTGGCGCATCCTGCTCGAGCAGGTCAAGAGCGTCGTCGTCCTCCTGCTCTTCGCAGCCGCCGCCGTCGCGCTCTTCTTGGGCGACCCGCTCGACGCCGCGGCCATTGGCGCCGTGCTCGTCATCAACACCGCGCTCGGCTTCTTCACCGAGCTGCGCGCGCGCCAGGCGATGCAGGCGCTGCTCGCGCTCGAGGTCGCGCGCGCCACGGTCGTGCGCAACGGCCGCACCGCCGAGATCGACGCGCGCGAGCTCGTTCCCGGCGATGTCATCATCCTCGAAGCAGGCCAGTCCGTCCCAGCCGACGGCCGACTGCTCTCCGCCACGGAGCTGCGCGTCGACGAGGCGGCGCTCACGGGCGAGTCGCTCCCGGTCCAGAAGCACACCCGGCCGCTGCCCGAGGACACGCCCCTGCCGGACCGCCAGAACATGGTGTTCAAGGCGACGACGGTGGTCGCCGGCTCCGCGCGCGCCCTCGTCGTCGCAACCGGCATGGCCACCGAGGTGGGCCGCATCGGCGAGCTGGTCGGCGGCATCGTCGAGGAGCGGACCCCGCTCGAGCGGCGCCTCGACCAGCTCGGCCGCCGGCTCGTCTACCTTGCGCTCGGCGTCGCCGGGCTCGTCATCGCGCTCGGCGCCGCGCAGGGCATCCCGCTCGGGCGGATGCTCGAGACGGGCATCGCGCTGGCCATCGCCGCCGTGCCGGAAGGCCTGCCCGCCGTCGCCACCATCACGCTCGCGCTCGGGCTCCGCCGCATGGCCCGCCGCAACGCGCTCATCCGCCGCCTGCCCGCCGTCGAGACGCTCGGCTCCGTTACCGCCATCTGCACCGACAAGACCGGCACCCTGACGGCGGGCGAACAGACCGCCACCGTGCTCTGGCTCGACGGCCGCGAGCTCCGCTTCAGCGGCACCGGGTACGCACCGGAAGGCGATGTCCGGGAGGACGGCCGCGTCCTCACCGCCGACAGCGACCCGCTCCTCCTCGCCGCGCTCCGCACCGCCGCGCTCGCGAACCGCGCCGACGTCGTGCAGAAGGACGGCGTGTGGATCGCGCGCGGCGATCCCACCGAGGCCGCGCTCCTCGTCGCCGCGCGGAAGGCCGGGCTCGACCGCGACGAGCTCCGGCGCCGCTACCCCGAGACCGGCGAGATCCCGTTCTCCTCCGAGCGCATGCTCATGGCGACCTTCCACACCACGCCGGACGGCGGCACGCTCGCTCTCGTGAAAGGCGCGCCGGGCAGGATCATCGAGCTGTGCACGCGGAGACTGACGGCCGAAGGGGAACGCGATCTCGACGACGAGGGTCGTCGCCAACTCATCGCCATCAACGACGACCTCGCCCGCCGCGGCCTGCGCGTGCTTGCGCTCGCGCAGAAATCCCCCGCCCACGCCCGGGAGGAGAGGTCAGAGACGGGTGGTGCCCCCGCCCTGGCCCGGGGCGAGGACGGGCTGGAGGGGCTGACTTTCATCGGCTTCGCCGGCATCATCGACCCGCCGGCCGAAGGCGTGAAGGAGAGCATCGCCGCGTTCCGTCAGGCGGGCATCCGCACCGTCATGCTCACCGGCGATCAGCGGCTCACGGCGGAAGCGATCGCGCGTGACCTCGGCGTGCTCGGACCGGGCGAGGAGACGCTGGACGGCCGCGAGCTGTCCCGCCTCAGCGATGAGGAGCTCGCCGACCGCGCGCGCCGCGTCGCCGCGTTCAGCCGCGTCAGCCCGGAAGACAAGCTGCGGATCGTCACCGCGTATCAGCGGGAGGGCGAAATCGTCGCGATGCTCGGCGACGGCGTGAACGACGCCGCCGCGATGAAGAAGGCGCACATCGGCGTCGCCATGGGCAGGCGCGGCACCGACGTCGCCAAGGAGGCCGCCTCGCTCGTGCTCCAGGACGACCGCTTCCCCACCATCGCGGTCGCCATCGAGGAAGGACGCGTCGTCTTCGACAACATCCGCAAGTTCGTCTTCTACCTGTTCAGCTGCAACCTCGCCGAGGTGCTCGTGCTGCTCGGCGCGGGAGTCGCCGGCCTGCCGCTGCCGCTCACCGCGCTCCAGATCCTGTGGCTCAACCTCGTGACGGACACGTTCCCGGCGCTCGCGCTCGCGCTCGAGCCCGCCGAGCCGGACATCATGCAGCGGCCGCCGCGGGACCCGCACGCCGCGATCCTCTCCGCCAGGTTCCTTCGCGCGATCGTGTTCTTCTCCGCGCTGATCACGCTGCCCTCGCTCGCCGCGTTCCTGTGGGGCCTCAACGGGTCGGAAGGCGAGGCGTACGCGCGCACGCTGTGCTTCATGACGCTCGCCTTCGGGCAGATCTTCCACCTCGGCAACGCGCGCAGCCCGGGCGCCGTCATTCAGCCGAAGCTCGCCGTCCGCAACCCGTACGCGCTCGGCGCCGTCGTGCTCTCCATCGGCCTCCAGTTCCTCGCCGTCTACTTCACGCCGCTCGCGCGCGTGCTCGACACAACGCCCCTCGCCGCGCGCGACTGGCTCACCGTGCTCGCGTTGGGCATCGTGGCCGCGACGGTGGGGCAGACGCTGAAGATGAGGAAGGTGTTGGTGGGGAACGGGTGAAGGGCTTTGAACTGCGGGCGGGGGCGGGGGCGCCCCTTCCACGCCGCCCTTCCACCCGGGCGGCCGCCCCACCTCCGCACCGCCGCCCGGGCGGGGGAACTTCGGGGTAACTGCGGGCGGGGGCGTTCGCGGTGACTCACTACGCCATGGTGTTGTCCCGCGCCCTCTGCGTTCGTACCGCATGCGCCCGGAGCGGATGCGGATGCAGCAGGCGGCCGAGATCCTGATGGCCGAGGTCGATGCGCTGGTTGCGCGTGTGAGAAGCCGCGCCGCCAACGCCGCCGACCACCTCGAGCGATCCGCCGAGTCCGTGCTGTTCAACATCGGCGAGGGCGTGGCGGCGCACAAGCCGAGAAGCAAGATCGCAGCTTACGAAATCGCCAGGAGGGAAGCGAACGAGGTCCGCGCGATCCTGCGCAGACTCGTGATCGGAAAGCGGCTCAGCCACCGTGACGTCCAGCGCGCGCACAACCTGTGCGGCGCGATCGTCGGGATGTTGACGAGAGCGATCATCACGTTGGAGAACCGGTAGTGCCCCCGCCCGAAGTTGCCCCCGCAGTTCCCCCGCCCGGGAGGAAGGGCAAACGTGGGGTGGTCGCCCCCGCCCTCGCCCCCGCCCGCCTTTCATTCCTCTGAACCGCGCAACTCCAGAATCCACATCCCCGAATTCAGATCCGACACGAACACTCGCCCTTTCCACGGCTGCGGCGACCACGCCATCGCCTGCCCTGGCGTGTGCGCCTTTCCCTCAGGCGCGGCCGTGTCGTACCACGCGATCTCGCGGCCCTGCCGGTACAGGTCGCCGCGCAGCTCGCCGCTCACGTCCACCACGCGCAGGCCGCCCTGGTAGTACGCGACGTACATGGTGTCGTTCTCGACCCACGTGTTGTGCGAGCCCGCCTCCGGCACCTCGTAGCGCGCGACCTCGACCGGATTCTCGATGTCGCTCACGTCGATCACGCGCACGTAGCCGCCGGGCCCGTTCTCGTTCGCGCCTTCCTCACGGCCCAGCAGCTCGTCCGTCACGAACACGTAGTCCCGATAGCGGAACGCGTGGTGCGTGTTGCCATACGGCCCGTACTTGTACTGGCTGATGAACACGGGCGCGTCGAGCGTGCCGCCCTTGCCCGCGCCGCCCACGTCCAGGATCACCAGCCCGTCGTCCCAGTAGGAGAGGTACAGGATCCCGTCCTGCACGATCAGATCGTGCAGGTAGCGGCCCTGCCGGCCGATGCTCCAGCGCCCGCTCTCGCGCGGGTTCCTCGGGTCCGTGATGTCCACGATGTGCAGGTCGCCCGTGCCGTCGTTCGTCAGGTACACGCGGCTCTCGTGGATCCACACATCGTGCACGCCCGCCGCCGTCGTCTCCCGGAACTCCGACAGGACCTTCGGATGCGCGGGGTCGGTCGCGACGTCGAGGATCACGATGCCGTTCCTGCGGTCCGACGCGCCCTCGCGCGTGAACACCGCGATGCGCGCGCCCTTCTCGCGATCGACCCGGATGTCGTTGATCACGCGCGCGTCCACGACGACCGAGTCCGTGAGCTGCGGCCGCACGGGGTCCGTCACGTCGAAGACGTACACCCGGTCGCCGTTGCCCCACGTGCCCAGGTACGCGTAGTCGCGGCCGTCCGTCCCCTCGAAGACCATCACCTCCGAGGTGCCGAAGTCCAGCAGCGGCACGTGCCTCACGCGTTCCAGCTTGCCGCGCACGTTGCGCGGCACCGCGCGGATCTCCGCCGTCGCCGTGTGGCCGTTCACCGTCGCGAACACCGTGTACAGCCCCGGCTGCTCCGCCACGAACTTCCCGCCCTCGTAGACCGCCGCGTTCGCCGCGACGCTCGGTCCGCCCACGCCCGACGAGACGCCGTACGTCACCCGCACATCCTCAATCACGCGGCCAGCCGCATCCTTCACCACGGCGTTGAGGTCGACGACGTCGCCCGTCCGCGCCTCGCGCGCCGCCGGCGCAAGCGTCACCGACGCCGCCGGGTTCGGCCGCACGGCGAACCGGCGCTCCGCGCGCACGCCGCCGTGCTCGGCCGCGATCGTAACCGTGCCGGGCGCGACGAACGTGACCGCGCCGTCGTCGTCAACGAGCGCGACGCCCTGATCGCTCGACGACCATCGCACGTTCGGCTCGGTCTCCGGATACGCGGCGCCCCGCAGCCAGACGCGCGCATCCAGGTCGACGGACGTGCCTGCGTACGCGCCGTATGCCGGCTCGCTCAGCTCGACGCGCGCCGTCGGCGCGGTGGTCACCGTGATGGGGAGGAGGAACTCGTCGTACGTCGCGCGGTCCTGGGGCGAGCGCGGGAACGGCGGCCGGATCACCGCGATGCGTGTAGGTCCACCATCCGCCCTCGTGCCCACGACGCGCAGCGTCGCGCCAGCCATCGCGGTCGCCGCCACACTGCCGGACAGCAGCATGTAGGCGGGCGGCGCCGTTCCGCCGCCCGGGAGGTGCACCTGGACGTCGCGTCCCGCAGCGTCGAGGAACCGGACCGTGATCTCCGCCGTGTCGCCCACCGCCAGCTCGAGCGCGGCCGGCTCCATCCGCACGCTCTCGACCGCACCGCCCGCCGCCTCCGCCGCCGCGAGCGCGGCGGAGTCCATCTGCTGTGCCGCGGCCGCCGCCGCTGATCCCGCCAGCAACGACGCCACCGCCCCCACCGCCACGCCCCGATGCTTCATGGCCCTGCTCCTGCCGACTGCCGTCCTGCCAACAAGCGCGTCCGTACACCGCCTCGCAGGCCGGGTGCCCGGGTCGCCGTGCCCGGCGCACGAGGCCCCGCACCCGAATCCAGGCCGGCCCGCGCCGCACGCTTCTTGCTCTCCCCTCCCCACGGAGCATCAGAGCCCGCACGGATGAGGGGAGGCAGGACGGGACATGGCCGATCGGGCAGGGGAACGCACCATCCGTCTCCAGGTCGCCGGCGCCAAGCCGCAGGATGTCGGCCGCGGCACTGCCCGCCTGCCGAGCGACGCGCTCCGCTCGCTCGGGCTCCGCGAGGGCGACGTCGTCGAGGTGATCGGCAAGCGCTCGACCGGCATCATCGCGCTGCCGCCCTACCCCGAGGACAACGGCCTCAAGATCATCCGGCTGGACGGCCTCGAGCGCAGCAACGCGGGCGTCGGCATCGGCGACTCCGTCGAGATCCGCCGCGCCGACGTGCAGCCCGCGCGCCGCGTCGTGCTCGCGCCCTCGCAGCCGAACGTGCGGCTCATGGGCACCGGCGAAGCGCTCCGGCGCACGCTGTTCCGTCGGCCCGTCACGGCCGGCGACCTGGTCTCCACCTCGATCTACCAGCGTGGCGTGACCGCGCCGGACAGCGGACTCTTCCCCGAAGACCTGTTCCGCACGCTGTTCCAGATGCCCGCGTACGGGCTCCAGGAGTTCCGGCTGCGCGTCGTCTCCACGCAGCCGCGCGGCATCGTGCGCGTCGCCGAGGATACCGAGATCGAGCTGCTGCCCGAGTACACGGAAGCCGAAGAGGCCGTGCGCGGCGCCGTCACCTACGACGACATCGGCGGCCTGGGCGACACGATCACCCAGGTCCGCGAGATGATCGAGCTGCCGCTCAAGCACCCGGAGCTCTTCCAGCGACTCGGCATCGACCCGCCCAAGGGGGTGCTGCTGCACGGGCCGCCCGGCACGGGCAAGACGCTTCTCGCGCGCGCCGTGGCCAACGAGGCGGATGCCGGCTTCTATCACATTGCCGGCCCCGAGATCATGGGTCGCTTCTACGGCGAGTCCGAGCAGCGGCTGCGTGACGTCTTCCAGCAGGCGCAGCAGAACGCGCCATCCATCATCTTCATCGACGAGCTGGACTCGATCGCGCCCAAGCGCGAGCAGGTCACGGGCGAGGTCGAGCGCCGGGTGGTGGCGCAGCTCCTGACGCTCATGGACGGCCTCGAGCCCAGACAGAACGTCGTCGTCATCGGCGCCACCAACCGCGTCGACGCCATCGACGAGGCATTGCGCCGGCCCGGCCGCTTCGACCGCGAGATCGTCGTCGGCGTGCCGGACCAGACCGGCCGTCGCGAGATCCTCGCTATCCACACGCGCGGCATGCCCCTCGCCGAGGATGTGGATCTCGACGATGTCGCGCGCATCACCTACGGTTTCGTCGGCGCCGACCTCGCCGCGCTGAGCCGCGAGGCCGCGATCGACGCGCTGCGCCGCAACCTGCCCAACATCGACCTCGAAGCCGCCGAGATCCCGCCCCACGTGCTGGAGCAGCTCACCGTGACGCACGACGACTTCATGAACGCGCTCAAGCGCGTGCAGCCCTCCGCGCTCCGCGAGATCATGATCCAGGTGCCCGACGTGGGCTGGGATGACATCGGAGGACTGGAGGACGCCAAGCGCGCGCTGCGAGAAGGCGTCGAGCTGCCGCTCAAGCATCCCGAGGCCTTCGAGCGGCTCGGCATCCGGCCCGCCAAGGGCTTCCTGCTCTTCGGGCCGCCCGGCACCGGAAAGACGCTGCTGGCCAAGGCCGTCGCGCGTGAGTCCGAGGCCAACTTCATCGCCGCCAAGTCCTCGGACCTGCTGTCCAAGTGGTACGGCGAGTCGGAACAGCAAGTGGCGCGGCTGTTCCAGCGCGCGCGTCAGGTCGCGCCCACCGTCATCTTCATCGACGAGATCGACTCGCTCGCGCCGCAGCGCGGCGGCGGGCTCGGCGAACCCGCCGTCACCGAACGCGTGGTCAACACGATCCTGGCTGAGATGGACGGCCTGGAGGCGTTGCAGGGCGTCGTCGTCATCGGCGCGACCAACCGCCCCACGCTGCTCGACCCCGCGCTGCTCCGCCCCGGCCGCTTCGACGAGCTGATCTACGTGCCCGTCCCCTCGCGCGAAGGGCGGCTGCACATCCTCCGCATTCACACCGCGAAGATGCCCCTCGCCGAGGACGTGGACCTCGAGGCGCTCGCCGACCGCACCAACGGCTACACCGGCGCCGACCTCGAAGACCTCGTGCGCCGCGCCGGGCTCCACGCGCTGCGCGAGAGCCTCGAGTCGACCGAGGTGCCGATGCGATTCTTCGAGCAGGCGCTGCGGGAGACGCGCCCGTCCGTCACGCCAGAGATGGAGCGCGAGTACGAGGAGCTGGCCGAGAGCCTGAAGCGCGAGTCGCCGCGCGGACGCCGCCGCATCGGCTTCGACATCGGCGAGGAGAGATTGGCGGCGGACTGAGTGGGGGGGGGGGGAGCGCCGCCTACGCCGCCCTCACCCAGCGCCACACCTCGGCCAGCGTCGGGCGCCGGCCGGTGGAGAGAATGCCGATCCTGTAGACCTTCGCGCCCAACCACGCCGCCACCAGCCCGGCCACGACCAGCAGCGCGAGCGAGGCGGCCAGCTCCGTGACAGGCACCTCCATCAGCGCGGCCCGCATCGGCATCAGGATCGGCGCGCAGAACGGGATCAGCGACCCCACCACCGCGACTCGCCCCGCCGGATCGTTCAGGATCGGCATCACCGCGACGATCGTGAGGACCAGCAGCAGAACGACCGGAAACTGGAGCTGCCGCGTCTCCTGGTCGCTCGTCGCGATCGCGCCCAGCACCGCATAGATGGCGGCGTAGAGGAAGAATCCGGTCGTGAAGAAGGCGAGGAAGATGACGGCGACGCGCGCGGGCACGTCGGGCAGCGGCGGCAGCTTCAGGCCGATCGCCGCGGCCAGCGAATCCCCGAACCGCAGCGCCAGCGCCGCAAAGACGGTCCAGATCAAGACCTGAAGCAGCCCGGCCCCGCCAATCCCCAGGATCTTCCCCAGCATGAGCTGCTCCGCACGGATCGAGCTCACCACCACTTCCACGATCCGGTCCTTCTTCTCCTCCAGCACGCCCTGCATCACCCCGTTGCCGTACAGGGCAACGACGAGGTACACGGCGAAGCCGAGGATGTACGCCAGGAAGAACGCGGACGCGGCCGTGCCCGTCGCCGCCCGCTCACCCGCCTTTCGCGCCTCGAACGGGATCAGCCGAAACACATCCCGGAGCGCCTCCGGATCGATCCCGACCGCGCGCAGCCGCAGCGCCTGCGCGGCGCGCTGGACCGCCGTCTCGATCTCGCGGAGCTCGGTAAAGTTGGTGGCGTTCCGGCCCTCGTACACCGCCGAGTCGCCGTCCATCACGCCCGCGGGCAGCCACAGGTAGCCGTCCAGAGACCGCTCCGCGACCCGTGCCGCCAGTTCGCTTCGGACCTCGGCCTCGCCGCGCGCCGCGATGGTAACGACCTCCGTGTGGAAAACCGTACGCTCCTCATCCGACGCGGTGAGCCGCAGCGCGGCGGCAACCGCCTCGCCCAGCCCCTCGCCCGCGACGTCGACGATCGCGATGGACCGCTCCCCGACCCCGCCACCCAGCGCTGATGGCAGGAACAGCAGCCCCAGGATCAGCACGGGGCCGAACAGCGTGCCCAGCAGGAACGTCCGCGTGCGGACGCTTTCGATGAACTCGCGTTTGAACACGACCAACGTCTCGGACACCTGCTGCCTCCGTGCTCATCGCCACGTCCACGTTCTTGCAGCTCACCGGCCCGCCGCAGATGCTTCGTCAGAACCTCCGCCCGGCCGGCGCGGATTCCTGCGGACCGCAACGACGCGACCGGGCCTTTACAGCGAAGGGATTTGCTCGGCTGCGCCTATCTCCACACGACGCCGGACGGACACCGCAGCGGGCAGAGCAACCCGGCCGGATCCAGAGCGAACGCACTCATGCTCGGCCAGACAAGCGGAGAAGCAAGGCGCCCATCTGCTCCGCGACGGAGCGATAGTCGACAGGCACGAGCGGTTCCCGCCGGTCCGGGCAGCGGCCGGACCACAGGTCTTCGAGAAAGCGACAAAGCGACTCGGGATCTTCGGGGGAGATCGGAACGGCCCCGATACGGCGCGCCTCCCGCGCCGATGCACTGTCCGGTTCCGTTACAACGACCGTCGGGATACCCATGCCCACGGACTCGTACAGCTTGGCAGGGATCTGATACTTCTGATCCTGCGCCAGGACCACCGCCACGGTGGATCGTGCGAGGAGCTCCAGGGCGGTGCTCCGCTCCACGACGCCCATTAGCTCTACATGGGCTTCCAGCCCCGAACGGGCGAGCTGCGATCTGAACCGGGCGAGGTGTTCACCGCCCACATGACCCGCGACCCTGAGCTTGGAGCCAGCTTCTGCGGCGCTCGGATTGCGCTGCAGGAAAGCGGAAAAAGCCGAGAGAACGGGCCCGAGATCACGGCCGAAATAGAGGGTTCCCACATAGGCCAGACTGAGCCCGGGAAAGCGGGGACCCGGTGCAGAGGGCGCATCAGTCTCATCGAAGGCGTTCGGAACGCAAGCCACCGGCGGACGACCCTGCTGACCACCCAGAGCCTCGGCCAGCTCAGGAGTGGTCGTTGTGATCCCCGCGGCATGGCGCAGGACATGACGCTCGAGTCGCGGGAGCGTGAGCCGCCTCAACATGCTCGAGGTGAGCCACTCTTTCTGTTCGTTCGTGGCGCAGGCCACCCACGGGTCTCGCATGTCCACGACGTGAGGGACGCCCGTGCCTCGCGTGGCAAGGAACCCCACGAGGTGGACGCTGTGCGGCGGGCCGCTGGTGATAACCACGTCCGGGCGGTGTGCGCGAACGATCCGGCGGGCACGAAGTGCGGCGCGGGTGATCCAGCCCCGGCCATAGTCGGGGAAGGCGAGCCATGCGGACAACTCGTGACGGATCCTACCAAGCAGGCTGCTCCTGCCGCCCTTCGCGCCTTCCGTCGCCGCGCTGCCGGCCGCCCCGCCGGACCGGGGACGTCGTATCCTTCGGACCACCGAGTTGTAGTGGTCATTGAGCGTACGGCCGGCGTTGACGACGTGAACCGCGTAGCCACGGGAGCGCTCCGCGCCATGCTGGGGCGCAGCCGTCACCACATCCACCTCCCACCCGGCCTCCGTCAGGTACTTGCTCATTCCGGCCCAGCGCCGGCCGCCGATGGCCCCGTCCGGCGGAGCGTGATACGTGATGACGAGTACGCGGGGCGCAGGCACCTTTGCGTCCAGCCGAGAGGCTGGCGATACGGAATCCACGATGTCTGTCATGCCCTCACGAGCGCTCGCAGCAGACGGCGCCCCGCGCTCCTCGAACGATTTGCGGAGCGAACTCCGCCGCAAAAAGCGTTTGCGATCGCCCTGCCGTGACGCTTCTTGGGTCGGGGGTCATGCGCCCCCCGTCATCGACGAGATCGTTCGGGGAGAGGAGCGCTCAGCCAGCGAATACAGGCGCTCGTAGCAAGAAACCATGGTTTCGATTGAAAAGGAAGATACGACGCGACGGCGCGCCGTGCGGCCATCTTCGCGGCGCCGGTCCTCGTCCACCAGCGCGCTGAGCCATGCCTGTGCGAGCGCCTCGGGATCTTCTGGCGGAACGAGCCGGTGGCGCAGCACATCACCGAGCACAGCGACGTTCCCGCCCACCGCGGTCACCACCGGGCAGAGCTCCGCGCTCATCGCCTCGAGCAGGCTGATGGACGTTCCTTCACTCCGCGACGACATCGTGAAGATGGTGAACGTCGAATGCAGGTCACGGACATCATCACGCCAGCCGAGGAACCGCACACGGTCCTGGATGCCCAACCTCGCCGCGAGCTGCTCCAGGCGCGGTCGCTCGGAGCCCTCGCCCGCGAGAACGAGTACCGGTTGCGGCGCCGCCGTCCACTGGGAGCACAGCCGGGCGAACGCCTCGACCATGATGTCATAGCCCTTGATTCGCTCCAGCCGCCCGATGCTCCCGACAACCGGGACGTCGGCCGCGATGCCGAGCTCCCGGCGAACGCGGCCCGTATCGGGCCGGGGCGCATGGTACGCCGTATCAACGCCATTCAGAACGATCTCGATGCGGCACCGCCCCCGAACGACGCGCTCCCGGAGCAGCTCGGCGACCGCGCTCGAGACGGCAACGGCGTAGTCGGTCCGCCTTGCGGCGAGGCCGTCCACCTGACGCGCGACCCAGGGGTCAGGAACAGCCCGGCCGTGCTCCGTGTGAATGACGAGCGGAACGCGTGCGATCCGGGCAGCGAGGGAGCCCTTGTACCAGACCCCGCTGTGCGTGTGCACGACATCCGGCTTGATCGCACGGATCTGGTTGGCCAGTGCGCGGGGCCAGATCATCGAAAATCTCGACATGGGCGCGGCCTGGTGCAGCGCGGCGAACTCGTCGAGCCCCTCCGCGAACCGGCCGAAGTATTCCAGGACGAGCACGTGCGACTCGAACCGATCCGCGTCAATGCACCGCACGAGATCAGCAAGGAGGCGCTCCATGCCCCCGTAGTTGAGATTCTGGATCACGTGGAGAACGCGGAGCCGCCGGTCACTCGCGTACCTCACCCACGACCTCTCAGTCTTGCCAGCCAATCGACGGACTCCCTGAACGCTGGAGCCGGGTCGGACCACCGGAATACCTCGTTACGGTCGCCGGGTCGCCATAGCACGGCGAAATCGAGAACGGAACGCCATCGGGCTGGAAAGTCCGGTGGCAACGCCAATTCCTCACGGGAACGCCGCAACACCGCGTAGAGATGATCCACGTCGCCCCACCACCAGCGACTCCGGATACCGGTTCGGTACGGCGCCGGTGGGGGCAAGGGCTGACCCAGCGCGAGTCTGACGAGCCTCAACGGAAAGTCGACGCCCGCGTCCACTGCGAGCTGGAGCGAGCCCCAGAATCTGCCGTTGACCTCCATCAGGTAGGGCGTTCCCGTCGAGCTGTCGATCTTGTACTCGACCATCGCGACGCCATGCCAGCCGAAACGCGCGAGCAGCGCGGTCGAGGCACGAACCAGCTCCGGGTCCGCCGGGATGCTCTCGCGATACACGCTGACACCGCCGGCCGGCGGCTTCTCACGGATGCGGCGATGCGCGAAGACCGAATCCGTGCGACCATCCCACATGAGAAGGAAGACGCCGACGCCGGGGCCGACGATCCTCTGCTGAAGCATGACCGGGAACGCCGCCGCCGGCAGTTGCCCGAGATGCTCACGCAACTCCCGGGCGTTGCTGGCGAACGCCACGCCGAGCTTCCGGCGACCGGGCCCCGCGTCAGCGACCGAGCGCGACGGCTTCACGACCACGGGGTAGCGGACCTGGTCGGCTTCCAGTGCGGAGACGTCCTCGGGCGTGGTCAGGAGCCGCTGCTCGGGAACGGCGATGTCCAGCTCGCGAGCTGTCGCAAGGACGAGAGCCTTGTCGCAGATGCGGCGAAACACAGCGTCCTCCGGGAACGGCACACAGATGTCACCGAACCGTGCTCTCGCGGGCAGGATCGCCAGGAGCGCTGCCTCGCTGACCGGAAGGATGACTCGTGCCCCGACTTCCCAGGCATACGCCTCCACCGCACTGGCAAATCCAGGAGGGTCCTCCAACGGGTCCGGGACAGCGCGCTCGCTTTCACAGTAGCGCGATGCGCCGGCCAGCGATCGGCCTCGTACCGAGCAAACGAAGATCCTGTGGCCCGCCCGCCCCAACGACCGCACGATGGCGAGCGCCGCCCGCTCATCGCCGTCCGTAACGATGACCGGGACGTTCACCGGCTCCCGGGCACAGCAGGAAGCATGGTTCTCGGGCGTACCGGCGACGAGGCCGCGCCGACGCCGCCTCGCAAGCGCGCCTCTCCTGGAACGGGCCGCACGGCCGCGACTTTGTGGAGCCCCACGATGAGCGCGTAAGTCACGAACATGTATGCCGCGTACGCCTGAGACAGGAAGAATCCACAGATGACGTATCCGATGATGCTCCCACCGAGCGCATGGCCGAGCATGGCGGCTTCAGACGGCGTGCGCGAACTGCGTTGGCCCGGATCGATCCGAGTCGCCGTGCGGTAGGCGTGGAACAACAGGAGCACCAGCGCGACCAGGCCGAACACGCCGAGCTCTGCTCCGATCTGGACGAACGAGTTGTGGGCGGCAGACCATTTCAGCCCGAGGCCCAACTCCTGCCGTCCGGCGAGCGGGGACAGAGTCCCTTCCGCGACCGGGAACGCTTGCACGCCAACGCCCGTCAGCGGTCGGCTCAGCATATAGCCCACGCCACGCTTCCAGATCTCCATGCGGCCCGATTCCGAGTTCCCGCTCCAGTTGTAGTCCTCGGTGGGATTGAGTATGGTGCGCATCATTTCCCAGTACCCATCGCCAGCCGCGACCAGCAGGAGACCGAAACCGGCGGCAACGGCGAAGGCGCGGACTCGCGCAGGGATCGTCCGGAACGCGACCAGCACGTAGGCCGCAACACCCACGAACCCGAGAAACGCCCCGCGGGACCCCGTCTTGATGATCACCAGCACGTAAAGGCCAATGACCAGCACGCTGAGGATGCGTTTCAGAACGCTGCGGGCACGAAGCGCAAAGAAGACGGCCAACGGGATATTGCAGACCAGCAGCATCCCCAGGTCATTGGCGTCGTAATAGTGGAGACTGCCCAGCCGTCCACTCGGCCCCACTTCGAAGAACAGGTACACGTACAGGGCATAGATCGCGCCCCCGATCACCATGACGGCAACGTACCTGCGCACGTCCTCCAGGCACCGAATGCTGGCCGCGAGGATGACCATGAGCAGGAAGGTCTTGCCCAGGTCATCCTTGATGAAGCCAAAGCTGAGTCCCTTGTAGAGGCTCGTCGGCACCGACGCGACGGCGAGCACCAGGATCGCGATGACGCATGTCGTCACCGGGTGGCGAATGGTCTTCAAGCGGCGGCGCCTGTCGCTGTCGATGGCGTACAGCCCGTACGCAGCCAGCGAGGCGAGGATCGGCAGCTTCACGGCCGCGATGATGCCAAAGAGATCCTGCGCACGCCAGACATAGGTGAAAATGCAGCCGATCAGCGCGAAGACGAGGAGGTCCTTCTTCGCATCCCGCGACGCCTTCCGCTGAGGTCGCCCTGCGCCCTGCGCCCCCACGCCGATTCTCGCGGGAGCACCCTCGTGGGGCGCGAAACGGGGCTGCGCGTGCTCTGGACGAGTGGTCGCCATGAAGATCTGCTCCGGAAGCGCGCCAGACCGTGCGCCCGTGGAGGCTGGGGCCCACGGCCCCTCCGGTCCGGCGTGGTCTGGTCTATTCATAGAGCCCCGCTGCTCGCAAGGCGAATCCGTTCCGTGATAGCCCCGCCGGGATATTGACCCGAGGGACGCCGTAGGGCGAGCCATGGCGCCTCGGCACCGGACCACCGCAGACGAGCAGCCCCGCCGAGTAGCCGGCCCCGTTGGCGGCCGCTTCCACCGTGGGCGAGCTCAACCCATACGGATACGACAGCCATGGGCGCACCCGTTCGAAATGCTCCTGCAGCCATTGCAGCGGGCGCTCCAGCTCGGCCCTGAGTGCAGGTGAGGCAAGGCGAGTGAGATTCGGATGGCTCCAACTGTGAGATCCTAGCGTCAGCCCGGGGTGCTGCAACGCGCGACCCAGCTCCTCGACGGTTGCGACACGGGCATGCTCCGGAACTGGTTTGAGCTCGATTCCCTTTTCCGCCGCCCAGCCCCGAATGTCGGAGTCGATGCCGCATAGCTCGGTGAGCGCATGGCCGCGGAACGCCTCATCGAGCTCCCCTGACGCTGCCCCTGCCGCGACTTCATCCCACCAGAAGCTCCCGCCGCCGACGAACGCCGGCGAGACGAAGATGGTCGCGGGGAGACCCCGGGCGTGCAATTCCGCGACGCCACACGTCACCGCTCCGCGATAAGCATCGTCGAACGTGATCGCGATTCGGGGACGCCTGGCGCGCCGGCCATCCGGCCACAGCACCATGTCCAGCGGAACGACCTCGTGCGTGTCGAGAAGGTCGTCCAGCTGTGCCCTGAACTCCTCCACCGGGAGGTGGAGAGAGCGATCGCCGACCGGCTCGGCTCCCTCGGGAACGATGTTGTGGTACGCCAGCACGATGCCAGCACCCGTGCTCACGCGGCGCGCAAGCGCAGCGACTCCTCCCCGGACCAGCGTCGCCTCGACGAACGCCTTTCCGTGCCGGCGGAGCATCACGAGGCCTCCCGATTGTCACGTCGTGCTGGGCCGGCGGACATGCGAAGCAGGGCGCCGGGGTCCGACGGGGGGAAAGCCACCTTGTCCATCCGTGAGGCGATCGGGACCGCAGTCGGAGACTCTATGGATGAAGAAACCGAGACCGACATCCTCGGGGTCGCTCGCGTCCAGACGAGATCTCGAGACAGGCGATTCTGGGCGGCGAGCAGACCGCGAGGCCGGGCGCCGGGGCGTGCAAGATGCGTTCCCATAATCGCATCCTCGGCCTGCCCGCAACGGCCCCTCCCCGCGGCGCGGCCAATCCGCCCCCTCCTCCGGTGTGGGGCAGGGGCGGGCCCGCACGGTCCTGTCGGCGGCTTCTGCCCGCTCGCCGGAAGGCGCCCTCCCCCCACCGCGCGTGCGGACTCCCGGCGCAAGCGGCAGGATCCGCCGTCTCGGCGCGTCTTGCCGGACGCTCTGTGTCGGCAAGGTCGTCCAATGTTGCGTCTCCGCAACACCCGGCGAGTCCTCCTGCCCCCGGGCCAACGACCATCCCTGCCGCGTCAATGGGCATTCCTCAGCCGCAAGCCGTTGAGACTGGCTGGCCCTTGAGTTGCACGGATGACGCCGGTGCCGTACGCCGACCATCGCTCCCCAGTGGCTACGCGGGCGGGACGTGCTGGCGGCTCACGACGCATTGATCCAATCAGGAGTCTACTGACCCCGATGTGCGGATTCGCTGGCGTGCTTACGACGGCGCGCCACGCATCAGGTGGGCTCGAGCCCACGGTCCGTCGGATGATCGCCCAGATCGTGCATCGCGGCCCGGACGACGCGGGCATCTGGGTGGACGAGAACGCGGGCATCGCGCTGGGATTTCGGCGCCTGGCGGTGGTCGATCTGTCCCAGCACGGGCATCAGCCGATGCATTCGGCCTCGAAGCGCTTCACCGTCGTATTCAATGGAGAGATCTACAACCACCTGGAGCTGAGGCGCGAGCTCGAGTCGAACACCCGGTTCCGGGGGCACTCCGATACGGAGGTGATGCTGGCCGCGTTCGAGCGCTGGGGCATCGAGGCGGCGATCAAGCGATTCGTGGGGATGTTCGCGCTGGCCGTCTGGGATTCCTGGAACCAGACCCTCACGTTCGCCCGTGATCGCATGGGCGAGAAGCCGCTCTACATCTACTGGCGCCCAGGCCAGCTGGCTTTCGGCTCCGAGCTGAAGGCGCTGCTGGCGTATCCGGACTTCGACCGCACGCTGAATCCTCGAGGCCTCGCCGCGTACCTGCGGTACCTCTATGTACCGGCGCCAGATTCGATCTTCCAGCACGTCATCAAGCTTCCACCAGCGCACACTCTCACGGTCCGCTCTGCCGCGGAGAGGCTGCCGGCGCCCACGCCGTACTGGTCCGTTCTGGAGGCGGCAGAACATGGCCTCCGAAATCCGTTCGAGGGGTCCGATGAGGATGCGGTCGATGAGCTGGAGACCCTCCTCTCTCGTGCGGTCCGGCTGTGCCTGGAGGCGGATGTCCCGGTGGGGGCGCTGCTCTCGGGAGGTGTCGATTCCTCGACCGTGGTGGCGCTCGCGCAGACCGCCGCGGGGCGCCCGTTGCGGACCTACGCGATCGGCTTCGACGCCGACGAGTTCAATGAGGCACCGGCGGCCGCGCGCGTGGCGGAACATCTCGGAACGGATCACACCGAGCTCGTCGTGAGCGGCGATGAAGCGCTGCAACTCGTGCCGGCCTTGCCGGAGATGTTCGACGAGCCCCTCGCCAATCCGTCTCAGATCCCGACGTATTTCGTATCCGCGCTGGCGCGGCGAAGCGTCGTCGTCGCGCTCACCGGGGATGGCGGCGACGAGCTGTTCAGCGGCTATCAGCGGTACATCCGGGGCGGAGCGATGATCGAGCGCATGCTCCGTGTGCCTCCCCTGCTGCGGCAAACAGCAGGCGCCATCCTCGGGATGCCGCCTGCAAAGTGGTGGGATCGCTGGTTCCGCGTCGCTGGCAGCGTCGCCCCACGCCTGGCCAGCTACCAGCGCCCCGGGGAGAGGATGGCGAAGATCGCTGCACTCCTGCGTCATGACTCCCCGGCAGCGATGTACCGCTCTCTGTTGTCGGCGTGGCAGGCGCCGGAGCAGTTCTTGATCCAGCCCAACGGGGGGCCGAGCGCACCGGAGCTGGCGCTCGAGCAGCCGTTCTCCGGCCCCCTGGTGGAGCGCATGATGCTGGCCGATCAGTTGACGTACCTGCCCGATGATCTCCTCGCGAAGGTGGATCGCGCCAGCATGGCGGTGAGCCTGGAGGTCCGCGTTCCCCTATTGGACCACCGCATCGTGGAGTTCGCGTGGCGCCTGCCACGGCGACTCCGCATCCGCAACGGCCAGGGGAAGTGGATACTGCGCCAGCTCCTTTACCGGCGTGTTCCGCGAGAGCTGGTCGAACGGCCGAAGATGGGCTTCACCGTACCCATAGCACGGTGGCTGAGAGGCCCGCTCCGTGAGTGGGCGCAAGACCTGCTTCATTCGAACGGCGACGGGTTTGATCATCTCCTGGACCTCGCAGCCGTCCGCCGTGCCTGGGGAGCGTTCGAGGCGGGTCGAACCGAGCTCGGGGCCGGCCTCTGGGCGATCCTCGTGTTTCGGGCCTGGCATGAGCGCTGGGTAGCGCAGCCCTCGGCGGCATTGGTATGACGGGCTCGACCCTGACGGTGGCCGCCGGCTCGCAATCGGTCGCGTAGGCCCGCAGAGCCGACTTAGAGCTCTGGCCGGGTCGCCCTCGCGTGCTGGCCAAGTCTCCAGATCACAGTAGGTGACATGCTTGCGATCAGCATTCTCCTTGGGTTGCTTGCAGCGCTGATGTGGCTTCCATCCCTCTCGGATCTCGTCAGCCTGGCGCGAGTCCGCCGCGCTGCGCCTCGTCGCGACGGCGAGGGAAGGCCGTTGCCCAGGCTGCTCTTCCTCGTTCCGGCCCACAATGAGGAGCTGTTGCTGCCCGATTGCCTACGATCGCTCGCGGCGTTGGATTATCCGGCGGATGCGAAGGCCGTGGTCGTGGTGGCAGACAACTGCACTGACGGGACGGCTGAGATCGCCCGGGCGCATCGCGTGCAGTGTCTCGAGCGCAGCGACCCCGTCAACCGCGGCAAGCCTTATGCGATCGCGTGGGCACTCGAACGTCTGCCGCTCGATGAATACGACTGCGTGTTCATTATCGATGGAGACGCAACCGTCGACCCGCAGTTCGCCAGAGCCATGGCTCGGATCGATGGCCTCGCCGACAAGGCGGTGCAGGGGAACAACGGAATCAGCAATCCGAGCGAGAACGCACTGACGCGAATGTCGGCGGTGTTCGGCGCCGCTCGCTACCAGTTCGCCTATCCGCTCAAGCAAGCGGCCGGACTCTCCGTGCCGTTGCAAGGCTGCGGAATGGGCGTGGGTACGCGCGTTCTGAAGCAATACGGCTGGCAGGCGTTTTCCATCTGTGAAGATTGGGAGATGTATGCGCTGCTCACGGCAGCGGGTGTGCGGTGCTGCCTTGCTCCCGATGCACGGACCTATGCCCAGGAAGCCAGCTCGTTGCACCAGAGTGCCAGTCAGCGGCGCCGCTGGACGGGTGGCAAGTACACCGTCCTGGTGAAGACCGCCCCCGTCATCCTGCGGAGCAATGCAAGCTGGCACCAGAAGCTGGATGCGATCGCGGAGTTGGTGTCGCCGGGACCCGTGGTCCATCTCGGTACTGCGCTGGTGCTCTCCGCCGGCGCATTGCTCGCGGGAGTCCCGGGCGCAGTGTGGCTGGCGGCTGCGCTCCTCGGCTCTCTGATACGGACTGGCATCTACACCGTGGCCGGCCTCTGGGCCAGCCAGGAGCGCGGCAAGGCCCTCCTGTCGTTTCTCTATCTTCCCATCTACGCAGTCTGGCGCCTCGGCATCCAGGTCACATCATTCGGGATGGTCGGCTCGAAGCCGTGGGTCCGAACCCGCCGGCACCTCCATTACAGCGACTCCTGAATGCCCGGCGTCCGCAACCGCGCCGCCCCGCCGCCGACGACCTTCATGCCGCCCGCGGCCTCCCCAGTTCATTCCGGGTCATCGCGAGCGGTTCGCGGACTCGCGCGCTGAACCCCGGTGCTGCGCGAACCACCCGAGGTGAGGCTGCAGCGCCGTCGTGGAGCGCCGTGAGGTGGGACGGGACCGCTGCCAGGGGATCAGCCGCTATGGACGCGACGCCGATCGTCTGCCGGCGATTCCTCGAACATCACGCGGTGCATCCGCTCGACCACACGGCTCCACCGGAAGCGCTCGAGCAAGCGCGCCCGCCCTGCCTCACCCATGCTGACCCGCCGCTCCGGATTCCGGTAGAGATCGAGGATGCAACGTGCGATGGCATCGCTGTCACCCGGCTCGACGATGTAACCGGTCTTCCCGTCCTCGATGATTTCGGGCATCGCGTTGATGTTCGCGCCCAGGCAGGGCAGGCCTTGCGACATCGCCTCCAGGAAAACGAAGCCGAATGAGTCGCAGTAGGATGGCAGGAGGAAGAGATCCGCCGCCCGATAATGAGCCAGGAGCTCGGCTGCGGAACGGACCTGCCCGATGGGCTGCACGCCCGGCATCTGCATGTCAGGACGGGGCGGTGGACCGATGATCTCGAGGCGCAGGTCCGGGATCTCCGCCCGCGCCTTGGCGAAGGCCTTGAGAACGTCGGGTCCCCCCTTCAGGTCGAAGGTGTAGCCGACGAAGAGGAGCTGCCCCGTCAGCCGCGAGGGGACCTCGGGAATCGTGTTGCGCTCGTAATACTCACCGACCCCCATGCCAACAGTCGTGATTCGCTCCGCGGGGATCCCGTAGTCGGCGATCAGATGGTCCTTGACGAACTGGGCCGAAACGAAGATGTGCTTCGCGTGCCGGTAGAGCTGTTCCTCGTTCCTCAGAAAGGCATCGCGGTCCGCTGCCGTGACCACCCAGGGCGAGTGCCCGTCACGCAGCGCCAGCCGCATGGTGTAGGTGAAGAACAGATAGTACTCCAGTTCCTTGAAATCGGGGTGCGGGTAATAGAGCCCGCCAACCTGCAGAATCCGGGTACCGGGCCGGTACGCCCGCTCGACGAGCCGCCCGTTGACGCGCGTGTTCCGCTCCCACGCCTCTAGCGTGTAATACTCGAGGATTTCCCGCTTGCGGTACCATCGCGCCTTGCTCAGCGAGAACGACCGCAGGAGCGGACCAACCCGTGGCAGGAGCACCGACATCGCGTCCACCCAGGCAACTCGAAGGCCTCGGGCCTGGAAGGCGCGCTCGAGGTACTCTGGGAGTCCGGACGAGGAGCCGCGCTGGCTGATCAACAGGAGATCGGACATGACCGAGAATCGAGAACGGGGTGCGCAACCCGGACGGCTCTGCGACGAGGTGGTCCCCCGGCCGCGCGGCCCGGGGCTCGTCCGTTAGCATACAAGAAAGGAAGCGCCCCGTCGAGGGCGACGGGGCGCACGGCGTATTGAAGAGCTTCCGGGTACTGGTGGCGTCCGGCAGGCGAACCAGTCACCTGCCAGACGCACACGGAGCATCACGCTCGCTCAGGTCCACTGGTTACGGCTTCCAGACGCGGATATTGTCGAGCCACTCGCTCTGCGCGGCCGGCGAACCGTGATTGAAGACCGTCGGGTACTTGAAGTCGTTGTAACCGCCGGAGCCCTTCGTATCGACCTTGGAGTAATTCCACCTGAGCGCGCCGTCGACCCAACCCATGACCACGCCGTCGTTCGCTGATGCGGAGGACTCCTGTCGGACATAGAACGTGATCCGGTGCCAGTTCCCATCAGCCAACTGGGCGAGGGAGAACGTGCCGACGTTCTGCGGGAACAGCGGGTCTGAGCCGAACGCGATCTGCAACTTGCCATTGATCGCGTACAGGCCGAACGCCTCGCCGCCTGCAGAGTAGATGATCAGCATCTTCTTTGAGTTGCCCGTGCACGGACCGGTGCCAGACCAGTCGAACTTGAAGCCCGGCTGGTACCGCACGACGATCGTGACGTAGATCTCGCGCGATGCCGTGAAGTTTCGCTCGAGCGTGCGGCTGTCGTCACGGCACGGAGTCCCTGCCTTCGGCCAATCGATACGAAGCGCCGGCTTGCCGCCCACTCCCCCGGTCGGATCGATCCTCAGGTACTGGGAGGGCTGCGCGTAGATGTATCGTCCCGCAGCCGTCAAGTCCGCGCTCCCGCCGTACTGCCTGAAGTCATCGTACCACAGCAGCGTGTGGCGTGCGGGATCGTACGCGGGCTCCGACCCCTGGCTCCCCGAGGACTGGACGGTGATCGTGGCCTGCCCTGTCTTGCCCTCGCTCGTGGCCCTGATCGTCACGGTGCCCGCCGCGACGCCGCGCACGAGCCCGCTGGACGTCACCGTTGCGATCGACGTGTTCGAGCTCGACCACGTGATGGTGCGGCCGCTGAGCGCGTTGCCGTTCTGATCCTTCGGCGTCGCCGTGAGCTGCAGCGTGCCCCCGACCTGGATCGTGCCCGACGAGGGAGAAACCGTCACCGTCGCGACCGGCGCCGGCGCGCTGCCGCCATCATTGCTACCACCGTCGCTGCCGCCGTCGCTTCCGCCGCCAGAGCTCTGGCCGCCGCAGCCGATCCGCTGCGTGCTGACCACGAGGTTGTCGAAGTAGCGCTCCTGCTGCCGTGGCGAACCGTCGTTCCAGTAGTTCTCCAGGAACAGCGCGTTGATGCCGTAGGCGGTGTAGCTGCCCACCCAGTTCAGGTTCGTCACGCGCGCTTCGAGATTGCCATCGATCCAGAGCTCGAAGACGCCGTTGCTCTGGCCCGGATCGTTCACGCGGACCCGTGTCTCGATGCAGTACCACTGGCCGACGTGCGCGGCGTCGAAGATCGGCGTGGTGCCGGTCCGCGCTCCGAGCCAGCGGAGGTTGGCGAAGTCGTTGTACTTTGTCGTGCGGACGTTGCCCTGCGCATCAGTTCCTGACGCGGGGTCGAGGACCAGGTAGTTGCTCCCGCTGCCGCCGCTCCAGACGTGCGCGATGAGCGCCTCCGACCAGTTCGAACCCGCGAAGATGATGGCGCGGGCCAGCTTCTCGCCGCCGCCTCCCGTCCAGCCGGGCTGGTTGCGCAGATAGAAGCGCCAGTAGACCTCCCGGTAGTTCGCCGTGCCGCTGTCAACCGGCCGGAAGTACGAATTCGGGGTCTTGCCGAAGGCCAGCTTCAGCGAGCCTGCGTTGACGTCGCCCGCGTTGAACCGCGCACGCATCGCGCCGGAACCGCCGATCCCGACACCGCTCGCACGAACGAAGCGGTCGCCACGGCTGTCGTACTCGAAGTACCGCCCCAGCCGGTCTTGATCGAAGTCGTCACACCAGATCCAGGCGCTCTGCGGCTGCGAGCACTCGTTGACCAGGCTCGCGCTACCGCCGCTGCCGCCGCCGCTACCGCCGCTTCCCCCCGTCACGCTGATCTGCGCGCTAGCGCTCCTGCCGTTGGTCGTAACGGTGATCGTCGCGCTGCCGGCGGCCACGCCGGTGACCAAACCTGTGTCGTCGACCCTCGCGATCGAGCTGTTCGAGGACGTCCAGGAGAACTTCGCATCTGGCACCACGTTCCCGTTGGCGTCCTTCGCGCTCGCGTCGAGGCGATAGGACTCGCCGACCGCGATGGATCGGGAGCTCGGGCTCACGGACACCGAGGTCACGAGCTGGCGAATGACCACGCCGGCCGTGTCCGCCTTTTCGCAGCACGGGGCCGTTGCCACGATGAGTGCGGCCCCCACGGCCTTGGCTGTGACAATACCCATGCTATCTACCGTCGCGATGTTCGGATGGAGAGAACGCCACGCGACCCGAGCCCCGGACAGAACATCGCCACTGCTGTTGTACGACTTGGCAACAAATTGCACCTTCGAGCCGAGCGCGTCCAGAGTGTCAACCGAAGGCGAGATCTCGACGCGCGCGACCTGGGACGACGGCGTCGTGACGGTCACCTGCGCGCTTCCGCTCTTGCCGCCGCTCGCCGCCGTGATCGTTGCCTTGCCGGGTGCGACGCCCGTGACGACCCCGCTCGACGAGACAGTGGCGACGGTTGTGTCGGAGCTGGACCAGGTCACGGGCCGGTTGTTGAGGACGTTGCCGGCGGCATCCTTGACCTCGGCCGTCAGCTGAACCGTGACGCCCGCCGCGATACTGGCCTGCGCCGGCGTCACGCTCACGGAGCCGACGGGCGTGGGGCTGACGGTCACGCTGACCGACGCTGTCTTGTCGCCCGCCTTCGCCGTGATCGTCGCCTTGCCCTCGCCGTTGCCGCGGACCACGCCCGAGCTGGTCACGGAAGCCACAGCCGCGTCCGAGGAGCTCCACGTGATGCTCACGCCCTCGATCGCGTGGCCGTTCCCATCGGTCACGGTTGCTGTGAGCTGGGCTGTCGCGCCGACGGCAATGGTGACGGGGTTCGGCGCGATCGCGACCGCCGCCGGCTGCTGGTTCACGGCGACGGCAACGGTATCCGCGACTCCCGGCGCCGTTGCCACGATCCGCGCCTCTCCGTTCCCGCGCGCGGTCGCGAGGCCGTTCTCGTCGATCGATACGATGGCGGGGGCAAGCGACTTCCAGACGATCGCGACGTTACCAACGACACCGCCCTTCGCGTCGCGCGCCACCGCCTTGAAGCGGAGCGTGTCGCCGAGCGCGTCCAGCGTGCCCCGATCCGGCACGATCTCCAGACTGGCCACAGCCGCCTGGACGATGACCGATACCGTGTCGGAGACCTCGCCGGCGCGTGCGACGATCCGCGCGGTCCCGTACCCCACGCCGCGCACCACGCCGTCCTCGCTCACCACCGCGACGGGTGGATCGAGCGAGGACCACTCTACCTTCGGGTCCATGACGTCGTTGCCGTTCCGATCGCGCGCGATCGCGGCGAAGCGGATCGAGTCGCCGATCCCCTCGATCGTCGCCACCACGCCGCCCGGCGGCGGGCTGCCGCCCGGCTCGACCCCCAGCGGGATGACGAACAACGACGCGACCTTCTGCTGCACGGTGATCGTGGCGGTTTCCGAGCGGGAGGAAACGGATACCTCGATCTCGGCCGTCCCCGGCCGCACAGCGAGCACCTTCCCGTTCCGATCGACCGTCGCGACATCCGGATTCAGACTGCGCCACGAAAGCGGTGCGCTGGGAACGGGGACGCCGTCAACCGACACCTCCGCGGAGATCCGAACGGTGTCACCCAGCGCCTCCAATGTGGCCGTGCGGGGAGATAACACGATCTGGATGGATTCCGGATCTGCGTTGATCAGGTCTTCGTACTCACAGGCCCCAAGACACACTAGGCCAACCAGCAGCAGGCCAGCCCTGGAAGTACCCCATCGCATACGACAGCCTCTCGGCACGGTCCAGACAACACGCCCGCCAGACGAAGCGGAGGAGAGACCCCGTTCGCTGGCGGCCAGGCGAGCATGGCGGGAAATGGCTTCCGCTTTAGCTCCTTGGCTCTGCGTCCCCGTCTTTCGGCGGGTTTGCTCTGAGCAGCGATGACCTGGGTACGGGTTTGAAGCGCTCGCCGCGGTTCGCCTCCCCTGCGTCGGCAACAGCGGTGCCCTGTGGCGGGGCGGGTGGGGGCGGCGTGCGGAAACGGCGGAATCGTCAGAAGATCCGCCGCCCCCGCCCGTCAGGATGAGGTCCGCGGACCCGTGCCGGATGGGAAAGTCGTTGCAGGCCCGATCGAACTCTTTTCGTGGAATGCGGGCATGCGCCGGGGCTGCGCCGCCGCAATGTAGACATTACAATTCAAACCGAACGCGGCGGCATCGCGGATTGGCACCGCCGCCCGCGCCTCCGACGCGACGGCGCTCAGCGCCGCGCCACGGGCACGCCCCGTGCTCTCGCGTGCCGCAGCCGCTGAGCCCAGCTCACCTGGAGAACCTCACACATGCTACTCGCCACGTGGATCGCCATAGGCGGCGCCCTAGCGTTTCTTGCCTACGTCTTCGTCGGCTACCCGCTGGCGTTGAAGGCGCTCGCGTCCCTTCGGCGCCGTGAGCGCCCGGAGCCGGTGCTGGATGAGTGGCCCGAGATCAGCATCACGGTGGCCGCGTACAACGAGGCCGGCCAGATCCGGCAGCTCATCGAGAACCTGCTCGAGCTCGATTATCCGGCGGACCGACGGCAGATCGTCGTCGTCTCGGATGCGTCGAACGACGGGACCGATGACATCGTGCGGGAGTACGCGGACCGCGGCGTCGAGCTGGTCCGGCTTCCCGAACGGCGAGGCAAGACGGGGGCGGAGAACTTCGCGCGGCGGTACCTGCGCGGGAAGATCATCGTCAACACGGACGCCTCGGTCCGGATCGGGCGCGACGCGCTGCGCAGGCTCGTCGCCCAGTTCGCGGATCCCACGGTCGGCGTCGCTTCGGGTCGGGACGTCAGCGTGACGCGGGTCGACGGGGACGCCAACCTCGGCGAGTCGGGCTACGTCGGCTACGAGATGTGGCTACGGGAACTCGAGACGCGGGTGGACGGCATCGTCGGCGCATCGGGCTGCCTGTACGCGATCCGGGGGGAGCTGCACAATCACCTCTTGCCCGAGGCCCTGAGCCGCGACTTCGCCGCGCCGCTGGTCGCCCGGCAGCACGGCTACCGCTCCGTCACGGTCAATGATGCGCTGTGCTACGTGCCGCGCGCGCCGTCGCTGCGCCGTGAGTATACCCGGAAGGTACGCACCATCACCCGCGGAATGGAGACGCTCTTCTTCAAGCGCGCCCTGCTCAATCCGTTCCGCTACGGGCTCTTCTCCTGGATGTTGTTCAGCCATAAGATCTGCCGCTGGCTGGTGCCCTGGGCGCTCGTTGTCCTGGTCCTCGGCATCGCTGCGCTGAGCATCATGGAGCCGTGGGCCCGGGTAGTGGCGCTGTTGATCCTCCTGGGCGGCGCCCTGGCGCTGGCGGGTTGGTTGTGGCCGGAGGGCAAGCGCATCCCGCGGCCGCTCGCGATTCCCGCCTACATCGCGGTGGCGAACATCGCCGTCCTCCGCGCGTGGCCCAAGGCAATGCGCGGTGAGCTCAACCCGATCTGGGAGCCGACGCGCCGGGTCCCTGTGGGGTCGCACTGAGGGACGCCCCCTCGGGTCGCATTGAGGAAAAAACGAACGGCCTTCCGCAGCCGGTTCCCCGCCCGCGGAAGGCCGTCGTGCAACAGCGTTCGTCAGTGTGCGGCGGCGATCGGCAGGGGCGTGGCGCGGTGCTCCGGCAGGGCCGCGTAGACCGCGGGGACGATCGCGCCGGCGACGCGCGACGCGAGCGCGAACGCCTCGTCTTCCGATCCGGTGACCGGGACGACGATCCTCACCAGCGCCTCCTCGCTGCGATTCTGTAGCGCGGCATCACGAAGGAGGTCCCACTTCACCACGTACTCGCTCGCCTCGACCCGGCCGCGCCCCTGATACCAGTAGAGGACGAGGGCGCGCTCTTGCTTGTTCTGGATCAGGTAGCGATTGACCGTGACCGGGCCGACCGGCGTCTCGATCACGGCACGTTGCGAGGCCAGCGCCTCCCAGCCCGAGCCGGGCAGACAGTTCTTGGGCGAGTGGATGGTCCGCCCCCGCGCCTGGCTGTCGTAATACGAGACGAGGACCGAGTACGTCGGGCCGCTGGCACCCGATGCCGGCCGGTAGATGCGATACAGGTAGTCGCTCATCGCGGCCACCCGGCGCTCCGCCTCCGGGATCTCCTGGTCCTCGCCCACATATCCATCGATGGCGGCCGGCACCGTCACGGCCAGCGGGGCTCGCAACGGCAGGGGCCGCTGCGTGTCCACACCGACCGTCAGCACCGCTCCCGCGGCCAGTATGCCGGCGGGCAGCCACGCGAGGAGCCGGGCCGCGCTCATCCGGCCACCTCCCGTCGCCGAGCCTCCAGTCGCGTCAGGCCCCACGCGACCGCGCCGATCATCCCGAACGCCACCACGAAGAGCGTCCATCCCTCGGTGTAGTGCATCAGGCCGTCACCGAGCCTGGGATCCACGTAATGGACCAGGAACCCGGTCAGGAACACCCGGATCCCGTTGAGGAGCATCGCAACGGGGATCGCGACGATCAGCAGCACCGCGCGCGTCAGCGGCGACCGGAGCCAGATCCCACCGATCAGGAGGCTCAATGCGATCAGGGCCGTCAACGAGCGCAGCCCGCTGCACGCCTCGGTGACGAACAGCGAGCGCCCTGGCAACTGGATCACGTTGCCGGCCAGCTGCACAGGAACATGGCGCCACTCGAGGAGCGCCGCGCCGAGCTGCGACGCCTTGAGCTGGAGCGGCAGCGCCAGCGAACCGAGGACGACCGCCGGCAGCGGCACGGACAGCGCAAGCAGCGACGCGGGCAGCCACCAGTGCAGCAGCTGCCGGAACCCGGCAGCGAAGACCACCAGCCCGGCCGCCGCGCCCAGCATCGACATGCGCATGGTGAACAGCTCGGCCGCGAGCCCGGATGCGTAGCGCAGCGCAACGGCGAAGAGCAGGATGATCAGGCCCAGCACGGGCTGCGCACGGGCGTGCGGCGCCCGGCCCCGACGCCAGGCCAGCCAGACCGCGACCGGCCCCAGCAGGAGGCCGTGGCCCGCTTCGGGATCGTGCCACCAGTCGCGACCCAGCGTGATGATCGGCTCCCAGAACAGGACCAGGAAGGCGATCACGGCGCCAACAGCCGGCGCAGACGACCGCAGGTCCAGGGGCAGGGGACGAGAAGCGACGGACGTTGCCACGCTTACCAGGCGCCTTGACGGAAGATCATCACCGGCAACGTCCGGAGCATGATCTTCAGATCGTGCAGCACGGACCGCTTCTCGATGTACTCGAGATCGAGCTGGACCTTCCTCTTGACGTCTTCGATCGACCGGTCGTAGTGCTGGTTGACCTGGGCCCAGCCCGTGATGCCGGGGCGAACACGCTGACGCTGCGCGTAGCCCTCGATCTGCGTCCTGAGTTGCTGGAAGATCGCGGGCTGCTCCGGCCGCGGCCCGACGATGTTCATGTCGCCGATGAGCACGTTGAAGAGCTGCGGCAGCTCATCCAGCCGGTACTGGCGGAGGATGCGCCCGATCGGCGTGACACGACTGTCGTTCGGCGTCGCCCAGACCTCGGCGTTGTTGTCCGAGTCGACCCGCATCGTCCGGAACTTGTAGATCCGGAACAGGCGCCCCCCGTGATCGACACGGCGCCGCGAGCCCGGATACGCCGAGGAGCCATTGCGCCGGTCGAGCCCCACGCGTAGCTGCGTGTAGATCACCGGGCCAGGGGACGTCAGCTTGATCAGCAGAGCGATCAGCAGCATGAGGGGGGCTGCGAGGATGAGTCCGAGCGCCGCAATCGCAACGTTGAGCGCCCGCAGACCCCAACTGTCGCGTCGACGCGACTGTGACGATGCTCTCACGATCGGCACCGGCCTCGTCGTCGCGGGGTGCCCGTTGCGTAAGAACGCGTGGACTCGCGGTTTGACTGGAGTCTCCAGTGCCATCGGCCCTCTGTTCCGTTGATTCTAAACGGTAGTTCCGTGGTCGTCAGTGACTGGGCTCGTCCGCGAGGGGACGAGTGGCTCGCGGTGGGGGACACAGCAACCGCTGTGCGCGACGGGCGGGGCCGGGGCTGCCAGGGCTAACTCCGCATCACAACGTCAGTTGGGCCAGCCTGAGACAGAATGCGGGGGAGGCGGGATCTTGTAGCGGTGCGGCGACTGCTGTGGAGGCATCGCCACAAGGCCAGCAACCGATCCAGGAGCGGGGGTGGCGCGGGGTCAGGAGACGGGCGGGAGATCCAGCTCGAAGTAGAACCGCGTGCCCCAACCGGCCCGGGTCTCGACCTGTAGCGTCGAGCCCATGGCCTCGACGAGCCTGCGGCAGATCGCGAGGCCCAGACCGCTGCCGGAGAAAGCGTACCCCGTGGCGGTGCGTGCCCGGCGGAACGGCTCGTACAGGCTGCCGATGACTTCGGGGGCGATGCCGTTGCCCGTGTCACGAACGGAGAATTCCACGCGCGAAGGGCCGCACTCGCGGGCGACGACCTCCACGAATCCCTCGTCCGTGAACTTGAGCGCGTTGGTCGTGAGGTTGAGGAGCACGCGGCTGAGGGCCACGGGGTAGCCCATGCGCTGGTCCCGGGCGGGCGGGAGCAGGCGAATGGTCAGGCCCCGTTCCTCGGCGAGCGGCTGCACCGTGTCACGGACGGACTCGAAGGTCTCGGCCACGGAGAACGGAGCCGGCTCGGCTTCGGCGAGCCGGTCTCCGCCGCGGGCGAGCTCGATGACGTCGCCGACGACGGAGAGCAGACCGAGCGCGGCGCTGTAGATGATCCCGAGTTGCCGGCGCTGGATTTCGTTGACCTCGCCGCTCTGGCCGCGCCGCAGCGTCTCGGCGAGGAACAGGATCGAAGTGAGCGGTGAGCGCAGGTCGTGCGCGAGCTCGACGAGGAGATCGCGCTCGTCCACGTCGCCAAGGCCGGCGGCGAGGCCGAGGGCCGGGCGGGCTTCGGGTTCGGCAGCTTCGTACAGCCGTTCGAGGGCGCCGAGGATCGGGAGCATCTCGTCGCGGCCGACCTCGGGATGCGAGGCCCAGTCGCGGATGAGCTCGGCGCGCATCTGGTCGAGCAGGCGACGGCGCCGGGCGGCGGCGGGTGGCGGATCGCCGGCCTCGCGGCCGCCCGCCAGGGCGTCCAGCTCGGCGGCGAGCGTGGCGATCTCGAGAACGGCGTCGCCCACGGACTCCGACGGGATCTCCGAGCCGACCGCCCGGACGGTCAGCCGGCGAGCCGCCCGCCGGATCTCGGGATTCGAGATGCGCGCGAGAGGATCCCCAGCATCGGCGTTCGCGGCCGGGCCCGGCTGGTCGCGTCCTCGACCCCCGATCGGCGTACGGCTCATCCCATCTTCGCGGTGATGATCGTGTCCCGCTGGAGGCCGTGCTTCTCCATCAGGCGGTAGAGCGTGGTGCGGTCCACTCCGGCGATTCGCGCGGCTTTGGACATGTTGCCGCCGGACCGGCCCACCAGCCAGACCAGGTACGACCGCTCGAACTCGACCAGCACCCGATCACGCGCCACGTGGTACTTCTCCTCGATCGCGCCGGCGTTGAAGGAGACCAGCTCGCGCGCCGCCGGCTGCTGGTCGTCCAGCACGGGGATGTCCTCGGGTCTGATGTCCGAGCCCGGCTCCAGGAAGACGACCATGTGCTCGACGACGTTCTCGAGCTCGCGCACGTTGCCCCGCCACGGCCGCGCCTGGAGCGCCTGGATGGCGCTGCGGCTCCACCTCGGCATCGGAGAGCCGGGCTCCCGGTGCCGCGCCCAGTACATCTCCAGGAAATGCTCCGCCAGCAGGGGGATGTCCTCGACTCGCTCCCGGAGCGGCGGGACCCGGATGGGCACGA
>Ga0207873_1000356_pt1 | contig 50980 bp, 47 predicted proteins | sample BGWIniCompost_FD_187373 | JGI IMG/M metagenome (GOLD analysis project Ga0207873, IMG submission 187373) | Cellulose adapted compost microbial communities from Newby Island Compost Facility, Milpitas, CA, USA - BGW Initial Compost (SPAdes)... ...
GTATTTCCCGCATGGAACATCCTATTGTTCCCGGAGCGCTATCCCAGCTACATGGGCAACCTGATGGGCTTCGACCCTACGGCACTACCAAAGGCTCACAACCCCATCATCGCTGCGACAGGCAAGAAGGGGCACGAACTCCTGTACGAAGACTTCATCGACAGCGTCAAGGTCGAGCACTATCGACCCGCGTCCGACGGGTACATCTACAGGGAGTTTCACACGAAACAGAACAAGATCATCGCATTTTCGGAGATCGAGCCAGGCTCGGCCCCGACATGGAATGACATCAAGCCACACTGGACGCTCGGGTATCCCGGCATACGAAAAGTCTCACCCGAGAACAGCGAAATGAAGCTCCTACTGAAGAAAAAGTATGGCATCTCGGACTCGGAAACAAACCCGGGCAACCAGAAGAACAGCTACTTCTACAACTTCTACCGCTTCTTGAACGCCGAAGAACAAGGCCTGAGCACCAACTTGCGCAAAGACTCTGCTCAGTTCATGAACGGCTGCAAGATGCACCGCCTGTCACTCAAGCACTTCCTACAGCGCTTTCCCTTCGGAGAAGACAGCGAGCTGATCGCGGACTGGGACTATGGCCACAACGCGAGCGTCGCCCCTGCAGGCGCGCGGGGCACGTGGGCATCAAGCTCAACCCGTTGTGGCTGAACAAGCACAAGCCGTGGAAGGAGCGCATGCAACGCATCGACGGGAACTTCTACAGGGACCTGCTCAACGAGCTTCTCGCGGACAACAAAGACCTTTGGAGCCCGGTCCAGTAGCAGCATCGCCGGTATCTGAACGGACCAGGAGGCTTCGTTTCCGCTGCTCGTCGACAGCTGCGCTCCGGTGCTCACGTCCCTGCGAAGTGCGCGGGGCAACACGGGAATCGAGCGACGCGCGGCGATCGTTGGCGACGGCGTTGCACCAGGTGAATCGAGTGACGTCGACCGATCGTCGACGGATGCGACTCTCTCCTTTGAATCGAGCGACGCGCGCCAAGCTGCGGCGCAGGTGGGACGCTGTGTGAACCCCGTGACGCGCGCCGATCTGCGGCGGTGGCGGGACACGATGGGAATCCTGTGACGCGCGCTCATCTGCGGCGGTGGCGGGACACGATGGGAATCCTGTGACGCGCGCCAAGCTGCGGCGCAGGTGGGACGCTGTGTGAACCCCGTGACGCGCGCCCATCTGCGGCGTCTGCGGGACGCAACGGGAATCCTGTGACGCGCGCCCATCTGCGGCGCCTGCGGGACGCAACGGGAATCCTGTGACGCGCGCCCATCTGCGGCGCCTGCGGGACGCAACGGGAATCGAACGACGGACGAAAGGTAGCTGTGACCCCATCATCCGCGCCGTCCCGAGAGCGCCGTCCCGAGAGCGCCGTCCGCGCCGCCCCGAAGGCAGTCGCTTGCGCCGCTGCGCCGCCCCGAAGGACGTCCGGGCGGTCGGCCCACCTGGACGAAAAGGCATCTGCGGGTGAACGCGGGTGTTCGAAATTGCTTGACATCTGTTCAGTGCCGGGCGACATTCGAGGCTGTCATGGCTGTGCGGGGAGCGTGGGAGCAGCTGGGGGAATGGGACGCGCGGGCGGCAGCGTTGGCGCGGGGTGCGGGGGCGTTGCGGTTGCTGCTCGGGGAGGCGTTGGCGCAGGTCGACTCACGAGGCGCTCATCATGCGCTCGGGTTCTCTTCCCTCGGGGCCTACGTCGCGGAGCGCTGTCAACGCGGGGGGACCTGGGCGCGGGAGGCGACCCGTCTGGCTCGTGCGCTCACGTCTTTCACCGCGCTGCGCGCCGCCACCCTGCGCGGACTCGTCACGTGGAGCGCTCTGGGGTGGGCACTGCGTGGGTTGCAGCCGTACGTCTCGGCTCGTTCGGCGCTCGCGGAGGGAGTGCTCGAGGCGGCGGAGAAGCTATGGCTCGAGAGGGCGCAGACGTGCACGGTGCGCGCGCTCGCGGCGATGGTGCGCCGAGCGGAAGAGGGCGCGGCAGGCGTTTCCTCGGCCGTGTCTCGGGACGTGCCAGGGCTCGAGCCAAAGGACAACGCGCGGCTCGCACCGAAGGACGCCGCAGGGTTCGCGCCGAAAAGCGACGCGCAGAGCGGCTCGTGGGGCGCGTCGAACCTGCATCCGTTCCTCGTGCGTTTGCCGGACCATACCTTGACGATCACCGTGCGAACGGAGACGGCCTGGTGGTTGGCGTGCGCACGCGGCGTCTACGAGCGCAGCGTCAGCGATTGTCCGTGGACCACACGCGGCACGGAGCACTTCGTGTTGGCGCTGTTGGCGGAGGCGCGCACCGCCCTCGAGGGGGAGGCGCCCCTCGACGAAGGCGCCGTGGAGAGGTGGGGCACCTACGTGCGCTTGCTCGACGAGTGGCGGGACGAGGCGGAGCGGCGCTGTGACGCTCACCGACCCGTGTTGCCGACCATCGACGGCATCGAAACGACGGAGACCGCCGGGGAGGATCTGGGTGGAGCGACTGTCGTGGAGCTCGATGAACGAGTTCGACTGCTGAGTCTCGCGCTCGGGCGGCGGGACGTGGAGCTCGGAGTGTTGGCCGATTTGTTGTCCCGGGCGGAGGCGTGGCGGCGTCTGGGGTTCGCCAGTGAGGCGCACTATGTGCGCGAGCGCATGGGCTGCAGCTACAGCCAGTGGAAGGCGCGACGTGCCTTGGCGCGACGACTCACGGAGCGAGCCGCGGTGCAGGCCGCATTCCTTCAGGGCGAAATCGGCTTGGAGGCGGCCTTGCTCGTCCTGCGGGTGGTGCGCGACGAGGCGAGCGAGAGGTCGTGGGTGGAGCGCGCTCGGGAGCGCACCTGCAAGCATCTGCGGGAGGAGGTGCGCGCAGCAGAGCTGGGCGAGCAGCAGTTCGGGCTTCCCCCTGCGCCGCCCTCCGAGGACACCGTGCGGCGCGTGCTCGCCCTCGAAGGCCGAGTGAAGTCGGGCAACCTGCTTCACGAAAGTGACGCAAATGATGGAGCGGCGGTTGACGCGAGCGCGGGGGGTGCCGGCGCGGGGGGTGCCGGCGCGGGGAGTGCCGGCGCGGGGAGTGCCGGCGCGGGGAGCGCCGGCGCCGACGGTGCCGGCGAGGACGGCGCAGGAGCGGTTGGTGTCGGCGCAAACGACAGAAACGACAGACGAGCGGACGACAGGGTGAGCCGGATGTCCGTCGCCGGGCGCGCCTGGCTCCGGCTCCGTGGAGAGCTCTCGCAGGTTTTTCTGGGGGCATTTCCGGGCGGCCTCGGAGAGCCGGATGTCCGTCGCGAGCCGAAGACGTGTCCCCCGGCGCAGCGACGCAAGGGCGAGGTCCGGCTGCGCCTGCGGCTCGAGCGGGACACCCTGGTGGAGTTCCGAGCTCTCGAGCGGCTCTTTCGACGGCAGCACCGAGGCGACTTCCTCGAGTTCTGTTGCCGACACTTCCTCGAGGTGTGGGCGCCCACGCTGCTCGCCGACGTGAAATACGCACACGTGTACCGACGCGACGCCTTCACCTGTTCGTCCCCGGTGTGCTCGCGACACGACGTGCACCCCCACCACCTGAAGTTTCGTTCACAGGGAGGTGGCGACGACCTCGAGAACCTCACGTCCCTGTGCACGTGGTGCCATCTCGAGGGCGTCCATGGCGGGCGGATCCGCGTGGAGCCGCCCGCCAGCGCGATGCACTGGCGCATCGGCGCGGCTCGGAGCTTTGAGGTGCGTGGGCGGCGGAAAATCGAGGTCGGCCGACGTCAGCCGGCGGCGACGCCCCGCGCCCCTGTCACCTGCCGCGACGACGTGGGCGGGGCGATGCCCTCCGCCCGCAGATAGTCGAGGATGTCGCGCGTCGCGGTGGAGCGGTTGAGCGTATAGAAATGAATCCCAGGGACCCCCCGCTCGAGCAGACCGCGGCACTGCTGGCTCGCGTGTTCGGAGCCGATGGCGCGCACGGCCTGGGCGTCGCCCTCGGCGGCCTCGAGGCGCGCCAAGAGCGGCGCCGGGATCCTCGTCCCGCACAGCTGAGTGAACCTCTTGACCTGCCCCACGTTGGTGATCGGCATGATCCCCGCGATGATCGGACAGTGGATCCCCGCGTTGCGAGCGCGCTCGACGAACGCGAAGTAGTCCTCATTGTCGAAGAACAGCTGCGTGATGAGGAAGTCCGCCCCCGCGTCCACCTTCTCCTTGAGGTGCTGGAGATCTGCCTCCGGGCTCGGGGCCTCGGGGTGGGTCTCCGGGTAGCACGCTCCCGCGAGGCAGAAGTCGTAGCGCTCCCGGATGAACGCCACGAGCTCCGAGGCATAGGCGAAGCCCCCCTCTGGTCGCTTGAACGTCGTCTCACCGCGGGGTGGATCCCCCCGCAGGGGCAGCACGTTCTCGATGCCCCCCGCGCGGAGGTCCTGGAGCACCGCGTCGATCTCCTCACGCGTCGAGTTGACGCAGGTGAGGTGGGCCATGGCCTCGATGCCCACCTCCTGCTTGATGCGGCGCACGAGCTCCACCGTCAGGCCGCGTGTGGACCCCATGGCGCCATAGGTCACCGAGACGTAGGTGGGCTCGTAGGCTTTGAGCTCGGAGATCGTCTGAAACAGTCCCTCGACCCCCTCCGGGTCCTTGGGCGGGAAAAACTCGAAGGAGAAAGCCGGCTCTGAGCGTTGAAGTGCCTCGCTGATCTTCATTGCAGGGACAAACGACGCTAGCAGGTCGCTCAATCAGTGGCCAACGGGGGCTCGCGAGGCCCTGGGCCGCGGGTTATGAAAGCCCCATGCGCATCCACGTCATCGCGGTCTCAGGGACGGGCATGGGATCGCTGGCCGGGCTGCTGGTCGAGCTCGGGCACACGGTCACCGGCAGTGACACGGCGTTCTATCCGCCCATGGGGCCGGCCCTGCGCGAGTGGGGCGTCCAATGCTTCCAGGGCTTCGATGACGCCCACATCGAGCGGGCGAAGCCCGATCTGGTGATCGTCGGCAACGTGTGTCGGCGAGACAACCCGGAGGTGGTCGCAGCGCAGCGCCGCGGCTACGAGCTCCTCCACATCGCCGACGCCCTGCGTCGTTTCGCCCTCCCCAACACGAGCCCCCTGGTGGTCGCGGGGACCCACGGCAAGACCACCGTCAGCGCTCTGTGTGCGCACCTGCTGGACCGCGCGGGCCTCGCCCCCGGGTTCCTCATCGGCGGCGTTCCCCAAAGTTTGGGGCGCGGCTTCCGATCGGCAGGGCCCCGCAAGCTCGCCACCGTCCACGGGCAGTCGCAGATCGCGCGCCGCACGCCCTTCGTCCTCGAGGGAGACGAGTACGACACCGCCTTCTTCGAGAAGACCGCGAAGTTCCTCCACTACGGCGCCGAGGTCGCCATCATCACGTCCCTCGAGCACGATCACATCGACATCTACCCCACCTTCGAGAGCTACCGCGACGCCTTCGTCCGCTTCGTCGAGGGGCTACCGGAGGACGGATTGTTGGTGGCGCACGCGGGAGATCCCGCGGTGGTCGAGGTCGCGCTACGCTCCCGTGCGCCGATCGCTTGGTACGCCCTGGAGGGGGAGGACACGCACGGTCAGGCGCCCCATTGGTGGGCCGCCCCGGCGGGCTCGGACGCGAGCGGCACCAGCTTCGATCTGTATGCGGGGGGCGTGGCAGCCGGGCGTTTCGCGTCTCCCCTCCCGGGCCGACACAACGTCGCCAACGCCACCGCCGCCCTCGCCGTCGCCGCCCAGGGTTATGGCGTCCCCGTCCACCAGCTGGCGCGCCCACTGGCGAGTTTCGGGGGCGTGAAGCGACGGCAGGAGCTCTTGGGGACCCCCGGCGGAGTCGCCGTCTACGACGACTTCGCCCACCACCCCACGGCGGTCGCCGAGACCCTCTCCGCGCTGCGGACCCGCCATCCCCAGGGGCAGCTCATTGCGCTCTTCGAGCCCCGGAGCGCCACTGCTTGCCGCCGCATCCACCAGGAGGCCTATGGGAAAGCGTTCGACGCCGCTGACCGGGTGCTGCTGGCGCCCGTAGGCCGCCCGGAGCTCCCCGACGACGAGAAGCTCGACACCCGCGCGCTGGCGGACACCCTGCGCGAGCGCGGCAAGGAGGCCGTCGCCTTCGAGAGCCTCGACGGCATCGTGCAGCTCCTGGTGAGCGTGGCCGAGCCAGGCGACACCATCGCGGTCTTGTCGAACGGCGCGTTCGGTGGCATTCACGGGCAACTCGTCGCCGCGCTCGGAGAACGCTGAGCCAGCCGTCGAGCGGCGGCATTTCCTCTCTCGGAGAACCATCGACGTGACGTGTCCCTGCGGAAAAGGCGAATCCCTCGAGACCTGCTGTGGTCCCTTCCTCGCGGGGCAGAAGAAGCCTCGCAGCGCCGAGGAGCTCATGCGCTCCCGGTACACCGCCTTCACCCAAGGCGACGTGGACTACATCCTGAAGACCCACGATCCCGACACGGTGCACCAGGTGGATCGCGAGAGCACCGAGCAGTGGGCGAAGCAGTCGGAGTGGCTCGGCTTCGAGCTGCTCAGCGTGCAGGGAGGAACGCCCGAGGAGTTCCAGGGGACGATCGAGTTCGTCGCCCGCTACCGCCTCAAGGGAGCGCAGCTCGAGCACCGCGAACGAGCCACCTTCCGCCGTCAGGACGACACCTGGTTCTTCGTGGATGGGGAGCAGATCGCCGGTCCCCCCGTGCGCCGGGAGGGCCCGAAGGTCGGTCGGAACGACCCGTGCACGTGCGGAAGCGGGAAAAAGTTCAAGAAGTGCTGCGGCCTGGCCGCTTGATCCGCGCGCCATGGCGCCCACAGCAGAGCTGCTCGGTCTTCGAGTAGTCCTCGCCGACGACGATCCCGGGCGCTCCGAGGCCATCGCCCACGACCTGCGCAGCCGGGGCGCCGACGTGCTCGTCACGGACCTCGACCCCAACGACGTGCGCATGGCGCGCATGCGCGCGGCCGATCCGGCGGTGCTGCTGGTCGGCGAGGCGCAGCTGCAAGCGACCGGCTACGCCCTCGTGCGGCGCATGCAACGGGACGTGCGCCTCCGCTGGACCTCCCTGCTGCTGGCCGAATGGTCGGAGCTGTGGAGCGACAGCGCGGTGAGTGACAGCGCGGTGAGTGACAGCGCGGTGAGTGACAGCGCGGTGAGTGACAGCGCGGTGAGTGACTCGCTCGCGACGGCCCTGAAGCGCCTCACGGAGCCGGAGCGAGAGCTTCGAACGAAGGCGGAGGCGTCGGAGCCCTTCGAAGCCCAGCTGGAGACCATCGGGCCAGCGCGGACCCTGCGCGCGCTCGGCGCCGTGCCCGCAGGGCTCCGGGTCACCGTGAGCACCCCGCTGCTCGAGGTGGAGCTCGATCTGGCGGACGGCTTGGTCGTCGGCGCCCTGGCGCGGCCGGCGCAGGGCGGCGGCCAGCACTTGGAGGGTACGGAGGCCCTCGCCGGGTTGCTGCAGCTCGACAGGGGCCGCGTCCGGATCGAGCGCGTCGCCCACCCGGCGCGAGCCAACGTCATGGCCTCCCTGGACATGGCTCTGAGCCTCGCGGACGGCGAGGCGGACGGCGAGGCGGACGGCGAGGCGGACGGCGAAGCGCCCGCGCCGCGCCCCGTCCCGCGCCCTGCCCCGACGACCGCAGAGGTCGATTTCGCGGGTCCCCCGAGCTTGCCGAGCATCCCTGTGGGGCCCTGGTCCCCGGACGCCTCCGCGGTGCCCTTCTCCTTGAGCACCTCCACCTCCGAGAGCACCGCGCCTCCCCCGCAACGGCTCCCTTCCGCCAGCGACGAGTCCCCACCGTCCGCGCCCCCCTCTCTGGAGCTCTCCCCCATCGATCTCCGGCTCCGGGCCATCCTGCAGGTGGACGAGAGCGGGCCGAGCCCGAGCCTGATCGCCGTCATCGGCTGTCTGATGCTCCTGCAGCTCCTCTGGATCGGGTTGCTCGTCGCCTCGTCGATCCCGTCGCCCGGCTCGCCCCTCGTGCCCGTGCGCGGTTCGGAGGCGCCGCTGGCTGCTGGCCACCGCTGAGGGCCGGCCGCTGGCAGTGAGCGCTGGCCGCTGACGGGCCGCGTTGCAGGAGATTCCTGCACGGGGAAAGTCCTCGTGTACACTGCCATGCCATGCAGCAGCGCCGCCCCCTGGAGGAGGACCGACCGAACGAGAGCGCCTTCGAGCGCCTCGGCGGGGAAGCTGGCTTACGCGCCATCATCGACACCTTCGTCGACCGGGTCGTCAGCGACGTGATGATCGGCTTCTTTTTCCGGTCGGTGGACCTCGAGCGCCTCAAGCAGTTCGAGTACGAGTTCGCCGCGGCGCACCTCGGCGGCCCCTCCAACTACAGCGGCCGTCCCCTGGCGCGAGCCCACGCGCACCACCCGATCCTGGGCGGACATTTCAACCGACGTCTGCGCATCCTCGAGAAGACGTTGCTCGACTTCTCCGCCCCCGAGGACGTCATTCGCGAGTGGATCGAACACAACGACCGCCTGCGGCGGGTCATCACCCGGGACCTGGGCACCGAGTGCACCCTGCCGACCACGCCGAGCAGCTCCGCCGCCCCCGGGGAACCCCGATGATCGGCCTCCGGGACGCCCTCTGCCTGCTGGTCGCCGTCGTCCCCCTCGCCTGCGCCACCTCGGGCTCCCGCTGGATGGAGGAGCCCCTCGTCGCCGGCGAGGAGCCGGACTCCGACGACACGCCGGCTCACCTCGCGCGCGCCCAGCTCCTCGATGAGCCCCCTCCCCCGGCGCGCTCCACGACCACGGTCCGCATCGGCCCGCCGCCCCCCAAGCGAGAGTGGACGCTCGAAGAGTCCCGCCAAGGCCCCTGGCCCGTGGCGTCGCTGCAGCTCCCTGGAAAGGCCGTGCCCGATGGACGCCTGCTCGGCGTCTTCCGGAACACCTATTACGACTTCCCGAACGAGGCGGACTTCGACGGCGAGTCCGTGGCCCTGAAGGACGCCAGCTGCAACACGATCCGCATGGTGCCCGTCGAGTTCCACGACGCGGTCTGCGTGCAGGGCAGCGGCACCTTGAGCAGCGGCGAGACCGTGAGCTTCGCGAAGCGCGACTGCGCCTGCGCGCGCGTGTGCCCCCGAACGGAGCAGCGCATCTGCTTCGACGTGCTCAGCCGTCAGCAGTTCCCCTGGGGACGGGGCGCGATGGGCAAGGCCATCACTCCGCTCCTCACCGTCGCCGTGGACAGCGCGGTGATCCCCCTGGGCACCCCCATTTACATCCCCGAGTTCGATGGTGCCCCCCGGGACGAGGCGGGGACCCCCCACGACGGTTGCTTCATCGCCCAGGATCGGGGGCTGCGGGTGAAGGGCAAACACGTCGACGTCTTCACCGGCCAGCCCGCCTTCACGCGCCTGTGGAACCAGCGCGTGCCGAGCAACGGGGGCGTGCACGTCTACGTCGGCACCTCCCGCTGCGCGCGGGCGAACTAACCCTTGGCTAATCCTTGGGCAGGCGCACGGCGGCGCCGAGGTGATCCGTGAGCCGCGCGAAGGCCTCGGCGCGTCCCCACTGCACGAGGTGCCCCCCGGGCCAGACGTGGAGGGGCGCCGAGAAATGATGGGCGAGGCGACGGGCGTGGTTGACCCTGGTGATCTGATCCGCCCTCGCGCCGATGACCAACACGCGACGTCCCTCGATCCGGGGCGGGCGGCAACACGGGCTCACCAGGCCGTAGGCGCGGCGCAGGGCCCGCTCGAGCCGGAGCGCGCTTGGTGAGCCGATGGGCAGGTGTCCCTGCTCCACCGCGAAGTCCACGAGGCACGCCAGGGGGATCACCGGGACCAGGAACGCGAGATCTGGATCCACCGTCGCCGTGAGCGCCGCCGTGTAGCCCCCCAAGCTCATGCCCACGAGCCCGACGGCAGGGTGTCCCTCTCTCCGCAGCCAACCGAGAAAATCCCGGAGGTCGCAGACGGCCTGCCGAAAGGTCTCGATGTTGATGGCGGGATCCCGCCCGGGGAACGGCGGAGAGCTGCGCGTCCCCGTCACCGCGCGGAGCCCGTGAAACGGCAACGTGAACAGCGCCGTGTCGAAGCCGAGGCGGTCCAGGCGCTCCAAGGGCCAGATCCGCTCCTCCACCGCGTAGGTCCCCGCCAGATAACCATGGATGAACACGGCCACCGGGCGGCGGCGCCCTTGCTCGTCGAGCCGGGACCGCAAGCGCACCTGGCACGCCGTGTTGGCCACGTAGCTCGACAGCTCCGCCGCCACGGCCCGATCCAGGAGCTCGTGGTGCGACGGCCAGCTCAGGTCCGTGGCGTCGCCGCGCCGCACGGCCCAGGGCTCGATGGGCGCTGGCTCGGGGAAGAAGCTCGCCTCGCGCGCCTCGTAGAAGCCGGCGATGCTCTCGTAGAGGGAGAGCAGATCGTCCCCCTCGGGGGACCAGGGGGTCGTGCGGCCCATGCGCACCGCAGCGGTGGCCATGCGGTCGACGGCGGAGGCAAGGAATCCAAGGGCGCGCCGGGAGCTGAGCATCGTCGGGATGATAGTCGACCCGCCGTCCGAGCGCCGTGATTCACCGGGTTGACTTCGGGTCGACACTCTGGCTCTCGGAGGCCACAATCGCGTGCCGATGACCAGGACCACCACGCATCGGCCGCGGTCGAGCCCTCGGAGAAGCCCTTGGAGCAGCCGCCTGCTCGCGGCGACGATCGGCCTCGCCCTCTGTGGGTTCGGCGTCGGCTGCGACGACAAGAAGAACGACAAGAAGAAAGAGACCGCCGAGGCGAGCGCTCCGACCCCTGAGACGACGGAGCCGGAGCCCGTCGCCGCGCTCCCCAAGGGGCCGCCCGAGCTCTCCGTGGACGAGGTGAGCCCGCGGGTCGGCTTCTCCCGTACCGTCGTGATGAAGCCGGACGGGAGCCCCAACCCCGACGGCCTCGCCGAGCTGCGCGCCAAGCTCGAGGAGGCCAAGGAACACATCGCCGAGCAAGACGTGGTCGTGCGCGTCCATCGCCAGGCCCGGCCCGGCTGGGTCACGACCTACCTGAACGAGCTCGGCAAGCTCGGCCCGAAGTCCGTCGCCGTCGAGACGGACACCCGGCCCGACTATCCGTCCAAGGTGACGGCGCTGCCCGAGACGCAGCTCTCGAATCCGGCGAAGTGCAGCCTCGTCGGGGCCATCCTCGCGGATCGCGGCACGGCGATCTGGCGGCTCAGTGGCGGGACCGCCCGCAAGCGCGGGCGCGGCATGGGCGGCCCCGATCTGACCATGACCGGTGAGACCATCGAGAGCATGGCGAAGGGCTGCGCGGAGTCGTCGCTGTTCTTCGCGAGTGCCGCGGAGGGCGTCGAGTGGGGGCTGGTCTACGATCTCGCCGCCTCCGCGCTGGCCCTCGAGAAGGCCGGACTGAAGACCGCAGTGTTCCCGAGCCAACCGACCACCGCGGGGCACGCCGTCGAGCTCGCGCATGGCAAGTAGCGGCGCGATGGTGAACGCTAGGGCATGGCCCACGCAGCGAACCTCTCCGACGCCGCCCACCTCCGCTGGGACGAGCTCCTGTCCGGTGAGCCCGGTGAAGCGGCTCGCACCATCGAGGCGCACCTCGACCGCATGACGGGCGCCGAGCGCGTCGCCTGGCTGCGGCGCGCTCGCTCCGAGCACCTGCAGAGTCTCTTCGAGCTGTGTAGGGATCGGCCCCTGCGCGCCGAGCACCTGGTTCCGTCCTCCCTCCGCGGCGGTCTCCCCGAGGGCAACCTCCAGGCGCCCGCCGAAGCCCTCCACGACGGCGTGAACAGCCTGCTCCTGTTCCGCGTCTTCCAGAAGCGCTTCTTTCGGGCCGCGGACGGTACGCTCGCCGGATACAACCCGGGCCCCTTCAACTGGGCGACCACCCCCGGGTACTTCGTCGTCCGCGAGGACGAAGGCGGCCTCTTCTTCGATTACACGGAGCTTCCCCGCGACGTCCCGGCGGGCTGGCCGCGCCCGATCCCCAACCAGCGGCGGCTGGGGCGCTTCGTCTACCACGGGCTGCGTGACGACATGCGACGCGTCTCCGAGCACGTCTGCATCGGCGCCGTGTCCCGCCACGGTCAACCCATCGACACCTGGTTCGCCCTGTGCCGACGGGAATGACCGCCGTGTCGACGGGAGCAGCAGCTCTCAGCCGTGGCTCACCAGCTGCTGCACGAGCCGCTCCACCTCGACCAGGGTGAACGGCTTGTGCAGCTGCGGGCCCGGGTGCTGCTCCAGGAAGGCGCGGGCCTCCGGTGTGACCGCGCCACCCGTGATCAACACGAAGGTCCTCGCGAGATCGGGCCGCGCGCTCACCACGTCGCGGTACACCTCGGCGCCGGACAGGTCCGGCAAGCCCAGATCACAAAGGACGAGATCGAACCGCTCGCCAGCCAGAAGCCTTCGTCTCGCCGCCTCGCCGCTGGTCTCGAGGGTGACCTCGCAGCTGTCGTCGAGTCCGAGCTTCAGCGTCTGACCGAGCAGCGGTTCGTCATCGATGACGAACACTCGTGGTCGCAAGGGCCTCGTCGTCCGGTTCAGTCGTGCGCTCGTCGGGTCAGCCAACATGTCCCCCTCCTCCGTCAATTGGTCCTCTAGCCCCGTTTGATAGCGCTTGCCCCGGGGCACGTTCAAGCCCGAACACCCGGATGCACGCGCACGCCGCAGGCTATACTGATTCTCGAAAAGGCGGCGAGGGTGCGAAAACGGCGCTCCGGGTTGACGGAGGTCGTCCTCCGACCCACCGTGTGCTCCCCCAGGTCATCCGTGGCATCGAAGAAGAAGGTTACTCGCAAGGCCGCCTCCGGCAGGTCCCGCACCCCGGCGGCCCAGCCGGGCCGCGGCGCCACCAAGCGCCGCGCTCCCTCGAAGGGCACGCCAGCGCAGGATCCCGCGGAGGACGAGCCCTCCGATGAGGAGGCGCCGTCCGAAGAGGCGGAGATCCAAGAGCTCGGCGGAGACTTCGACGAGCGCGAGGTCGAGGTGCTCGACGCGCGCCCGGAGCGCGCCCTGGTCCGCAGCAGCGACGGCGACAGCCTCGCGCGCCTCGATCCCCTGCAGATGTACATGCGCGAGGTGCAGCAGCACCCGCTGCTCTCACCGGACGAGGAGAAGCGGCTCGCCGTGCGCTACGCCGAGACGGGGGATCTCGACGCCGCGCGTCGTCTGGTCACCGCGAACCTGCGCCTGGTGGTGAAGATCGCGTACGAGTACCGCCGGGCCTACCGCAACATGATGGACCTCGTGCAGGAGGGCAACATCGGCCTCATGCAGGCGGTCAAGAAGTACGACCCCTACCGCGGCGTCAAGCTGTCGAGCTACGCGGCCTGGTGGATCCGCGCCTACATGCTCCGTTTCATCCTCAACAACTGGCGCATGGTGAAGCTCGGCACCACGCAGGCGCAGCGCAAGCTGTTCTTCAACCTGAACAAGGAGAAGGCGCGCCTGTCGGCCATGGGCATTGAGCCCACCCACGCGGAGCTGGCCAAGCAACTCGACGTCGACGAGAAGGACGTCATCGAGATGGACAAGCGGCTCGCCCGCAGCGACGCCTCCCTGGACACGCCGGTCAACGAGGCCGATGGCCGCCAGATGGCGCGCGTGGAGCTTTTGCCAACGCCCACCACGGGCCCGGACGTGGCCACCGAGGGCGCCGAGCTCAGCGTCCTGGTGCGCGAGCACCTCGAAGAGTTCCGCAAGACGATCAAGGACAAGGAGCTCATCATCTTCGACGAGCGCCTCGCCGCGGACGAGCCCCAGACGCTCCAGCAGCTCGGCGATCGCTTCGGCGTGTCTCGGGAGCGCGTCCGTCAGCTCGAGGTGCGCCTCACCAACAAGCTGCGTGATTTCCTGCGGGACCGCCTGGGCGACGCCGTCGAGGTCGGCGCTTGAGGCATGCCTGGCACCCTGCACCTGGTCGGCACCCCGATCGGCAATTTGGGTGACATCACCCCGCGCGCCGTGGAGGTTCTGCGCGCCGTCGACCGCATCTACGCGGAGGACACGCGCCGCACCCGCGCCCTCCTGAGCGCCCTCGGCATCGCGGGCAAACCCGTCTCGTCCCTGCACGCCCACTCCTCCGATCGCACGGTGACCACCGCGATCGAGATCCTCATCGAAGGTCGCGATCTCGCCCTCGTCACCGACGCGGGCATGCCCTCCATCAGCGATCCCGGGCGGGCGCTCGTGCGCGCGACCCGCGACGCCGGGATCCCGATCACCGCCGCGCCAGGTCCGAGCGCGGTGACGACAGCCATCGCCCTCTCCGGGCTCGTGGAGGGCCCGTTCCTGTTCTTGGGTTTCCTGCCCCGCAAGGGCCGTCAGCGGAAGGACGCCCTGCGACGTGTCACGGACAGCGACGTCCCCGTCGTCTTGTTCGAGTCTCCCCAGCGCATCGCGGACACCCTCCGCGAGCTGGCGGAGCTCGCCGCCGATCGCCCGGCGGCCGTCTGCCGCGAGCTCACCAAACGCTTCGAAGAGGTGCGCGTGGGGCCGCTGCAGGAGCTGGCGGCCCGCACGGACGAGTGGCGCGGGGAGATCACCCTCGTCGTCGCCCAGAACACGGCTCCCTCCGACGCCGAGCCCGAGCTCGATCTCCACGAGCGCATCGACGCGCTGGTCGGCCAGGGGCTCTCCGTGAAGGACATCGTGGGCCTCCTCTTGCGCTCACAGCCCACGCTGTCCAAGCGCGCCCTCTACGCGCAGATCCAGGCGCGCATGGACGAACGGCTCGAGCCGGACGACGAGAGCGACGAAGACGACGAGAGCGACGAAGACTGAGCGCGGGCTCAGCCCGTTCGATGCAGTCGGCGCACGACGTTCGGGTCGAGCCCCTGGACGACCAGGAGCCGGCGCGCGCGGTCGTAGGCCTCCTCGGGGGTCGCGACGTAGACCGAGGGAACGCTCGGCTGGGCGATCCAGTTGATGGCGGTGAGCGCCCCACGCACGATCGCCGACGAGAGGATGATGATCGAGCCGAGGGAGTACTGGTTCGTCAGCGACTCGTTCTTCTTCATCCAGTCGCCGATCAGCTGGCGCTGCCGGGCGGAGCCGACGCTGGTGAAGCGGGTGTCCGTGATCGTCAGGAACTTCTCCTTACGCTTCCAGAGGTCCTCGATCTTCCGGAACATCTCCAGATACTGAGCGTCGGAGGCCTCCCCGTGGGGAGTGATGACCACCACTGGCCAGGCGCTGGTGTCGACGTCGATTCGGCTCCTACCCATCCTTCGATCTTCTCACGAAAGCACCCTGCACGGAAGCTGGGGCCACCCAGTGGGGTTCACCGAGTGGGGTTCACCGAGGCGCGCTCGGAGTGGAGCCGGAGGAGCTACTTCCGCTTCGCTTTCTTCCTGGCGTCGCGCTCACGCTTCCGCTGGTTCTTGCGGGCGTTCTTCTCTGCCTTGGAGAGCACTTTCATCTTCGGAGCACCGGCTCCTACATCGGCGCCCATGCCCGGCATACCACCCATACCGGGCATGCCTGGCATACCCGGGAAGCCGCCCATGCCCGGCATACCACCCATACCGGGCATGCCTGGAAAGCCGCCCATGCCTGGCATGCCGCCCATGCCCGGCGGGAGCTTGCCGCTCTTCATCGCGCGTCGCGCGTTGCGGGCGAGGGCGAGGTTCTTCAGCCCCGGGATGTTGCCGAGCATGCCCAGGTTCTGCCCCATGCCGCCCATCATCTGCTGCATGAACAAGAACTTCTGCACGAGCTCGCTCACCCCCTGCTCCGGGTTGCCAGAGCCGCGCGCGATGCGCTTCACGCGAGAAGGCTCACGGATGAGCAAGTTGGGATCGGCCTTCTCCTGCGGCGTCATCGACTGGATGATGGCCTCGATGCGCACGAGCTCTCGATCGTCGAGCTGCGCCTCCGCGCCGGGCGGCATCATCGCGCCCATGCCGGGGATCTTCTCCACGAGGTCCTTGAGGGACCCCATCTTCTGAATCATGCGGACCTGATTCAGGAAGTCGTCCAGGGTGAACTGCCCCTGCATCATGCGCAGGGCGTCCTCCTCGGCCTTCTTCTTGTCGATGACGGCCTCGAAGTCCTGCATCAGGCCGACGACGTCACCCATGCCGAGCACGCGGCTGGCCATGCCGTCGGGGCGGAAGAGCTCGAGCTGATCCGTGGCCTCGCCCATGCCGACGAAGATCACCGGCGCCCCGGTGATCTCCTTCACGTTCAAGGCCGCGCCGCCGCGCGCGTCGCCGTCGAGCTTCGTGAGCACCACTCCGGTGAGGTCGAGGCGCGCGTTGAAGCCCTTCGCGGTCTTCACGGAGTCCTGACCGATCATCGCGTCGACGACGAGCAGGATGTTCTCGGGGGTGACCGCCTCACGGATGGCCGCGAGCTCCTCCATCAACGGCTCGTCGATGGCGAGCCGCCCCGCGGTGTCGTAGATGACGATATCGCAGCCGGTCTTCTTCGCCTCTTCGCGACCAGCGCGGCAGATCTCGACGGGGCTCGCGCCAGGAATGTTGAAAACGGGGACGCCGACCTGCTCGCCGAGCACCTTCAACTGCTCGACGGCGGCCGGGCGCTGCATGTCCGCCGCGACGAGCAGGGGCTTCTTGCCCTCGTTCAGGAAGTAGCGCGCCAGCTTGGCGGTGGACGTGGTCTTACCGGAGCCCTGGAGGCCCACCATCATGATGCCCGTCGGACCGCGCGCGGCGAACTCGAGGGGCTCGCCGTCGTGGCGCATGATCTCGACCAGCTCGTCGTGGCAGATCTTGACGAACTGATCGCCAGCGCTGACGCGATGCACCTGGTCCCCGTGCTTGACCTTGGTCTGCACGGTGACGCCCTGGGCCCGCTTCTCCACCCGGGCGAGGAAACGCTTGGTGACCCCGAGCTCCACGTCCGCTTCGAGCAGGGACTGCCGGACCTCCTTGAGGGCCGCCTGGATGTTCTCTTGGTTCAGCTCGGTGAGCCCGGCCAAACGGTTCCTGGCTTCGCGGAAGCCTTTGCTGAGTGCGTCGAACACGAGGCCGTGTGTAGCACATCCGGTCCCCACGGTGGGAACCGGCCGCACCGGATCCGAGCGTCAGCGCCGCAGCAGCCCCTCGCAGCCGGGCGGGGTCGCCACGTCGCAGGGCAGGGTTCGGTAAGCGGCCAGGCACTCCTCGTAACCAGGGAGCACGGCGGTGAACTCGTGGCAGGGCTGCGTCCGGGCGAGGTTCACCTGGCAGCCCTCGAGGGAGTACTCGTAGCCGCAGTACAGGCTCCACTCGCAGATCTCTTCATGGAGCGCCCGGCAGACGGCGGTGGGCAAGGTCCGGTCGGCGATGTCGGCTGGCGTGCAGTCCTTGGGCATCTTCCCGCAGGAAGCCTCGTCGAGGGCCTCGGCGCACGCCCCCACCGGAGCGTCGTCCTGGCACATGACGTAGCCGACGTCGGTCTCGCACTCCTGCCGCGCCCCGAAGGAGCATCGAGTGACGGCGTCGCAGTAGCTGACCTTCCAGGCGTTGCAGGAGCCCGGCTCGACGGGCTCGCGATCGGGCGCGTCGCCGTTACCGGTGCTCGCCCCGCCGCTGCCCCCTGGCCCCATCTCGTCCAGCTCCACCTGCAAGCAGCCCCCGAGGGCGCACGCCGCGAGCCCCACGAGGGAGGCGGCACACAGCGAGCGCAACCGGAGAGGGAGAGCAGAAGATCCTGAACCCACGGGGAGCCGACCCTAAGAGGCCAGTCCATCCGGGGCCAAGTTTCGCGAAGCTCCACGACGCCTCACAGCCGCAGCCGCAGCTTCACGGCCCCCTGCTCGTCCAGGCACTCGCCGGACCGCTCACGGGCGGTCTCCAGACGACGCTGGGCCTCCTCCAGCTGGGCCGCGACCCGCGCCTGCTCCTCGTCCCCTGGCTCCGCCGAGAGCTCCGCGGTGAGGGAGCGCGCCGTGCGGATCGCGTCGAGGGCCGCGACGTGCTCCCGGTACGCGCCGCCGCAGACCTCCTTGAGGGAGCACAGCTCCTCGCAGGGCTCGGCGGCGAGGCGCTCCAGGAGAGCCGCCTTGCGGTCGTTGTCCGCGGCGCGGAGCTGGTCGATGGCGCGGCTCAAGCGGGCTCCTTCGGTCCGAAGCGCGTGACTCACTCCGTTCTCGTCCCGCTCCTTGGAAGCGCGCTCCTGGCCCCCCCGACAGCCGACGAGCCCGACGCTCACGCCGGCGATCAACGGGAGCGCCCACCGGCGCCAGCGTGCCCGGCTCAATGGTGCCCCATGGCCGCGTAGATGCAGTCCTCGAGGCTCGCGCAGCCCTCCTCGAGGCAGCCATCCACTTGCCCGCGGAAGGGGCGCTTGAGGGACACGGCCGTCGCGCACAGATCCCCAGTTTTCGAGCAGCCCTCCAGCTTGTCCACGCAGCGCCCCATCCAGCCGTCGTCGCGACCGTCGCAGTCGCCGTCACTCGTGCACGCCGCCCCCGTGCGCGCGTCGAAGCTGTCCGGATCCGACGCCACCGTGGCCTCCCGAAAGCAGCGCTCCGCGTCCACACCCTCGCAGGGGCCTCCCATGCACTCGGAGAGCTCGCTGAGGAAACAACCGTTGGCGCGATCGGAGTAGTCCCCCCAGGTCGCGCGGCAGTCCTCGATGAGGTGCTCACGGGAGACACCACCCGCCGCACAGCGCGCGAAATGATCGACGAGCGTGTCGCACAGGGAGCCGCTCGACGCGGCGTCGAGACAGCTCTCGCCGCCCGGCCGCGTCCCGGTCTGTGTCCCGGCCGCACCCGAGCTGCCACACCCCGACGCGATCAGGCCGACGACGATCGCCAACCAGACGCTCGAGAGCCAACCGCGCGTTCGACGGTCCCTCGCCACGTGCATCACGTCGCCCGTGTCAGGCGGTGGGTGGCGTCGGGGGCCCGACCTGGATGCGCTCGCCGAGGTACGTGCCGATGAGCGCGAAGAGGAGCCCCAACGCCGAGAGGAGCACGTACATGAACGCGGGCAGCACCTTCACGGTCTGCCCCTCGTGGAGGAGGAACGCCGTCGGCAGCGCCACCAGGAACGCCGCCAGCACCGGCTCGACGAAGGTCCTCCCGGGCGAAATGAGCCCCACCAGGAGTCCCCCGACGAACCACACGGGGATGGCCACCAACATGCCCGCAGACCCCTCGAAGTCGAAGGCGGGCACCACGGACGGCAACCCGGCGACCACCGCCGCGGTGAGCACCGCCATGATCCCGATGGCGATCCCGAACCAGAGCACACTGAAGCCGCTCTGGTGGTAAGCCCCCTCGCCCCCCTCTTGTCGCCCGCTCGCGGTGAGGTCGTCCACGACGGCGCCGCAGGACACACAGCGATTCCCCACCAGGGGCGCGACGTTCCGGAAGCCGCAGCTGGGACAGGTGATCTTTTGCGGGGCAGACATATTTTTCGTTCGAGCGTAGCGCACGGAGCTTTCGAGCGGAACCTTCCGTCGCGCCCGCTGTCCGAACCCGGTGTAGGCTCACTTCGCACGCGCCGGGGCCCGGTTCGGCCGACACGTAGGCGCTCCTCCCTCCATGGATTACCGTACGCCACCGACCGACGAACCCGACCTGCGTGACCTGCCCCGGGGGCCCCGCACCGCCCGACGGGTGACCCTCGCGGTCTTGGGGGTGACCGCCTTGGCGGCGACGTCCCTGATGGTCGCGCTCCTGCCCGAGGCCAGCTACGCCCTGACGGACGGCGCGCCGGAGGACGTTGGGCAGCTCGCCCAGCTCGACCTCACCCGCGACGACGGCAACCGCTGGGTGCGCGGAACGGGCGCGGTGACGGATCGAGCGGTGCGCTACCGGCGGCCCCTCGACGGCGACGGCTATCGCCTCGCTCAGGTCGAGGGCAACGAGGAGCTCTGGGTGCAGATGCGCATCCCCGAGGGGATGCGCGAGGAGCACTTCGTGCCGCCCGCGTCCTTCGTGGGCCGGCTCCTGCCCCTCGACTCCGCGGGGCTCCGGTACGGCAGGCTCGACGAGGCCCTGGGCACGGTGGGGGCGACGCCGGAGCGCGCCTGGTTGCTGGTGGACGGTGAAGCGCCCGCGACGACGCGCTGGTCGCTGGCTCTGATCGCCCTGTTCGCCGGGTTCGCCGGGTTCTGCGTCTACGGGCTCGTGCGGCTCACTCGCCCCGTGCGCGATCCGCTCCGTTGATCACCGCGCCGGTGATCACGCTGATTGCACTGATCGCCGACACTGCCATCCGTCAGGGTGTCCGCTATAAGCCCGCGCGACATGCCCGCTCGCTCACGCCGATCCGCCTCTCCCGGTCGCTCCAAGGCTCGCCGCTCCACGGCGAAGCCCCATGTCCTCGTGGTGGGGGGCGGCATCATGGGCACCTCCTGCGCCCTCGCCCTGGCCCGCCGGGGCGCCGCGGTCACCGTCCTCGAGAAGAGCATCCCCGGCGCCGAAGCCTCCAGCGCTGCCGCGGGCATCCTCGGCGCTCAGCTCGAGTGCACCGCGCCCGGGCCGCTCTACGAGCTCTGCCGCGCGAGCATGCGGCTCTACCCGAGCTGGGTGAAGCAGCTCACGGAGGACACGGGCATCGACGTCGGGTATCGCCCCGGGGGGACGATGTCCGTCGTCTTCGACCGCGCCGCGATCACCGGAGCCCATCGCCGCTTCGCCTGGCAGGCGCCCGAGGGATCCGTGGAGCGCGTCGGCCGGCGTCGGCTGCTCGAGCTGGAACCCGCGCTGTCTCCGGCCCTCGCCGGGGGCGTGCTGCTCGAAGACGACGCCCGGATCACTCCGCCGCTGCTCTACAGAGCCACGCACATCGCCGCCGCGCGCGCCGGGGTGACCTTCCGGACGGGCGCCTTCGTCCGGCGCGTGTTCACCGAAGGAGAGCGAGCGCGCGGCGTGGCGCTCGACGACGGGACGCTCCTCGAGGCCGACGTGGTCGTGGTCGCGGCCGGCAGCTGGACGAGCCTCGTCGAGGGCATTTCCCTCGGGTCGAGCCGGGTGGTGCCCGCTCGCGGCCAGATCGTCGAGCTGGAGAGCCCCGCGCCGGTGTTGTCGCGGGTGGTGTGCGGCCCGCGTTGTTATCTCATCCCGCGCGACGATGGGCGGACGCTGATCGGCTCCACCTTGGAGTTCGTGGGCTACCAACGCAACGTCACCGCGCGGGGCGTGCGCGACCTGCTCGGCGCGGCCATCGAGCTGGTGCCGGCCCTCGCCGACGCGTCCCTGCGGGGCACCTGGTCGAACTTCCGCCCTTACACGGCCGACCACCTCCCGTTGATCGGGCGAGGCGCCCTCGAGGGGCTGCTGATCGCCTCGGGGCACTATCGAAATGGCATCCTGCTTGCACCGGCGACCGCGGAGACCATCGCTCGCCTCGTGTTCGGCGGGCGCCCGTTGCTCGATCTGAATCCCTTCGATCCGACGCGTCAGCCCTGACCCACGCGATCCCGACGCGCTGAGCGGTCGGATCCGCGGTCCAGCTCACGAACGGCTACCAAGCTGGACCGTGGCAGTTCTCCCTCGGCGTGGCACTTCACCACGTGTCAGAGCGCCTCGCCGTCCCGCGGCGAGACCCTCCTCTCACGCTTTCGCAGCAGATCGGAAACGAACTCCGCCGGCATGTTGCTTGCTCGGGCAGGGGCAAGTCGAACGGGCGCAGCTCGTTCACGTCCACAAACCGGCTCTGCGAATCGCGGGCCCCAAAGGCGGAGGGAACATGGCTATCGACCTGCTCAAGGATCGCGGCACGCCGCTCGAGCAGCAAAAGTTCACCTGGAAGGACCTGGTTCAGCCGACTTACAGCAAGCTCGACGACGACGCGTTCACCCGCGTGCGCGTCATCCTCATGAACGGGATCGAGGCGGAGGCCCTTCGATTCGGCCACTCCTGCGCGCGCATGAACCGCGACCTGCAGGTCCACCTCGCCAAGGTGCGGCGGATCGAGCAGCACCAACAGACCATGGTCAACTGGCTGAACCCGCCGGACCAGAGCCCGCTCGAGACGACCATCGGCTTCGAGCAGGTGGCCATCGAGGTCACCGCCGCCGTGGCTCTCAAGGAGCCGGATCCGTACCTCGCCCAGGTGTACCGGTTCGGGTTGCTCGAAGACTTCGATCACCTGTACCGCTACTCGGCCCTGATGGACCGGGTGGAGGGCAAGGACGCGAACACGCTCGTGCAGAGCTACACGGACATCGTGCCGGGGCGGCCGACCTCCGTGGAGCACCGCGACGCCGCGGACGACATTCGGCGGGCCTACCAGAAGGATCGCGCGGAGCTCGCCACGAAGCTCCACGCCTTCACGATCATGTCCGCGGAGCACATGACCCACGACTATTACATGACCGTGGGGCCCACCTACGCGGATCCCGTGGGGCGCCAGCTCTACGCCGAGATCGCGTCGATCGAGGAGCAGCACGTCACCCAGTACGAGTCGATCATCGACGCCAGCGAGACGTGGCTCGAGAAGTGGCTCCTGCACGAGGCCACCGAGGTCTACAACTACTTCAGCTGCGTGGAGTCCGAGGGGAACTCGCGGGTGAAGGCCATCTGGGAGCGTTTCCTCGACTATGAGCTCGGACAGCTCCGCTACGTCGCCGATCTGTTCGAAAAGATGGAGCGGCGCGACGCCGCGGAGGTGATCACGTCGCAGCTCCCGAGCCCGATCGACTACGTGAGCCACCGGAACTTCGTGCGCGAGACCTTGCGCGCCGAGCTCAACCTCACGGCGAAGGGCGAGGAGTTCGTGCCTTTCGATCAGGAGAGCGACCTGTCGCGCCGTCAGCGCGAGCAGCTCAACTCCGAGGGCTCGCCGTCCGACTTCGTGTCGGCTGGCTACATCTGGGCGCCGGGCACCGAGCTCACGCGCCAGGCACCCAACGTGAGCGACGGACGACAGCGGCAACAGCCCACGGCTCACTGAACACGGACTCACAGCAGCGAGCCGACGGCTCCCGAGGAGGATTCATGGCGACCACGCAACCGGACATGGGAATCAATCGCACGGGGATCGGGACGTCCCCGCGCCTGAGCGGCGACATGATCGACGCCACCAAGGAGTTTCGACCGAGCGTCTCCGGCGACGAGAGACAGATCGCGTACGTCCGCGGAGACTACGCACGAGAAGCGGACAAACTCGGCAGCGTACCGCCGCCGCCGACCGCGAAGGGGATGGCGAAGACGGCGCTGCAGGGGCTCAAGTCGGCGCGCCCCGTGCAGTTCATCGACAAGCTGGGGGAGCGGCTCGGTTTCGAGCGCTCCGGGGTGCGCGTCTACGAGGCCCTCATCTCCAAGTTCGATCATACGGGGGGCTTCGAGGGCGGACCCGAGCGCATGGAGGTCGAACAAATCTTGAGGGAGGAGTTCGAACACTTCCGCATGCTGGAGGCCGCGATCAAGAAGCTCGGCGGGGATCCGACCGCGCTCACCCCGTCGGCGAACTTCCACGCGACCATGACCAGCGGCGTCATCGCCTCGGTCGTGGATCCGCGGACGAGCTTCGCCCAGTGCCTCGAGGCTGCGCTGCTCCTGGAGCTCGCCGACAACGACTGCTGGGACGCGCTCGTCCAGCTCGCCGATCGGGCAGGTCAGAACGACATGGTCGCGGACTTCGAGAAGGCGATCCGCGACGAGCGAGACCACCTGCTCAAGATCCGGACCTGGTTGGCGGTGGCGCAGGGGCGCGCCGGCGCCACGAACGGCGGCTGAGGGGCACCGTTCCAAAGCGGCTGAAACCGCTCCCCGCGTCGGGACGCCGCGGACCTCGCGAGGGTCTGCGGTGTCTCGCCGCGGTCGTTCGTACGCAACCTCCAGGCGCCGGGGACGACAACGCAATGCCGGGCGCCTCGTGACGGGTCGTTCGAACGGTCCCCCTTGCCGACGATCGGCGCGGGGCGTCCGGCACTTTCGTTCGGACGCGAACGGATCACGGCGACGCGCGGCCCGCTGACCGGCCGTCGGTCGACCGGGGAGCTCTCCCGAGAATTCACCACCAACGGAAGCGTCCTCCCTCGACACTCGCCAATGGGGGCAGGGCTCGGGTATCCTCGGCTTCGAGGGGCTGGGAGAGCCACCCCTCGCCTGCGGTGCCTGCACCGACGTGCGCGTCTCGCCGGGCCGCGATTCCCCCTCTCGCTTCTTCCCGAAACGTTCACGACTTACGCTCCTGAGGGTCTCCCCGTTCGGCATCCCCGTGGCGCCCGGCGACCGTGGCCCCCGGCGACCGTGGCCCCTCAACAGACGAGCGCCTTGCCATGGCCAACTCGACCCCGCCCCCCAGCCAACTCCCCTCCCACGCTGGCGCCGATACATCACCTCCGCGGGGAGGAGCTCGCAGGTTCGCGTCGAGCCGCGCGCCGACGTCGCGGGCCGGGCTCGGGAAAGCTCGAGCGACCGGCAAGCACCACGGCGAGGTCAACCTCCCGTCTTTTTTCTCCCTCGAGGTGACGGGGGACTCCCGGTTGAAGCCCCCGCGTCCCCTGAAGCTCCACGTGCAGCCCCGCACGCTGCCTCCCCACACGCCGGGTCAACCCCCGACCGGGCCGACCGTGAGCGCACCCGCGGGAGGGGATCGAGCATCGACGGGCAAGGCGCCGCCCCCGGAGCGCAGCACCCCGCGGCTCGGAGGACCACGGCGCATCGCGCCCCCACCTCTGGAGGCTCAACCCCTGGAGGCCCATCCCCTGGGAGCCCTGCGCGCGCCACCGGCGGAACGGAGCACCCCGCGACTCGGCGGCCCGCGCCCGACTCCCCCGGGGGCCTCGTCCAGCGCAAGCGGGAGCGACGACGTGCGGGACGACACCCTGCTCATCACCCGTCGCAAGCAGCACCTGGTCGCGCAGGCGACCACCGACCCGGACAAGAGCCTGTACGGCAGCCTCGGGGCGAAGACCCATCACAGCATCCAGCTCGCCGCCGACGAGAACGCGCGACGTATCTGGGCGGCGGCGTCGCCGGTGTCACAGCGCCTCCCGCGGACGGTGCGGATCCCGGACACCCGCTGGGTCACCCCCGCCCTCTACGCTGGCACCCTCGTCATGGTGGTGTTCGGCTTCTGGCTCTGGAACTTCAAGGTCGAGCGGAACTCGATCCCCGACCACGTGACGCGCGGCGAGCTTCCGGCGCCGGGAGCTCCTCCCGCTGCGGCCCTCGTGGACACCGCGGAGACGCGAGCTGCAACGCCCAGCCAGGCTACGACGCCGGACGAAACGGTCGCCACCACGGAAGTGGCCCCGAAGGCGGAAGAGAGCGCTCCCCCCGCCGGCTCCGCGCCGACGCGGAGCCTCTCGTCCCCGCCCCCCCGGGTGACGCCCCAGGCAACCGCGTCGGCGTCGACGGGGAGAGCCCGTCCCAGCGGGGCGCCCAAGAAGGCCCCCGAACAACGCATTTTCACGGATGCACCGTTCTGACGAGACCATGTTCGGCCCTCCTCTCGGCACCTCCGTCCTCCTCTTGGCGATCTTGTCCGCGCCCCTCACCGCCCTCGCCGCGGACGACACGTCCACGGAGCAGGCCCGCAAACGCTGGCGTGAGGGCGTCGCTGCGTTCGACGCGCAGGACTACGAGCTCGCTCGCGCCGCCTTCGCGCAGGTCTACGCTCTGAAGCCCAGCCCGCCCGTGCTGCGGAACCTCGGGGAAGCGGAGGTGGCGGCCGGTCATTACGTCGACGGCGCCAACCACCTGGCGCAGTTCCTGCGCGAAGCGGAAGGCCTCGACGCCGAAGAGCGCGCGATGGTCGAGCGCTCCTTCGAGAAGGCGGCCCAGGTCGTCGGGCGCATCGAGCTGACGACCAACGTCGACGGCGCCAAGGTGTTCGTCGACGGAAAGCAGGTGGCCATCACGCCCGTCGATCATCCTCTGTTCGTGGAACCCGGCTGGCGCGAAGTGCGGATCAGCAAAGGCGCACGCGAGATCCAGCGACTCATCGAGACGACCGCCGGGCAGGCCTACCCGTTGACCCTCCTCCTCGACGAGCCCCCAGCGTCCGCGCCTCCGCCAACGACGGACGACGTCTCCCCCACCACCCTCGAGCTCGACTCCTCCTCCGACTGGAAGCTCCCCGTCGTCCTCTCCGGGGGCGTGCTCGCCTTGGCAGGCATCGGCGCAGGGGGGTACTTCCTGGCGCGGGCGAACCGGCTCGCGGGCGACGCCGACGCGCAGCGGGATCGGCTGGGCGGGAGCTCACTGGCCCGGTGCACGGAGGCTCCCGACGCGGACTGCGCCGAACTCGATCGCACCGTCGACGCCGGCCGGCGAGCGGAGCAGCTGGCGGTCGGAGGGTTCGTCGCCGGGGGCGCCCTCGCCGTCGGAACGGCGCTCGCCTGGTGGCTGTGGCCGAACCAGGAGCGCTCCGATCGTCCACGGACCGGGGTGCGCGTGACCCCCTGGTCGAACCCCGCGAGCGCGACGTGGGGGGGAACCCTCTCCGGCACCTTCTGAGCCCCTCCGCAGGATCATCGCCCATGCACATCAAGCTACTCTGCGGACTCGGCGTTCTCGTGGTCGGCATCGCCGTCCTCACGCCGAGCTGTACGGATCGCTTCGCTGGCTGCGACAAGACCCTCACCTGCGCCCAGACGAACGTCGGCGGCGAGGGAGGGATGGGCGGCGAGCCCGGCATGAGCAGCGGCGGTGCCGTCACGGTCCTCCCCTGCGACGGCTCCTGTGGGGGAGACGCTCCCCATTGTCACGCGGAGACCTGCGTCCAGTGCGTCGACGACGAACACTGCGAGGCCGGCTACTGCGACCCGGAGAGCCACACGTGCACCGAGTGCGTCGCGGGCACCCACTGCCCCGCCTCCGCCCCCGTGTGTGAGGACGGTGTGTGTGTCGGTTGCTCCGACGAAACGGACTGCGAGGGCGTCGCCGACAAGCCCTTCTGTCACGAACCCTCCGGAGCTTGCGTCGAGTGCCTCCCGGGAGACCATGAGTCGTGCGGCGCCGGGCGCCTGTGCCACGGCCAGCTCCACGAGTGCGTCGATGGCGACGAGGCCGGCGCGGCGACCTGCGAGCCCTGCGTGGCCGACGCGCACTGCCCGGCGGGTCATCGCTGCGTTCGCCCGGAACGCTTCGAAGGCGAAGGCTTCGTGTGCCTGCCAGAGCGGGGCGCGGGCTGCGGCGACAAGAGGCCCCTCGTTCACGAGCTCGGAACCCTGACGTCGCTGGACGGGGAGCACGTGACCATCTGCGGACACCGGTTCACGAGCTGCCGTGGTCTGCTGGGCTTCTCCACGGCCGTGACGGGCTGCAGCGCCGCCGAGGACGTCCCGCCCACGGGCGACGGAGACACGGCCTGCGGTCTCGAGGACGTCGAAGACAACGCTTACTGCCGACCTTTCCCGCCGGGAGCCGTCTGCACATTCCGCTGTCAGTCCGTCCTCGACTGTCCCTGCGGCTTCAGCTGCGCGGGCTCCGCGTGTTCGCTCAGCTACGACGAGGCCCACGAGTGCCCCTAAAGCCCGCCCGCCCTCGAAGGCTTCCCCTGCCCTCCGGACCGCCCCACGAATCCTCCGACATGCCCAGGTCAGTTGCCCCCCCTCCCCTCTCGCTCACCACCCGCGCCCTGTGCGGCGGGTGGCTGGCGGCCTTGCTCTTGGCCAGCGTGGGGTTCGCGGCGTGCGACGCCGAGTTCAAGCTCCAGGCGGACGCGGCGAGCAGCGGCGGCGCGGGCGGCACCGTGTCCCCCCCGGAGGGCGGCGCCGCCGGGCAGGGTGGAAGCTGCGGGGAACCCTGCCCGGACGACGTCCCCTCCTGCGTCGACGAGGAGTGCGTCAGCTGCCGCGATCACTCCGACTGCGACGGCTTCTGCGACGGCGAGCGTGGCTGCGTGGAGTGCCTGGACGACGCCCACTGCCCTGCGTCACGACCAATCTGTGAGGCGGGCGCCTGCGGCGGGTGTCGGAACGGCGACGACTGCGAGCGGTTCGCGGACGATCTCCCCTACTGCAACGAGGCCTCCGGGGCCTGCGTCGAGTGCCTCCCCACGATCCCGAACGTGTGCGGGCACGGACGGCTGTGTCACGTGGAGCGCCAGGAGTGCGTCGACATCGACGGCGGCACGGCGCTCACCTGCGAGGCGTGCGTCTCCGACGCCCACTGTCTGGAAGGGCACCGTTGCGTCCACTCGGGCCTCTCGGGGGAGAGCAAGTACGTCTGTTTGCCAGAGGCCAAGCCCGCCTGCTCGCTCGCGCCCTTCGTCAACGCGACGCAGAGGATGGACGCGGAGAGCGGGCTGCTCGTGTCCGTGTGCGCCCTGAACACCACGACCTGCACCGGGTTCCTCCAGTTCTCGCGGGCCGTCCCCGGCTGCAGCGAGCAGGAGGACCTGGCGGCGGGGGCCGAAGCCGACGCCGCCTGCGGCCACCCGGGCATCGACGACGACGCCCGCTGCGTCCCCTTCGAGGACGGCGCCCGCTGCACCTACACCTGTGAGCACCCCTCCGATTGCCCCTGCGGAGCCTCCTGCGAGGACGGCCTCTGCAGCGTCGTCGCCGACCCGGACAGCTGCCCCTGATGGGCCGGCCCCCGCGCCGCCGACGCGGACCCACCTGGGTCCGCGCCGGCTCAGGTGCTATGAGGCGGGCGCCATGGCCGTCACCTACCGTCAAGCTGGGGTCAACATCGACGAGGGCAACTCCCTCGTGGAGCGCATCAAACCGCTGGCCCGCGCGACCCGTACCGCCCACGTGCTCGAGGACGTCGGCGGGTTCGCCGGACTCTGCGGGCTCCCCGCGGGCCTCGAGGAGCCCGTGTTGGTCAGCGGCACGGACGGGGTGGGCACCAAGCTGAAGGTCGCCTTCGCTCTGGATCGACACGACACCATCGGCCAGGACCTCGTGGCGATGTGCGTCAACGACGTGATCACGACCGGCGCCGAGCCCCTGTTCTTCCTGGACTACTTCGGCTGCGGCAAGCTGAGCGCGGACACCGCCGCGGAGGTCGTGCGCGGCATCGCCGACGGGTGCAAGATCGCCGGGTGCGCCCTCCTCGGGGGCGAGACGGCGGAGCTACCGGGCATGTACGCGGAGGGCGAATACGACCTGGCGGGATTCACCGTGGGCGTCGCCGAACGCAAGAAGCTCCTGGGCCCCGCCCGCGTGCAGGCGGACGACGTCCTCGTCGCCGTCGCCTCCAGCGGTCTGCACTCCAACGGTTACTCCTTGGCGCGGCGGGTGATCGAGCAGGAGCTCGGTCTCGATCTCCGCGCGCACCACGACGCGCTCGGGACGACCGTCGGCGAGGCGCTCCTGACCCCGACGCGGATCTACACGGGGGCCGTCCGGGCCCTGCGGGAGAAGCTCGGCGAGAACCTGCACGCCCTCTGCCACGTCACCGGCGGCGGCGTGCCCGAGAACCTGCCTCGCGTCCTGCCCGACGGGGTCGTGGCGCGGCTCGACGGAGCACGCCCCTGGCCGAGCATTTTCCGGGTGATCGCGGAGGGTGGGCCCGTCGAGCTCGAGGAGATGCGTCGGACGTTCAACCTCGGGATCGGGCTGATCGCCGTCGTGGAGCGCTCCCGCGCGGAAGACGCCCTCGAGGCGCTCCGCGCCGCTGGCGAGGACGCCTGGCGCCTCGGCTCCCTCGCGCCCCAGCCCTCCCCGGGCGACGGCAAGGCCCCCGTGGTCTACGTGGACGATCCGGAAGAGGTTCGCCGGTGACGCTGCGGCTCGGGGTTCTCGTCTCCGGCAGCGGGACGAATCTCCAGGCGCTCCTCGATGCGACGGCCCAGGGGCGACTGGACGCCGAAGTGCGCCTCGTCGTCTCGAATCGCCCGGACGTCTTCGCGCTCGAACGGGCTGCCCGCGCCGGCGTCCCCAGCCTCGTCCTGAACCATCGTGAGTTCGGTAGCCGTGAGGAGTTCGACGGCGCCCTCGTCGCCGCGCTCCGTGAGGCCGGCGTGGAGTGGGTGGCCCTGGCCGGCTTCATGCGCGTCCTCACCCCGGTCTTCCTGGAGGCCTTCGCGGGGCGCATGGTCAACATCCACCCGTCGCTCCTGCCCGCGTTCCCCGGCGTCGACGCCCAGCGACAGGCCTTCGACTACGGCGTCAAGGTGGCGGGCTGCACCGTGCACTTCGTCGACGGGGGCGTGGACACCGGGCCGATCATCGCGCAGCGCGCCGTACCCGTGCTCGAGGAGGACGACGCGGCGAGCCTGCGCGCGCGCATCCTCGAGCAAGAACACACGTTGTTCGTGGAGGCATTGCAGGCCATCGCCGAGGGCCGCGTGACCACGACGTCGTCACCGACGGGGCGCACCCTCGTCCACGTCGCTCCAAAGAGCGCCCCGAAGAGGGAGGCTCGGTGACGGCGCGGCACTACGACGTCGTGGTGCTGGGTCGTTCCATCGGTGGGCTCGCGGCCGCGGCGTTGCTCGCGCGGCGAGAGTTTCGGGTGCTCGTCCTCGGGCAGGGCCAGGCGGCGCTCACCTATCCCGTGGAGGGGCACCCCCTGTGCCGGCGCACCTTCACGATGCTCTCGGCGACGTCCCCCAGCTTCCGTCGCATCGTCCAGGAGCTGGCCCAGAGTCAGCGCTTTCGGCGCACGACGGAGCCGCTGGATCCGATGTTCAGCGTGCTGGCTCCCAGCTGGAGGCTCGAGGTCCCCCCGGACGCGGAGCTGTTCGCCCGGGAGATCGATCGCGAGTTCCCGGAGATTCGCCAGCTCGTCGACGAGCTGTACGCCTCCTTCGCCGAGGTGAACGGCGCGGCGGACGGCGCCTTCGAGAAGGACGCGGTCTGGCCACCTGGCTCGCTCTGGGAGCGCCTCGAGACGGGGCGCATCGCCGGGGCGCTGCCGCTCACGGAGAGCACACCGGCGGATCTGCTGGGCAAGTTTCCGCAGACGCACCCGTTCCGCGACGTGGTGGCGCTCCCGGTGGAGTTCGCGACCCACCTGGACGTGCCGGCCTCGCGGATGCCCGCCTTCGCCCTCGCGCGTCTGCACGGTGCCTGGACTCGCGGCATCTACTCGCTCCGACGCAGCGAGCTCGATCTCACGGACTTCTTCATCGACCGCATCGAGGCCCATGGCGGCGCCTGTCGCCCCGACGGACGCGCCACTCAGCTCATCGTGCAGCGCGGCCGCGTCACCGGGGTCCTCGAGGACGGCGAGGACCAGCCCACCGGGGCCGGCTCCGTCATCTCGTGCTTCAGCGGCGAGACCTTGGCGGACCTCGCCCACGGCGAGGGGGTGACCCGCAAGGCGAAGGAGAACTGGCCGCGCCTCACCGCGACGGCGGGGCGCTTCGTCGTGTCGCTCATCGTCGACCGCCGCGCAGTGCCGGATCCCCTGCCCGTCGAGAGCTTCCTCGTCCCCCGCGCCCCCGATCCGAGGCGCCCCGTGGTGCACCTGCAGCGCCTCGATCGCAGGCTCTACGCGCCCAACCACGACCAGGACGAGGGGGGCGCCCGGACGGCCCTGCTGGTCGCAGAGATCCTCCTCCCGTCCCGCGGCGCGCTGACGCTCTGGGAGGGGCGCGAGGCGGTGCTCACCACCCTGCGCGAGCACCTGCCGTTCCTGGACGAACACCTGGTGGTCGTCGACTCGCCCCACGACGGCCTGCCCGCGTGGACGTACACACGGGACGGCAACCGCCTCGTGCGGCGCGAGATCGATCGCATCCACCTGCGCGGGGTCCGCCCCGGAGCCGAAGCGATGGAGTGGAAGTGGACGGCAGAACCCACGACCCTCTTCGGCCTCGCCGCCGAGCCCGTGCGCGGGCCCATCCCGGGCACGTACCTCGTCGGCTCCACGGTGTTGCCCGCGCTCGGTCAGGAGGGCGAGCTCCTGGCGGCGTGGGGCGCCGCCAAGCTCATCACGAAGGGCGATCGCACGCGGCAGAAGATGCGGCGCCAGATGTGGACGAAGATCGAGACCGGCTGAGCGCACCTCGGAGCCCGCACCTCGACCGAAGACCCATGCGGATCATCGCTGGAACTTTACGCGGACGTCGCCTGGTGGCCCCTGCGGGGCTGGCGACACGACCCACGACGGATCGCGTGCGCGAAGCCTGGTTCTCCATGCTGGGCCCCCTCGAGGGCGCCGTGATCGACATCTACGCCGGCACGGGCGCCCTGGGCTTCGAGGCGTTGTCCCGGGGTGCGCGCTCGGTGGTGTTCGTGGAGAACGCCAAGGCCGCCCTGGTCGCGATCGAGCGCAACGCCGCGACCCTCGAGGTCCGCGAGCAGACGACGTTGGTGCGCGCGCCCGTGGAGCGCGCCCACGCGGCCATCGAGCGCCTCGGCCCCTACGACCTGGTCCTCACCGATCCACCATGGACCGCCATGGACGCGGCGGAGCGCACCCTGAAGAAACTGCTCCGGGCGGACCTGCTCACCCCGGACGGGCGCGTCGTGCTCGGCCACCCGAAGGGACGCCCCGTAGACCTCGATCCCCAGAGCGGCCTGGTGCTCACCCAGCGACGCAGCTGGGGCGACTCAGCCGCGTCGTTCTTCACCCGCGCCTGATGGGCGTCCTTCGAGGACGGCGCCCCGACGCACTCGCGCGCGGCGCGACCCCTCGTTATAGTGCGGGGCCATGTCCTCGACCGTGCCCCCTCCCCCCAAGTCCGGCAACGGCGGCTACATCGTGCTCATCGCCGTGATGCTCGCGGCCATCGCGGGGCTCGTCTACTGGAAGGTGAACGCAGACGACGTCGAGGTGATCGAAGAGACCCGGACCACTGCGGCGCGCACGGAGGAGCCGACGCCGGTCCTCGACGCCGCGCCCCCACCGCCGCCCCCCGTGGAAGAGGTGGAGGAAGAGCCGGAGGCGCCCGCCGAGAAGAAGCCGGTCGCCTCCGCCAGCGCGGGCAACGCCGGCTGCTCCGGCGTCTGCCAGGGACAGCTCACGGCCGCCGGGGAGAGCGCCCTGCGCGCCAAGGGAGGTCAGGCGCGCGGCTGCTACAACCGAGCGCTCCGGCAGAACGCGACCCTGTCCGGCAAGCTGGGCCTGAAGGTGCGCATCGGGCCGAGCGGCAACGTGTGCAGCCTGCAGGTCACCGAGGACACCCTCGGGGACGCCTCGGTGACCACCTGCGTCACGCAGATGTATCGGGCCGGCAAATTCCCGGCGCCTCAGGGCGGCTGCGTCGAAGCGCAGATCCCTCTCAACTTCGTCTCATCCCAGTGAGCTCGACGCACGGCGGGCCGACGAATCCCTCGGCCGAGGCCACCCGACCGCGCACGGCGGAGCTGACCACGGGGGTGCTCCTGACCGTGGCGTACGACGGCCAGAACTACTGTGGCTTCGTCCGGCAGAGCAACGGGCCGTCCGTCGCCGAGGAGCTCGATCGCGCCATCGGCACCATCGACCCTGCGGCGACGTTGGTCAAAGGCGCGAGCCGTACGGACGCAGGAGTGCACGCCCGCGCGCAGGCGGTGTCGTTCTCGACTCGACGGGTGATCGCCGCGCGCGGGTGGGTGCTCGCCTTGAACCAGCAGCTGCCCCAGGACATCGCCGTCGTCCGGGCCGCCCAGGTGCCCCTGGGCTACGACGCTCGCCGGCACGCGCTCTGGAAACGGTATCGATACCTCCTGCACCTCGCACCCGTCCCCGACCCGTTCCTCGCCGGGCGCGCCTGGAGGATCGGCTATCCCCTCGACCTCGAGCGCATGGCGCGCGAGGCCCGGAGCCTGGTGGGGACCCACGACTTCGCCGCGTTCCGCAGCTCCGCGGATCGTCGCGAGACCACCGTACGCGAGCTCACGGAGGTGGACGTCCGCCCGTCCGACCATGGCCCCCGTTGCCTCGAGATCGTCGTGACGGGCAACCGCTTCCTCCACAACATGGTGCGGATCATCGTCGGCACCCTCGTCGACGTGGGGCGCGGTCAGCTCGCCGCGGGCGCGATGCAGCGGGCCTTGCACAGCAGGCGTCGCGAAGATCTGGGCATGACCGCACCGGCGAGCGGCCTCTACCTCGATCACCTCGAGCTGGACGACCGGGGCAGCGACGCCTGGCCTGGTTGAACCTGTCGCGCGCGACCGATCGGCTGCGGGAGAAATGATTGCGATTCCAGGGAGGAAGCGCCGCTCACGTCGAGAGCGACGCCCGCGCGCGCCGCTCCTGTGAAGGCGATTTCGCAGTCATCGGTTATCGAGACACCGCGTGGGCGCGTTGACCCACTTGCTGGGGTCGCCTAGCTTTCGCCTGGCCTACGCCTCTTCGAGCCACCATGAGCTTCAAAAACAAGATCGTCGAGCAGGGCCGCCGAGCCCTCACGAATCCTGCGATCATGCGTTGGGTCACGGACGACCGCGTCATGAGAGCCGCCGAAGGTTTCATGGACGCCCCCACGCGCGTGAAAGCCGCCTGGGCCATCCTGAAGAACGGCTACGAGCTGCCGAACGTCGACCCAGCCCTCGACGACACGCCGGGCCAACCCACGAACGGGTCATCGAAGGACAACGGCCACACCAACGGCTCGACCGTCGCCGGCGCGTCCCTGGACGGCTCGGGGGTCACGACCACCGAGCGGGCGCCCAGCATCACCCACGGCTCCGAGGACATGCAGGAGTCGATGAACGAGCGCAGGTCCCTCGCCTCCATCGGCGGCAAGGACGTGCTCGAGAAGTGCTTCAAATTCACGGCGGCGGACAACGCCCGCAAGCGGGGCATCTACCCGTTCTTCCGGCCTCTGGACCTGAACGACGGCCCCGAGGCGCAGATCGACGGCAAGCGCGTCGTGATGTTCGGCTCGAACAACTACCTGGGCCTCACCACGCACCCCAAGGTTCGTGAAGCAGCCAAGGCGGCGATCGATCGCTTCGGCACCAGCATGACCGGTTCGCGGCTCGTCAACGGCTCGATGAAGCTGCACGAGGAGTTCGAGGAGAAGCTCGCGGACTGGTTCGGCAAGGAAGCGGCCCTCGTGTTCACCACCGGCTACCAGGTGAACATCGCCACCTGCTCCGCCTTGCTCTCGAACAAGAACAGCGTCGCGGTCATCGATCGCAACGTGCACGCGTCCCTCTACGACGGGGTGCGCCTCGGTCAGGCCGCGGGCGCGCGCAGCATCCGCTACAAGCACAACGACGCGGAGGCCCTCGACAAGGCCCTCGACCGACTGGGCGATCACGACGGCGCGCTCGTCATCACCGACGGCGTGTTCAGCGCCGAAGGCGAGATCGCCAAGCTCGACGAGCTGGTCCCGGTGGTGAAGAAGCACGGTGCGCGGCTCTTCGTCGACGACGCCCACGCCCTGGGGGTCATCGGTCCTGAGGGGCGCGGCACCGCACATCACTTCGGCGTCGCAGACCAGGTGGACCTCATCGGCGGGACCTTCTCGAAGTCCTTTGCCAGCATCGGCGGCTACCTGGTAGGCGAGCGCAAGGTGCTCGACTACGTGCGCCATTTCGCGCCGAGCTTCATGTTCGCTGCGAGCGCCGCGCCCGCAGCCATCGCGGCGGCGATGGCCGCCTTCGACGTGATGCGCGAAGAGCAGTGGCGCATCGAGAAGCTCCACGAGAACTTCACCTACATGCGCGACGAGCTCCGCAACCTCGGCTTCGAGCTGGGCACGACGGAGACCGCCGTCATCCCCATCTACATCCGGCAGGATCTGCGCACCATCATGATGTGGCGCGATCTCCTGGAGGAGTACGGGGTCTACACGAACCCCTTCATCTCCCCCGGCGTGCCCCCGAAGAGCGCCATGCTGCGGACCAGCTACATGGCGACCCACGAGCGCAGCCACCTGGATCGAGGCCTCGAGGCGTTCGCGAAGGTGGGCAAGAAGTACGGCGTCATCTGAGGTCGGCGAGGCGACGGCCGCGACGAAGGAGCACCCGCGTGACGAAGAGATCGAGCTCCCTGGTCCTGCTCTTGGCCGTCGCTTGCTCCCCCGCCGCGGCGCCGGAGGCGAGCACGCCGGACGCGGCGGACTCCGCCCGCGTCGCGCCGTCTCCGGGCGAGCCAGTCACGGACGACGCTGCCCAAGACTCTGTCCAAGACGACTCGGACCAGGACGAGGCGCCTGCAACCGCTCCCGGCGGTGAGCCAGAGAGCTCCGAGGCGACCTCCGACGCTCCGGTGCCCTCGCGGGACGTCATCTACAAGGTCACCCCGGAGGGTCTCGTCGTGGAGGCGGACGGTGTCCGCTTTCTACCCAAGGCCCAGCCCGTGAAGCTCGCCAACGGCGGCTATGGCATCCGCTTGGAGGTGACCGCGCGGGTCGTCGACGAGCGCACGCACACCCTGCTGGGTCATGCCCACGGCCCCCTCAGCATCGCGGCGCTCATCGAAGACGGAAAGGGCCAACAGAAGGCGCGCCACGCCGACAGCCGCGGCGATGGCCCGCGAGCGGGCGAGCTGGAGATCCTGCAACCGGGCCAGGACGTCGTGCTCACGCGCAGCTGGCCCTCCGGCAGCGTGAAGGGCCCCCTGTGGTGGGGTCAAAAGGTGCGCTTGCAGGTAGGGCTCTGGGGTCTCGGGGCCGACGACGAGGCGCCGCGGCCGCTGCGCAAGTTGTGCACCGTCGACATGGTCGCGGGCGCCAAGCCCGTCGCCGTGGTGAGCCCGCCAGAGCTCTGACCTTCGGGCGTCGAGCGGCTCAGTGCTCGTGCTGGGGCGCCGGCACGAAGGCGAGGATCACACCGAGCACCGCCAACATCGCGACGTAGTGGGCGGGCGCCATCACGTCCTGCTCGACCCATAGGGTCAGGACCATCGGTGTCAGTCCACCGAAGATCGCGTAAGCCAGGTTGTACGAAAACGACATCCCCGAGAAGCGGATGACGGCCGGGAAGGCGCGCACGAGCAGGTAGGGGATGGCGCCGACCGTCCCCACGAAGAAGCCGACGAGGGTGTAGTCGAGGAGGAGCGCGTCCGGCTGGGCGAGCCCTCCGTAAAACCGGTAGCTCGTCCACATGAGCCCCAGGGAACCAACGCCGAGCGCGACGCGGGGCCCCCACCGATCCGCCAGGACACCGAAGACGACGCATCCGACGGTCAGCGCGACCACGGCGACGCTGTTGGCCTGGAGAGCGCTCTGGGCCGAGATCTCGAACGAGCCCTGGAGGTACGTCGGCGTGAAGAGGATGACGACGACCACCGCCGCCGAGAGCACCCACGTCAGCAGCATGCAGAAGGTCACGGCGCCCAGGTGCCGGCGCAGCGTGGTCTTCAGGGGCAACTCGCTGGCCAGCGTCTTCTTCTCCTGCATCGCTCGGAAGACCGGGGTCTCCTCCAGGAAGCGACGGAGATAAACGGCCAAGATGCCGAAGCCGCCGCCGAGCAGGAAAGGGATGCGCCACGCGAAGTCGAACACCTCTTCGGGCGTGAAGCGCGTGTTGATGGCGGTGGCCACCAGGGAGCCCAGCAGGATGCCGAAGGTCAATCCTGCCGTGAGTGTCCCGACGGCGAAGCCGGTGTGCCGGGCCGGCACGTGCTCGGAGACGAACACCCAAGCGCCGGGAACCTCTCCGCCGATCGCGGCCCCTTGCAAGATGCGCAAGAGGAGCAGCAACACCGGCGCGATCGCGCCGAGCGTCGCATAGGTGGGCAGCAGGCCCATGGCGAGGGTCGGCACCGCCATGAGGATGATGCTGAAGGTGAACATGCGCTTGCGGCCGAGCAGGTCACCGAAATGGGCGATCACGATGCCGCCGATGGGCCGCGCCAGATAGCCGGCAGCAAAGATCCCGAAGGTCTGGAGCTGACGGAGCCACTCGGGCAAGTCGTCCGGGAAGAACGCGGCCCCGATCACCTTCGCGAAAAATACGAAGACGACGAAGTCGTAGAATTCGAGCGCCCCTCCCAGCGCAGCGAGGGCCAACGTCCGATAGTCACGCCGCCCGAGCGAACGGTGTGCGGGGTGAAGCGGGGGCACTGACGTCATGGGAGGGAGCGTCGATTGAGGGGGGGAGGGCAGCTCGATGGCTCAATTTCCGGACTTTCGCAAGGCTTTCGCGAGCGCAGTGTCCTCCAGGCACCGACGTCGGAGCCGCCCTGTGAGGCTCCACGCCGCCTCGTGCTAAGGATAGGGCTGGCATGCCAACGGGAGACGCACTGGTCGTCGGGCTGTTGATCGCCGTGAACGCGCTCTACGTCGCCGCAGAGTTCGCCGCGGTGGCGGTCCAGAAGAGCCAGCTCCTCCCCCTCGCCAAGAGCGGCAGCAAGCGCGCCGAGGGCCTTCTCGCCCTGCAGGAAAATCGCGTCGAGCTCGATCGCTACATCGCCGCCTGCCAGATCGGCATCACCCTCTCGAGCCTGGTCGTCGGAGCCTATGGGCAGGCGCGGATCGCCCCTGGGCTCGGCGTTTGGCTCGAGCAGGAGCTCGGCTGGAGCGCCGTCTCGGCGGGATCGGCCGCCATCACCCTGGTGCTGCTCGTCCTGACCCTGTCGCAGGTCGTCCTGGGCGAGCTGGTGCCGAAGTCCCTCGCCCTGCAGTTCCCCGAGCGCACCGCCCTCGCGACCTACGTGCCGACGCGTTGGTCCGTCTCGCTCTATCGCGGCTTCATCTGGCTGCTCAACGGGAGCGGCCTCGTCTTGCTGAGGCCGTTCGGGGTGAAGCCGGGAGGCACCCAACACGTCCACTCACTCGCGGAGATCCGCATCTTGCTCGCGGAGTCCCACAAGGCGGGCTCATTGACGCCCGCGGCGCACAAACGCCTGGAGCGCGGGCTCCAGCTGTCCAACCGCACCGTGCGCCAGATGATGACGCCCCGGAACGAGATCTACGCCCTCGAGGTCTCCACGCCCGCGGACGAGGCTCTTCGGAAGCTCCTCGAGAGCCCCTACAGCAGGGTGCTCATCTACAGGGAGTCCCTCGATCAGGTGCTCGGCGCAGTGAACACCAAGGACGTCGTGAGCTGGTTCGCCGTGCGCGGAGAGCTGCCGCCCCTCGAGCGAATGCTCCGCAAGATGCCCTTCGTCCCCGAGTACCTCCGGGCGCCTCGGCTGGTGCGCTTCCTCCAGGAGAAGCAGAGCTCGAAGGCGATCGTCGTCGACGAGTTCGGCGGCGTCCAAGGCATCATCAGCATCGAGGACGTGCTCGGACAGCTGTTCGGGGACATCGGCGACGAGCTGAAGCAGCCCGAGCCAGGCGTGGAGCGGCTCGAAGACGGGAGGGTGCGGCTGCCCGGATCCCTGACGCTGGACGAGGCGGAGCCTTGGATCGGGGCGCGCTGGGAGGGGAGCTCCGCGACCGTCGGTGGGCACATCCTGGCTCACCTCGGGCGCTGGCCGACCGAAGGCGAGACCCTGGAGATCGACGGGGTCGACGTCACGGTGACGGAGATGAGCCCCACCGCGGTCCGATGGGTCGTCGCGCGCCCCCGCCACGGCGCCTCGGAGCCGGGGTCCGCCGAGGAAGCGGAAGGAGCCGAGCACCCGGAGGCGCCTCCGCTCGAAGCCAGCGCTGCGCAGGCGAGGTCGTCCGAAGGGGCGCGGACGCGGGAGGAAGACTGACCATGATCGTCGCCCTCGTCGTCCTCGTGCTGATCCTCCTCAACGGCCTCTTCGTCGCCGCCGAGTTCGCGATCATCGGCGTCCCCCGGCCGGCCATCGAGCACCGCGCCGCGGAGGGGAGCCGCCTCGCCCGCGTCGTGCTGAGCACCCTGCGCGACCCGCAGAAGCAGGATCGCTACATCGCGACGGCGCAGCTCGGCATCACCTTCTCGAGCTTGGGGCTCGGCATGTACGGGGAGCAGCAGCTCGCCCAGAGCCTGCTGGAGCCACTCGGTCGGCTCGGCATCGACTCCTGGGTCTCCGTGCACGCCGTGGCCAGCGTGCTCGCCGTGAGCGCCCTCACCTACCTGCACATCGTGTTGGGTGAGATGATCCCCAAGACCCTCGCGCTGCAGCACGCAGAAGCGACGGTGCTCTGGATCAGCACGCCGATGCGCTGGTTCAAGATCGCGCTGTGGCCCCTCGTGGTCGCCCTGAACGCGACGGGCATCGGGATCTTGCGCCTGCTGGGAGTGCGCCGCCAAGCGGCGGACACCACGCCGAGCCCGGAGACCCTCCGCTTCGTCGTGGAAGACAGCGTGGCCAACGGCGAGATCGACGCGGAGGCGGGACAGGTCCTCGGCGAGCTGTTCGAGTTCGGTGAGCTCACCGCGGCCGAGGTCATGACGCCGCGGGTGCGCGTGGTGGGTGTGCGCCGGGACGCCTCGCTCGCCGAGCTCCGGGGAGCCATCCGCAGCGGCAGGCACGCGCGTTACCCGGTCTACGACGGGACGCTCGATCAGATCGTCGGCATCGTGCTCATCCGGGATCTGCTCCGTCTCCTCGTCGAAGGACGCTCGCTCTCCGGAGACGTCATCCGCCCCGTCCCCTTCGTGCCGGAGACCTCCAAGCTGGACGCAGTGCTCGCGCGGATGCGTCGGGAGAAGACGCAGCTCGTCGTCGTGATGGACGAACACGGCGGCACTTCCGGTATCGTCACCGTCGAAGATCTCTTCGAGGAGATCGTCGGCGAGATCTCCGATGGCACCGCCACCGTCCAACCCGTCTTCGAAGCGGACGACGAGCTGTGCGCCCTCGGCATGGCGCGGCTCCAGCAGGTGGGCGAGCAGCTCGGCGTCGATCTCGAGCACCCGGACGTCGACACGGTGAGCGGCCTCGTCCTCATGCTGCTCGATCGCCCCCCGGCCGTCGGAGATCGAGTGTCCTTTCGCGGCGTGACCTTCACCGTGCGCGCCACCCAGGGGCGTGGCGTCCGCGAATGTGCGCTCACGATCGATCCCGACGTCGTGAGGCCGCCCACCAGCTCGAACCGCCCGCCACAAGCCTGATCCCGGGGCCGCGCGCCGGCGCGCGCTCCGACCCGCGGGCCGCTGCTGCTCGTCTGCGCCGCGGACGGAAGCGCACCTCACCCCAACATATTGGTTGACGAGATCGGGTCGAGCCCAATATCTTGCGTGTCGCTTCCGGTGCCTGAGCGGGTGCTCAGGCGAAGGGAATCCGGTGTGACTCCGGAGCTGCCCCGCAGCGGTCAGTGAGAACGACCCTCGCACGAACGCACTGGCACAGGCCCTCGAGACCTGTGCTGGGAAGCAGCGAGCAGTAGGAACGCGGTTCTTCCGCAACGCTCACGAGCCCGAAGACCTGCCGAAAGCCCGAGGGAACCCCAAATCCCCCTCGGTTTCCGATCCGAGGCTTCCGCGGGGGAGCAGGCGGGCTCACGCACGACGACTCGACGTCGTGATGCGGCGCCGTTCCGTTCCCGCGCAGAGACCTCTTCGTCCGCGGGGACGAGGTCGGTGACGTCACGGCGACTCGTGCGACCCCTCATGGAGGATCCGTCGAGCCGTGACGGAGCCGCCCCGTGCTCGCACACCCACTCGGGATCCACCAGCGAGGAGACAGGGATGGAATCGATGACGGTACGGCAGCGTCGCTCGAGCGACGCCCCTACGCAGATGCGTGTTCGTAAACGCAACGGCGCCTACGAGCCCGTGCGGCTCGACAAGATCGTGAGCGCCGTCGGGCGGTGTTGCGCCGGACTTCCACGGGTCGACGCCCTGGAGGTCGCCACGAAGACGATCTCCGGCCTCTACGACGGCGCCAGCACGCGGGAGCTCGACGAGCTGTCGATCCAGACGGCGGCGGCGCTCACGGCGCGGGAGCCGGAGTATGCCCAGCTCGCCGCGCGCCTGCTCTCGGCGACGATCGACGAGGAGCTGCGCGGGCAAGGCATCCACACCTTCACCCAATCCGTCGCTCGCGGCTACGACCTCGGGCTCATTGGAGAGCGCCTCCAGGCCTTCTGCGCGCAGCACGGGCGCCAGCTCGACGACGCCATCGACCCGGCGGCGACGCAGCGCTTCGAGTACTTCGGGCTGCGCACCCTCCACGACCGCTACCTGCTGCGCCACCCCACCCAGCGCACCCTGCTGGAGTCGCCGCAGCACTTCTTCATGCGCATCGCCGCCGCCCTGGCGGACTCCGTCGCGGACGCCATCGAGTTGTACGGGCTCTTCTCCCGGCTCGAGTACCTGCCGAGCTCACCCACCTTGTTCAACGCCGGGACGCGGCACGAGCAGCTCAGCAGCTGTTTTCTGCTCGACTCACCCGCCGACCACCTGAAGGACATCTACGCGCGCTACGCGGACATCGCGATGCTCTCGAAGTTCTCGGGGGGCATCGGGCTCGCCTACCATCGCGTGCGCTCACGGGGCTCCCTCATCGAGAGCACCAACGGACACAGCAACGGCATCGTGCCGTGGCTCAAGACCCTCGACGCCTCCGTGGCGGCCGTGAACCAAGGCGGCAAGCGCAAGGGCGCCTGCTGTGTGTACCTCGAGACGTGGCACGCGGACATCGAGGAGTTCCTCGAGCTGCGGGACAACACCGGCGACGAGGCGCGTCGCACCCACAACCTGAACCTCGCCAACTGGATCCCGGATCTGTTCATGCGGCGCGTGGAGCGCGGTGAGCAGTGGTCCTTGTTCGATCCCAAGGTGGTACCGGAGCTGACGGACCTGTGGGGTGAGGACTTCGAGGCCGCCTACGAGGCCGCCGAGGAGCGCGGGGTGGCCGCCAAGGTCCTCCCCGCGCGCGAGCTGTACGGTCGCATGATGCGCACCTTGGCCCAGACCGGGAACGGGTGGATGACGTTCAAGGACACGGCCAACCGCACCTGCAACCAGACGGCGCGCCCCGGGCGTGTCGTGCACCTCTCGAATCTCTGCACCGAGATCATCGAGGTGACCTCCGACGAAGAGACCGCCGTCTGCAACCTCGGCTCGATCAACCTCGCGCGCCACCTCCGGGAGCCCGCCCCATCGAGCGGCGCGGAGTCCGGCGCCGAGGTGCGCGAGGCTTCCGATGTGCACGGGGCTTCCGATGTGCAAGGGGCCTTCGACTGGGACCACCTCGCGGCGACCGTGCGCGTCGCGGTGCGCCAGCTCGATCGGGTCATCGATCTGAACCTGTACCCCATCGAGTCCGCGCGGCGCTCCAATGCGCGGTGGCGCCCGGTGGGCCTCGGCATGATGGGTCTGCAGGACGTGTTCTTTCGGCTGCGGCTGCCCTTCGACGCGCCGGAGGCGCGCGCCCTCTCGCGGCGCATCTCCGAGCACATCTACTTCCACGCCCTGAGCGCGTCCGTGGAGCTCGCCGTCGAGCGCGGTCGTCATCCGGCCTTCGAGGAGACCCGCGCCGCCCGCGGCGAGCTCCAGTTCGACGCCTGGGGCATCACGCCCAGCCGAGAGCTCGACTGGGAAGGGCTGCGGGCCCGGATCCAACGGGACGGTCTCCGCAACTCCCTCCTCGTCGCCATCGCCCCGACCGCCACCATCGCGTCGATCGCCGGGTGTTACGAGTGCATCGAGCCCCAGATCTCGAACCTGTTCAAGCGCGAGACGCTCTCGGGGGAGTTCCTGCAGGTGAATCGCTATCTGGTTCGGGAGCTCCAGGCCCTGGGGATGTGGAACGACGGGGTGCGACAACGCCTCAAGCTCGCGGAGGGCTCGGTCCAACCTCTGGAGGAGCTCCCTGCGTCCCTGAAGCTCCTGTTCCGGACCGCCTGGGAGCTGCCCATGCGCGCCCTCATCGACATGGCTGCGGAGCGCGGCCCGTTCATCGATCAGAGCCAGTCCCTGAACCTGTTCATGGAGAGCCCGAACATCGGCCAGCTCTCGTCCATGTACATGCACGCCTGGCGGCGGGGCCTGAAGACCACCTACTACCTGCGCTCGCGCCCGGCGACGCGCATCGCTCAGGTCACGGCGTCACCGACGCGCTCCGTCACCTGCTCCCTCGAGAACCCCGAATCCTGTGAGGCCTGCCAATGAGCTCTCTCGCACTCCTATCGACGCCCGCCGTGATCCCCACGTCTCCGCCTCCGGGAGCGCCCCTGCTCCAGCCTGGCTTGCAGCTCACGCTGCGCCCCATGCGCTATCCGCGCTTCTTCGAGATGTACCGGGCGGCGATCAAGAACACGTGGACCGTCGAAGAGGTGGACTTCTCCACGGACCTCGGAGACCTGCGCGAGCGCATGAGCCCGGCCGACCGCCACCTGATCGAGCGGCTCGTGGCGTTTTTCGCGACGGGCGACTCGATCGTCGCCAACAACCTCGTGCTCAACCTCTATCGGCACATCAACGCGCCCGAGGCTCGGCTCTATCTCTCCCGGCAGCTGTACGAGGAGGCGCTGCACGTCCAGTTCTACCTCACGCTGCTCGACACCTACGTGCCCAAGCTCGAGGATCGCGAGGCGGCCTTCGCGGCCATCGACAACATCCCCAGCATCCGGAAGAAGGCGGAGTTCTGCTTTCGTTGGATGGACTCGATCCAAGACCTGGAGCGGCTCGAGACGAGGGCGGAGCGCCGCGCCTTCGTGCTCAACCTGATCTGCTTCGCCGCGTGCATCGAAGGGTTGTTCTTCTTCGCGGCATTCGCCTACGTCTATTTCTTGCGTTCCCGTGGCCTGCTGCACGGCCTCGCCGCGGGCACCAACTGGGTGTTCCGCGACGAGAGCGCTCACATGGCCTTCGCCTTCGAGGTCGTCCACACCGTGCGGCGCGAGGAGCCCGAGCTGTTCGACGCCGAACTCGAAGGCCTGGTCGTCCAGATGCTCGAGGAGGCCATCGACTGCGAGCTCCAGTTCGCTGCGGACCTCCTGAGCGGCGGGATCGCTGGCCTGTCGCTCGCGGACATGCGGCGGTACCTCGAGTTCGTCGCGGACCAGCGCCTGACCCAGCTGGACCTGCCGCGACGCTTCCACGGCACCAACCCGTTCTCGTTCATGGAGCTCCAGGACGTGCAGGAGCTGGCGAATTTCTTCGAGCGCCGCGTCAGCGCGTACCAGGTCGGCGTCTCCGGCGACGTGGAGTTCGACGCGGACTTCTGAGCGAACCGCCCCCGACGAGCCCCCCTCAGGGCTCGTCGGACCCGTAGAGGGCGCAGTCCGTCGTGTCCGTGCCCTCGTCGCACACAGGCGGCATGTCGCACTCCCCGTCGAAGGCGAACTCGCAGCTGTCCTCCAAGGCCTGGTCCCCGACGCAGAAGGCCCAGGTGAAACCGTTCGCCTCGGTCGCCTCGCAGCGGGCGAAGCCGAACTCGGCGCAGTCCACCTCGCTCGGTGAGCCGCCGACGCAGAACTGGAGGCGGGTCCCGTTGCAGCCTTCACTGCACCCCGCGACGTCGTCGACGCTGCAGCTCGGCGCGACGCACTCCGCGTAGTCGCCGGACGTCTCACAGCGCAGCCCTGCCGCGGCGCAATCGATCGCGCTGAGTATCCCCGTCTCACCGCAGTAGCTGAGGACGTCGTTTCTGCACGTGAGCGTGCCCGGCGAGGTGCACTGGGTGGTGGAGTCGATGCACATCGCCTCCCCGGGCCCGGTTTCGACACAAGTGCTCGCCAGGCCGGTGCAATCGACCCCGTAGGGCTGGCCCCCGATGCACTCGTACAGAACGTTCCCCGCACAATGGTACTCGCCGGGGGCGTCGTAGCAGGTGTCCGTCGCAAGCAGACAAGGCGCCGTCGGGCCCTGGGTCGGGAAGTCGTAGGAGCCATAGCATCCGATCGCCCCAGCGCGCCCGCAGTCCCACGCGTAGGGGAACGGGACGCCACACAGGACCGCCTCGTCCCCGGAACAGCTCCACCCGCTCGTGCCGCCGCAGCTCGCGGGGGTGATGGCTCGACGACCGAGGCACTCCTCCACGTCTCCGCAGCTGCTCGCTCCGTAGGTGCACGCCTCGTAGGCGTTCGTGAGCTGATAGCTGTAGCTGACGCACTGGCTCATCGTGTAGTAGGCCCCCGCGGGATCGCAGGAGACGCGCATCAGGCATCCCCGGACGAGCTCGTCGTTCCCTACGTCGTAGGCGGAGCAGGTTCCACCATCGCCGCCGCCACTGTGGGACCCACCGCCGCCGTTCGTGCCTCCGGTGCTGGAGGAGCCGCCGCTCGCCAGAGGATCGAGCTCCGCCTTTTCGATGCCGAGGAGCTGATTGCAGGCGATGCCCAGGCAAGCAGGAGCGAGCACGCAGAGCCACCAGGCCGCTTCGCCGCCCCGTCGTCGTGTGATCCGTCGCGTCATCAGAACGTCCCCCGGAGCAGCAGGCTCGCGCCCTCGCCCGTCGTCACGGCGCTCAGCTCGGGTCCCCCCGACTCCGGCGCGGTCACCCACAGGACGATCCCGGTCGCGACCAGCGCCCCACCGACTCCGCCGAGGATCGTCGCCCAGTTCCCGGCGGCGCGAGCGTCGTTGCGCAGCTCGACGCCCGCCTGCGAGCAGAAGCGCTCGGTGCGGCACTCGTCCTGGGAGCTCGAGTTCAATGAGATCGCGCGCAAACCGAAGATCCCTCCGGCAATCAGGCCCGCCGCGCCCACGGAGCCGACGACGACGCCGATGGTGCGCCGGGTCGCGCCGGGATCCGACGTCGCGTCATCACCGACGCCGCGTGCCGGCGTGTCGACGGCGAGGACGTTCGTCTCGGGCTCGCTCTCCGCGAGGGGCGGGATCACGATCTCCGTGTGTCCCGGCCCTGGCTCGATGGACACGATCGTCCGGTACGTCTCCCTGCCGGGCGCGGTGACCTCGATCGTGTGCTCCCCGGGATCCAGCGGGAGCGGTGTTCCCCAGGCCGCCTGCCGCACCTCGACCCCGTCTCGCGCCACTCGCAGGCCCTCGACGTAGGTCGTCTCGGGCACGGTGATGACCACCCGATGCAGCTGGCGCTCGACCTCCTCGGCACGCATGCGTGCGTGGGTCTCACGCTCCTCCTGCCCTGCCTGACGCGCCAGGGCGGCAGCCTCCAGCCAGATCCCCCAAGCCGTGGCCAGCCGTCCCTGTTTTTCGTAGCAGTCGGCGAGGTTCAGGGCGGTGCCCGTCCCCGGATCGAGACGTTGGCTCTCCGCGAGTTTGGGGCACGCCTCGTCGTAGCGCCCTTCCGTCAGGAGCTGACGCCCCTCCGCGAAGAGCGCCTCGGCGACGGCGACGTCCCTCGCCTCCGCGGCGAGCGTCACCGGGGAGACCAGCAAGAACCCCGAAGTGAAAAAGAATGCACACCAGGGAAACCGCGCTGCCCCGGCAACTCGACGGCGCCAGGGGAATAATCGACCTGAAAACACTGGAGCCTCTCTCGTCCGCGAGCCTTTCGAGCTCCGCAGCGATTTACTCCTGACCAGTGACAGTGGCAATCGCCGGCGCGGTGGCGATTGCCACCTCGGTACCGTTCATTTCCGATCTGAATAGAAATCCGGAGGCGGGCTCTGCGTCGGCTTCGGCGTCGCTTTCGGGGGCGCGGAGGGTCGTGTCGCGGCAGGGGTCGAGGGCGTCGCAGGAGTCGAGGGGGAGGACGGAGTCCGAGCGGACGTCGGCGGCGACGAGGACGATGGGGACGGGGGCGAGGACGATGGGGGCGAGGACGATGGGGGCGAGGACGATGGGGGCGAGGACGATGGGGGCGAGGACGATGGAGAGGGCTCGGAAGTCGCCTCCGTATCCGATGGCGCCCTGTCCGATGACGCCCCGTCCAATGACGCCCTGTCCGTTGGCGCAGGGCGCACGGTGGCCGGGGCCGGGGCCGCGTCGGGCGCCGAGGGCTCCGCGGGAACGGGGGACGTCCGCTGGGGGACGGGCTGGCTCCCCTCTTCGGGACGAGCGGCCACGGCCGCGTCCGGCTCCGAACGGGACAGCAACAAGACGGTCGAACCCCCGACGACGAGCAGCCCCGCCGCCGCCACCGCGAGCCAGGGGGTCGAGCGCTTGGGGATGGTGAGGGGAACCGCCGTCTCGCTCCAGGCGGCCTGGGTCTCCGCCCCGGTGCGCGCTGGCGCGGGCGGCTCCGACGGCTCGGCCCCCTGCCGGTTCAGCACACGGCTGACTCGCTCAACGGAGACGAGGGCGCGCTGCGGCGCGAAGGGACCGAGCGCCACCGCGAGCTCGGCGACGGATCCGTAACGCTGCTCCCGCTCCTTGTGGAGACAGCGCGCGACGACGCTCTCCAGCTCCGGCGGGACATCGCCCCGGAGGGCGCGGATGGGGCGCGGCTCGGTGGTCAAGATCTGGGCGCACACCTCTGGCAGGGTCTCGCCCTGGAACGGCGGCTCACCGGTGACGAGCTCAAAGAGGATGATGCCCAAAGCCCACACGTCGGCGCGAGCGTCGACGTGCTTGGAGGACGTCATCTGCTCGGGCGCCATGTAGAGGGGCGAGCCGAGCATCGAGGAGGTCTGTGTGAGCGCCACCTGGTGCGCGATCACCTTCGAAATGCCGAAGTCGAGCAGCTTGATCGAAGGCGTCCCGTCGACGCGCTCGATCCGGAAGAGGTTGGCCGGCTTGAGATCCCGGTGCACGATCCCGAGGGCATGCGCCTCGGCCAGGGCCTCGCACGCCTGGAGCATGTACTCCACGGCCTCGGGGACGGGCAGCGGCCCACGGCTCTCCAGGTAGCGAGCGAGGTCGACCCCGTCGAGGTACTCCATCACCATGTACGGCGCGCCGGACTCCAGCGTCCCGACGTCGGTGACGCGGGCGACGTGCTCGCTGCGGATCTTCACCGCGGCCCGCGCCTCCCGCAGGAACCTCTGCACGGCCTCCTGGTTCGCGAGGGCCTCGGGCAGGAGGAACTTCAGGGCGACCCGCTCGTCGAGCGCCTCGTGCACCGCGGAGACGACGACCCCCATGCCCCCGCGCCCGAGCACGCGCTCGATGCGATACTTGCCCGCGAGCAGATCCCCGGGCTGGACCTCGGTGAGGGGTGCGTTCGCCATGTCCCGTCACCCCCGGACACCGAGCGGCCGCGGCCGCACACCGGAGGTCGCTCCAGAGTACCCGGGATGGGTGGGACAGAACAGATCCAGCCGCCGAACCCGCCCCTCCAGGGCCCGTCCTCCCGATGGGTCCTCCCAATGGCTCCTCCCGGCGGCTCGGTTGACGGGCTCCGCACCTGCCCCTATCTCGCCCCCATGTCGGTGAGCGTGCGGCAGCTGCCGCTGGGCGGGAATCTGACCGAGTTCCTGGACGTCGTCGGGACCATCTACCGGGACGATCCCCATTTCGTGCGGCCGCTCGACTTCGAGCTGAAACAACGCTTGAGCCGCAAGAACCCGTTCTTCCGCCACGGCGAGGGCACCCTCTTCACCGCGCACGTGGGGGGACGCTGCGTCGGGCGCTGCACGGCGCAGATCGATCGCGCCTGGAACGACCGCTATGGCGAGCGCACGGGGTTCTTCGGCTTCTTCGACACGATCGACGACCAGCAGGTCGCCGACGCCTTGCTCCAGCGAGCGTCGGAGTGGCTGCGCAGCCGTGGGATGAAGAAGGTGCTCGGGCCCTTCTCCCTGAACTCGAACGAGGAGATCGGTTGCCTCGTGGAGGGCTTCGACATGCCCCCGATGGTGATGATGCCCCACCACCGTCCGTACCAGGGGGGGCTGATCGAGGGCGCGGGCTTCGCAAAGGCCAAGGATCTCTACGCGTGGCGCTACGTGGTCGGGCCGCTGCCCCCGCGCGTGCAGAAGGCGGTCGACCTCATCAGCGCGCTGCCCGAGGTCAAGACGCGGAACGTCGACAAGAAGAACATCGAGAGCGAGGTCAAGCTCGTGATGGACATCTTCAACGATGCCTGGAGCGAGAACTGGGGCTTCGTGCCGCTGACGACGCCGGAGCTCGAGAAGCTCGCCGACGACTTCAAGCTCATCCTCGTCCCCGAGCTCACCCAGATCGTGGAGGTCGACGGCGAACCGGCGGCCTTCGCCGTGGCCATCCCGAACCTGAACGAGTTCATCCACGATCTGGACGGCAAGCTGCTCCCCACCGGCTTCGCCAAGCTTTTGTGGCGCTTCAAGATCGTGGGGGCGAAATCGGCGCGTCTGGCCCTCCTCGGCATCCGCAAGAAGTTCAGGACCCAGAAGAAGTACGCGGCGCTGTCGGCGTACATGTACGCTCGGCTGAGCCGCGCTGGCGCGGGCCTCGGGATCCACTGGGGCGAGCTCAGCTGGACGCTGGAGGACAATCACCCCGTCAATCTCGGGATCAAGATGATGGGCGGCGAGATTTACAAGCGTTACCGCGTCTACGAGCGCGCGCTCTGAGTTCTCCGCACGGGGTCCCCACCCCGGCCCACCCGGCGTTGAAACGCGCCGGGTTCGTAGCTAGATCCGCGGCCATGACCGTCCTCGTCACCGGCGCCAGTGGTTTCCTCGGGTCGCACATCGTCGAGCAGCTCGCGCAGAGCGGGCGCCCCGTGCGCGCGCTGGTGAGGAAGACGAGCAACACCAAGTTTCTCGAGAGCCTCGAGAACGTCGAGCTCGCCTACGGCTCGGTGGACGACCAGGAGAGCGTGCTCGCCGCCGCCGACGGGGTCGAGGCCATCATCCACGCCGCGGGCCTGGTGAAGGCCCGTGGTCCCGCCGAGTTCTGGAGCATCAACACCGAAGGCACCCAGAACATGCTGACGGCCGCCTTGCGCCAGAAGGATCGGCTGAAGCGCTTCGTGCTCGTCTCGAGCCAGGCCGCGGGCGGCCCCAGCGACGCATCGGGGACCCCCGTGCGCGTCGGCCAGGAGACGGTGCCCGTGACCAACTACGGGCGCAGCAAGCTCGCGGCGGAGCAGGCGACCCTCGCCCTCCAAGGCGAGCTGCCGGTGACCATCCTGCGACCGCCGGCCATCTACGGCCCCCGCGACCGCGAGATCCTCATCTTCTTCAAGTCCGTCGCCAAGGGCGTCCTGCCCCTCACCAACCCGCTCTCCGCCAAGTACAGCATGATCTATGGCCCGGACTGCGCGAGCGCGTGCATTCGAGCCGTCGACGCGGACGTCCCTAGCGGCAGCACGTTCTATCTGGACGACGGCGAGCCGGTGACGTTCGAGGAGATGATCCACGCGGTGGAGCAGGCCCTCGGCACCCGCGCCTGGATGCGCCTCCCCCTGCCGCGCCCGGTCGTGCGCACCGCCGCGCTCTTCAGCGAGCTCTACGGGAAGGTCACGAACCAGGCGGTCATGCTCACCCGCGACAAGTGCAACGAGCTCTTCAACCAGTGGGTGTGCGACGGCAACAGCGTCCGCGAGAAGCTCTCCTGGCAGCCCACCGTGCAGTTCTTCGAGGGCGTGAAGCTCACCGCCGCCTGGTACAAGCAAGCCGGCTGGCTCTGAACGAGCCGCTCGAAAGCTGGCGCGGACGCGCCGCGGGTGGGACCTAGTGCGCCGCGGGTGGGACCTAGTGCGGCGCGG